>Ga0209257_1000579_pt1 | contig 61594 bp, 39 predicted proteins | sample AraplaCvi_mCL_r2_FD_184277 | JGI IMG/M metagenome (GOLD analysis project Ga0209257, IMG submission 184277) | Arabidopsis root microbial communities from North Carolina, USA - plate scrape MF_Cvi_mCL_r2 (SPAdes) (version 2) | ecosystem: Host-associated > Plants > Roots > Endosphere | place: USA...
CCCGGCGCACCGAGTCGGACAAGGCCTGGCGATCATTGCCGCGGCCGTGTCCACCACGGTCGCCCCTATCGCCGCCGCGCTCCGGAGGGCCGCCGCGATCCTGTGCCGACACGGCGCCGGCCGACGCAAGCAGCGCGGCGAGCAGGACGAGCGACATGGGGCGGAAAGACGGCATCTTCATCGAGGCTGGGCACGCGAGCGGGGCAATATCGCACGACCGTGCGACAGTGTGCATTCTCGAAATCAGGCGGTGAATCCGGTCTGAACTTTTCCGATTGGGATCGCCCGGTGTTCAGACCCTGGCATCAGCCCGCCCCAAGCCGAGCCGGGTCTCAGAAGATTTCGGCGATGCAGCAGCGCAGCGAGCCGCCACCGGCCTCGATGGCATCCAGCTCCACCGCCCGCACCTGGAAGCCCGCCGCGGCAAGCAACTGGCGGTTCCGGGGGTCGAGCGCATCGGAGGCGCGGGCGCTCATCCAGACGGTGTCGCTGGTCAGCGAGATGGCATTCCCCGCGAAGGCCGCATGTTCGGCTTCGGACAGCACGATGGCGTTGGGCGCGTAGAAGCCGGCGATGGCCTGCGGCACCGCTGGATCGGCGAAACCGCGCGGGCTGACGATCACGGCCCGTCCAGCGAGCACCGCCAGCACGACGTTGGCGTGGTATTCGCCCGGCGCCAGGTCGAACATCAGCGTCGCACGCAGGCCCAGCGCCTCGTGCATCAGCCGGGCGCCCTCCTCGTCGCAACGCTCCGACAGGCCGCACAGGCCGATGCCGCGCGCGCGATCGATGACCAGCGAACCGGTCAGTTCGCACGGGTGCGGCTGCGTGGACAGGTCGATCTCGGCGTAATCCATGACGCCGCCGAGGAAGTTGCGGATGTCGGCACGTTCGGCTTCGCGCTGCCGCACGGGGTGCCGCATGCGTCCGACGACGTAGCGCCCCGCCGCCGTGGCGAACACGTTGTTGGGAAACACGGCATCGGGCGTTTCGGCGTCGCCCGCGAAGCAGATCGTCGGCACCACCTGCGACATCGCGCGGTGCAACGCACGATGTTGCGTCAGCGCGCAATCGGCATCGAAGCACGACGCCTGCGCCATGTAGAGGTTGTCCTGCGCGGACTGCTCGGCCAGGCAGAAACCCTCAGGCGCGACCAGGAACGCCGCCTGCGCCGTCGCCGGACCGAAATCGTGCGCGAGCGTGCGGGCGTGCGCGAAGAACGAGGTGGCATCGCGCGTGATCATGCGGCGTCCACGCGTTCATTGGCGAAGGACTCGGTGATCGCGATCGCCTCTTCGATCAACGACCAGTCCGCGCCAGGCTTGTGCGCGCCTTCGCTCAGCACCTGCCGGAATGCGCGGCCGCCACGTTCACCCGCGAACAGCCCGAGCAGGTGCCGCGTGATGTGCTTGAGGTACACGCCGCGCGCGAGCTGGTCTTCGATATACGGACGCATCGCCCGCAGCAGATCGCCACGGCTGCGCAGTTCGCCACCGAACCAGGCGACGTCGAGGCGGTGCAGCAGGTACGGATCGTGGTACGCCGCGCGGCCGAGCATGGCGCCGTCGGCATGCGCCAGATGCGCGGTCGCTTCCTCCTGCGTCGCGATGCCGCCGTTGACGATGATCTGCAACTGCGGACGCTCGCGCTTGAGGCGATACGCCCAGTCGTAACGCAGCGGCGGCACCTCGCGATTTTCCTTCGGCGAAAGTCCCTTCAGCCACGCATTGCGCGCGTGGATCACGAACATCCCGCAACCCGCCGCGGCGACCGTGTCGATGAAGGCGTTGAAGCGGTCCCAGTCGTGGTCGTCGTCCACGCCGAGACGGCATTTCACCGTCACCGGCACGTCGCAGCTTTCGACCATCGCCGCGACGCTTTCGGCGACCAGCTGCGGCTCGCGCATCAGGCACGCGCCGAAGCGCCCGGCCTGCACGCGATCGGACGGACAACCGCAGTTGAGGTTGATCTCGTCGAATCCGTATTCGGCGCCGATCTTCGCCGCCGCGCCGAGCAGCTCCGGCTCGCTGCCGCCGAGCTGCAACGCGACCGGATGCTCCACCGGATCCATCGCCAGCAGCCGCGCACGATCGCCGTGGATCACGGCGTTGGCATGCACCATCTCCGTATACAGCCGCGCGTTCGGCGCGAGCAGGCGATGGAAGACACGGCAGTGCGTGTCGGTCCAGTCCATCATGGGGGCGACGGACAGGCGGAGGGCTTCGGCGGGGATGCTGCGTGACTGCGGCACCGGGCTCGGGCGGGCGGAAAGGCTCATTTGGGCATTTTACGCCGGAGCCCGCGGTGAGCCACCCGGCGCAACTGGTCTCTGGCTCGCTTCAGCCAGTTGGGCGCAGCCCTTCGACTCACGACGGGCCCGATCCTCCGACCGGACGCCGGCCTTACCTTAGTGAACTGACCCGTACGTGCCTAATTCCCGGGTCCGCTTCGCTTACCCGGGCTACGCTGGCTTGACCCACCAACTCCCATTGCGCAGAACCGCACAACCAGATGCGGGCACTAGATCGCCAATCTGGCGTACTCGCGCACGCTCCATCTGGCCCACACAAAGAAATTGCATACACCGAGGATGAAGCTGACTTCAGGAAGGTTGAGCTTGGCTGCGACGAAAAGCAGACCGATGTTGACGACAATGCTGCTAAAGAACGTTATCGATGCGTAGTACCGCTTACCTCCAATCTTCCTAGAGTTCGAACTCGTCTTTCCCACATTCCTCCAGAACAAGAATATGGGAATGCCCATACCAAGCATCATTACTGCACCGAGTGACAGTGGGTTACGAAAGTTCTGCGATTTCACCGGCCAAGCTTGCTTCGCGACCTCGAATAGGTCCAAGAAGTGCTTGTTTACTATACATAGCGCGAACAGCAGCAGCATCAAACTCTGCATCGTTAAGTAGTAGTTGGCACTGGAATCCTTCTCCCTTTCCGGATCATCGATAAGTGTCGATACGCTCTTCTGCAAGATACCGAATCGTTGAATTATGTTGGCTGCCATGCTCATTCTTGAGCGCAATTCAGTCATGAATGCGCTCGTACCTCCTGATCATTTCCTTGGTCCGGTACATTTCGACGGCTTCCGGAAGCTGAAGTTTGTACTCCGGGTGCTCCTTCATTAGCCGCATGCCACCCCAAGTATCGTTGTCGTTCCTCATCGCGCGATATACCGACCAGCCTTGCACGTCACCACCAGCCTTGTACGCCGAGAAGAACGCAGAGCCATCGAATTCCGGCTTGTAACGCTGCGCTTGAGCGTAAGTATCGCTCACTGTCCAGATTGCTCCGGCCAAGGCCCCCCACACCCCTCCCCTCTCACTAACGTAGGTCATGCCCGTATTGACTAGAAGGTGCGCGAAATCATCACCGGTGGAGCTATCGCCCTTCATAACCAAGGTTCCCGCCTCGAAGGCGATCCCCGCGCGACCGAGCCACCGACTGCCACTTGCAAGCTTTGCGCTGTATCGACTCATATCAAACATCAGCGTGCCGCCACCATCCAAAGGCTTGCCATAGCTGAGATTGAAGGTTCCATACTGCGCGTAACCTACCACGTCGGCTGTGGTCGAAAGGTACGAGGCTGTCGAGTAAACGCCCGCGCCACCCGCATACCTCAGATAGAGCGGTGCCTCAGTCAGCTTAGCCACTAGGTCCAACTTTGCCGATGTTAGCGACATACCGACGCTCACAAGATCACTGCCCTCCATGTACGACTCGACGGCCCTTCCGCCGTTTCCACTGCTCCCGGGATTGACCTTAGCGGCTAGCGGACCGAAGACCGCGACGTTGGTTTGTTGGGATCCGGAAAGCGCGTCGTCAAGATCCCGTCCAGTCAAGCCGGAGTAGGCCGACCCCTCGAGCACCTGAGTGCGACGAGCCTCCGCGTAGGCGGCTAACCTCGAGTTGTCAGTAGCCAGTGCATCTTGCCCGATCCTCCCGAGAGCCTGGGTCGCAGCCCCCGTGTACCGCCCTTCCCCGCCCAGCGCGATCTCCTGGCCCGGATAGATCGTTGAGCTTGACAGTCCATTCAGGGCCATCACTTCGCCGATGCGAACTGGATCACTGGTCCCGAGAATGCTCGAGAGCGAGTCACCCTTCTGCACGCGGTAATTCCGGGGCTCGGCGGGCAATGCCTCGATCGTCACCGGCTCGTTATCGGCTATCGCTAACGCATCAGCAGCGAGAGAGTTGTGCGCGGGCTCAGTTCCTTGCAACCAACGAGGGAGAGCGTCTTGCTCGAGCAAGGACGGGAGGGCGCTCCGCACTGCAGCGCGCTCTTCTGCTCGATTTGCTTGCTCGCGCTGGATGCTGCCGACCGCGGCGCTAGCCAGAGCGTTGCCAAACGCGTCCGCCGCGATCTGCCCCCAATTCTGCTTGCCCAGACCCATCATTCGTCGGGCGGTCGAATTCGCCGCACCGTTCATCAGCAGGCCGCCCAAGTCGTTCACGAACTTGCCGGACGAGCTTCCGCCCTCCGTCAACGGCAAGCGACCGCCGGTCTTGGCTGAAACATAAGAGCCTGCAACCGATGCTGCCACTGCATTCCAGCTGAAGTTGGTATCACGGTTCACCGCTACACTGGCGACCATGCTTCCGCCATAGGCAACCACGCCTTGCGTCACGCGGCCAAGCGTGTTCAAGGTCTTGGTCCCGTCCTCCAGCACCTTCGCACCCTTCGTGAACGCATTGACGCCAGTCAGCGCTTCACCGGCGCCCATCGTGATGGCATTCGTGATGCCGTCGGAAGCCACCTGCTTCCAGCTGAAGCTGGTTGCACCCATCGCGCTGCCCACGGCCTGACTCGCTACGCTACCCACGACACCACCCACGAAACCGCCGACGAAGGCGCCGCCAATAGCAGCCGCGCTACCAGCAACAGCAGTTGCCCCACCGGCGAACATGGTGCCGAAATAGCCAGCAGCCGCACCCGCAGTGAAGTACGTCACGACAACCGCGACGACCACCATCAGCACCATCGCTACCGCGTTGCAGCTTTCCTTCGGCGGCGGCTGGATATACGGCAGGCTCGGCGTGGTGTTGCCGATGGCTTCGGCCGGGTTGTACGGCTTGAAGGTGTTGGCGTCGTTGGTGTTGACGCTGACGTCGGGGGCATCGAGCAGCGTGCCGGCAGCGACTTCCTGCCCCGGGTCACCGAAGCCGTTGGCCTCGGCCAGCACGTACCACAGCTGGTCGGTGCCGTAGATGCGCTGGGCGATGGAGCGCAGCGTGTCCCCCGCCTGCGCGGTGACCTTGCCGCCACCGGCGCTGTACACGCCGCCGCCGCCCAGGTTCTGAAGCTGCAACGCGTAGTACTGGGAACCGTCGTTGCGCGTGAGCTGGAACGCTTCCTTCAGTTCGGCGATCTGCTGCCCGGCCGCGTGCACGAACATGTAGTTCCCACGTCCCCAGGTAGCGTCCTGCTGGAACGCGCCCTGCGCATTCACGGTGCCTTCGCGACGCGTCAGCACCTTGCCGTCGTTGGTGTAGCTGTACAGCCGCTGGCGGTCGTCGATGCTGCCGCTGCGCAACTGCGTGCGCTCGCGCTGCGACATCAGACGCCCCATCGCATCGTAGGTCAGCGTGTTGGTGGTCGGCTGGTAGTAGAGGTTGCCTTCCGCCGTACCGCTGACGCTCTTCTGCTGGTAGCTCTCCCAACCTTCGTAGCTGGTCGTGTAGTTGTGCTTGTAGTAGCCGCCATCCCAGTTGGTGAAGGCGTAGGTCGTGAGGCGACCGGCCGTGTCGTACCCGGTGTAGGCGGTCTGGTTGTCCAGGCCGAGCACGCCGATGTCCCAGCTCTGCTTGCCGCCGGAATTGTCGGCATTGATGAGCCAGCTCATGTCGCTCTGCAGGCGGCGACGATTCGTCTGCGCGGTGACACGACCATCGGCGTCGTAGTCGTAGTTCTCGGCCGAGTACAGCCAGCCACCGTAGTAGTACCGGTCGTAGAACTCGTAGTAGTCGCCCGGCGGCGAAGTGTGGTCCCAGTACGATCCGGCGCTGTAGTACGTGAGCGATGCCGTCATCCTGCCGGCCGCGTCGTATTGCAGTGTCTTCTCGATGCCGCCCTGACGCGTCAGTGCGCCGTTGACGAAGACATCGGTTTCGTACTCGATCACCTTATTGCCGCGCAGGTCGTACGCACTGCGGTCGACCCAGTATGTGCTGGCGCTGCGCATGCTCGTACGCGAGACCACGTTGCCTACGACGTCGTACGCCAGCGAATAGGAATCGACGTCGTACGTGTCCAGCTGCAGCTGGCCGTTGACCAGCTTGCCGTTGTTGACGACGACGCGATTCTCGGCGTCGTAGGTGTACCAGAAGTCCTTGACCTCGACGGGGATAGTCCCCGTCGCGGCCATGGTCTGCACGACCGCACCGGCAGAACCGTCCATCGCCAGCGCCATGTCCGGCGCCGCTGCGGCGCCGACGTCGAACGACAGGACCTGAACATCCAGCGGAATGGACTGTTCGACCGGGCCGCCCGGCTTCACGTACTCGTACCTGGACGCCACGTAGAAACGCACATCGACCCAGGCGCCACTGGTGTCCGTTGCGCGGATCGTGATGTAGTGGTTGTTCCAAGGCGTGGTGTCGCCGTTGCGCCCCGTGAAGCTGTGGCCTGAACCGGGCGTCCAGGTGTAAGTGAGCCACGCGGGCTTCTCGATGCAGGCGTACGAGAGCGGGTTGTTGTCCGGATCGACAAAGGTGTCCACTGGGAGGATGAACCCCTCCAGCGGTGTCGGCCAACGGTTTGTCGCATAGAACTGGTATTGCGGCGAGGCGGGCTGCCTGTTGACGTACGGAGCACGGTTGGGAATCGGCGCTGGGCTGACGCTGATTACGAAGTACATGCCAGTGACGCCGCCGCGACCGTCGTTGGCGTACACCGTCACGCCATAGTCGCCCGCGGCAGAGGGCGTGCCGCCGATAACGCGCGAGTTCGAATCGAACCACAGCCCCGGCGGCAGGCCGGCGATGCTGTAGGTCAGCGCGTCGTAGTTCGCATCGCTGAAGGCGGGCACGGTGATGCCGAATGCGGTGCCGACCTGCGTGTACTGGGTGCCGAATCCTGGCGCCGTCGGCGCGGAATTTGCGGCGACCGTCAGCGTGAACGAACCGGTAGTGATGCCACCCTGGCCGTCACTGGCTTGCACGTATACGGTGTAGCTGCCGGCCGTCTGCGCAGTTCCATAGATGGTGCGCGTCCCCGAATCGACCCCCATGCCGGCAGGCAACCCCCAGACGGTGTACGACAATGCGTCGCCGTTGAGATCCTGGAACGCAGCGAACTGGAAGCTGGAATACAGGCCCGACTTGACGGTCGCGTTGCCGAGCGTGATTGCGCTCGGCGCAACGTTGTAGTGAACGTTGAATACGCCTTCGGCGGTGGCATTCCCATCGCTTGCGATGATCTTGGCGCGATAGTCGTCCTGCAGGTAGCCGCCCTGCCCCGTGACCGGATGCACCGGCTGGTAGAAGGCAGGCAATGTGCCGCTGATCGTGCCGGTCGCGGGATCGATGGTCAGGCCGGCGACCGTGATCCACTGGGCCGGGATCTGGCGGAACGCCCAAGCGTTATCGGAGGCGTCCCAGAACCACTCCTCGTACGCGGGACGTTCGATCTGCAGGGAGTAGCTCAGGCCATCATTGTTCGGATCGCGGAAAGCGCCGGGCGGCATGGTCCAGCTGACTGCCTGCCCCTGCGTGCCCGTCCGAGCGGGAAGGCCGATGTCCTGCACCGGTGCCGCATTGGTCAGGGTGAGCACAAAACTGCTGGACGCGCTGCCCCCGCGGCCGTCGTTGGCAGTGACGGTGACGGTTGACGACCCCAGCGAACCGCTGCGGCCATAGATCGTTCGCGACGCCGCATCGAACGCAAGGCCGGACGGCAGGCCGCTAACGCTGTAGCTCAGGCTGTCGCCATTGAGATCAGCGAAGGTGTTGGCCGGGATCTGGTAGCTCCAGTCAGTGTTGCGCCACGCCCATTGCGGCTGCAGCGGGTTGATGACAGACGGCCACTTGTTCGGCGTGCTGACGGTGAAGGTCTTGTTCGTGGTCACTCCGGCGCTGTCGGTCACCGCTACCGTGAGAGTCCAGGTTCCTACCGGCGCCGGAACGCCGCTCAACCGACGCGTGGAGGGATCGAACGTCATCCAACCCGGCATGCCGCTGACGACGTAGGTGAGGGCATTGCCATCCACATCGCTGAAAGCGGGGATGACATAGCTCCATGCCACGCCAGCCTGTGTCGCCTGGTTCGGGATGTCCGGCGCGATCGGCGCCGCGTTGAGCACGTTGAACGTGAAGTAGCCCGCGTTGACCGCCCCCTGCGGATCGCGGGCGACGATGGTGGCCTGAAACGATTTCTCGCGCAGATTGGTCGGGGTGCCGGTAATGCGGCCCGTGTTCGCGTCGATCGAGAGCCCGATGGTGGAGATGTCCACCCAGTTGCCTTCGCGCCATACCTGCTCGTACAGCGGCTCCATCGGGTCCGAGGAGGTATTGACCCAGTCCCAGTAGCCCGGCTCGCGCACCATGGCGCGGTACGTCATGGCATCGCCGTCGGGTTCGACGAACGCGCCCGCAGGCATCGCGAAATCCACGTAACTGCCATGGTTGAGCTCGCGCGCCGGCAGGCTGCCCGCGTTGTAGATCGGCACCGAGTTGACGAACGGCTGCACCTTGAAGGTGATGTCGTAGTCGCCCGCAACATTCGCCGCGCCGATGCGATTGGTCCAGCCGCTGTAATTACCGCGCGAATCGCGTGCCTGAATGCGGACGACAAACGATGAGGCGGGAGTGCCGGAAGGCACCGTGCCGCTGAGGGTCCGCGTAGCGGGATCGAAACTCATCCAGGAAGGCAGGGCCTGCTGGTAAACCTCCGTCATCGGGGTCGGCGGAATGGTGTCCTCGACCCACGAGTACTCGTATGCGCCGAATGCCGAATAGGTGATCCCATCGCCATCCTGGTCGATGAACATGTCGGCGGGCAGCGTGTAGGAGAAAGGACGTCCGATACTCAAGACCCTGTCGTCCACCGGTACCGAAGTGCGGACCGGCGCGTAGTCGGTGCCGACATGGATCTTCACCGTCGCCAGGCTGGACAGCCCGCCGATGTCGGTGCCGCGAATCTGGAACGAGATGTCTCCGGCGTGCGACGCATTGCTGGTCGGCTTGCCCTTGAACCGGATCAGCCCGGCCGCCTGGTCGACGGTCACCGTCATCCACGACGGCACGTTGATCCAGCTCGGCGAAACCGCGTCGCCTTCGATGTCGCCGAAGAGCGTGGCGATGGCGACGCTGGTGTCCAGCATGTCGCCGATGCGGATCGACGGAAGCGACCAGCCCCCCGGGTAATTGATGGTGGGCGCACGATTCGCACGAACCGTCACGTTGATCGTCACAGTGCTCGCCGCGCCGTCGGTATCGGTTGCGGTGAAGGTGATCGGATAGACGTTTCCGTCCTGTTCGGTGGACGGAACCTGGCCGTCCAGGCGCAGTTGCGGGTTGGCCTGATCGGAAAGGTAGGTGAACGTCATCCAGGAAGGGAGTCCGCTCGCGGTCACGCGCATCGTGTCGGCGTTTGGATCGCTGAACAACGCCGACAGCGGCTGCAGCCACACATACGGACGATTGAGGATCGCCTCACCGCCCGACGGCGAGCCGACGACGTTGGGTGCGGCGTTCGGCGCGACGTTGATCGTCACCGTCTTGACGACCGAAGCCCCCTTCTGGTCCTTCGCGCGCACGTATAGCGTGACCACCTGCGTCAGCCCCTGCGGCGGAGTGCCGCTGAGGCGCAGGACCGATCTGTTTGTCAGGTCCACCGTCAGCCACGACGGGAGGGACGCCGGATCGTTGTCGATGGCCAGCGTGAGACTGTCGCCGACGTCCTGGTCAGAAAAGTAGGTTCCGGCCGCCAGTTCCTGTCCCCATGGGTTTCCGGACTTGGCGTTGAGCAGCAACGGGTTGGCGTCGACGAGCTGTGGCGCGGAGTTCACCCGCGCACGGACGGTGAAATGGACCGGCGGGGCTGTCTTTCCGGAGAAGTTCTCTACCGCCACCAGCTTGACGCTGACGTCCTCGTCGGCCGCACCCGCGTCCGGCGAGGCCGTGAACACGAGTTCCCCGGTGGTTGCATCGAACCGAACCACCAGCCAGGAAGGCAATGCGCTTCCGTCCGAGCGCGTCACCTGCACGCTCAGCGCATCCTGCTCGGCGTCCCGGAAAACATCGCTGACCCGCACGCGGAACTCGCTGGTCATGCCCTTGCGAACCGTGCGATCGGTGACCGGCTGTGCCGTCACCGGCGCCTGGTTGTCGGCGGTGAAGGTGTCGGTATTCGGGCCATAGCTTGTGCGCGTCTGCACACGGCGGCGGTTGCCCACCGCGTCGTAGCTGTAGCTCAGATCGAAAACCGTCTTGCCGGTGGTCACGTCATCCTGGATGACGCGCGCGATCCGGCCATTGCTGTCGTACTGAGTCCTGGTGACCGTGTGGACGGCCTGGCCGTCGCCGTCGAAGGTGCTGACTTCCTCGCGGACGGCGTTGCCCGCCGCGTCGTACTCGTAGCGGTAGACGTTGGCGCCGGCGTTCTTGTCGACGCTGCCGTTGTATTCGGTGACCTCGCGGATTCGACCGTTGGCGAAATACTTCGTGATCTTCTGGCCGTTACCGGAGGTGATGGCGTAGCCGCCGGATGACGACTCCACCGTGAGCTGGCCGGACGCGGCATCGTAGGCATAGTCGCTGTCGCGGCCGCTGAGGTTGTTGTGATCGACCAGACGCCCGTAGATGTCGTAGGCCCAGCTGAGCTGGTTCACCTTCGCCGTACCGGTTTCCGGATCGGCGACGGTGAGCGAGCCATTGAGCGACAGCGCATTATCCTCACGCGTCTTGTGGCCCTGGACGTCGTAGCCATACTGGGTGACCACGCCCATCGCGGTCTGGCTGCGGATCAGGCGATTGCTGCCGTCGTAGTCGTACTGCACCGAGTTGTTGAGCGCGTCAGTGACGCGGATGCGGTCACCGTTCTCGTTCAACAGGTAGGACTGCAACACGGCGCGATCGCGCTGAGTGCCGCTGGCGTTGAGCAGATAGTCGCCAATGGTCGTCAGGCGGCCCATTCGGTCGTACTGCTTGAACGTCAGGTAGCCGAGCGCGTTCTGCGCGAAACGCTCGTTGCCAAGCGCGTCGTATGCGTATCGGGTCGAATTGCCGAGGGCGTCGGTCACTTTGACGAGGCGGCCCGCGGCGTCGTATTCGTTTGAACGCAGGTTTCCGTTGGCATCGCGCGTGGCGACCAGACGACCCCACGCGTCGTAGAACCATTGGTTGACCGGTCGCTGCCACACGACCTGGTTGGCGCTGTTCATCACCTCGACCAGTGGACGCTCGTCGCGCACGATCTGGTTGAAGTCGTTGTATTGGTAGTTCGTCTGGTATCCCCGCACATCGACGATCTGCAGCACGTTGCCCCAGCGATCCCACTGCTGGAGGACCATGGGCGTCGTGCCGGTGTCGTTGTAACCCGGGAGGCGCTGCTGCACCGCGCGACCAAGACGGTCGGTGGTGTTCCAGGTCACCGCCTCGACGTTGCTGCCACTGTCTAGGTAGGCGATGCGCGAATGACGCACCTGATGCCCGGCAAGGTTGTAGCCGAACTGCTGGGTCGCACCACCTTCGTTGTTGGAAACAAGGCGGCCGGCCACGTCGTAGACGTATGTCAGCGTGCCAGCGAGCCCGCCCTGCTGCTTGGTGACAACCTCGCCGAAGGCGTTGTGGCCGAGCGTCTCGGACATCTCGATCGTCGCGCCGCGCCTCTGCTCCTGCCAGACCAGGCGCCCCAGCCCGTCGTAGGTGAAGCGGGTTTCGATGCGCGCGTTCTGCGTGCTTCCGGTCAGGTCGTACCAGCGGAAGGTCAGGTTGTCGGCGGCGTCGTAGTTGCTGTAGACCGCCTTCCCGTAACTGTCGCGCGTCATGACCGCGCGGCCCTGGTGATCGTGGAGCGTGACCTCGATCTGGTCCCGGGCGTCGTCGGCGACGGGGCCGGACTGGCCGGACTCCACACCGTTCGCGTAGCGGCGCGTGCGCACGAGGTTGCCGAACGCGTCGTACGCCATCGAGGTGTACGGCGCGGCCTTGACGTAGGACGCGTTGTTCAGGTCGTACTGGATGCCGCCGAACTCTGTGCTGCTTGCGGCAACCGTGGATCGCTCCGGTTCCTTCACGCTCAGCACCCGACCGAGGGCGTCATACGTCGTTGTGGTCGTGCCGGCATCGCCCGAGGCCTGCGTGACACGGCCCTCGCCGTCGTACTGGAATGACGTGGTGACGTCGCGCACACCTGCGCTGCCATCCGTGCGCTGGTAGCGCCGCACGGCCGTCTCGCCAGCCTTGCGACCCAGCGCGTCATACGTCCAGCGCATGACACGGTCGTAACCGGTGACTGCGTCTCCGGGGGCCGGCGCGCCGGGTTTCGCGGTCGTAGTCAGCCCGGCCGTGTCGAGCGCCCGCGCATGCTCGATCGTTTCCACCACCTCGCCGGTCGCGTTGTACGACGTGCTGGTCGCATAGCCTTCGGCATCGACGGTGAGGACATCGCGTCCCAGCACGTCGTAGTAGTGCCACGTATTGGCCCACCGCGCGTTCGCCTGGCCGTCCTCGCCCTCCAGCAGGACCGACTCGAGCACGAGCTGACCGTAGGCGTCGTATTGGAAGCGGGTGGTAGGCGAGCCGTTGGCCAGCGCGCCCGCCGACGTGTAGTAGGCCACCTGCGACTGGACGACCGCGCTCTTCTGGCCGCGCAGATCGTAAGTGGTCGACAGGGTGCGGTCGTTCGCGCCCGAAGCGACGACGCCGGCCGTGGCCATCTGCAGCAGGCCGAGCGCCTGGCCGGCGCTCCAGCCCGTCAGCGCAGCGGTGTTGATCCGCGCGGCGTGGCGCGTAAGACGGGTCTGGTCTCCGAATGCGCCGTACGCGTACGAGGTGACATAACCCTCCGCATCCGTCTCGTACGCGAGGCGACCCAGGGCATCGTAGGTGCGATAGCTGTAGCGACCTTGCACGTCCTTCTGCACGACGGCACGGCCCAGCACGTCGTAGACGACGTCGATGGTGGGCGTCTGCCCGGTCGCCACCAGCTGGTTCGCGGCGTCGATGTAATAGGCATCCGGGAAACGCGTACGAATCTGGTTGCCGCGGTTGTCGTACTCGTAGATCGTCGTGCGCGAGTAGGCGCCCGCCTGAACCGATGCGTCTGCGTCCTCCGTGCGGCTGGTCACGTTGCCCAACGCGTCGTAGCCGATACGGGTGACGATCGAACGCGTGGCCTCGGCCACTGAACCGGACGGGTCGACGATGGCGACGGCAACCTGCGGGCTGAACTCGGCGATTCGCCGGCCTGCGCCGTCGTATGCGTATGTCCACACCGCGCCGTTGCGGTCGGTGTGGGTTGTGAGCATCCCCGCGCCGTCGTAGCCGAAGTATTCGGCCTGGTTCAGGGCATCGGTGCGCACGCGCAGGCGGCCCGCGGCGTCGTATTCCTGATGCGTGCGACGGACTTGCGTGGCTGGCTGCGTCTGCGCCCAGCTGGCCAGCGACGCTTCGCCGGTGGCGTCCACCGGCGCGGCGTTCGCATAGGCCAGGGTGTCGGTCACGCGGCCGGCCGCGTCGTAGCGCGTCTCCGTGACAGCGCCGCTGGCATCTATCGAGAAGCGCTGACGGCCGGCGCGATCGTAGACGAACCGCGTGACGCGCTGCGCCGCCGACTGCAAGGAGAGTGCAAGCTCCGCCTCGGCGTCGGCCGGATCGAACGCGACTTCGGTGCCGTAGGCGACTTGCGCGATCACGCGGCCACCGGCGTCAAACCGGTTTTCCGTAGCCACGCCCATCGTCGCGCCACTGCGGACGACGACGAAGCGTTCGCGCCCCGCGGCGTCGTAGACGCGGTATTCCGCGCGTGCCTGAGCCTGCTGCGATGCGACGCGTGCGGCGACATCAGCCGCGGCCAGGTTGCCATCCGCAATGGCGGTGCGATCGGCCTGGCTCAGCGGCAGCGTATAGGCGTATGCCCAAGCCTGGCTGACGCGACCCGCGGCGTCGTAGCGCCATTCACGCACGCTTCCATCGCCGGCGATGGTGAAGCGCACCCGTCCGTTGACGTCGAGAACGCTGGAGTCGATGCGGTCGCGTGTCGCATCGGGAACGATGCCTGCGAGCAGATTGGCCGACGTCGCGTCGCCCGCTTGCAGGGCGGCGCGATACGAAGGCAATGCCAGGGCATTCGCATAAGCGCGCGTCTGCACGGCGCGTCCTGCCGCGTCGTAACGCGTTTCGATGACCGCCCCCACGCCGTCGACGCGCAGGCGAACGCGGCCATCGCCGTCGTAGACCGTGTAGTTCTGCACGTCGCGGGCGTCGTTGACGCTCAGACGCGCCTGAACGGCAGCGGTGGTGACGACGGCAGGAAGGCCGGCAAGGTCGATGGCTTGCGCATACGCGCGCGTCGCGACCACGCGACCGTTCGCGTCGTACCAGCTCTGCACGACACCGCCGGCGCCATCGACGGTGAAGATCCGGCGATTGGCCTCGTCGTAGGTGTAACGGATGGTACGTCCCGACGCGTCGGTGCGGGAAACGAGGTTGTCGTTGCCGTCATAGGCGTAGGACGTGGCGAGGTTCAGGCGACCCGCGCCCGGATCCACGGTTTCGCTGATGCGGCGACCGAGCATGTCGTAGGCGTAGACCGTGGTGCGCGCGGCGGCGGTGCCGGCGGCTTCGGTCACGCTCAGCTGCGATCCCCGACCATCCCAGGCGTAGGTGGTCTTGAGGCTGAGCCCGCCCTCGTCGACCGTGCGCGCGACCAATTGCCCGGCGCGGTCGTACGCAAGTGTCGTCACGGTGCCTGTCGCATCGGTCACGCGCACCTGGCGACCCTGGCCGTCGTAGGCGTAGCTTGTCGTCAGCGCGAGACCCGACGGATCCTCGATCCGGCTGAGCACGCGTCCCGCGGCGTCGTAGGTGTACGCCACACGCCGGCCGCTCGCGTCGATCGACGCGATCAGCAACCCGCGGGCGTCGTACTGCTGCTCCGACGTAGCGCCGTCGGCGGCGATCGTGCGAAGCAGCCGGCCGTCGCGGTCGTATTCGTAGCGCATCGACTGTCCGAACGCGTCCGTAACACGGACGGTGTCGCCATGCGCATCGTGCTGCGTGGTGATGCGCACGTTTTCCGGCGTGGTCACCGTGACGCTGCGCGTGGCGTCGTTGTAGGCGTAGGACGTCACGCGACCGAGCGAATCGGTCTGGGTCAAGACGCGGCCATAGGCATCGTAGGCGCTGGACTGCTGCTCCAGGCGCCCGGAGATCGTTCGCGACTGCGTGACCTGCCGGCCAAGCCGGTCGTATCCGAACGTGGAGACGGTGCCGCGGGCGTCGGTGGCAGTGTCCACGCGCCCGAAGGCGTCGTAGCTCCACGTGGCGCTCTGCCCAAGCCCGCCGGCATCGGCGAGCCGGCTGCGCAGCAGGCCGCGGCGGTCGTAGGCCATGTCGACCTGCAGCGTGCGCGTCGCGTCGATCTGCACGCGCTGGCGAATCTGGTTGCCGAAGGCGTCGTAGCCGTAGCTCGTCAGGAAGCCTTCCGCGTCAACACTCGACGCCAGCAATCCGCGATGGTCGTAGGAGAACTGCTGCCTGCTGTCGGCCGAGGCCACGTACTGCAGCGTCGAGACCGCACTGGCCACGCTTGCGCGCGAGCCTGGCGTGCCGATCGTGATGCGCCCGGTATACGTGATCGTTTCGCGGACGTCCCCGAATGCGGTGTATCGCGTTTCGGTCACCTCGCCTTCCGCGTTGGCAACGCCCTGGGAGTTGGCGACGCCGCGAACCGTCTGCGTCAGTCGGCCGGCACCGTCGTAGAAGTACCAGGTCTTGTTGCCACCAGCGTCGATGCTTTCGATGCGACGGCCAAGCGCGTCGTAAGCGTGGCGCACGCCGTACTGCGCATAGACGGCATCAATTTCCGCCGCCGACATCAGGGCCGTCAGCTTGCTCGAACCTTCATCGCCGAGTTCACCGGTCAGATTGCCAAACGCGTCGTAGCGGCGGCTGGCCACGCGTGCATCGCTTGTGCCCGCTGCTGCTTCCGTCTTCAGCAGGCGTCCATCGGCGTCGTAGGTGTAGCGCGTGACGGTGCCCTCCGGGTTCACCTCCACCAGCACGTTGCCGAAAGCGTCGAAGCTGCGGCGTGTTTCGCGTAAAGCGCCGGTCTTCGCCTGTGCGCTCAAGGTAGCGAGCGATTCGTTGCCCTGCAGGCCGGCCAACCGCTTCGCGTAGGCCAGTACAGCGCGCGCGTTGCGCGCGTCGTCAACGACGTACTCGGTCAGATACCCCTCGGCATCCAGCTCGGCCACGACATTCCCGCGTCCGTCGTAGAACGTGCGCGTGATCTGGTCTGCGTCGGTCGGCGGGCGGCGGAGTGCGGAAAGCGCTCCATAGGCGCGGTCAGCCACTGCGGTCGCGGTGGCGTAAGCGGTGGTTCGCACGCGGCGTCCCGCGCGGTCGTATTCGTATTCGACCAGATAGCCTTCGGCGTCGAGCTGCGCGACTTGGCGCCCGGCCGCGTCGTAGAAGTAGCGCGTGACCCTGGCCGTCGCGGCGGTACCCGCCGCATCGGTCGCGGTGGCGCGGACCAGGCGACCGGCACCGTCGTAGAGGTACGTCGTGATGCCACCTTCGCCGTCGATCTGGGTGACGACGCGACCGTCGGCGTCGTAGGTCGTCAAAGTGGTGCGGTCGTCGGCATGGCCCGCCGGCAGAACCGCCGCAAGCGAGGTCGGCACGACGGTGCCGCCGGACAACCAGCTGCTCGTGTTCACGGCGGTCGCATAGGTCTTGGTGCCGACCACGTGTCCTAGTCCGTCCCGCACGTAACGGATCACCGTTCCGGTCGGTCCGACCTGCCCCTCCAACTGGCCCTGCGCATCGTAGAAGAAGTACGTCCGCGCGCCGCCCGCGTCCTGGCTGGCGCGCAGCTGGCCGTTCGCGTCGTAGTAGTTGCGTGTAGTGAGCGTTGCACCGCCCTGGATGGGCCAGTCGCTCGTGGTGACGACCTGGCCGGCCGCATTGTGTACCTGCGTGCGCACCAGCTTGGATTCCAGCAGCATCGTCTGCACGATGAACTGCGAGTCCATGTAGGTCATCGAGGTGGTACGCAGCACGCGTTCGCTGCCACCGTCGAGCTGCTCGCTGGTGACTTCCGACAAGAGCCGTCCCATGCCGTCGTACACGTAGCGCGTGATCTGCGCGGTGTCGCGACCGTCGTTGGCTGCCGCCGTCGAACTGCGCCGCGCGATCTGCTGGCGCAGCAGTCCCTGTGCGTCGTAGACGTACTGCGTGACCGACATGGTATCGTCTTCGACGCCATTGCCGGCTCCATCGACGCTTGCGAACGCGCGCGTCTGCGCAGGCCGTCCCTGGATGTCGTAGGTCGTTTCGGTGAGCGAGCTGCCTGCACGCTGCGCCGTTGTCGCCCAGGCTTCCATTTCGGCCAGAGTGAAACCGCCGCTGTATCCGGCAGCCAGGTACTGGCGGGCATACGCCAGTTGCCCGACACCATTGCCGCTGCCTGCGTATTCGAACTCGCGCACCTCGCCCAGGGCGTTGATCGCGAAGCGCAGGCGGTCCTGGCTGTCGTAGACGTAACGGGTCGTTTCGCCGCCGGTCGGTGCGTCGAGGCTGCCGGAACCATCCGCGTCGGCGTTGGCGAACACGGTTTCCGAAGCGATCTGGTTGGTGGCCGTGTACGTGCGCTGGATCGCCCGCGCGGAAGCGCGCTGGGACGGGTCCTCGGCGTGCCACTCCCACACCACGTTGCCCTGCGTGTCGTACTGGTAATCTACCCGGGTGAGTGCGACGCCACCACGGCTGGTCGCGACGCGCGTGAGGTTTCCATCGCCGTCGTAGCTGTAGGCGGTGACGCTGCGCAGGCCGTCGCTGGCCGGCGACTGCGTCTGCGTCAGGCGGCCCTGCGCGTCGTAGGTATAGCTCCATGCGCGACCGCTGGCGTCGCTAACATGCGTGGTGAGATTGGCGGTGTCGTAGGCGAAGTGGAGCGTCTGGCCCACGCCGTCGCTGTCGTCGGCATTGACATCGCCGCGCGTCATCGTGGCAATGCGGCCCTGCGCGTCATAGGTATAGCTGACCAGCGTGCCGTCGCTCTGGCGCACCTGTGCGATGCGAAGGCTTGTCGCGTCGGTGTAGGTGTAGCTCGTGCGGAACAGGTAGCCGTCGTTCGCGTAGGCGCTGGTTGCATCCCATGAGTCGTCGTCGCCGACGCCATCTTCCGGCGTCAGGTCGACCAGCACGGACTCCAGGCGTCCGATGCTGTCGTAGCCGTAATCCACCTGTCCGCGAACCACGCCGCCTTCGCGCGTGGAAATCGAAGCGACACGCCCGGCGGCGTCGTATCCGAACACCAGTGCGTCGCCGCTGCTCGTGCCATCCACCGCACGGACTTCGCCGATGCGATCGTCGAGGTCGTAGACCACTTCCCACGTGGTCGGCGCAGCGGCATCGGAGCGAAGGTCGCGGATATGGGTCAGTCGGCCGTCCAGATTGGCATCTGCGTGATCGGCATAGCGCTCCTCGCGCCGACTGCTGCCTTCCACGTAAGACCAGGTGCGGGTGTTCTCATCCCAGGCCAGCGTGTCGTGTGCGCCCTCACCGCTGGTGGCGCGGTACAGGTTCGGCGCGACGTACTCGAAGTCCTGCACCGACCCGTCGCCGACATGGCGGCGCATGATGCTGCCGGTCTGGTTCAGCGCGCCGGAAAGCAGTTCGACGTGGCGCTCGAAGCCGGTGAACCAGCCGTCGCTGCCCACCTGCCCGCTCAGGCCCAGGCTGTTGTAGGTGCGGACCTGTCCGATCGAAAGGCCGCGGAAGAGCAGCTGCTCGTCCTGCGCCTGCAAAACCAGGTTGCCCGTGGCGAGATTGATGGACTGTCGGTCGGGCCCCTGACCCATGCGTGCGTCGCCGCCCGGCAGCGAGCCCCAATCGGCTCCGAAAAGACCCAGTCCATTCCCCGTGAACACTGCCGCCATGGCGATCCCCTTGCGCTATCCGTCGTGGGCCGCGACTTTTCGCGGCCTCCATTGACGACAAGTCCGAGGGAGTCCTTCGTCAGTTTAGAGGCGCGCCTTCAAACGCCACGATCCGCAAAGAAATGCGCAACGTTCATCACGCCTCGGCCAGAACAGATCGGCCTCTTCAATCCAGCGCGATGCGCGCCCTGAGCTGATCCATCGCCGCCCGATGCAACTGCGATACGCGTCCCTTCGTCACGCCCCATTCCTGGGCAAGCACGTTGAAGGGCACGAACTCGAAGTAATGGCGCACCACGACGGTCTTCAGACGCGGCGGGAGCGCGTCGACCGCCACGAGCAGCTGCGTGGATACTTCATTGCGCTGCGCGAAGGCGAGCCCGTCTTCGGGCTCGACCAGTGCGCTGTCGGCCAGGGCATCGAGCATGTAGCCAACACTCAACCCGACGATCGAGTCGACCACGCCATCCATGCCATCGTCCGTGCCGACGCCGGCAAGGTATTCGAGCCGTTCGTCGAATCGGGCTGCCTGTCCAGTGCCGCCAAGCAGCACACGTATGCCATTGAACACCGCACCGCGCACGCGCACGGCGGCATAGGCGCGGAATTCGATGCCGCGTTCCGGATCGAACCGGTCGATCGCCTCCAGCAGGCCGATGCCGGCGTTCTGCACGAAGTCGTCGCGATCGACCGTCCAGGCCGCGAAGCGCCGGTGCACGCGGCGCGCAATGGCGCGCGCCCAGTGCATGTGGTGCAGGTAGAGCGCATCGCGTGCGGCGGCATCGCCGGCCGATCGCAGCCTGTGCCAAAGCGACCGTTCGCCCGCGTCGAGCTCCACGCTAGGTCCAGTAACTGCTCAGCAATGCCTTGGACAGCAGCACCCAGCCGTCGATCAGCACGAACAGCAGGATCTTCAGCGGAAGGCTGATCGTGGTTGGTGGCAGCATGATCATGCCCAGCGCCATCAGCACCGCACTGACCACCAGATCCACCAGCAGGAATGGCAGGAAGATCACGAAGCCGATCTGGAACGCCGTGCGCAGCTCGCTGAGCAGGAACGCAGGTACCAGGTGGCTGAACCGGATCTCGTCCACGGTCTTGGGCGGTGGCACCCGCGCCATCTCGACGACGACGCGAAGATCGGCCTCACGCGTCTGCGACACCATGAAATCGCGCAGCGGTTTGCCACCGCGCTCGATCGCCTGGGTCGCGGTGATCTGCTCCTGGATGTAGGGCGCAACCGCATCGTGGTGCACGCGATCGATCACGGGGGCCATCGTGAAGTACGTCAGGCATACCGCCAGGGTGATGATCACGCTGTTGGGCGGCGTCTGCGGAAGGCCCAGCGCATGGCGCAACAGCGACAGCACGATCACGATGCGGGTGAAGGCGGTCATTCCGATCATCAGGATCGGGATGAGCGAGAGCATCGTCAGCACGACGAAGTTGCGCAGCGCCGGCGAATAGTCCTGTTTGAGGACGCCGGCGACGGCGTCTTCCGTCGGACCCGCCCACGCGGTGCCGGCGAAGGCCAGTGCGAAGACAAGCCCGATCGCGCTGCAGATCAGCACGCTGCGGCGCAGTGCCGGCGCGTTCTCACGCTTCATCGGCGAACCCATCGTGGTTTGCGGTCCGCTCGACGCGCGCATTGACGCGCGATTCGATCACAAGCAAAACCTGCCCTTCATGGCGAACGCGATACAGCGTGGTCTGCGGGCTCAGACGCAGCGCCTGCTCGACCTGCAGCAACTGCGCGCGCGGGGACGGCGTGGGCCCGACCCAGCGATCGAGCCAGCCGCGACGACGCGCATACCAGGCCACCGCCGCCACCACCGAGAGCATCGCCACCGCGATCAACAGCGCTCCGCTCAGCGACGCCGCACCTGCGGTGGGCGACTCCTGCCGGAAGGGAATGGCGGACGCCGTCGCTGCCGTGGCGAGGAACCAACCGCTCATGCTCACGCGATATCCAGGATGCGAACGCCGAAGTGATCGTCCACCGCAACCAGCTCCGCACGCGCGACCGCACGTCCGTTGAGCATGAGCGTCACTGGAGCTTCAAGCAGTTCGTTGAGCACGACCTCATCGCCGACCTTCAGGCCGAACAGGCGTTCGACCGACATGTCGACAGTGCCGATCTGCGCACTCAGCGCGACCTGCACGTGGCCGATCAGCGCGATGCCGGCCTTGCCATTGTCGAACGATGCGGCCTCTGGCCGGATCGCTTCCACCACAGATGTACGTTCCATTGGATTTCCTCAGTGTGTCTGCACGCGGGTGCAGCGCAAAGCCTTGCGGCCGTCGTTGGCGTCCAGCACGCCGCGGAACAGTTCCGCGCCGTCGTCCGCATGCACGCTCACCACCGCGTTCTCGATCGCGGTGGCACGAATGATTTCTCCCGGCCGCAGCGTTACCGCGGCATCGAGGCCGGCGCTGCCGAGCTCGAGCATGGCGGTGAGGCGTAATGTCGATCCGGCGAATGCTTCACGTCGGTCGCACAACGCGATGGCGGACGCGCGCACTGGTGCGGCGAGCGCGTCGCACGTCGAAGGCGACAGGTGCAATTCGAGTGTCAGCGCCTCCAGGGCGATGCGCAGCGGCAACACGCCGTGGCGGGGATGCAACTTCGCCTCGTCCACCTCGTCCACTGCGACCAGTTCCACGCCGGGCTTGGCAATGAGCGCAGCGACCAGTTCGTTGAGCGCACGTCGTCCGATCGCTTCGGCCAGTGCCTGGCCATCGCCCATCGGGACACCTGCAAGCGCGCAACCCAGTCGTGCCAGTCCCAGCGATGGCAACCACACCGTCACGCCCTCATCAGCGGTACGCAACCAGATCCCGCCATGAGCAGGATTTCCGTCCTGCCCACCGTGCACCTGACACCGGGTTGCATGCGACGACCAGCCGCGCAACCAGTCCTGGGCCGCGGCCTCCATGCGCGCCTGGATGGCATCGACGCGGCTTCTACCGTGACGTCGGAACGGCAGTACGGCCATCAACCGCCCCTCGTGCTGTTGTAGAGCTGTTCGATCATTTCGTTGCTCACGGTCATCACGCGTGAGCTGGCCTGGTAGCCGCGCTGGATGATGATCATGTCGGCGAACTCGCGCGTCAGGTCGATGTTCGACATCTCCAGACTGCCTCCCGCGATGCGTCCGAATCGGCCTTCACCCGGCCGACCCAACTCGCGCTCCACGACCGTAGCGCCGGAGATCAGGCGGCCACCGGACAAATGCAGCGTGCTCTCGTTGGGAAACATCGCCAGCGCCACCTGCGCGCCGCTGCGCTTCTCGGTCTGCGAGTAGGTCAGCTGCAACACGCCCTTCTCGTCGAAACTCATGTCGTTGACCGACAGAACACCGTGACCATCGTCGACCTTGGCCGACAGGCTGGTGCTCATACCGCTCAGCGAGGTCATGCCATTCAAGGCCGATGGCGTGCCGAAATCGAACTTGAGCGCCTGCGTGCCACCGGCGACCGACAAGGTGACATCAAGCGTGGAGAACCCGGCTTGCGGCGTGCCGTCGGTGCGGAAGCGGACTTCACCCGAACCCACGACCGCACCGGTACTGTCGGTCACCGTCGCCAGAAAGCTACCCGGCGTGACCGCGGTGTTGTTGGTGAACTTCAACGCAAGCACGCGTGAGGCGCCCGCGCTGTCGAACACGGTGATCGAATTGATGTCCGTACTCGTGGAGGAAGGTGCGAGGTTGCCTGTCACGTGGACACCCGTCGTGGCCACGGCCGGAATCGTGCGGTACTCATCCAGGTCGACGGACACCAGGTTTCCGCTGGCGTCCATCGCCATCACCTCGTAACCGTTGACGCTGTCGACCAGCAGACTCTGCTCGTTGAAGCGGAACTGGCCGGCGCGCGTGTAGTAGAGCTCCCCGGAGCTGTCGCGCAGCACGAAATAGCCGGCGCCATCGACGGCGATGTCGGTGGGGTTTCCGCTCTGCCGCAGGTCGCCCGCCTGCGTGCGCATGTCCTCGCCTGCGATGCGCGTTCCGTACCCGCCCTCCACGTTGGAGAAGAACGAATCGCTGCCACGAAATCCGGGCGTGTTCATGTTCGACACGTTGTTGGATACGGTGTTCAAGCTTCGCGAGAAGCTGAAGAGTCCGGAAAGGCTGTTGAACAATGCCTGGAACATGGGCGCTCCAATCAGGGTTTGACGAGGCTGACCTGCGACAGGCGCACGCCAGTGGTCACGGTGCCGGCGGCATCGCGAATGCTTAGTTCCGGGCCTTCGCTGCCGAACTGCACGGCGATGACCGTTCCGGACTTGGTGGTACCCAGCGAGCTGGTGTCGACCTGCCGGTTGAGCAGCGCCACGGCCTGCGTGGCCGCGTTCATGCTGAGCATGTCGGCGGTGTTCTGGCTGAGCTGGCGCGACTGTTCCAGCGCGGAGAACTGCGCCAGCTGCGCGAGGAACTCGCGGTTGTCCACCGGCTCCAGCGGATCTTGGAATTGCAGCTGCGCCAGGAACAGACGGATGAAGTCCTCCTGGTCGATCGAGTTGTTCTGCATCAGCGCGGAGTCCTGCGCTCCAAGCGTGCTACCGATGGCATCCACGGGCATCGTTCTCTCCTTGTCCGTCTTGTCGGTTCAATCGTTCGTCAGCGCGGCGCGCGCCAGACCTCGCGCGCGTTGACGATCACGCGCTGGAGGTTCAGGCCGTTTTCCCGCGCGAAGTTCATCAGCTGTTCGACGCATCGCGCCTGCGTTGCATCGTCCAGTCGGTAGTCGCGCAGTCGGGCGACCAGACCACCGTCTGCGTGTTCCAACCAGCGCAGCAGACGCGTCTGCCAGGGCTGCGCCAGATACGGCGCCACCGCGGGAGCACTCGCGGCTGCGCCGCGCTCGCTGCCACCCGACGGCGCGTTCGCCATTGCCGGCGGCACCATGGCCTGTGCGTCTACGTTGACCATCGCTGCCATCGTCCCCCTCGGCGCGGGCGGAGTGGCGGCGCCCATTGCCGCCGCCGTCTTCGTTTGCGTCGAAAGCGCCCCCAACCCACCGATCACATCGGATGCAGCGCCATCGAGTGCGTGCGCCTTCAAAATTTGCGAAAGCGCGTCGTTGGCGAACAGGCGCCACGGCAGCAGGATCGACTGCCCAACACCATCGCGATCGTCGAACAACACTTCCAGTGCGTTGCCTTCACGCGGCGCGGCGGGATCGCGCGTGGATGCCGTTTCGAGCATGCGTTCGAAACCGGCCGCGCGCGGCTGGGCATCGCGCGGTGGTTCGCGCCGTGGCGATACCGTCTGCGGTATCTCGATCATTGCGGAACGCTCGATCATTCCGGTGCCCTCATCAGGCTGTAGCGCAGTTCGGCCAGGCGGTCGCTGATGGACTTTTCGTTGTGGTCCTCCAGCACGCCTTCCAGATACTGGCGGCGACGTGCGGCAACGTCGGTCATCGCGTGCGCGTCGCGATGCACGCGCTGGGCCTGCTCCAGTTCATCGCGCGCCTGTGTCAACGCCACTTCGCATTGCGTTGCATGACGCCACAGATGCGCCTCGATCTCGGCAACCGCGCGGTATCGATCCAGATCCAGCGTCGGCGCGGACAGCAGCGAGGCCCGATTGCACTGCGCATCGCGCGCGATGGCATTGGCGTCGGCCAGGGCGGTCGTGGCTTGAGTGACCACGACCTGCGCGGCGCGATGCGCATTGGCGGCACGCGCCTGCTGGAAGGCGCGCCAGCGCTCCAGCGCGGCGACGGCGTGATTACGTGCCGGATTCATGCTGCGTCTCCCTCGATCGCCAGCGCCAGACGCCGATACGCCTCATCGCGCGGCGTGGCTTCGGTCGGGATCTGCTGCAGCACGCGCTCCAGGGCCGGGCGCAGGTCGATCGCGAGGTCCAGGGTGGGATTGGCGCCGCGCTGATGCGCGCCAAGCTCGATGAGATCGCGCGACGCTTCATAGACCGCAAGCTGGCGTCGGGCCTCGCGCGCCAACGCCTGTTCTTCTTCGGTGGCGACCGCGCCCATCAGGCGGCTAGCGCTGTGCAGCACGTCGATCGCCGGATGATGGCCACGCGCGGCCAGCTCGCGCGTCAGCACGATGTGGCCGTCGAGGATCGCGCGCATGTGATCGGTGACGGGTTCGTTCATGTCGTCGCCCTCCACCAGCACGCTGTAGACGCCGGTGATCGCGCCGCCGCTGCGCAGACGGCCGCACCGTTCGAGCATGCGAGGCAGCTGTGCGAATACCGAAGGCGTATAGCCTCGGAAGGTGGGTGGCTCGCCCACGGCCAGGCCGATCTCACGCTGCGCCATCGCGAAGCGCGTCATCGAATCCACGACGAGCAATACCGAGTTCCCACGGTCGCGGAAGTACTCCGCGACCGCATGTGCGGCGTGTGCGGCGTGTACGCGCACCAGTGCGGGCGCGTCGGCGGTGGCGACCATCACCACCGCGCGCTTAAGGCCCTCCTCTCCGAGCGAATGGGTGAGGAACTCTCCGACTTCGCGTCCGCGTTCGCCGATCAGCGCCAGCACCGTGACGTCGGCCGATACCTGCCGGGCCATCGCGCCGAGCAAGGTGCTCTTTCCCACGCCGCTGCCCGCGAACACGCCGACGCGCTGCCCTTCCCCCAGGGTGAGCAATGTATCGATCGTGCGCACACCGGTGGAAAGCGCATGGTCGATCGGCGCGCGCGCCATCGGGTTGATCGGCGCGCGCGACAAGGGATAGCGTTCCGGAAGAACGAGCTCGGGGCCATCGTCAAGCGCCACGCCGAACGCGTCGATGACGCGACCCAGCAGCGCCTCACCGACAGGCACGTCGAGGCTGCGCCCGCACGCCCGGATCGATTGCCCCGGCGCGATGCCGACGACGTCGCCGAACGGCATCAGCTGCGTGCGCTCGTTGCGGAATCCGACCACTTGCGCGAGCACGGCGCCTCGCTCACCACGGTCGATCTCGCACATCTCGCCCAGCCCCGTTTCCGGGCCCTCCGCTTCGATCACGAGGCCGTTGAACGAGGTGACGCGCCCCATGCGCCGCGCCATGCCGGTGCGGCGGATCTCATCAAGCAGGGGCGCGTGGACGCGACTCACGGGAGCGTCCGGGCCGTTGCGATGCCGCGCAGGAAGGCCTCGCGCAGCTGGTCAAGGCGCACATCCAGGCCGGTGTCGCAGGTACCCAGCGCCGTGTCGAGCTGGCACTGGCCAGGCTGCAGACGCGCGTCGGCTTCGACGCGAACCGACGCGTCGTTGGCGAGCGAAGCGATGGCTTCGATGTCTTCAGATGCGACGCGCACCACGACGGGCCGTTTCTGCTGCTCGTGCAGCGCTTGTCGGCACACGGCAAGAATGCGATCGTGCCCGGGCGTTTCGTCGAGCAATCGCAGGAGCGCGGCATAAGCCAGTTCGGCGGCGGTTTCCAGCGCGCCGTCTTCGATGCCGTCGATCATGCCGGGCAGACGGCGCAGCAAATCGGTCAGGCGGCTCCGCGCCTGCTGGACTTCCTCCAACGCCTTCGCGTGTGCGGCTTCGCACTCGCTGCGGGCTGCTTCAATCGCTGCCTGGATCTCCTCCTGCGCAGCGCGCATGCCCTGCTCATGGCCTTCCTGCCGCGCGCGCTCGAGCATGTGCGTGCGTTCACGCTCCAGCGCCTGCTCAGCCGATTCGATGTCCTGCACGTCCGGCGACGTCCCCGGCGCAGCAGCGAGCGGGCGCTGGAACAGCGTGCCCAGTCGTGTCACCGATTGCGCGGAAGCATCCACGCGTTGCAGTGCGTTGCGTTCCATCATGCGGCCCGCCTGCGCGACGCGAGCGCCACGGCTTCGGCCTTCAATGCCGATGCCAACCGCGGCGGCAAGGCCGGCATGTCCTGCAACTCGCGCGAGACCGATGCGCTACGGCCGCGCTCCAGGAGCGAAAGGCAGAACGAACGATCCACGCCGGTCCATGCGGCCAGTACGCGGGCAAACCACGGTGCGGGAAGGTGTTCGGAAAGTTCGATCAGACGATCCAGTTCCAGCGTGGTTTCGCTGGTCAGGCCCATCACTTCGTCGGCCAGCAACGTCTGGGCGAGTTCGGCGATCGGAACCGGCATCGCCAGCAGTTGCGCGAGCACGGTGCGGATGCGGGCAGCCGACGCGGAAGGAAGCGCGGCCAGCATGCGACGTCGATCGCGCGGCGCCAACGTCGTCAGCATCAGTGCGCATTTTCGCTCGGCCAGCGAGGAACTCACGGCGTACCACCTTCGGCCAGCCAGCCGCGCAGCTTGGTCAGGACGGCATCACGTTCCTGTGCGCTCAATGCACGCGGGCCGCGCTGTCCTGCCATGGCGACCACGACGATCACGCCCGCCAGGAAACCCAGCGCGCACAAGCCGAGCCACTTGGCCCAGCCCGCGCGCCATGCGGGCGTGACGGCGATCGCGTTGTTCGAGATGGTCGGGGTTCGCGACGACGCGGATGCATCGGCGTTCGCAACCGGCGATGTCGGCGCGGATACCCAGCGTTCGCCACGACCCAGGCGCGAGACTTCAAGCTGATCGCCACGCTCTGGCTCGATGCCGGCACCGGCCGCCACGAGCGAGCGGATGCGCTCGACGTCCATTTCATCCAGGTGCGGCGGCAGGATCACCGCAACCGAAAGCCGCTCGACACGACCCGGCGCACGGGAGATTTCCTGTCGCGCAGTGCCATGGATGAAATCCGACTCTTCCTCGTTCTGGTTGCGGCTGTTGCCCTCCGCCGTTCCCGACGTGCTCACGCGCTTGCGCGCGAGCAGGCCGTTGCCGTCATCGCCCTGCGCCAGCGGACGTTCGCTCACTTCGCGCACGGAATCGAAGTTGAGGGTGGCATCCACCGACACGCGGAACTCTTCGTTCTTCAGCACCTGTCCGAGCAGCTGCGTCACGCGCGCCTGGATGCCCTGCTCCAGGCGCAGCTCATCTTCTGCACGACCACCGAGGTCGACGTTGTGCTCGGCATCGCCGGCGGCGGCCAGAAGCGCGCCGTCGGAATCGAGCACCGACACCTGTGCCGGCGACAGCCCTTCCACCGCCGCCGCAACCAGACTGCGCACGCCTTCGATCTGGTTGCGCGAGAGCGTGTGGCCGGGACGCAACGACAGCGCGACCGATGCCTTGGAGGCGTCGTTCTGGTCGGCGAACAGCCCCGGGCGTCTGATGGTGAGATGGACGCGCGCGGTTTCCACACCGGGAAGCGATGCGATGGTGCGTTCGATCTCGCCCTGCAGGGCGCGTTGATAATTCACGCGCTGGGCGAATTCGGTAACGCCGAAGTCGGAGTCGTCGAACAGCTCGAAGCCGACATGCCCGCCGCGCGGTACACCGGCCGACACCAGACGCATGCGCGTGGCGTAGACCTGGTCCTGCGCGACCTTGATGCCGGTGCCGCCGTCGACGATGGAATGCGGCACCTTCCATTCGTCGAGCGATGCGACGATCTCGGCCGCATCGGCCTCGCGCAGGTTACCGAAGAGCAGCTGCTCGCGCGGCGCCATCACCCACCACAGCGCAACGCCGGTCAGCACCAGCACCAGCACGATGCCGATGGCCAGGCCCAGGCGGGCCGGACGTTGGAGCGAGGAAAGGAAATTCTTGAGTTCCATCGGAATGTGTCGGTATTCGGATCGGCGGATGGCTTAGAGCTGCATCCGGGTGAGTTCCTGGTACGCCTCCACCAGCCGGTTGCGCACTTCGGCGGCTAGGGTGAGGTCCATGCGTGCGCGTTCCAGCGAGATCATCACTTCGTGCACCGGCACTTCCTGCCCCGCTGCCAGCGCGCGCACGTTCGCATCGGCGAATTCCAGGCTCTGGCCGATGCGCGTGAGGCTGCCTTCCACCCATTGCGCGAAGTCGGCGCGCGATGGCGCGATGGCATTGCTGCCTTCGGGAGACAGGCGCTCACCACCCAGGGCGGCGATGGATTCGATCGTCATCACTTGGCTCCGATTTCCAGCGCGCGCAGCATCATGCTGCGCAGCAGGTTGAATGAGCGCACGTTGGCCTCGTAGCCGCGGCTGGCCGTCATCAGCGTGGTCATTTCCTGGACCATGTCGGTCTGCGGGTAACGCACCATGCCGTTGGCGTCGGCGAACGGATGGCCGGGATCGTGGACCTCGCGCGCATCGGCCGGCGCCTGTTCGATCGCACCGGGCTGGGCGAGCAGTTGCCCGAAGCCGGACGTTGCGCCGTCCACGCGCCACTGCGTCGCCGCCTGGCCGGGCGCGATGGCGACGTTGGCCGCCGCGATGTTGCGGCTGGCCGCATCCAGACGCAGCCTTTCGTGATTGAGGCCAGCGCGCACGGTGTCGAGGATCGAATCGATCGGCATGATCAGCTCCTTCCTGTCACGGCCAGGCGCATCAGGCCGAACTGCCGGCTCAACGCTTCACCCAGCGCCTGGTACCCGACGCCAGCGGCGGCCATGTCGGCGACCTGCTCGTCCAGGTTGATCGGCGTCCCGGTGATGGCCGGCGTGGCGTGCGCAAGTTGCGCGATCGCCTGCGCCAGCGGCGCGTCGGTACCTGCCGCGGCGGCGTCGAGCGCGGACTGCGCCTGCGCGAAATCCGCACGCACGGCACGCGCACCGGGTGTGCTGGCGTTGGCGATGTTCAGGCTGGCGACGTGCGCGCGCAGCTGGTACATGCCCAGCGCAAGTCGTACCGCGTCGATGGTCTGTTCGTTGGCCATGGGCTCACGTCTCCGTAGGAATCACTGGATCACCAGTTCGCCATCGAGCGAACCGGCTGCCTTGATCGATTGCAGGACCGCAATGACATCGCGCGTGCTCAGGCGCACCGCACGCAATGCGGAGATCAGGTCCGCCACCGTCGCGCCCTCGGGCACGCGCACCAGCGGCGCCTCGCCGTCCTGCGCGCGAATCGTGGTGCTGGGCACCACTACCGATGCGATGTCGCGTCCGGGGCGGTAATAGACACCCTCGGGCTGGGAGACGATGAAGTCGTCGCGGATCTCGACCTTGAGGTCGCCATGCGAGATGCTCACCTCGCCCAGCCGCACGTCGCCGCCTGCGACGACCGTGCCGGTCCGCTCGTTCACGACGACACGCGCCTTGCGCTCCTGCTGCACGGTGAGGTTTTCCAGACGCGCCACCATCGCCACCAGGTTCGTCGGCGCGCTCGCGAACGCGATGGTGACCTTGCCTGCGTGGTCGGCGCGCACCTGCAGGCCCGGTTCGGCGCCATGGATCGCCTCCACGATGCGGTTGGCATTGGTGAAGTCCGGTTCGTTGAGCACGATGCTCAGCGCGCGACCATTGCCTACCACCTGCAGCGGCGATGCCTGTTCGACACTGGCGCCGGAAGGAATCCAGCCCACGGTCGGATGGTTCTTCTGGATCGATGCGCTGAGGCCTTCGAACTGGTATCCGCCCACGGAGATCGCGCCCTGCGCCATCGCGTACAGGTGGCCGTCCGGCGCCATCAACGGCGTCAGCATCAACGTGCCGCCGGTGAGGCTGCGCGCGTCGCCGGAAGATGCGACCTGCACGTCCAGCGTCTGGCCGGGCTCGGCGAATGCGGGCAGCTTCGCCGTCACGATGACGGCCGCGACATTTCGGCTTGCTATGTCGCTTTCATTCACGTTCACGCCGAAGTTGCGCAGCGTGTTGGCTACCGACTGCACCGTCGCGCGGTTACGCGCGGAGTCGCCGGAACCGGAAAGGCCGAACACCAGCCCGTAACCGGTGAGCTGCGCATCGCGCACGCCCGCGACGCGCGCGATGTCCTTGATCTTCACGATTCCTGCCTGCGCCGGCATTGCCAGCGCGGCCGACAACAGGATCGCTGCTCCCAAACGCAGGCCCATCACATCAACCTCAGCCATTTGAAGAAGCGGTAGATGATGCTCTGCCGCTGCGATTCGCTCACCACGCCCACGCCGTCGAGTTCGAGTTCGGCATTGGCGATGCGGTTGGACCACACCGTGTTCTGCGCCGAAACGTCCTGGGGGCGCACCAGGCCACGCAGGCGGATGCGTTGGCTTTCACCGTTGACGGTGAGCGTCTGTGCGCCTTCGATCACCAGCGAGGCGTCAGGAAGAACTTCGATTACCTGTGCCGAGATCTGCGTACGCAACTCGCCCACACGCGTGGTCTGCGCCCCGCCCGAGTTGCTGCCGCCCAGCCCGAGCGTGGCGGCATAGTCGGTCGTGGGCGAGGCGAGCCCGGCGTTCATGTCGAGGCGGCTGGTCGCATCGGTCGCCGCCTGCGACTTCGCACGCGTGGCTTCGGCCACGTACACGGTGATGACGTCACCAACGCGGTAGGCACGATGATCGGCGGCCAGCGCGCGGTAATGCTGCGTATCGACCAGGCTCTGCGCGGCGATCGGCTGCGCGCACAGCGTCGCCACCGTCACCGCGCCGAACAGAAGACCGCCCGCGAGGCGACCCCGGAATGCACTGTCATTCATCGACGATCACCTCTCCCCTGGCGACGACGCGAGCCTGCACGGCATGACGCGATTGTTGTGCGCGCACCGCGATGCGCTCCCCTACGGCCCCATCCTGCAGGGCGACACCGGCGGTCACGATGCGGACCGATCCACGCTCCACCGCGACGGCCACCGGCTCTTGGGCAGCCACGGCGGGCAGCGCCTGCAGATCGTCGGCAAGCACCGGCGCGCCCGCACGCACCGCGCGACGCAAACGTCGATCGGCGAGCATGGACGGATCGTTGGCGGCCGCGGTGCAACACACCATATCGACCAGCGCCGGCGCGACATGGACGCTCGTGCCTGCCTCGCCTGCGGCATAGTCGGACGTGTAGGTGAGCACGGTGCGCGGATCGCTGGCCGAAACCCATACCGTCATCGAGCGCGGCGCGAACCCTTCGACGGCCAGCCGCACCGGTACACCGGCGCGGGAACGCGGCCAACGTCCTGCGACTTCGCCGACTTCGATGCGCAATGGCCCCGCCGGCAGCGACTGATCGGCGACCGGCGTGGCTACCTGCACCCGCGCGCTGCTTCCAGACGCCGCGATGCGCGCCTGCAGTTCCTCCTGCACCCGGGCGGCCACGTGCTCGCCGTCCACGCGTTGCGTGGCGCCGGGCGATACCCCGAGGATGGCGAATGCGAGACACAAGGCCATGGTCATCTCAGCGGCGCAGGTTGTTGATGGTTTCCATCACCTGGTCGGCGGCCTGCAACACGCGCGCGTTGAGCTGGTAGGCGCGCTGCGCCAGAACGAGGTTGGACATTTCCTCGATCATTTCGACGTTGGCCAGCTCGACGCTTCCGGACTGCAGCGAACCTGCACCGGATTCCCCCGGCGACACATAGCTCGCGGCGCCGGCCTGCTCGCTCGCAGCGAACTGGTTGTCGCCCTTGGCAATGAGTCCATCTGCAGCGGCGAACAGCGCGAGCTCGATGCGGCCCAGCACCGTGCGCTCCGCGTCGCCCGGCATGCGCACCGAAATGTCGCCCGATGCGGACACCTGCACATCTGTGGCTTCGAGCGGTACCTGCGGCGCGTTGGCCAGGCGCAGGCCCTGCATCGAACGCAGCACGCCTTCGCCATCAAGCCGGAACTGGCCATCGCGCGTGTACACCAGGCTGCCGTCCTCGCGTTCGAGCTCGAACAGGCCCGCGCCATCGATCGCAAGATCCAGCGGATTACCGGTCGCGCGTACCTCGCCCTTGTCGAACTGGGTGATGGTCGACACCACGCGCGTGCCGGCGGCGCGCACGTCCATCGGCGCGGCGGCTTCGGCGTCGGTCTGCGCCACGGCGACCTGGGTCGGCGCCGTGGCGACATCGGCGAAGTTCACCCGGCTTCGCTTGAAGCCCGGCGTCTGCATGTTGGCGACGTTGTTGGAGATCACATCGATCTGCTTCTGTTCGCTGCGCAGGCCGCTTGCCGAAATATAGAGTGCGTCGATCATCCCTTATCCCCTGTTGATCCAGCCGGTGTTCTACCGCTTCGTTTCGTCAGTTGTCGCCGATACGGTTGATGCCCGTATCCATCATCTGGTCGTAGGTCGACATCGCGCGTCGCACGGACTCGACGTGACGCGTGGTTTCCATCAGCCGCAACATCTCGTCGGCCGCATCGACGTTGGCGCGCTCCAGCGCTCCCTGCACGACACTGCCGTTCCACGATGCGAGCTCGCCGCGATACTCGTACAGACCATCACCCGCGGCAGCGACGGCGGATGCGTCGGCAACCGACACGATCTGCAACTGCCCCACGTTCTGCGTGCCGGACCATAACTGGCCGTCGGCATCCACGCGGACCTCGCCCGCGCCCAGAACGACGGCGCCGGACATGCCCTGCACCCGATCGCCCGCAGGCGTGACCAGCGTGCCTTCCTGATCGACGCGGAACGCACCCGATCGCGTCAGCAGCAACTTCCCGGCGCGCTCGACGACGAAGAAGCCGGGGCCGCGCAGCGCGAGATCCAGCGGCTTGGTCGTCTGCATCAGCCCGCCATCGCGCTGGTCCAGCGTCGTATGAAGGCCGGCCTGTGTCGCGAAGTCCGGTGTCGCACGCGTGGTGCGGTAGCCGGGCGTATGCGCATTCGATGTGTTCTGGCTGATGGTCGCCATCGTCTGCACGTCTGCGGCAAGACTGCGGCTGATGGCCTGCAAGGTGTCGGTCATCTGAATCTCACTGGGCCTGGATCGCGGCGAAGGAACGGACCGGCAGCGTCGCCGGCACTTCGTTGAGGCCAAGCACGGCCAGGTACGGCATCGAACGGTTGAGCAGCGCCCGCAGCGATCGTCGCGCCGGCGACGGGCACAACAGCACCGGCACGAGGTTGCGGCTCATCATCGATTCGGCCTGCGAGGCGAGGTTCTTCATGAAGCCGTCGAGCTGCGATACATCGCCGAACAGCGCGCCGCTGCGGCCTTCGCCATTGCGCACGCTGCTCAGCAGACTGCGCTCGAGTTCCGGCGCCAGCGTCATCACGTGGAGGTCGCCCTGTGCGTCGCGGAGGTTCTGGCAGATCATCGCGCCCAGGCGTTCGCGCACGCGCTCGGCCAGTTCCTCGGCGACCTTGGTGGTCTTGCCGGAATCGACGAGCACTTCCAGGACCGCTTCCAGATGCCGGATGCTGACCTGCTCGCGAAGCAGCAACTGCAGCACCTTCTGCACATCGGAGTAGCTCAGAACGGCCGGGATGAGCTCGTCGATCAGCGAGCCGTGCGTATCGCGCAGGCGCGAGACCATGCGCTCGGTTTCCGCGCGCGTGAGCAGGTCCGCGGCCTGACGTTTGACCAGCTCGCTCAGATGCGTGATGACCACCGTGTCCGGATCGACCAGCGTGTACCCCGCGCCGCGGGCGAACTGGCGCTGCTCGCGCGCGATCCACTGCGCCGGCAGTCCGTATGCGGGATCGCGCGTTTCCGGGCCGTCCAGTCGCGGTCGCGAACCGCCGGGGTTGATCGCAAGCACGCGATCGATCGACAGCTCGCCCATGCCTACGCGACATCCCTGGAAGTGGATTTCGTAGCCATTGGCGCGCAGGTCCATTCGCGCGGCCGTCTGCACGCGCGGCACCAGGAAGCCCAGGTCCTGCGCGAACTGCTTGCGCATGTGGGTGATGCGTTCGGCCAGGTCGCTGTCGGCGCCGATGAACGCCTTGGCCAGCTCGCTACCCAGGCGGATCTCGATCGGTTCGATGCGCATCCATTGCTGCACGTCGTCGGCCGCTGCCGGTGCAGCAGTCGGAGCAGCTGCGTCTTCGTCAACGGCGTCAGGATCGGCCTTGCTGCGCATGGCCATCCACGCCAGTGCGGCCAGCACGGCCAGCACGGCGATCACCGGCAGCTTCGGGAATCCCGGCAGCATCAGCACCAGCAACAGCACAAGGGCGACGATCGCCAGCGCCTTCGGGTTCGCCATGATCTGGCGCGGGATCTCCGTGCCGAGCTGCGCGTCGGCAGCCGCGCGCGTGATGATGATGCCCGTGGCCACGGCGATCACCAGCGACGGGATCTGCGTGACGATGCCGTCGCCGATGGTCAACAGCGTGAAGCGCTGCACCGCCTCGCCCCACGGCAGGCCCAGCTGGGCGATGCCGATGGCCAGGCCGCCGACGATGTTGGTCAAGATGATGATGATGCCGGCGATGGCATCGCCCTTGACGAACTTGGTGGCACCGTCCATGGCGCCGTAGAAATTGGCTTCCTTCTCGATCAAGGCGCGGCGGTGGCGCGCCTCGTGCTCATCGATCAGGCCCATGTTCATGTCGGCGTCGATGCTCATCTGCTTGCCGGGCATCGAATCGAGCGTGAAGCGCGCGGCGACCTCGGCCACGCGCTGCGCGCCGCTGGTCACCACCACGTACTGCACGACGACCAGGATCAGGAACACCACGATGCCGACGATGTAGTTGCCGCCCACCACGAACTCGCCGATCGCGTTGATGACGCGTCCGGCATCGCCGCCTTCCAGGATCAGGCGCGTGGCCGAGACGTTCAGCGACAGGCGGAACAACGTCGACAACAGCAGGATGGTCGGGAACGTGGAGAACTTCAGCGGTGTCTCGGTGAAAAACGTCACCAGCAGGATCAGCATCGCCATGCTGATGTTCACCACCAGCAGGAAGTCCAGCAGCACCGGCGGAATCGGGACGAACAGCACCACCAGCACGCCGATCACCAGCGCGATCAACGCCAGATCGCGCTTGCCGGTCCACATCTGCATCAGCAGCGCCTTCATGCGGCGGCCCTACGCTGCGCCCAGAGCTTGCGGTACACCGGCGCAAGCTGCGCGTAGCGCGCTTCAGGCACCATCGCGTCGATGTCGCATTCGCGGTACAGCGCGCGGGCCAATGCCGGCATGCGCAACATGGGCACGCCGTGGCGTGTGGCGAGCGTGCGCATGCGCGCCGCCATCATTCCGGCGCCCTTGGCGACGACGACCGGTCCCAGCGTCTCGCCCGGCCGGTACCGCAACGCAATGGCGACGCGCGTGGGATTGGTCAGCACCACGTCCGAATCGCCGACGCGGGTAAGCGCGCGTGCCTTCTTCAGCAGTTCGCGCAGCTGCTGCTTGCGCTTGGACTTGATGGTCGGGTCGCCGTCGCGGCGGCGGATCTCATCTTTCAACTCACGACGGCTCATGCGCATCTTCCGCATGAACTCGCGTCGCGTGAACAACAAGTCGGTCAGCGCGACCAGTGCCAGCACCAGCAACACGTACAGCGAGGCTTTCACGAACGCGGCCAGAAACAGGCCGCCCAGTCGCTGCGGGATGGAGCCGGCCACCGATTCGACCAGCGCCCTCGCCTTCCACGCCACGAGCAGTCCGACCAGCGCCAGTAATGCGAACTTGCCGAGCAGCTTGCCCAGTTCCCACAGCGTGCGCATCGAGAAGATGCGGCGGAACGCGTTGGCCGGATTCATCCGCTTGAAGTCGGGCTTGAGCGGGTGCGTGGTGAACATCGGTCCGGTCTGCAGCACGTTGCCCAGCACCGCAGCGACCACGAGTGCAAGAACCAGCGGCGCCAGCGCCTGACTCACCGGCGCGTAGACGCGCGACACCCATGCGGCGAAGGCACCATCCAGCGCAGGCGCGTTGCCGGCCAGCGCGACCATGCGCCGCGTCGCGTCGGAGATCGCATGCACGATGCCCGCCGCCGTCACCGCGAGAGTGACCGCGAACACGATCATCACCAGGCTGCCGGATACATCGGTGCTCTTGGCGACCTCGCCGCGCTTGCGCGCTTCCTCGAGGCGGTGCGGTGTTGGCTGTTCGGTCTTGTCCTGGTCGCCCTGCGACATCTCAGGCTCCCAGCATCTGGGGAACGCGCGCGAACGCGTCCCGGTACATGCGCTCGAACAGCGCGGGCACGAACGGCAGCGTCGCCACCATCAACAGCAGCGCGACGACGATCTTCAACGGCAGCGCAAGGAAGTAGACATTCGCCTGCGGCATGGAACGCGTCGCGTATGCGACGCCGATGTCCACCGCGAACAATCCCAGGATGATCGGCGCGACCAGCATCAGGCCCAGCAGGAAGCTGCTCCCGAGCAGGCCGAGGAAGCCGGCCAGATCCAGGTGCACACCCGCCTGCCCCAGCGGAATGACCCGCGCGCTCGAGGCGATCATGCGGTAGAGGTCCAGGTGCAGGTCGAGCGTGAAGAACAGTACCGTGCCCAGCAACATCAGCGCGGTGCCGAGCAGCGATTGCGTGTCGCCCTGCGCGCCCGGATTGAACAGCATCGCCGCGCTCAGGCCGGCCTGCATGTCCACCACCCAGCCGGACATGTGCAATGCCGCCTGCGGCATCATCACCGCCAGGCCGAAGGCCAGGCCGATCATCAGCTCGCCGCACGCCGCCACCGCCCAGCCCATCGCGCCGTGCTGTCCGGGTGCGAACGCTACCGCCGGCGATGCCTGCACGGTCATCCACGAAAGCGCCAGCGCCAGGACGATGCGGATCAACGCAGGCGTCCACCGCAAGGGCGTGAGCGCGGCCAGCACGACCGTCGGCAGGTAGCGCAGGAACGCGAGGACGAACGTGGCGGCGAAGGTCTGCGCGGCGTCCATGGCTACATCCCGGCCGCGGTTTCGAACATGCGCTTGGCCAGCTCGGTGGCCACGGCAAGTATCCAGCCGCCCATCGTGACGCACACGATGACCACGACGATCACCTTGGGAACGAACGTCAGCGTCATCTCCTGCACCTGCGTCACCACCTGCACGATCGAGATCAGCAGGCCGACCACCAGCGTGGCCAGCAGGATGGGCGCGGACATTTTCACTGCGGCGAGCAGCGTGTCCGTCAGCAGGCGGATGGCGAAGTCGGAATCCATTCGCGACGTGTCCGGGTCAGTCGCGCCGCAGGGTCTGCTTCAGGCGTTGCGCGAACTCGCGCACGGGCACGGTCTGCGGCACGCCGCTGTTGGCCAGCAGCTGCTCCATCAGCGTGTCGGCGCCTGCGCTGTCGCCACGCGCTTCCAGCAACAGGCTCCTGGCGTATCGCGCGGTGAATGCGTTCGGGTCCAGGCGCAGTGCGCGCTGGATGCCCTGCTCGGCAGCGGCGTAATCACCGCGCATCACCGCGATGAGCGCCAATCCACCATGGGTATCGCCGAAGTTACGGTCGATCGCGTAGGCGCTCTGGTAACTGGCCTCGGCCGCGTCGCGCTGCCCCTGCAGCAACTGCGCCCACGCGAGCGCGTGCCACGTGCCGATGTGGTCGGGCATCGTGTGCACGGCGTGTTCAAGGAATTGCTGCGCGCGCGGCAGGTCGTTGCGCAGCATCGTGGTCATGCCGCGACCGGACAGCGCACGGCCGGAATTGGGATGTCGCACCAGCGCGCGATCGAAGAGCGCTTCGGCGTCGTCCAGCTGCTGTGTCCACAGCGACAGCGTGCCGGCGACGAGCAATGCCTCATGCTGGTCGGCGTCGAGCTGCAGCGCCTGGCGCGCGGCGTTGGCCGCGTCGGCGTGCGCGCCATCGAGCAGCGCCAACGCCAGCACGCCTGCGGCCTGTGCATCGTTCGCGTCCATGGCGAGCGCGTCGCGTGCATGCGCGGCGGCTTCTTCGTAACGCTCCTGCATCATCGCCACGCGCGAGGCGAGTACGTGGAGCGTGGCTACGTCGGGAAAACGCGCCATCGCAAGCGCGAGCGTGGCAGCAGCGCGATCGGTGTGGCACAGGCAAAGCTGTGCGAAGGCGAGATCATGCAGAACGGATGCGCTGTCGTGGCCGGCATCGCCGAGTTCGCGCAGCAGCGATTCGGCGTGGTCGTAGCGACCGCAGGCCATCGCGCACCGCGCCAGCCGGAACTGCACGCCGGCCGTCGCGCGCGCGGCGTCCGGCAGGGCGTTCAGTGTGGTTTCGCACTCTGCGTACTCGCCCAGCGCAAGCAGCGCGTCGGCCAGTTCGCAGGCAAGGTCGGAATTGGAAGGATCAGCCGAAAGATAGCCACGCAGCCGCGTGACTCGCACATCCATGCGGTCCATGTTCCCCGTGTTCCCCAGAATTGCACCAGCTCAGCCGACCAGGCCGTCCTCATGGACGTTCAGGTTCGACTCCCCCCGCTTTCACGCCGCCCATGTAAACGCGATGTGAAATCGAGCGGCGACGCTACCGCACGAATTCTGGCGTCGTCAATAGACCGATTCTGGCGGCGTGCTAACGCTTGCGCAGCTGCAAACCGCGCACCATCCGGATGAATTCCTCGCGGTGGGTGTCGCTACGTTCAAGCGCCTGCGCGACCGTCTCAACCATCGGTTGCCATTCGCTGTACTCGCGCAATCCGGATCCGAATTCCGACAGCAATGTCGCGCGGATGACACGCGTGCGAGCGTGCTTCATCGCGTCCTCGTCGTTGATGTCGACGCCTTTGACGATGTCCGCCAGTTCGCGCCGAAGCTGTTTTGGATCGCGGGTAGTGGCACGTTCGGGAAGCGCGGCCTTGTCGCTTCCTTGCGCACGCTCGCCCTTGCGCTTCATCTCCGCGCGCAGGGCGGCGATGAGAGCGGAAGTCGATGACAGACGATCGATGGACATGTTCGAACGTACTCAGCCAAACGCCTGAAAATCAGGCGCCGCGGCCGTACCCGGTGAGGAAGATCGGCGCCGGCGTGGTGGGCATCGCCTGCATGGGCTGCGGCGCGTCTTCGTCGACATTGCGCAAGCGATCGCGTACGCGCTTCATGTCGTGCGCGAGAGCGGGAATGTCCTGCGGCAATGCCAGGCCGATGTCGATTTCGCGTACCGCGTCATCGGCGTTGTCGTCCGCGACTGCATGCATCGCGCGTGCATACGCGCCGAGTGCGTCGTCCTGCGCGAGCAGCGGCGCAAACGTCGCCTTGGCTTCGTCGAGCGTGCCCTTCATCACCAGCAACTGACCCAGCTGGAAGCAGGCGATGCGAAGAGCCGGCTCATTCGTGACGACCGTCCGGAATCCTTCTTCGGCCCGGTCAAACATTCCGATCTGCGCGTACTGCGCGGCCAGAAGGTAGTGTGCGTAATTGTGACCAGGGTCACGTTCCAGCATCGTCTTGAGCAGGACGACCGCGTCGGCATCGCGGTTGTTCTTGATTGCGTCCAGGGAGAGGCGGAGGAGTTCGTCTGGGTCGAGTTTGTCGAAGTTCATGGATCGTCTCCTTCTTGGACCGCCGAGGTCGGGATGTTACAGAGGTGCGCGATCGAAGTTACGAGCTGATCGTCCCAGCTCGGCGCACCGTCCGCAGTGATGGGACAACAGCCATTCAACTTGCGCCTAGTAGGCGACCACCCTCATCGTATTCTTTCCAAAGTCATGCACCCTCGCCAATCGAGCGCCCGCGCCGCGAAGGTTCTCAATGACTCGTTGATCGAGTACTTGCTCAAATACATCGTGAGCGAGTGAACTCTCCACTGAAAGCCAGAAACGTAGGTCACCCGCTTCCTCATCGTCGGCCAAAGCAATCTCGATTTGCACGCCTTCGATCTCAGCCATGAAGTACAGACCGCCAAGGTAACTCGAGCTATCACGTTGCTCATAGTTCTTCGCTCCTAAGGCGCCGAAGACCCTGATCGAGGCCTCAACCAGGTCGCGAGCATCAGGAATATCAAAGAACAGATCGGCATACATAACTTATGGCCTCACGAGGATTGCGGGATGATCAGGAATGCTTCCGGGGACGAATGCACCGGGAGTCACCTTTCTGCCAAGCTCATTCTGCCATCGCAGCGACCAATCCCTAAGCAGCGGATTGTCTCGAAGGATCGGTTTCGGATGGACAAAGCCCGGTATATTTGGCGATACCCTGTAGCCCTCCGTTAATTTGGCACTTTCGACGAAAAAGTCTATATCGCTCTGCGGGCCAAATGGGGCACCAGTCTTGAAGCTTGCACCTGTGATGGAACTGCCGCGAACACCTACAACTGCATCGTCAATTCCACTTAAACGAAGTGCACCCTGGAGATCCTCCGACGCCCTTGCGAACTGTTCGGCGGATTTGAATCCGAGCGGCAATGTTCTAGTTGCTCCGTTCAACTGAACAATGGTTGGCGATCTGAATGTCGCCCGTGCCAAGGCAATTGGCAGCATTGCAAGATCAGGCAAACCAGCCAAGGTCGACGCCCATGCAAAGCCTCTGTGGACCTCTCGATCCACGCCAGGCTCCACAATATCTATCTCTGGTGGCAAGCGCGAGTTTGCAGCTCGATACATGTCGTCGACCTGACCGTAGATTGACGTCGGAATTTCGCCCGTCTTCGCATAGAGCGCGCCTCCCACCCTGGCATAGACCTCCGACTGGTATTCCCGGGTATTCCGAAGCGCGGACATCACACCTTCCGATTGAGCTCGCAAGTACGTGAGGTCGATCGCCTTTGCGCCGGAGTTGATTTGGTCTAACAAGTTCTGCGCCACTGCAACGTCCGGGAAACCACCGCCGATCTGAACCGCGTTCACCAGCATTTCGTAGGGACTCATCCATTCCGGCGCAAGCATGACGAGCTGCGCATTTCCGCCAGCATTGTCGTCGGCACGCTTCAGTTTGGCCTTGAACTGCTCTTGCGCTTCAAAATCCTCGGCGCGAGCCCTTCCGCCAGAGCTGCCGCGTGCGTATTGCATCGCGTCCGCATCGAATACGCGAACTCTCCTGTCAATCGCTTGGCGCTTATTGCGGCCAATCATATTAACCACGTTGACCACGTCCTGCAGATCCAGGTCGCGCGGCCGTTCGCCAACGACAGTTACCGCTTCAAGATCGGTGACATTGCGACTTTCAGTTGTGCTCATCGCCATCACAACGTCGCTGAAGTCCGGCGCGACCGCTCGAGTCGCTCGACGCTGGCTCCGGTTGGGCAATATGGCTTCCTGCCCGGGCTTGTCGTAGGCGAGAGCCACGTCACGAGGGGCTACATCCAGCGACACGTCATCAACGTCGATCTCAAGTGATGGAACATCGAAGACCTCCCGCTTCACGCGTAAAGCTTCTTGGATGGCGCGCCGCTCGTCACTCAGGTAACTACTGAAGCCAATAACCGCGGCATCTTGGGCGGTGTTGCTGAGCACGTCCTGCCAGTCCCAACCGCCATTTCCCATAAACTGCCGGGCAACGACCGCTCGAACTGCCTGCCGGGCCACCGATTGGACAGCCTCCTTCGCAACCGCCGCCCAGCTAAATGGCGGCAATTCCCGGAGGTTGTTCGTCGCGAGGCCTGTCGCGCCAGTGCGCGGGCTGACTCCCTGCAGAAGGCCTGCAGTTATTCCCGCGCTGACCGATGCGGTAGCGAGCTCACGCCAGCTAAAGTGAACGTCCTCGCCGACAGCGCGATTAATCGCGTAGGACGTTGTGTAGTTGGCTGCGGCTGCCCCCGCCGCCACGCCAGCCGCGCGCCCCATCGCCTGCAGGCCACGCGCTTCATTCACCCATGCCGCTGCTCCATTGTCGGCGGCAACGCCAGCCGAAAGCGCGGACACGGCGATGCCGCCGACGTCGTACCCATCCCGTTGGCCGCCACGGATTTCGACCGTCTGCGCTGCGGCCTCACCCATGCCCGCAATGGCCGCCGCCCAATAGGGGTTCTGGGTGTAGACCAGGACCACCACTGCCACGACGACCCGGATCAGGTTGGCCACCGTGTTGCAGCTCTGCTTCGGCGGCGGCGTGATGTACGGCAGGCTCGGCGACGTGCTGCCAATCGCCTCATTCGGGTTATACGGCTTGAACGTCCCCGCATCGTTGCTGCTGACGTTGACGCTCGGCGCGTTGAGCGATGAACCCTCGACCAGCTCTGCATCCGGGCTGTTCAACCCGTTCGCGTCGGCCAGCACATACCACAGGCTCGAGTTGCCATAGACGCGCTGCGCGACGCTGGACAGCGTATCGCCCGCCTGCACGATGACCTTGCCGCCGCCCGCCTCGTAATTGCCGGTGCCGTTGAGGCTTGCCAGCTGCGGCGTGTTGTAGACGTAGCCACTGGCGTAGCGCACCTGCCCGCCTTCGCGCAGTTCCGCCATCTGCTGACCGGCGGCATGCACGTAGAGGACGTTGTCGCGATTGCCGTCGGCGCCCGGGTCCTGCACGAACTGGTTGGACGAATTGATCGTGCCTGCGCGCCGCGTCTGCACCCGACCTTCGGCGGTCTGACTGTAATACCGGACGCGATCGTCCACGTTGGCGTAGTTGGTGTGCTCGCGCTGCGTCAGCAGACGACCCTGGGTGTCGTAGGTCAGGGTATTGGTCGTGGTCTTGTAGTTGGTGTTGTTGCTGATTCCGGTGACGGATTTTTCCTGGTAACCCTCCCAGCCTTCGTACTGCGTCGTATAGGTGTGCACGGCCCAACCGATGTTGGTGCCGCTATAGCGATAGACCGCCCCACGCCCCAATGCGTCGTAGCCACTGCTGCCGTCGGCGCGGGTGTAGCTGGTCCAGCTGCGATCGCTCAGTACCGCGAGATTGCTGTACTGATTGAGGCCGGTTCCTTCCTCTATATCGTCCGCCAAGGCCGCCCAGTTGGTCGTTGTGCGCACCTTGCTGGTCTGCGTGACCAGGCGGCCATCCTGGTCGTAGCTGTAGAGTTCCGCGGCATTGAGCCATCCGCCGATTGCGAGGTTGCCGCGCGGCTCGCCTTCGCGATCCACGCCCAGCGAGCGGATTTCGTTCTTGTCGAAGTAGCTGCGCGCTTCGAGCAGACGTCCGCTTGCGTCGTAGTAGTAGCGGGTCTGCACACCGCCGGCCGTGGTCGGGCCACCACCGATTTTGTCGGGATGGAATTCCAGCGTCTTGTGGCCGCGCAGGTCGTAGGTCGTGCGATAGGCGTAAGTCACCGTGTTGTTGGCGTAGGCCATGAAGCGCGTGACTTCGCGGCCGGCCACGTCGTACACCAGTTCGAACGATTCCTGGTCACCGGATTTCAGCCGGATCTGGCCACCGACCAGTTCGCCGTTGCTTACACGCACACGGTTTTCCGCGTCGTAGGTGAACCAGGAGTCGGTGGTCTGCACCGGTATGGCGGCCGCGAGCGCCTGGACGCCTATGACGCCGGCCGCAGCGGACAGCGAATCCTCTTCCGGGGCGATCGACTGGCCCATGTCGAAGCTGTAGACCATCGCCTCGGGATCGGGACCCGCGACGAGTGCGTTGCCTTCCTTGTAGAGCACGAAGCTGCCCGTGGTCGTCAAGCCCGCCGGGTCCTTCGCGGTGACCACGATGTTGAAGGACATCGAAGTCAGGCCAGTCGGCTTGCCGGAGAACGTGCGGCCGGCAAAGCTCAGCCAGCTTGGCAGCGCGGCGCCGTTCGAGAGCTTCGCGGTGTACGTCAGCAGGTCTCCGTTCGGGTCGCGGAACGCATCGGCCGGGAACGTGTAGCCGAAGTTGACGCCGGTCGTCGCGAACTGATCCTGCAGTGCGATCGCCAGGTATGGCGGCTGGTTCGCGGGGGGCGGCACGCTTACGCTTAGAACGAAGGAACGCGTGGTCGTGTCGAGTCCGTCGCTCGCGGAGACGTAGATCGTGTACGAGCCACCCGCTGTCGGCGTTCCGCCGAAGGTGCGGCTGCCCGGATCGAACCACACGCCCGGCGGCATACCCGACGCCCCGTATGTGAGCGCGTCACCATCGGCGTCGGTGAACTGCCCGACCGTATAACTCCACGCGCTGCCCGTCTGACCCGAAGAATTCGGCAACGATGGAGGCGGCGCCGGCAGATTGTTGGCCCTGACCGTGAGCTGGAACGTCGTGCTCGACGGCGGGTTCGAACCGTCGCTCACCGTGACGGTGACCGTGAACGTCCCGACCTGCGTAGGCGTACCGCTGATCGTGCGGTTGCCCGCATTGAATCCTAAGCCCGCCGGCAAGCCGGAGACGGAGTAGCTCAACGGGTCGCCGTCGTTGTCGTTTCCGACGGGCACGACGAAGCTCCACGGCGTGCGCTCGCGGATGTTCTGCGCCGATACGGCGGGCGCGCTCGCGGGGACGTTGATGTCGAAGGTGAAGATGCCTTCGGCCGTCAGACCGGAGGGGTCCGCTGCGACGATCTTCACGCGATAACGGTCGAACACGAAGCCGGAACCTTGGAGGAGTGCGGCCGTTCCGGTGATCGCTCCGTTCGTGGAATTGATCGAAAGATTCGTGCCCGCAGCGAAGGACGTGACCCATTCCGCCGGACGCTGTCGCGTGTCCCAAGCCTGGTCCTGCGGGTTCCAGTACACCTCTTCACGCGCCGGAAGCTCTACCCAGAGCTGATAGGTCAACGCGTCGAGGTTGGGATCGGTGAAGGCACCACCGGGCAGTGTCCAGCTGACTGACTGGTTCTGGTTCGCAGTGCGCAACGGCAGGTTTCCACCGTAGTTCGGCGCGTAGTTCACGACGCTCAGCGTGAACGTGTTGGTGACCGAGCCCCCTCGCCCATCGCTGGCAGTAACGGTGACGGTGTAGTTCCCAAGCGCGGCACTGGGCGAACCGCTGAAGACGCGCGTCGCCGGATCGAAGGTGACGCCCGATGGCAAACCGGTCGCCGAGTAGGTGAGGCTATCGCCATTCGCATCGGCGAACGTACCGGCCGGCAGCGTATAACTCCATGCCATGTTGCGGCCGGAGCTCTGCGCCGGGATCGGCGCGGCAACGTACGGCACAGCGTTGGGGGTGGTGACCGTGACGGTGCGCGAGATGGAAGCGCCGTAGCTGTCGGTCACGACCACCGTGATCGTCCAGCTACCCACCGGTCCCGGCACGCCCGCGAGGCGACGCGTGGCGGGATTCGGATCGAACGTCATCCAGCCAGGCATGCCGCTGACGACGTAGGTCAACGTATCGCCGTTCGGATCGGAGAACACCGGAATGGTGTATCCCCACGATGTGCCTGCCGTTGCGGTCTGGTCCGCGATGCTCGCCGGGCCGGTCGGTGCGGTATTGGTGACTGCGAGCGTGAAGGACGTGCTGATACTGCCGCCACGGCCATCGCTCGCTGATACGGTCACCGTGTAGTTGCCGAGCGCGACACCGGTAGAACCGCCGAACGTGCCGTTTGAATTCAGCGTCAACCCGGACGGGAGTCCGGTCGCGCTGTAGCTCAGCAGATCGGCATTGACGTCCTGGAAGTACGGCGTGGCCGAGAAGTTGAAAGCCTGGTTGCGGCCGACCGACTGCGCCGGGATGCTCGACACAGTCGGAGGCGTGTTCGTCACGCCAAAGGTGAACGTGCCGTTGGCCGTCATGCCCTGCGGGTCCGACGCGGTGATGCGCGCGTTGAACGAGGCCTGCGTCAGGTTGACCGCCGTGCCCGTGATGCGGCCGGTGCTGGCATCGATGCTGAGACCCAGCTGCGAGAGGCTCACCCAACTCGATCCGACCTGGACCTGAGCGCTGTAAGTGAGAGCGTCACCATCGGGTTCGTTGAACGCTCCGCCGGGCAGCGCGAAGTCGACCGCACCACCGTGAACCAACGTCCGACCCGGCAGGCTCCCGGCCGAATACGTCGGCGCCGAATTGACGAACGGCACGATGTTGATCACGAAGTCGGTGTCGGTGTTGTTGCCGGCCGATCCGACGCGCTGCTGTTCGTACTGGGACAGCACATTGCTGTGGCGGCTGTCGAAGCCGGTGATGCGGATGACGATCGGGTCCGTCGACTGCCCACCCGGCACCGTGCCGGAGAACGTCCGCGTGGAGGGATTGAACGTCAACCAGGACGGCAGCGGTCCGCTCAGCACTTCGTAGTACCAGATCGGCGGGTTGTCGCCGATGTTTTCCTTGTACTGCGTCACCTGCGCCGCACCCAAGTACAGGGCATCGCCGTCGCCATCGGTGAACAGGTTGGGCGGCAGGGTGAAACTGAAAGGACGACCGATCTTGAGCGTCTGGTCGCCCATCGGCACTGCCGTGTTGCGCACGGGCGCGTAGTCGGTGCCGATCACGATCGACGCATTCACCACGCTCGCCAGCCCTTCGGCGTCCGTTCCCCGCAACTGGAAGGCGAGGGTTCCGGCCTGACTGTTGGCGGTGGGCGTTCCGTAGAAGCGGATCGTGCCAGCGCTCTGGTCCACCGTGACGTTCAACCATTCCGGCAACGTCGAGCCCGCCGGCCAGATGGCGTTGACGAGGACCTGGTCGCCTTCCGGATCCGCGAAGAAGGCCGATATCGGCATCGTCACATCGAGCGGATCGGTGACGCGAAGCGATGGCGCAGACCAGCCCGAGGGCATCTGCACGACAGGCGCGCGGTTCCGGCGGACCGTCACGGAGAGCGTGATCGATCGCGCTGCGCCATCCGGGTCGGTCGCGGTGAGCACGATCGAATAGGCCGTGCCGTCGGGGATGCCCTCAGGCACCTGCCCCGTCAACTTGATTCGGGGCACGGCCTGGTCGATGAGCGGATCGAAGCTCATCCACGACGGCACGCCACTCGCGCTGACCTGCAGCGCGTCGCCATCGGCATCGGCGAACAGCTGGGCAAGGTCACGCTCCCAGCCGAAGGAGCGACCGATGATCGCTTCCTGCACCGGCAGGCTCGAAACGACCAGCGACGGAGCGATATTCGGCCCTGTGTCGATCTGGAAGGACTTGGTGACCGATGCGCCCGCCTCGTCGGTAGCGCGCAGCACCAGTGTGAAGCTCGATGTCGTCGTCGGCGTTCCGCTCAGGCGCACGACGGAGGGATTGGTCGTGTCGACCCTCAGCCACGATGGCAGCGAACCCACGCTGTCGACGCTGAGCGACAGGCGATCGCCCACGTCCAGATCGCGGAACCATTCGTTCGCAGCAAGTTCCTGCAGCCATGTCTGGCTGGTCTTGGCCTTCCTGAGTGTGGTCGTTCCCGAGGTGATCGATTGCGGCGCCGTGTTGCTGCGTACGCGCACGACAAACGTCGTCGATACGGCATTGCTGGGCGTGGCCGTCTCGTAGGCGTTGAGCTGGACGGTGATGTCCTGGTCGGCCGCGCCGGCCGATGGGTTGGCGGTGAAGACAATCTCGCCGGTGCTGGAGTCGATGCTGGCGACAAGCCAGGCGGGCAGCGCAGCGCCACCCGCCTGCGTGATGGTCAGACCCAACGCATCCTGCTCGCGGTCGCGGAAGACGTCGCTGAAGAGCACGCGGAATTGCGCGCTCTTTCCCTTCCTGACGTAACGGTCCGCCACGACCTGGCTGACGACAGGCGCGGTGTTCGTCGTCGGAACGGCGTCGACGTTCGGCCCGTAGCCAGAGACCGCCCGCACGTGCCGGCGATTGCCGACCGCGTCGTACTCGTACTGCATGTCGAATACGCGCTTACCTGTGATGAGGTCGTCCTGCACGACGCGCTGGATGCGGTTATGGCTGTCGTACCAGGTGCGCGTGATGGTGTGGACGTAGGCCCCGCCACCGTCGACCGTGTAGGTTTCCTCCATCGTGCGGTTGCCGGCCGCGTCGTACTCGTAGCGGAACGTCGGAAGCCCGCCGTTCTCCACGATCTCCCGTACCTGCCCATTGGCGTAATAGGCGATGGACTTGGAGCCGGCTGCAACAGCGACCGCATAACCGCCAGCGCTCCCCTCCGCGTAAAGCTGGCCGGAGGCGGCGTCGTACGAATAGTCGAAATCGCGACCGCTCAGGTTGTTGTGGTCGGTCACGCGCCCGTAGACGTCGTACTTCCACGTCATCTCGTCGACTCTGACGCTTTGGCCATCGTCGTCGACCAGCGTCGGCGAACCGGCCACCTCGTAGCCGTCGCGAACCTTCCGGCCCTGCACGTCGTAGGCGTACGACTGCACGGTGCCCATGCTCGTCTGGCTGCGGATGAGCTGACCGGAACCGTCGTAATCGTATTTCGCGACGAAGGTCAGCGCGTCCGTGACGGACAGACGGTCGCCATTGCGGTTGAGCGCGTACCGCTGGAGGTACGCCTTGTCGCGCGCGCCCCCGGCGTCCCTGGGCAGGTAGTCGCCAATCGAGACAACACGATTCTGTCGGTCGTACTCCTTGAATGTCAGGTACCCGAGCGGGTTTTCGACCATGCGCTGGTTACCCAGCGCGTCGTACGCATAGCGTGTCGTCTGGCCCAGTGCGTTGGAGGACTGGACGAGCTGCCCTGCCGGGTCGTAAACGTTGGTGCGAAGGCTGCCATTGGCGTCGCGGGTACCCACAAGGCGACCGAAGGCATCGTAGAACCAGCGATTGACGGGACGCAGCCAACTGCTGACGCCTGTCTCGGACACGGCCTGAACCAGGGGCCGCTCGTCGCGAACGATCTGGTTGAAGTCGTTGTACTGGTAGTCGGTCTGGTAGCCGCGTGCGTCGATGATCTGCAGCACGTTGCCCCAGCGATCCAACCTCTGGTTCGTCTGACTGAAGGTTCCCGTGTCCGCGTTGTAGGACGGTTGGCGAACCGCGACGACACGGCCCAGCTTGTCGGTGAAGGTAAGCGTGACAACCTGCATGCTCTGCGAACCGTTGAGGTAAGCAGTCCGGGAGTCGCGCAGCTGGTGTCCTGCAAGGTTGTAGCCGAAGGTTCGCGTGGCGCCATTTTCGTTGGACGTGACGAGTCGGCCCGCAACGTCGTAGCCGTAAACGAGCGTGCCGCTGATGTCGGCATGGGACTTCTGGACGATCTCACCGAAGCTGTTGTACGCCACGGATTCGGATCGTTCGACAACGATCGCCCCGCTCGTTGGCTGACGCTGCTGGCTCGAACCGATCTGGCGACCCAGCTTGTCGTAGGTGAACGTGGCTACGATCTTCGCGTCGCGACTGCTGTCGCTACCGTTGAGCGTGTACCAGCTACGCGTCGCATGGTCGGCCGCATCATAGGCCGTATAGGAGCGATAGCCTTCCGCGCTGACCGTCATCACCGCCCTGCCCTGGCGGTCGTATCGCGTGACCTCGATCTGGTCACGACCATTGTCGGCAACAGGCGCGCTCTGTCCGGCGGCAATGCCGTTCGCGTAGCGCCAGGTACGCACGAGGTTGCCGAAAGCGTCGTATGCGAGCTCGGTGTACGGCGAGACCGACGTGTAGATGCCCGAGGACAGGTTGATTCCGGTCGAGTTGATCAGGCTCGATTCGGCGCTGCCAGACAGCACGGCGCGCTGCGGCTCGGTCACGCTCAGCGCGCGGCCAAGCGCATCGTATGCGGTGACGGTGGTGCCGGCCTCGGTGGTCATGCCCACCACGCGATCGCCTGCGTCGTATGCAAAGCCGGTGACGACATCGCGCACGCCCGAACTTCCGTCGGCACGCTGATAGTGGCGAACGACCGTCTCGCTCGTCTTGCGCCCCAGGGCGTCATACCCCATGCGCACGATACGGTCGTACCCGGTGGCTGCATCGCCCGACGCAGGAGCACTGGGGCGCACACCCGTGACGATTCCGCCGGTTTCGATGGCCCGCGCGTACTCGATCGTCTCGGTCAGCTCGCCATTGGCGTTGTAGGCCTGCGCCGTGACATAGCCTTGCGCGTCGACCACCTGAATCATGTGGCCAAGCGCGTCGTAGAAGCGCCACGTCTCGGCCCATACGGCATCCGCCTGTCCGGCAGTGCCCTGTAGCAGCACCGACTCCTTCGCCAGCTGGCCGAAGGCGTCGTACGCGAACTGTGTCACCGGGCTGCCGGTGGCGGCGTTGCCATCGGCCTTGTAGTAGCTGACGGCGGACTGCGTGACACGGATCTTCCGACCCAATTGGTCGTATGCCGTGTTGAGCGTCCGGTTCGCCCCGTCCGCGCGCGCGAGCACGCCGGCCGCCTCGATCTGCGCCATCGTGAGCGGCTGTCCCGCGCTCCATGCAGGCACCGCGCCGGAGTTCATGGCTTGAGCGAATCGGGTCAGGCCGATCTGCTCCCCATACGCGTTGTATGCATACGCGCTGACATTTCCTTCCTGATCGACTTCGTATGCCAGTCGACCCGCCGCGTCATAGACGTTGTAGCGGTAGTAGCCGCGCACGTCCTTTTGCACGACCGCGCGCCCAAGCGCGTCGTACGCCACGTCAATGGAGGACGACTGACCGGTCGATTGCAGATCACCCGTGGCTTCGTTGATGGCCCACGCGTCAGGGAATACGGTGCGGATCTGGTGACCGCGATTGTCATAGACGTATTGCGTGACGCGAGCATCCGCCTGGCCCGCGTTCTCGGTACGCGAGGTCAGGTTGCCCAGAGCGTCGTAAGCGAACGTGGTGATAACCGCGCGCGAGGTGATGGTCACGCCACCGTTCACGTCTACCGTCGCGACGCTTGTCGTCGGACTGGTCTCGCTGGCAACACGGCCGGCCGCATCGTAGGCGCGGGTCCACGTGTTGTTGAGCTTGTCGGTCCGGGTGAGTTGCTGGCCGAGCGCGTCGTACGTGTAGCTCTCGCTCTTCCCAAGCGCATCGGTAACTGCTGCCAGGTTTCCGGCCGCATCGTAACGATAGATCGTCCGTCGGCTCGCACCGACCGACTCGCGCAGGTTGTCGAGGGCAACGGCCTCACCCGACAGGCCAGGACCTGCGTCCGTCCAGGCGCTCAGGCGCACGTTGTCCCACTGCTCGGCTTCTTCCACCGAGAAGCGGAAGCCCGTGGTCTTGTCGGAACCCTTCAGGTAGACGAAGTACTCGACGCCGCCTTCGCTGACATGCGCCTCGATGACGTAAGTCGAGTTGACGGCCAGTGAGCCGACGTTCGCGTCCTGGTTCGTGGACCCCAGTCCTACGTGGCGGAAAAGAGATCCATTGCTGAGGACCAGGCCGCCTCGCCGATAGTTCGCACCGCTGCCGTTGTTCTCGATCACGAAGACGAAGCGCGTGTTCGCCAGGGAGGCGCCCGTCGTCAGCTCGGCACTGAACACCGGGTTGTCGCCGACCGGACGATATTGCGCTCCGGTAATGCCAGGGGACGCCGTGGTGGTGTTCTCGGCGCGGCGGAAGTACAGCTGCCCGTTTGCGTGGGTCAGCGAAGCGCCGTAGGTGCCTACCCTGGAGGTATTCAGGCCCGCAACGGGCAGCGTGGAAAGGTCCGTACTCCACGTCGTGCTGCGCGCCGCCTCGAGCGCGGCAAGGATGCCCGCTTCAGTGGCGAGCGAAACCTGGACGTCGTACGAACGCTCTTCCTGCAGGCGACCGAGCCCGTCGTACAGCCGCTCGCTTACGTATCCGAGCGCATCGACCGAGTACCGCAGCTGACCAGCCGCGTCGTACACGAACTGCGTCGAACGCTGGTTGCCGGGGTTGTCGCCACCGGCCGAGGTAATCGCGGCCGCCACCGCGGCGACCGTTGGCGATGTCCCGGCCGCGATCCTGACGGCGAAGTCCACTTCCGCCGTCACGCGGCCCGCGGCGTCGTAGCGCGACTCCCGAACGGTGAGCGTCGCCGCCGTTTCGCGCGACAGCGTGTAGCGCACGCGGCCGGCGGCGTCGCGTACATAGGAGACGGCGCGATCGACGGCAGCATCCTGCGTGATCACGGAGAGCACCGCAGCCGGCGTCGCCGTGCCTGCGACAAGCTGCGCGCGCAGCGTGGCACCAAGCGATGCGGGTTGCGCGAACGCCGTTTCGGCAATGACCCGGCCGGCGCTGTCGTACGACAGGCCGCGGACGAAGCCGGCCGCGTCGACCGACAACAGCACACGACCTGCTGCATCGTGAACGCTATAGGTACGCGCATCGCGGCTGTCGTCGACGATCAGACGCGGTGCGATGTCGGCCGTGTTCGCGGTGCCGGCCTTGAGCCTTGCCAGGAGCGTCGCATCGACCGTGATCTGCGCGGCATATCGCCGCGTTCCGACGATGCGATCACCGCTGTCGAACAGGTACTCGGTTACGGCACCGAGCGCGTCCACGCTGTAGCGGTCGCGCCCCGCGGCATCACGAACGGTGTAGGTGCGAAGATCGCGGGCATCGTCGTCGATCGCATCGACCTTGGCCGCCAGGGTTGCCAGTGCGGCCGTGCCGCCGCGCAGCTGCGCACGCAGCGTCGCGTCGAGCGTGATCGGCGTTGCGTATGCACGCGTACCGACCTGGCGATCGCCGTCGTCGTAGAAGAACTCCCGTACGCTGCCGAGTCCGTCGACGCTATAGCGCACGCGCCCTGCGGCGTCGAAAACCTGGAAGGACTGGCGATCAATCGCATCGTTTGCCGAGGCGACGACGTCACCGGGCACTGCGGTCCCCGCAAAGAGCTTGGGTTGCAGTACCGCATCCGGATAGAAGCGCGCGGCGTAATGTCTCGTTGCGATGATCTGGCCGGCCAGGTCGTACAGGCTTTCCTGCGCGCTGCCATCAATGCCCAGCACCCACCTGAGTCGGCCGGCCTGGTCGTAGATGCGGTATTCGCCCTCGTCGACCGCATTCCATACCAGGCGCGCGTCGAGGGAGGCGATCGAAGTGCTGTCCGTCAGCGATGCTGCAGCGGTGGGCTGGACGAACTGACGGATCGCGACCAGACGTCCGGCGGCGTCGTACCACCGGCGAGTCATCGCGCCCATCGGGTCGACAGTGAACGTAAGACGATTCGCCTCGTCGTAGTAATAGCGCGTGGCCGCGCCTGCTTCGGTGCGACGGATCAGGTTGTCGTTTGCGTCGTAGACATAGGTGACGGCCAGATTGAGTCGGCCCGTCCCGTAGTCGACCGTTTCGCTCGTGCGCCGGCCGAGCGCATCGTAGGCGTATCGCGTGACCATGCCGGACGCGTCCGTGACGGTCACGACGCGGTCCTGCTCGTCGTAGCTGTAAAGGGTGCGGAGGTTCAACCCCGCCGGATCCTGCACTACGTCGAGCTGTCGCCCCTCGCGATCGTAGTGGTATGCCGTGGTGCGACCACTGGCATCGACGACGGTCAGCTGACGGCCCTGACCGTCGTAGGTGTAACTGGTGGAGAGCGCCAGCCCTGCCGGATCCACGATGCGACGCAACACACGTCCCGCCGCGTCGTACTGGAGTTCGACGCGACGCCCGCTGCCGTCGATGGTCGCAACGAGCAATCCTCGTGCGTCGTACTCCTGCGTGCTGGCATGGTCCAGCCCGTCGCGCGTCTGGACCAGACGTCCGCTTTCGTCGTAGACGAACGTGCGGGTAGTCGACTGCCCCCCCGTGACCCGCTCGACCACGGTGACGGTGTCGCCGTGCCGGTTGTGGGTCGTCGTGACCTGGGTGCCTTCCGGCGTGGTCACCCTTAGCGAGCGATCGACGTCGTTGTAGACGTACGTCGTGTCTCGCCCGCTCGCATCAATGGCCGAAAGCGTACGGCCGAAAGCATCGTAGGCGATGCTGGACAGCTCGGCCCGCCCCTGCACGACAGTGCGCGTGGTGACCTGTCGTCCGATCCGGTCGTAGCCAAGCGTAGTCACCGTGCCACGCGCGTCGGTCTGCGTCAGCACTCGCCCGAACGCGTCGTAGGTTCGGCCAAGCGTTCGCGCAACAGAGGTGCCGCTGCCCTCGGTCCGGCTGATCACCAGGCCGCGGCGGTCATAGACCAGATCGTTAGTGCTCGCCGCCGAACTGCCGAAGCCCAGCTGCTCTTTCGACAGCTCCCCGAACGCGTTGTAGCTGTAGCGCGTCTGCACGCCCTCGGCATCGGTGATCGACTCGAGGAGACCGCGGGTGGTGTAGCCGTACTGGCGTCGAGTGTCTGTGGCCGACGCGTAAGTCAATGCTCCAAGCGCGGTAGCTGCGCTGCTCCTGCTGCCTGGCGTTGCCAGGGTGATTCTTCCCGTGTAGGCAAACGTATCGGTCGCCTGTCCGAAGGCGTTGTATCGCGTTTCTGTGACTTCGCCCTGTGCATTGGGCACGCCGGCGCCGTCGGCGATGCCGCGAACGACGAACGTCGGACGGCCCGCTGCGTCGTAGAAGGTCCAGGTCTTGTTTCCGCCGGCGTCGATGCTTTCGATACGACGACCGAAGGCGTCATAGTCATGACGCACGCCATATGTCGAGTAGGCCTGATCGAGCTGGGCCTGACTCAGCGTCGGGTCGTCCAGTGTCTTGCCGCCAAGCAGCGTGCGCGCGCGCTCCGCGCCTTCACCGTCGATCTCGCCGATGATCTCGTCGAACACGTTGTAACGCAGGTATCCCTCGCGCACTTCGCTCGTGCCGTAAGCGGCTTCGGTCCTTACCAGGCGCCCCGCATCGTCGTAGGTGTAGCGCGTCACGGTGCCTTCGGCATTGGTCTGCGTGACCAGCTGCCCGAGGCCGTTGTAGGCCGTCCGGCTTTCGCGGTAGACGCCGGCAGCGCGACTGCGCAGGCTCGGCAACGTGTCCCCCGCCTGCCAGACGATGGCGGTGGCGTAGCGGCGCTCGGCACGCGCGTTTCCGGCTGCGTCGAAGATCCGTTCCGTGAGGAATCCTTCGGCATCCAGTTCCGCTACCGCGTTGCCTCGGCCGTCGTAGTAGTAACGCGTTACCTGATCGCCAACCGCGCTCGTCGGCCGCAGCTGATCCAACGTGCCGCCGCTCCATTGCGACGATGGGGTGAGGCTCGCGTAGCGGGTAACCGCTACGGGGCGCCCTTGCGCGTCGTATGCCGTTTCGACGAGGTACCCCTCCGCGTCGAGGCGGCCGATCTCGCGGTTCGCGGAATCGTAGAAGTAACGCGTGGTTCTCGCCGTCGCGCTGGTCTGCGCCGCATCGACCACCCTCACCTGCAGCAGGCGGTCCGCGCCGTCGTAGGTGTGTGTCGTCGTTGTGCCGGCGGCGTCGACCTGCGTCGCGAGGCGGCCTGCGTTGTCATAGGTCGAGGTCTGGATGCGGTCGTTGGCTGAATCGACCACGACGCCGATTTCCGCGAATGCCGCTCGCGTCACCGCATCATTGCTGAACCAGTCCACCGTGGTGACGCGATTGGCGTACTGGGTGGTCTGCAGGACGTGGTCGGCGCCGTCGTAAGTCAGGCGCGTTACCGCACCGGTGCTGTCCACCGTCGCTTGCAACCTGCCCTTCTCGTCGTAGAAGAAGTAGGTGCGAGCGCCATTGGCGTCCTCGCTTGCGCGCAGGAGCCCGGCGGCATCGTAGGTGTGGCGCGTCGTACGAGTGACGGTGGCGCCGGCGATCGTGCCGGACTCGGACACCGTGATCACCCGACCGGTCGCGTCATGCGCCTCGGTCCGAGTCCGCCCGCCATCGAACGTCACCCGCAGCTGCTGACCCGAATCCAGGTATGCGTACGTGGTCGACACGGAAGTAGCATCGTCACCGACGGTCTGTTCGCTGGCGTGCGCATGCGAGGCCAGGAGCCGGCCCATGCCGTCATAGACGTAATCGACCACTTCGCTGCCGGCCTGCACGGCCCCAGCGAGGCTTCGTGCGGCGCCGCGCAGCGTGATCTGCTGACGCAGCAGTCCCTGCGCGTCGTAAGTGAAGCGGGTGAGATCGGCGGCTGCGTCCAGCACTCCCTCACCGCCGGCGTCGACTGTCGCGTAGGCGCTGGTGGAGGCAAGCCGGCCCCACAGGTCGTAGCCATACTCTATCAGCGTGCTGTTCGTGAGCTGCCCGTTACGCCATGCCACGAGCGCGGATTCCGTGGCACCGCCTGCGTAGACGGCTGCGGTGTACCGGCGCGCGGAAGTTTGCTGCCCGATGCCATTTCCACCGGTCGCGTACTGGTACTCGGTTACCGCGCCCGTCGCATCGATGACGAAGCGAAGGCGGTCGCGGGCGTCGTAAACGTACTGGGTTGTGAGTCCCCCGGTCGGAAGCGCGGCACCTGCACCGTCTGGATCGACGCCGGTGTAGCGGGTTTCAGACAGGAGCTGATTGGTCGCGCTGTAGGAGCGTTGCACGGCGTTGCCCAGCGCATCCCGCTGCCACAGCACGTTGCCGCTGGCATCGTATTGGGCATCGACCTGCGCCAGCGTCTGCGCACCGCGCACGGTCCGGATCTGCGTCACGTTACCGGCCGGGTCGTACGCGTAGTCGGTAACGTCCGACTGACCGGCGACGGGCGGTGCCGTCAAGGTCGTCAGCCGATTCTGCGTGTCGTATGCGTAGGTCCACGCACGCCCCAGGCTGTCGGTGACCGTGGTCGATCCGCTGCCGTAGGTGTACGTCGCGGTTTCGCCCGCGCCGTCTGAGTCGTCTGCGTTGGTGTCGCCGCGCGTAACGGTCCTGATGCGTCCGGAGCCGTCATAGGTGTAGCTCAGCACCGTCCCATCGCTCTGCACCATCTGCGCGATGCGCAGGCTCGTTGCATCGGCGTAAGCGTATGTCGTACGGAAGAGGAAGCCGTCGTTGTTTGCCGCGACCACGCCATCCCATGCGTCATGATCGCCGGCGCTGTCCTGCGGCGTGAGATCGACAACCACGCTGATCAGCCGATCCTGGGCGTCGTAACCATATTCGACCTGGCCGCGAACCACGCCGTTCTCACGCGTGGACACGACGGACAAGCGTCCGTTGGCGTCGTAACCGAATATCAGGGCATCCGCACCTGCGGTGCCGTCGTCCGCGCGGATCTCCCCGATCCGCTCGTTCGCGTCGTACACCACCAGCCAGCCGACGGGCGATGCGCCATCCGACTTCGAATCCCCGATGCGGGTCAGGCGTCCCCGCAGCACCGCGTCCGCATGATCGGCGTAGCGTTCGTCCCGCAAACTGCTGCCTTCGACGTATGTCCAGCTGCGCGAACCAGAGTCCCAGCTGAGCGCGTCGTGTGCGCCCTCGCCCGACGTGGATCGATACGTATCCGGCGCAACGTACGCGAAATCCTGGTACGCGCCGTCTCCGGTGTAACGACGCATGATGCTGCCGGCCGCATTGAAGGTGCCGCTGAGCAGTTCGATGCGACGCTCGAAGCCTGTCAGCCAGCCATCCGCTCCGGCCTGCCCCACCGTTCCCTGGCTGTTGTAAGTGCGCAGCTGCGCGATCGACAGGCCGCGAAACAGGAGCTGTTCGTCCTGACTCTGCAGGACCAGGTTGCCGTTCGCGATGTTGACGTATTGGCGCGCTTGCCCGACGCGCCCCCCCGGAGACCCGTCGGCCCATGAAGCATCGAAAAGACCCAGCCCGTTCCCCGAGATTACTGCCGACATGCGCGCTTCCCCGAATGCGTGACGGCCGCGGTACTACGGCCTCCACTTTGCCGAATCAGGCGTATCGGGAAATTGTTTAGAGGGACGCGTGCTGCTTCGGCCTGGACGTCAGCCGCCTCCAGGCCTCGATGCGACGCGAGGGCTACGCGCGAACCATCCAGCCAAGATATCCAATTGATTCAATTGGAAATTTTCCCTGAAGCGGTCCAGTCCATCATGGGTGCGACGGAGAGGCGGAGCTGGTCGGGCGAAATCGCCACCGGCGCCTGCCGAGGCGTGGGTGTGAGGTTCATCGGGCCAATTTTCGCCTGTTTCGGGCGAGCTTGCCGCCCGCGCAGGCCTCAGCCGCCGCCATCCGGCTCCCACACCATGTACACATCCGCCCGCGCGTAGTGCGACCCCGGACGCGGTGCGGGGTGATGGCGGAAGCCGACGCTTTCGTACAGTGCGAGCGCGGGGCCGAGCGAGCTGTTGGATTCGAGGAACAGCTCGCGTCCGTCGCGTGCGCGGAAGGCGTCCAGCAGCCCCTGCATCAGCGCGCGGCCGACGCCGGCGCCGCGGGCTTCGGGCGCGACGGCCATCTTGGTGACTTCGTACACGCCTGCGGATTCGCACTTGAGCGCCACCGTACCGACGACGCGATCGTGTTCGTCGATCGCGAACAGCACGTGACCACCAGGGGTCAGGATGTGGGTTTCAGGATCACCGAGCACTTCGCGATCGATGGGTTCGACCGTGAACCAGCGTTCGAGCCATTCGATGTTGAGTCGGGCGAAGTCGTCGCGCCAGCGCGGGGCGTAATCGACGATGCGGAAGGTGGCGGCGTTCATCGCCTCATCATAAGCGCCACGAACGCGTACGGCGGCCGAAGCCGCCGTACGGATGAGCGTTCGCGATCCGCGCCAATGGATCAGTTCTTGCCCTTGTCGTGACCCTTGGACTCGGCATTGCCTTTGCCCTTGTCGTGACCCTTGGACTCGGCATTGCCTTTGCCCTGGCCATGGTCCTTCGATGCTGCATTGCCCTTGCCCTGCGCCTTCGACGGCGTGGCGGCCTTGCCGCTGGCATTGGACGCCGAATGGCTGGCGGGTTTTCCCTTCGACTGGTTTCCGGCGTTCTTCGGCTTGGCCGACTCACGTGGACGACCCGGATAGTCGCGCGCAAGATCCGCATCGATCGTGATGCTTCGACCCCAGCGGTCGTAACTTGGAACGAAGCCCTTCTTCAGGCGATGGAACTCGGCCGAACCGGGCTTGATGCCGAGGTTCTTCGCGACTTCACCCCAGCCCTGCGCGTGGTCGCGCTCCCACGTGTCGGCGACGTAACGGCACGGACGTCCCAGCGCGGAGGCGATGGAGCAGGCGAAGTAGACATCGCCCGGCGCCCAGCGACGCTCGCCCAGCAGTTCGTTCACCAGATCACGCGGCGCGCCGTAGTAACGCACCATCTCGTCGACGAAAGGATCGCGATAGCGCGTGCCGTAGCGATTCATGTCGCCCAGCCAGGTGTCGACCCATGCATCGCCGGTGCGCGGATTCCAGCCGAACGTGTATTCCTGGGCCGAGGCCGTGCCCCATCCCAGCGTCGCCGCCGCGGCCACCAGCACCGCGCCCAGTCGGGCCCTCCACGTCATCGCCATCGTCCAGCTCCTTTCGTCGAAGGCATGCCAACCGGGCATCCCGTTACGTTCTGCCGTCATGACTCAGTCGTCGTCGCGCCAGCGACGGTCGCCGTGGTCGTTGTCGTGGCGGTCGCGGCGATCATAACGGCGATCGTCCCGGTCCCGGCTGTAACGGGAGTCGTAGTAGGTGCCGCCGTAGTAGCCGGTGCGCGTGTAGTAGCGGCGATCGTTGCGGTGGTCGTAGCGCGAATCGTAGTAGTGCGTCGTGCACTTCCCGTGCTTGTTGCAGTTGCCGCGCGGCGCGTTGTAGTAACCGTAGGCATTGCCGTACGGCGGACCGGCGCGATAGACGCGGCGGTAGTAGGTCGGGCGGCCGCGATAGTCGTTCACGACGATCAGACGATCGCGATAGCCGCGGTCGTAGCGGTAGTACGGCGAGCCGGAGTGGTACACGACGTCGGCGATGTCGACGATCACCCGGGTCAGGTCGTCCGCGCGCGCCGGCGCGGGCGCTGCAGCGGTGAAGACACCCAGACCTGCAGCCAGCACCACGGGGGCGACCCATCGGGTCATGACGGTGGACATGTTTGCGCTCCTGGTTGCCCGCACCCTGCGAGCCCTGGGGTCAAGATGCGACTACCGCGGTGAACGCATTTTTAATCCAGACCGACTCCGACGGGTGCGCTCAGCAGCCGTTGGGGATCGTGTTCAGCCTGCGCTGGCGGCGAGTTCGCGAACCGCCGCCGGCAATTCGTGCGCGCTGGCGATGCGGCGCAGGCGTGGCGCGTCGTCGGCGACGTCGGCCTCGTTCTCGTGGCCCCAGGTCGTGTGGTACGGCACGTGGATGCCCCACCCGCCCAGGTCCAGCACGGGCGCGATGTCCGAGCGCAGCGAGTTTCCGACCATCACGAAGCGCTCGGCCGGCAGCTGGAATTCCTCCAGCAGGCGCGCGTAGGTCTGCGTGTCCTTCTCGCTGACGATCTCGATGCGGCGGAACAGGTTGGCGAAGCCACACTGGCGCACCTTCGCTTCCTGGTGGAACAGGTCGCCCTTGGTGATCAGCACGACCTCGAAGTCCGCGGCGATCGCTTCCACCGCCTCGCGGATGCCCGGCAGCAGTTCGACCGGATGGCGCAGCAGCGACTTGCCAAGCTCGACGATGCGATGCACGTCGCGCGCTTCGATGCGCTGCGCGGTGATGTCCACCGCCGCTTCGATCATCGACAGCACCATGCCCTTCACGCCATAGCCGAACAGCGCGATGTTGCGCTTCTCGACTTCGTACAGGCGCTCCTGCACGCGCGCGTCGCGCAGGTCGACGTAGGCGCCGACGATGCGCTCGAACTCGAGCTGGGCGTCGTCGAAGTAGTCCTGGCTGCGCCAGAGGGTGTCGTCGGCGTCGAAGCCGATCAGCTGGATGGTGCTCATGCCGGTAGTTTAAAGGAGCTGGTACGCCGCTGGTCTTCCAAACCCCGCCTGCGCACTTCAACCCTGCCCAGCATTCGCAGGGGAGGGCCTAAAAGAACAAGGGCGGCCGAAGCCGCCCTTGCAGGAGTCCAACAATGCGCAAGTTGGACTGGACCGTATTGCGGCTTGCTTACTTGCCGCCGCTGTTGCCCGTGGCACCGCCCTGCGCCTTGGCGACGTAGGCCTTGTACTCGTCGGCGGTCAGCGCGCCATCGGCGTCGGCGTCGGCCTGTTCGAAGACCTGGCTGAGCGCCGGCACGCTGGACGCTTCGGACTTGCTCAGCGAGCCGTTCTTGTCGGTGTCCACGTCCGACCAGCTCTTCTTCGCCGGTGCACCCGAGGCCGGCGTAGCGGCGGACGCGGCGGCCGGGTCCTGTGCCTGCGGCGTGGCCGACTGCGCGAAGGCGAGCGGCGCCGACAGAATGGCGACCAGTGCGGCGGCGGCGACCAGCGGCTTGCGGTTGGTGATCATCATGCGGGTGTCTCCTGGAATGAAGGAAGTT
>Ga0209257_1000580_pt1 | contig 61573 bp, 40 predicted proteins | sample AraplaCvi_mCL_r2_FD_184277 | JGI IMG/M metagenome (GOLD analysis project Ga0209257, IMG submission 184277) | Arabidopsis root microbial communities from North Carolina, USA - plate scrape MF_Cvi_mCL_r2 (SPAdes) (version 2) | ecosystem: Host-associated > Plants > Roots > Endosphere | place: USA...
AGCGCGTGTTCCAGACCCACAGCGCCACCATCGCCTCGGTCGACGTGAAGCGTCGCGGCAAGGTGCGCGCGGGCAAGCTGTACTACCTGCGTGGTCTGCAGGGCAAGAAGGCGCGCATCAAGGAAGACCTGGCCGCCTACGCCAAGACCAACGCAACGGCCGCCGAGTAATCTCGCGCGGCGGGCCTCGCGCCCGTACGTTCCAACGGCCGCCTCCGGGCGGCCGTTGTCGTTTCAGGCGTCGCCATTGGTGGGATGGGTTTCGTACCGCGCACCCCCACGCTCGCGACGGGTTTCGCTTCGCTCAACCCATCCTACGGAGTGTTGCCGGCGACGTTCGTGATCGTGCGTGGATGACGCCGAGGTCAGCCTGTCGACTCGTAGGATGGGTTTCGCCACGCGAAACCCATCGTCCTGGCCCACACGCTCGCGATGGGGTTTCGCTTCGCTCAACCCATCCTGCGGAATCGTCTTTTCGCGATGCCCACGCACCGCGGCGTAGCGTTCGAACGCGATCGTCGTGATCGTGTCGTGGATGACGCCGTGGCCAGCCTGCATGCAAGCCCGCAATCGACCTGCGAGTTCCGCTTCTACGAGGAACTCGGCGATTTCCTCGCACCCGCGCGCCGCAAGCGCAGCTTCGTGCACGCCTTCGACGGCACTCCGTCGGTGAAGGACCGCATCGAATCGCTCGGCGTGCCGCACACCGAAGTCGACCTGATCCTGGTCGACGGCGAACCGGTGCCGTTCTCGCATCGCCTGACCGGTGGCGAACGTGTGGCGGTGTATCCGATGTTCGAACGCTTCGAACTGGGTGAAGCCAATCGTCTGCGGCCCACGCCGTTGCGCGAGCCGCGCTTCGTGCTCGACGTGCACCTGGGGCGGCTCGCGTCGTACCTGCGCCTGCTCGGCTTCGACACGCTGTATCGCAACGATTACGAGGACGACGAACTGCAGCGCATCTCGCGCGCGGAGCATCGCATCCTGCTCAGCCGCGACACGGGTCTGCTGAAGCGCTCGACCGTCACGCACGGCGCGTTCCTGCACGCCACCGATCCGCGCCGGCAGCTCCGCGAAGTGCTCGATCGTTTCCAGCTTGACGGACGCATCGCGCCGTTCACGCGTTGCGCGCGCTGCAACGGCAAGGTCGAAGTGATAAGCGCGATGCCCGACGAACACGATCCCGATCGCGAGCGGCCTGCGGAGCGCGATCCCTCGCCCGGCGAACGCGAACGGCGGGATCCCGGCAGCGACGAACCGGAACGTCGCGATCCCGGCCACGCGCCGCCGGCAAGCGATCCGGGCACGCCGCGGGAAATCCGCGATCCCGCGCGCCCAATGCCTGAAAAGCACGGGCGCATGTCGAACGCCATTCCCCTCAACGTGCTCAACGGCCATGCCGGCATGCTCAGTCGCTGCCGCGACTGCGGCCAGGTTTACTGGCCGGGCAGCCACCTCACGCGACTGCGCCAACGTCTGGAAGACGTCGGCGTGTCGATCTGACGCAGCCGCGTCGCGTCATCGCACCAACGCGTCGTCCGGTTCGGCGCTCGGATCAGCCACCGGCGACGGCGGCGTCGCCGGAACTTCGGCCGGTACCGCGACTTCGTGATGATCGGGCACCAGCATCCGCGCCTTGCGCCAGCGGCCGAAGCGGTAATACGCCAGCGCCATCACCATCGAACACAGCGCGCTGATCGGGAAGCTCCACCAGATCGCGTCCACGCCGATGCGCGGCTGCATGAAATCGGCGAACGGCACGCGGATACCCCACAACGCGATCACCAGGATGACCAGCGGCGGCACCACCGCGCCGGTGGAACGCACCACGCCCGACACCACGAACGTCACGCCGAAAAACAGGAACGACCACACCGCGATGTGGTTCAGATGGCGCGCGACTTCCAGCGCATCGCTGCCCTGCGGCAGGAACAGCGAGAGCGTCCAGCGGTCGAACACGATCAGCGGCACGATCAGCGCGCCGGTCATCAGGAAGTTCATCAGCACGCCCGCGCGCGCCGTGGCCGACACGCGATCCCACCGATGCGCGCCCACGTTCTGCGCCGCCATCGACGAACATGCCGCGCCCACCGCCATCGCCGGCATCTGCACGTAGGTCCACAGTTGCAACGCCGCACCGTAGGCCGCGGTCGTCGCGGTGCCGTGCTGGTTGACCATCGTCATCATCGCGATCATCGCCAGCGAGATCAGCACCATCTGCAGTCCCATGGGCACGCCCTTGACGATGAGCGCGCGCAGGATCGTCGTGTCGATACGGAACATGTGCGCGTCCTGACGCCCCAGCCACAGCACGTGCCGCTTGTGGCGCAGGTAGAAGAGCAGGGTGATCAGCGTCGTGGTCTGCGCCACCAGCGTCGCCCACGCGGAGCCTGCGATGCCGAGTTTCGGGAACGGGCCCATGCCGAAAATCAGCAGCGGGTTGAGCACGATGTCCAGCAGCACCGCCACCAGGAGAAAGCGGAACGGCGTGCGCGCGTCGCCCGCACCGCGCAGCGCGGCCGACAGGAACGCGAACGCGTACAGCGCCGGCATCGCCAGGAAGATCACCTGCAGGTAGGCCTCGGCCAGCGGCAGCGACGCAGCCGGCGTGCCCATCGCGGCCAGCAGGTGGCGCGAGAACCACTGTCCCAATGCGGCTATCACCACCGACAACCCGATGAAAAACGTCGCGCTGGTGCCCATCACGCGCCGCGCCTGGGTGAGGTCGCGCGCCCCCATCGCCTGTGCGATCAGGATCGTGGCCGCCATGCCGATGCCGAACACCGAGCCGATCAGGAAGAACATGATGTTGTTGGCGTTCGCCGTCGCGGTGAGCGCCTCCTCGCCGAGGAAGCGCCCGACCCAGACCGCGTTCACCGATCCGTTCAGCGACTGGGCGATGTTGCCGGCGAGGATCGGCAGCGCGAAAGCGAACAGGTTGCGGCCGATCGGGCCTTCGGTGAGGTTGTGCGAAGTGGGTGCCATGGGCGATGCGGGCATCCTGACGTGAAGACGCGGCAAGGTAGCACCGACAGCGCGAACATCGCGCCATGTCCGATCGCACGCGCGAAGACGACATCGACCCTGCGATAATCGCCCCACAGCCCGGGAGTCCCGCCGGGCATCACCGGACCCTGCAGTGACCGACGTACCCGATGCTTCCGCGCCCACCGTGCGCCTGGACCTGTGGTTGTGGGCGGCACGATTCTTCAAGACGCGATCGCTCGCCAAGCATGCGATCGACACCGGCAAGATCGAGATCGGCGGCCAGCGCGCCAAGCCCTCGCGCGCGGTGCGCGTGAACGACGCGCTGCGCATCGTGCGCGGCGAGGAAACCTTCGAAGTGCAGGTGCAGGGCCTGAGCGACACCCGCGGCCCGGCGAGCGTGGCGCAGGGGCTTTACGTTGAGAGCGAAGCATCGCGCCAGGCACGCGATGCGGCACGCGCGCTGCGTGCCGCCGAACGCACGGGATATCGGGCGCCGGAAACCAAGCCGGACAAACGTGCGCGCAGGCTGATCCGCGCGCTGGGCGATATCGACGCGATGTGATCCGGATCGTGTGTCTGGCGCGCGTCGCTCGCCCCAGATCATCGTCGTCCCACCATCACCATCACCGTCGTCCCGGCGCAGCCAGGCTCCCGGCCCGCAACGTCCGGGCTCCCGCGGACGAGCGAGAAGACACTCTTGCAGCGAAAGGCGGCCGAAGCGGCCGCCTCCGCGTTACTGCACCAGCGCAGCCACTGGCGCGGCAAACGCGTCCTATCGCCGCTGGCCGCCGCCCAGGAACGATCCCGCCAGCCCGATCAGGTCCGAGAGATCCGTATCGCCATCGCCGTCGCGATCGAGCACGGCGCCCATCAGCGAACCGCCGATCCCGCCCTGCTGCGTGATCGATTGATGTTCCTGTCCGAGGACGGCGCCCAGCTGCTGAGGCGATGCCGCAAGACCGGTGCCGCCCCCGTTTCCGGCGAACATGCGCTTGGCGAGGTAGGCCATCACCAGTGGCGCGAGCATCTGCAGCAACGAACTCGCCTGGTTCTGGCCAAGTCCCGTAGCTGCGCCCAAGCCCTGCGCAGCGGTGTCCTGGCGACCGCCCAGCACATGGCCGAGGATGGACCCGCCCTGTCCGCCGCCGCCAAGCACCGATCCCAGCACGCTGCCGATGTCGAGGCCCGAGTGATCCCGCTGCAATGCGCCGAACAGCGCTTCGGCGCCCTGCGGCTGGCTGGCGTTGCGCCCGAGCGCCCCCATGAGCAGCGGCAACGCTGCGGAAACCGCGCTTTCGGTCTGCGAGGGCGACAGGCCCAGCTGATTGCTGATGTCGGCCAGCGGTTGTCCCTGCAATTGGCCGAGCAGATCGTTGGTAAGAGGCGTGTTCATGGTCGCAGCTCCGAGTGGGGGCTCGATGCTAGCGCCGCGACGTTCAATCGTCGTGAGGGCGTGAACGCGTAAATTTCTCGCCCGTCGCGGCGCACCGCGAAGCCCTCTTCCGTGCGCGGGACGAGGGCTTGCCTTTACGCGGCGATCAACCCGCTTCGACCGGATGATCCACGGTGCCGCTGGCGGTGTGATCGACGTTCGACGCCTCCATGTTCAGCGCCTTCGCCACGCCCGCGCCGTACGCCGGATCGGCCTTGCTGCAGTTGGCGATGTGGCGCTGCTTGATGAAGTCCGGCGCATCGCCCATCGCGCGTGCGGTGTTTTCGAACAACACCTGCTGCTGCGCCGGCGACATCAGGCGGAACAGGTCGCCAGGCTGCTTGAAGTAATCGGCGTCGTCCTCGCGGAAGTTCCAGAAATCCGCGTTGCCGTTGATCTTCAGCGGCGGCTCGCGATATTCCGGCTGCGCTTCCCATTGGCCGTAACTGTTGGGCGTGTAGTGCAGGTTCGCACCATAGTTGCCGTCCACGCGCATCGCGCCGTCGCGATGGTTGCTGTGCACCGGACAACGCGCCGCGTTCACCGGGATCTGGTGGTGGTTCACGCCCAGGCGGTAACGCTGCGCATCCGAATACGCGAACAGCCGCGCCTGCAGCATCTTGTCCGGCGACACGCTGATGCCCGGCACCAGGTTGTTCGGTGCGAACGCGCTCTGTTCGACGTCGGCGTAGAAGTTCTCCGGATTGCGGTTGAGCTCCATCACGCCCACTTCGATCAGCGGGTAATCCTTGTGCGGCCACACCTTGGTGAGGTCGAAGGGGTGGTACGGCACCTTCTCGGCGTCGGTTTCCGGCATCACCTGGATGTACACCGTCCACTTCGGGAATTCGCCGCGTTCGATCGCGTCGAACAAATCGCGCTGGTGGCTTTCGCGGTCCTCGCCGATCAGCGCCTGCGCTTCGGCATCGGTCAGGTTCTTGATGCCCTGCTGCGTGCGGAGGTGGAACTTCACCCAGAAACGCTCGCCGTTATTGTTGTAGAAGCTGTAGGTGTGCGAGCCGAAACCGTGCATGTGGCGATAGCTTGCCGGGATGCCGCGATCGCTCATCACGATGGTCACCTGGTGCAGCGCTTCGGGCAGGCTGGTCCAGAAATCCCAGTTGTTTCGTGCGCTGCGCAGGTTGGTCCTGGGGTCGCGCTTCACCGCCTTGTTGAGGTCCGGGAACTTCCGCGGATCGCGCACGAAGAACACCGGCGTGTTGTTCCCGACCAGGTCCCAGTTGCCTTCCTCGGTGTAGAACTTCAGCGCGAAACCGCGGATGTCGCGTTCGGCATCGGCCGCGCCGCGTTCGCCGGCGACCGTGGTGAAGCGGGCGAACATCGCGGTTTTCTTGCCGACATGTTCGAAGATCTTCGCGCGCGTGTATCGGGTGATGTCCTGGGTGACGGTGAAGGTGCCGAACGCGCCCGAACCCTTCGCGTGCATGCGGCGTTCGGGAATGATTTCGCGATTGAGGTTGGCGAGCTTTTCGATCAGCCAGACGTCCTGCATCAGCAGCGGCCCGCGCGGACCGGCCGTCATGCTGTTCTCGTTGTCGATGACCGGTGCGCCAAAGGCCGTGGTCAGTGGGGTCTTGGCGGGCTTGTCGCTGGGCTGGCTCATGGGTGACTGCGTCCTGTCGTGGGGGTTAGAGACTAGGAAACGCTCGTGACCGGGGAAAATCGTTTATTGCGAATGATTCGATAGTGAGCAGCTATCGCGATCCGCGTTCGGGCGTGGCGCCTGATGTATCGCGTTCGTGTGACGTCGAGCGTTTGTAGCCCGGGTAAGCGAAGCGCACCCGGGGACTGTCACGCCCAACCCGGGTGCGCTTCGCTTACCCGGGCTACAGGAGCGGATGCGTTCAAGACAACGCCTTGAGCCGATACAACGCTTCCAACGCCTGCTTCGGCGTCAGGTCGTCCGGATCGATCGATGCCAGCGCATCCAGCGCGGCGGACGAAGGCGAGAACAGCCCGAATTGCTGCGGTGCATCCAGTGCGACCGGCGCCAGCGAAGGCGAGGGCGCATCGCGGCTTTGCTGCTCCAGCTCGGCGAGCCGGCCCCGCGCCTGCTGCACGACTGCCTTGGGCAGGCCCGCCAGCGCGGCGACCTGCAAACCGAAACTGCGATCGGCCGGGCCGTCCTTCACCGCGTGCATGAAAACCAGCTGGTCGCCATGCTCGACCGCATCCAGGTGCACGTTCGCGATGCCGCTGCCCGGTTCGGCCAGGCGCGTGAGTTCGAAATAGTGTGTGGCGAACAGCGTGTACGCGCGGTTGTGGTGCGCGAGGTGGCGCGCGCAAGCGTCGGCGAGCGCGAGGCCGTCGTAGGTGGACGTGCCGCGTCCGATCTCGTCCATCAGCACCAGCGACTGGTGCGTCGCGTGATGCAGGATGTAGCTGGTCTCGCTCATTTCGACCATGAAGGTCGATTGCCCGCGCGCGAGGTCGTCGCCCGCACCGATGCGCGTGAGGATGCGGTCGATCGGCCCGATCACCGCGCGCGAAGCCGGCACGAAACTGCCGATGTGCGCCAGCAGCACGATCAGCGCGTTCTGGCGCATATAGGTCGACTTGCCGCCCATGTTCGGACCGGTGATGACCAGCATGCGGCGGCCTTCGTCGAACACCAGGTCGTTGGGTTCGAAGGGATCGTTGCGCACCGCCTCGACCACCGGATGGCGTCCGCGTTCGATGCGTATGCCAGGTTCGTCGACCAGCTGCGGTTGCGCCCAGTCCAGCGACTGCGCACGCTCGGCGAAGCACGCGAGCACGTCGAGCTCGGCCATTGCGCCGGCGCAGCGCTTGAGCGGCTGCAGGCGTTCGTTCAACACATCGAGCAGCTGCTCGTACAGCAGGCGTTCGCGTGCGAGGGAGCGTTCGCGCGCGGACAGCACCTTGTCCTCGAACTGCTTGAGTTCCTCGGTGATGTAACGCTCGGCGCCGGTCAGCGTCTGGCGGCGCGTGTAGTGCGTCGGTGCCTTGTCGGACTGGCCCTTGCTGATCTCGATGTAGTAACCGTGCACGCGGTTGTAGCCGACCTTCAGCGTCGCGATGCCGGTGGCGGCCTTCTCGCGCGCTTCCAGGTCGATGAGGAACTGGTCGGCGTTGGTCGACAGCGTGCGCAGTTCGTCGAGTTCGGCGTCGTAACCCTCGGCGAAGATGCCGCCGTCGCGCGCCAGCACCGGCGGCTGCGCGACGATCGCCGACTTCAGCAGGTGCGCATGGTCGTCGTGTTCGCCCAGTTCCGCGGCGAGTTCCGCAAGGCACGGCGAATCCAGCGGCGCGAGCACGGCGCGCACCTGCGGCAGCATGCCCAGGCCGTCGCGCAGCGTGGACAGGTCGCGCGGACGCGCGCTGCGCAGGGCGATGCGCGACAGGATGCGCTCGAGGTCGCCAAGTGCGCGGAACTCTTCGCGCAGCGTGTCGCCGCAGCGCGATTCGATCAGCGTCGCGACGGCCTGCTGGCGATGGCGCAGCAGGGAGCGATCGCGCAGCGGACGATGCAGCCAGCGGCGCAGCAGGCGGCCGCCCATCGGCGTGATCGTGGAATCCAGGATGCCCAGCAGCGTGTGGCGCGTATCGCCGTCCACGCGCGTATCGAGTTCGAGGTGGCGGCGCGTGGCGGCGTTCATCGCGATGGCGCCGTCGCCGGACTCCACCGCGATCGACGTCAGATGCGGCAGGCGCTGCTTCTGCGTTTCCTCGACGTAGCCCAGCAGCGCGGCGGCCGCGGCGATCGACAGCGGCTTGTCTTCGAGGCCGAAGCCCGACAGATCGTGCAGGTTGAAGAAACGCAGCAGCTGGCGTCGGCCGCTGTCGGCGTCGAACAGCCAAGGCGCGCGGCGACGCACGCCGGTGCGCTCGGCGATCCACGGCGCCCAGCCGTCCTCGTCGGCGATCAGCGTTTCGGCCGGCTCCAGACGCGCGATCTCCGCTTCCAGCGCGTCCTCGTTCGCCACTTCATTGACGAGAAAACGTCCGCCCGCGAGGTCCGCCCACGCCAGCCCGTAGCCCGTCTTGCCGCGCGCCACGGCGAGCAGCAGCGTGTCGCGGCGTTCGTTGAGCAGCGCTTCGTCGGTCACCGTGCCCGGCGTGACGATGCGCACGACCTTGCGTTCGACGATGCCCTTGGCGAGCGCGGGATCGCCGATCTGTTCGCAGATCGCCACCGATTCGCCCAGCGCCACCAGCCGCGCCAGGTAGCCTTCGGCCGAATGATGGGGAACGCCGGCCATCGGGATCGGTTGGCCCGCGGACGAGCCGCGCTGGGTCAGCGTGATGTCCAGCAGCCGCGCGGCCTTGCGCGCGTCGTCGAAGAACAGTTCGTAGAAGTCGCCCATCCGGAAGAACAGCAGCACGTCCGGGTGCTCCGCCTTCGCGGCGAAGAACTGCTTCATCAGGGGCGTGTGTTCCTGCGGCCGTTCGGCTTGGCTCATGGATCGCTGATCTACCGTGTGTGCTGCTGTTGGACGGTGCCGGAGGCCGGCGAAAGGGGCACTAGGCTAGCAGCCGTCGGCGATTCCGTGACGGCATCCGGCGCAGGACGCGTCGGCCAAAGTGGGCGCGCGGGCGCGTCGCGCAGACCGGCTATCATCGGCGGCATGAAAAACGACGTCTCCGACACTTCCCTGCTGCGCCTGGCCGAGCAGGTCGGCGAAGCCGCCCGCGCCCATCGCCAGACGCTGGTGACCGCCGAAAGCTGCACCGGCGGCTGGATCGCCAAGACGCTCACCGACATTCCGGGCTCGTCCGGCTGGTTCGAATGCGGCATGGCGGCCTACAGCTATGAAGCCAAGCAGGCCCTGCTGGGCGTGCGACCGCAGACGCTGGAAACCCACGGCGCGGTGAGCCGCGAGACGGTGATCGAGATGGTGTCCGGCGCGCTGGTGCATTCGGGCGCGACGCTGGCCGTGGCGGTCACCGGCATCGCCGGGCCCGGCGGCGGCACCGAGGACAAGCCGGTCGGCACGGTGTGGATCGCCTGGAAGCGTCGCGGCGGATATCCGACCGCAGTGACCTTCCACTTCGATGGCGACCGCGACGCGGTGCGCCGACAGACCGTCGCCGCCGCGTTGCACGGACTGGCCGAACTGATGGGCTGACGCCCGGGCCGGCACCGGCCCGCTTCGCGGACTATTGACTCCGGTGATTCCGTTAGTAGTATTGCTACTAATGGACATCACCGACACCCAGCGCGCCATCCTCGCCCTCATCGCCGAGCGCATCGAGGCCGACGGCGTTCCGCCGTCGCAGACCGAGATCGCGCGCGCCATGGGCTTCAACAGCGTGAGGGCGGCCCAGTACCACCTGGAAGCGCTGGAGCAGGCCGGCGCGATCCAGCGCATGCCGGGTCGTGCGCGCGCCATCCGCTTGTGTGTCCCGGCGATCGAGCCGGAACTGTCAATGCTTCCGGTGAAGCAGGTCGATGCCGGCGATGCCGCCAACGATGCGCTGCGCCTGCCGGTGCTGGGGCAGGTGGCCGCCGGGCGGCCGATCGGCGCCGACATCGGTTCGGACGACTTCGTCCTGCTCGATCGGGTCTTCTTCTCGCCCACGCCCGATTACCTGCTCAAGGTGAAGGGCGATTCGATGCGCGACGAAGGCATCTTCAGCGGCGACCTCATCGGCGTGCACCGCACCAACGATGCGCGCTCGGGCCAGATCGTGGTCGCGCGCATCGACGACGAGATCACGGTGAAGCTTCTGAAGATCGGCAAGGACCGCATCCGCCTGCTGCCGCGCAATCCCGACTACGCGCCCATCGAGGTCGAGCCGGGTCAGGACTTCGCCATCGAAGGCCTGTACTGCGGGCTGGTCCGGCCGAACCGATGAGCACACCCATCAGGCATTACTCATGAAATCCCGGGCGATTTTCCGGGCCGATGTCAGTGGCGTTCCGGGGCAGGGCGCGGGGTTTTCCCACGCCCTGTCCCGGACACCCCTCATGGCCGCCGGCCGATCGCCCACGCAATCTGCATCAGGTCGCGGGCGCGTCTCAGCCCGTGCGATACGCGACCGCTAGATTGCATCCCAAGCAACGACTTCCGCCACTGACACTGAAGGAAACTCCACAATGGACGACAACAAGAAGCGCGCCCTTTCGGCCGCACTGGGCCAGATCGAAAAGCAGTTCGGCAAGGGCTCGGTGATGCGCATGGGCGATCGCACGATCGAGGCGACGGAAGTCATCGGTACCGGTTCGCTGATGCTCGACATCGCGCTGGGCATCGGTGGCCTGCCGAAGGGCCGCGTCGTCGAGATCTACGGTCCGGAGTCTTCCGGCAAGACCACCCTCACGCTGCAGGCCATCGCCCAGTGCCAGAAGGCCGGCGGCACGTGCGCCTTCATCGACGCCGAGCACGCGCTCGATCCGATCTACGCCGCCAAGCTCGGCGTGAAGGTCGACGACCTGCTGGTCAGCCAGCCCGACACGGGCGAGCAGGCACTGGAAATCGCCGACATGCTGGTGCGCTCGGCCGCGGTCGACATGGTCGTGGTCGACTCCGTCGCCGCGCTGACGCCGAAGGCCGAAATCGAAGGCGAGATGGGCGACCAGCTGCCGGGCCTGCAGGCGCGCCTGATGAGCCAGGCGCTGCGCAAGCTCACCGGCAACATCAAGCGCTCCAACTGCCTGGTGATCTTCATCAACCAGCTGCGCATGAAGATCGGCATCATGATGCCGGGCCAGAGCCCTGAAACCACCACCGGCGGCAACGCGCTGAAGTTCTACGCCTCGGTGCGCCTGGATATCCGCCGCATCGGCTCGATCAAGAAGGGCGACGAGATCATCGGCAACCAGACCCGCATCAAGGTCGTGAAGAACAAGCTGGCGCCTCCGTTCAAGCAGGTCGTCACCGAAATCCTCTACGGCGAAGGCATCTCGCGGGAAGGCGAGCTGATCGACATGGGCGTGGACGCCAAGCTGGTCGAGAAGTCCGGCGCCTGGTACAGCGCGTACGACGAGCGCATCGGCCAAGGCAAGGAAAACGCCCGCCAGTACCTGAAGGACAACCCGCAGATCGCGGAGCGCCTGGAAACCGCCCTGCGCGAAAAGTTCGTGCCGGCCGAGGCCAGCCGCGAGCAGGACGACGACGACGGTCAGGACGACTGATCGTCCGTATCGCCGAACGCGTGAAGGCGGATCCGCGCCATGCATGACGGTCCGAACGACAGCGACGCCGGGGGCAACGCCCCCGGTCGCCGCCGTCGCGTCCGCGAGCAGACGCCCGTGCAGCGAGCCCTGGGGTTGTTGGCCCGGCGGGAGCACTCGCGCAAGGAGCTGAACCGCAAACTGACATCGCGCGGCCTGGATGCCGGCGAAGTCCAGGCGGCGGTCGACCGACTGACGGGCGAGGGCTGGCAGGACGACAGCCGTTTCGCCGAAAGCCTCGTGCGCAGCCGCGCCGGCAGCGGCTACGGGCCATTGCGGATCCGTGCCGAGCTGTCCACTCATGGACTCGATGGCGAGGCCATTGGCCACGCGATGGGCACGTTCGACGGCGACTGGACGGAGAACGCCCGCGACCTGGTCCGTCGCCGCTTCGGCGCCTCGCTGGAAGATCTCGCCCAGCGTCGCAAGGCCGCCGACTTCCTGATCCGCAGGGGCTTCGACGGCTCCAGCGTGCGCGCGGCGACGCGGGTCGATCTGGACGATTGAAGCCTCGCGCCGATGGACGGCGTGGCGCGTCTTGCCGCCTCCGCGCACCCGCCATTCCGTCCCCATTCGCCGCCGCCGGCACTCATGTGGGCGCCCGTTAGCATGTCCAACTTCCGGTAGCTGAATCGCCACCCGACACGGTCCGGCACGGCGCTGGTCCGTACTCGCCGGAGCGGCCCCCGCCGGCCTCGTGAACCCTGCCGCGCCTGTGTCAGCCGCGCCAAGCGCAAGCCGGGTCGTCCTGCTAACCTAGCCGGCTTTCCGGTTCGGGTTGCCTGCTCCTGTCGACGCCCCCACTAGGGCAAGACCGGACCGGGCAGTCCGCCCCTGTCATCGACTTCGCGCGCCAGGCATGAAAACCACTACCGAAATCCGCAGCGATTTCCTCGAATTCTTCCGTGGAAAGGCCCACACCATCGTTCCGTCGGCTCCGCTGGTGCCGGCCAACGACCCGACGTTGCTCTTCACCAACTCGGGCATGGTCCAGTTCAAGAACGTGTTCCTCGGCAGCGAGAAGCCCGGCTACGTGCGCGCGGCCGACGTGCAGCGCTGCCTGCGTGCCGGCGGCAAGCACAACGACCTCGACCAGGTCGGCTACACCGCGCGCCACCACACCTTCTTCGAGATGCTGGGCAACTGGTCCTTCGGCGACTACTTCAAGGAAGACGCCATCACCTGGGCCTGGGAACTGCTGACCAAGGTCTGGGGCCTTCCTGGCGAGCGCCTCACCGTCACCGTCTATCACACCGATGACGAGGCGTACGGCATCTGGAACAAGAAGATCGGCGTCCCGGCCGAGCGCATCGTCCGCATCGGCGACAACAAGGGTGCGCCGTTCGCTTCGGACAATTTCTGGCAGATGGCCGACACGGGTCCGTGCGGTCCGTGCACGGAAATTTTCTACGACCATGGCGCGCACATCGCCGGTGGTCCGCCGGGTTCGCCCGACGAGGACGGCGACCGCTTCATCGAGATCTGGAACCTGGTCTTCATGCAGTTCGACCGCCAGCCCGACGGCACGCTCGAACCGCTGCCGGCGCCGTGCGTCGACACCGGCATGGGCCTGGAGCGCCTGGCTGCCGTTCTGCAGGGCGTGCACGGCAACTACGAGATCGACCTGTTCCGCCACCTGATCGCCAAGGCCGCGGAGTTCACCTCCACCACGGACCTGGGCAACAAGTCGCTGCGCGTGATCGCCGATCACATCCGGGCCTGCGCCTTCCTCATCGTCGACGGCGTGCTGCCCAGCAACGAAGGCCGCGGCTACGTCCTGCGCCGCATCATCCGTCGCGCGCTGCGCCATGGATGGATGCTGGGCCAGAAGGGCCCCTTCTTCAGTCGCATGGTCGCGCCGCTGGTCGAAGTGATGGGCGACGCGTATCCGGAACTCACCGCCAAGCGCGAGTTCGTCGAACGTGCGCTGCTGGCAGAAGAAGAACGCTTCGCCGAAACGCTCGACGCCGGCATGCGCATCTTCGATGAAGTCGCCGCGCGTTCGAATACGACGATTCCCGGTAACGACGCCTTCCGCCTGTACGACACCTACGGTTTCCCGGTCGACCTGACCGCCGACATCGCGCGCGAGCGCGGTCTGTCGGTGGACATGGAAGGCTTCGAAACCGCGATGGAGCAGCAACGCGAAACCGCGCGCGCCGCCGGCAAGTTCGGCAACACCGCGACGATGCCCGCCGAACTCGCTGCGCAGCTCGCGCCGACGCAGTTCCTCGGTTACGAGCAACTGGTCGATGAAAACCTCGAAGTCGTCGCGCTGCTGAAGAACGGCCGCGCCGTCGATCGCATCGAAGCGGGCGAGGAGGCGGCAGTCATCCTCGACCGCACGCCGTTCTACGCCGAAAGCGGCGGCCAGGTCGGCGACACGGGCGACCTCGAAGCCGGCGCCGCACGCTTCGCCGTGCGCGACACGGTGAAATTCGCCGGCCAGTTCCACGGCCATGTCGGCACGCTCGCCAGCGGTTCGCTGCAGCGCGGCGATCGCGTGCGCGCCACGGTGGACACCGTGCGTCGCGCTGCAACCGTGCTGAATCATTCGGCCACGCACCTGCTGCATTCGGCGCTGCGTTCCGTGCTGGGCGACCACGTCGTGCAGAAGGGTTCGCTGGTCGCGCCCGATCGCCTGCGTTTCGACTTCTCGCACTTCGCGCCGGTGGGTGCGGGCGAGCTCGCCGAGATCGAGCGTCGCGTCAACGCCGAAGTGCGTCGCAACCACGCCGCCGAAGTGCACCACATGGGCATGCAGGAAGCGCTGGATTTCGGTGCGATGGCGCTGTTCGGCGAGAAGTACGGCGACCATGTCCGCGTGCTGCGCATGGGCGACACGTCGACCGAACTGTGCGGCGGCACGCATGTTTCGCGTACCGGCGACATCGGCTTGTTCAAGATCGTGTCCGAAGGCGGCGTGTCCGCCGGCGTGCGCCGCATCGAGGCGCTGACCGGGCAGGGCGCGCTGGACTTCGTGGCCGAGGAAGAGCGTCGTCTCGACGAGGCCGCACGCCTGCTGGGTGGCAACGCTGCGGATGTTTCCGACAAGCTGCGCGGCCTGCTGGACCGCCAGAAGAAGCTCGAGCGCGAGCTCGAATCGCTGAAGGCCAAGGCCGCCTCGGGTGCGACGTCGGACCTCGCGTCCTCGGCCACCGACGTGGCCGGCGTCAAGGTCGTCGCCACGCGCCTGGAAGGTTTCGACGCCAAGGCGCTGCGCGATGCGGTCGACCGCCTCAAGCAGCAGATGGGCGATGCGGTGATCGTCCTGGCCGGTGCCAGCGAGGGCAAGGCCGCCCTGGTGGCAGGCGTGAACGGAAGCGCGGCGGGCAAGGTCAAGGCGGGGGAACTCCTCGCCCACGTCGCCAGTCGGATCAATGGCAAGGGCGGTGGCCGCCCGGACATGGCGCAGGGCGGTGGCGACGATGGCCCGGCCCTGGTCCAGGTCCTCGGCGAAGTCCCGGCCTGGGTCCGCGACAAACTTGGCTGAATGGTGAACGTAGACCACTTCTGGTTGCGGCAGCGTTTGGCCCGCCGCTAAGATGGTTCACGTTTGTGTTTTGAAATCGGGGAGCTCCCGGGAGCTCCCGCATGCCGGCCCGGAAGGGCGGCCATAGGAGATGTTAGATGCTGATCCTGACGCGTCGCGTCGGTGAGACCTTGATGATCGGCGACTCGGTGACCGTCACCGTGCTCGGCGTCAAGGGAAACCAGGTGCGTATCGGTATTACCGCGCCGAAAGATGTTGCAGTCCACCGCGAAGAGATCTATCAGCGCATCCAGCGTGGCGAAGAGCCCGCGGACAACGATTCCGGCAAGCACAACGCGGGCTGAGAAATCGTTTGCCGTAATCGGGGCGAGCCGCTATCCTTTGCGCCCGCACCGCTTTGATGTTCCGCGGAGACTTGCCCGAGAGGCCGAAGGGGCTCCCCTGCTAAGGGAGTATGGGGTCAAAAGCTCCATCGAGGGTTCGAATCCCTCAGTCTCCGCCAGTTTCATCTGCCGGCCGGATCCGCCACCAGGATGCAACGCATGCTGGTAATGCACGACGCGATGAGCGACGCGCATGCGGTCCAAGCGGTCGCACGGTACCCGCGCGGTCCGTGCATGTTGAAGCGCCTTCAACGGCTTCGACAAAGATGTTCGAAAAATGTTTGACGAATCGGCAACGATCCTTCATAATTTTTCAACTCAGCGCCCGTAGCTCAGCTGGATAGAGCACCAGGCTACGAACTTGGTGGTCGGGAGTTCGAATCTCTCCGGGCGCGCCACATAAAGCAGAAAGGCCGATGCGAAAGCATCGGCCTTTTTGTTTGCGTCGCGAGATTCGAAAACATCGCCTTTTGCCTGCGTTGCCGATGCGATCCTTCGAACGAACGAACGACCGCCGTCGAATCAAACCACCGCCATCGCATCGGCCTTCGCGATTTCATCGCCGTAGTACCCGCGATACCACGCGACGAAACGCGCCACGCCTTGCTCGACCGTCACGCCGGGCGCATATCCCATGTCGCGCGCGAGGTCGGTGCAGTCCGCTTCCGTCGCCGGCACGTCGCCCGCCTGCAAGGGCAGCATCCGCAGCGTCGCCTTGCGACCCAGGCACTGTTCCAGCACTTCGATGTAGCGCAGCAGTTCGACGCTCTGCGCGCTGCCGATGTTGTACAGCCGATACGGCGCAACGCCGCTGCTCGCCGGATCGGGCGCCGCGCCATTCCATCCATCGTCCACCCCCGGCACGCGATCCAGCGCACGCACCACGCCGGCGACGATGTCGTCGATGTAGGTGAAGCTGCGCTTGTGGCGGCCGTGGTTGAACACGGGAATCGGCTCGCCCGCGAGGATCGCCCGCGTGAACAGGAACAGCGCCATGTCCGGCCGGCCCCAAGGGCCGTACACGGTGAAAAAGCGCAGCCCCGTGCACGGCACGCCGTACAGGTGCGCGTAGCTGTGCGCCATCGCCTCGTTCGCCTTCTTCGTCGCGGCGTAGAGCGTCAGCGGATGCTCGGTGGACTGGTGTTCGGAGAACGGCATCGCCGTGTTCGCGCCGTAGACCGAACTGGTCGATGCGTACACGAGATGTTCGACACCGTGGTGCCGCGCGCCTTCGATCACATGCAGGAAGCCGGTGACGTTGCTCGCCACGTATACATGCGGATTCTCCGCGGCATAGCGCACGCCGGCCTGCGCGGCCAGGTGCACGATGCGCTGCGGCCGATGCTCGCGGAACAGCGCCTCAACGGCGTCGCGATCGGCCAGGTCCCCGTGCACATGCGTGTACGCCGGATGGTCGGCGAAGCGCGCCAGCCGCGCGCGCTTGAGCGTGACATCGTAGTAATCGTTGAGATTGTCGAACCCGACGACCTCGTCGCCTCGCGCCAGCAGCGCCTGCGCGACATGCGAACCGATGAAGCCGGCCGTGCCGGTGACCAGCACCTTCATCACAAGCGTCCATCCACCGCGTCGCGTGGCAGCACGTATTTCACGTCGTAGACGATCGATACCGGCTTGCCGAACGCACGCACGCCTTCCGCGCCGAGCTGCGCGAATTCGCGATGCGCCACCGCGACGATCACCGCATCGTAATCGCCGTGCGCGGGCGCTTCGATCGTGGACAACCCGTACTCGTGCGCGGCGTCGTTCGTGTTGACCCAGGGATCGTGCACGTCCACCTGCGCGTTGTAGCCGCGCAGCGCGTGCACGATGTCGACCACGCGCGTATTGCGAAGGTCCGGGCAGTTTTCCTTGAACGCCAGGCCCAGCACGAGGATGCGCGCCTGCACCGGGTTGATGCCCTTGCGCACCATCAGTCGCACGACTTCGCTGGCGATGTACGCGCCCATGCCGTCGTTGGTGCGGCGGCCCGCGAGGATCACGTCGGGGTGGTGCCCGATCTCCTGCGCCTTGTGCGTCAGGTAGTAGGGATCCACGCCGATGCAATGGCCGCCGACCAGTCCCGGCCGGAACGGCAGGAAGTTCCACTTCGTGCCCGCCGCCTGCAGCACTTCCAGCGTGTCGATGCCGAGCTTGTTGAACAGGATCGCCAGGTCGTTCACCAGCGCGATGTTGAGGTCGCGCTGGGTGTTCTCGATGACTTTCGCCGCTTCGGCGACCTTGATCGAACTGGCTTTGTGCGTGCCCGCTTCGATGATCGACGCGTACAGCGCATCGACGAAATCCGCCGCGCGCTTCGTGGAGCCGGAGGTGATCTTCAGGATCCGCGTGAGGCGATGTTCCTTGTCGCCGGGATTGATGCGCTCGGGACTGTAGCCGGCGAAGAAATCGCGATTGAACACCAGGCCCGACGCGCGCTCCAGGATCGGCACGCAGACTTCCTCGGTGCAGCCCGGATACACGGTGGATTCGTACACCACCACGTCGCCGCGCTTGAGCACCTGTCCCAGCGCTTCGCTCGCGCGGATCAGCGGCGTGAGGTCGGGGCGCTTGGCCGCGTCGATCGGCGTCGGCACGGTGACGATGTAGACGTTGCATCGCTGCAACATGCCCAGGTCGCTGCTGCACCGCAGGCGCTGCGCCTGCGCCAGTTCGACCGAATCGACCTCCAGCGTGCTGTCGCGTCCTTCGCGAAGTTCGACCACGCGCTGGGCATTGATGTCGAAGCCGACGGTGTCGTAGCGGCGGCCGAACGCCACCGCCAGCGGCAATCCGACGTAGCCCAGTCCGACCACGCCCAGGCGGACCGTTTCCAGTGTCGGCAGCGCGGCAATATCCGGCTCGCCGTGCGCGACGGCATCGGCATCGCGCAGCGCGGTGTTCCGTGGGCCTGTGTCGGCCCGGTGGACCAGCCGTTCCCCAATCTCGGTCGTGTCCATTCTCGTCTTGTACTCGTTCGTTGACGGGACGACCGGCCGGCATTGGCCGTAGTCGCCTTGATGCACCAAACGCAGCCGCGGGCCGGGACAGGACGCCGACACGGCCGTGTCCGGCCTGGATCGATGCCTGCGTTCGTGTTCGTTGAATCCGGATCGTCGATCCGGGCAGGCACCGGCAGGACCGGACAGGGGGCGAGGTGGCGGTCGCATGGCGACAGGCAACATCGGCGTGCTCGTTGCGCGACGCGTTCGCGTGCGGGCCGATGGCGCCCGGCGCCTGTGCGACCGCCATGCTCGATCTGCGCCAGTGGCACCCCTGGCGCGACGAAGCCTGGTCGCTGCTCGACGCCTCCGAACGCCAGCGCGCCGGCCAGCGCCGTTTCGCCGAGGACCGCGAAGCGCTCGCGCTCACCTACGCCCTGCATCGTCTGTTCGTGGCCGCTTCGCTGGGCATCGCGCCGGATGCGTTCGCCATCGCGCGCAACGCCGAAGGCGCTCCGCACCTGCCGAACATCGAGCTGCAAGGCCGCACCGTGTACACCAGCCTCAGCCACGCCGATGGCGTGGCGGCGTTCGCGCTGTGCGCGCAGGGGCCGGTGGGCATCGATATAGAAGCTTCCTTCCGCGCGGCCGAATTGCCGGGCATCACGACGAGCGTGTGCCATCCCTCGGAACTGGAATCGCTTGCGACCTTCGCCGAGCCGGCGCGCAGCCGCGCGCTGCTCGCGCTGTGGGTACGCAAGGAAGCGCTGCTGAAGGCCGAAGGCGTCGGCCTGGCGCGCGAGATGTGCAGCTTCCGCGCCGCTGCTGGCGCGGAATTCCTCCTGGCAGGGAGCACGCGGGAAATTCCTGCGGCGTGCAGCGTGCGCCTGGCCATGCTCGATGTGGGCGAGCGATGGACCGCGGCCGTAGCGGCGCCGCGTGAGGCCGCGGTCGAATGTACGCACCTGCATCCGCTGATCGAACCGCCTGCTGGCCGGAGCGCCGGCGGAAGGTCGTTGTATCTGTCGTGACTGCGTCGCACAGGGGAACGTCATGACCATGACGCGCGACGCCCGGCTCCGGCCGGGACTTCTCCGGAACCCTCGACTGGATGTTGGACGAACGTGCGTGCGCAACGGCGCGCGCATCGCGTAGGAGTGCGGTCCATGATGTTCGGAAAAGCGAGTCTGAAGAACCGGGCGTTGCTGCTTCTTTGGCTGCTCGAAGTACTGCTGCTGATGGCGGCGGTGATGGGCGCGGCGTGGCTGCGCTTCATGAACGATCCCGAAGGCCACGAGATCTTCGCCGAGAACATCACCGTGCGCGCGCTGCTGGTGGCGGCGTTCGTCACCACCGCGATGGCCGCGCTCGGCCTGTACCAGGTGCATGTGCGCCTGAACCGCTTCGAGTTCGCGCTGCGATTGCTGGTGTCCTTCGCCATCGGTGGTATCGGGCTGATGGTGCTGTACTACCTGATCCCGAACGCGTACATCGGCCGCGGCGTGATCGTGATCGCGATGATCCTGGGCCTGGTCGGCATGGCGCTGCTGCGCTTCTGCGTGATGCACGTCTTCAGCGGCGACCTGTTCAAGCGCCGCATCCTCGTACTGGGCGCGGGCCACAACGCGGACCTGATCAACACTCGCATGCGCCGCGTCAGCGACCGCCGCGCGTTCACGCTGATCGGCTTCGTGCCGATCGAGCACCAGGAAGCCTGCGTTCCCGATTCGATGCGAATCCACGCGCCCGACGGCCTGGCCGATGTCGTGCACCGGTTGCAGATCAGCGAAGTCGTGGTCGCCCCCGACGAACGTCGCGGCGGCTTGCCGATGGAGGAAATGCTGACCTGCGTGCAGCGCGGCGTGGCCATGACCGACCTGTCGACGTTCTTTGAACGCGAGGCGGGCCTTGTCACGACGAACCTGTGCGATCCCTCGTGGCTGGTGTTCTCGGGCGGTTTCGACCACTCCACCTCGCGCTGCATGAACAAGCGCCTGTTCGACGTGCTGGCCGCATCGGCGCTGTTGCTGATCGCGTGGCCGTTCATGGTGCTGGTGGCATTGCTGGTACGCCTGGAGTCGAGCGGTCCGATCCTCTACCAGCAGACGCGCATCGGCGAAGGCGGCCGTCCGTTCGAGCTGATCAAGTTCCGCAGCATGCGCGTGGATGCCGAAGGCGATGGCGTGGCGCGCTGGGCGCAGCGCGGCGACGACCGCACCACGCGCGTGGGCAAGTTCATCCGCCTGACCCGGCTGGACGAGTTGCCGCAGCTGTTCAATATCCTGCGCGGCGAGATGAGCATCGTCGGCCCGCGTCCTGAGCGTCCGCAGTTCGTCGACATGCTCAGTCGCGAAATCCGCTACTACGCGGTGCGTCATTGCGTGAAGCCGGGCCTGACGGGCTGGGCGCAGCTACGCTATCCGTATGGCGCCTCCGTGCGCGATGCGGAGGAGAAGCTGAAATTCGACCTGTTCTACGTCAAGAACCATGGGCTGGTTTTCGACCTGATCATTCTGTTGCAGACGGTTGAGGTGGTGCTGTTCCAGAGGGGCTCACGCTGAGACCATCCGCAGGGTCTTCGCCCTGCGTGAGCTGAGCGAAGACGAATGGGTTTCGCGGAGCAGGGCCTTACGGCCCGAACGCATCCTCATCCGCCTCGGTTTCCTCCTGCTGCACCGGCCGCGCCGTCTGCGTCATCAGCCGGTTCGGCGGCACGCTGGCCCAGTCGACCACGTGCCCATCCTCGAAACGCACCCACGAGGAACCGTAGTTCCACACGTTGTCCTGCACGCGCTCCGGCGGCCCCTGGATCGCGACGACCGCCGCTTCCTCCATGCCCAGTTCGAGCCGCGGCACATTCGGGTCGGCCGGCGTCGCAACGGCGGCATCGCTGTCCGCATGCGGCGCGACCTGCGCGGTCTCCGACCAGTGCAGCACCACCATCACCACGACCAGTACGAGCACGCTCAGCACCGCGATGCGCGGCGTCGCGCTGGGAGCGGCGCGGTCCGCGTGCGCGGGGCCGCGCGATGAAGGCGAGGGCTGGGACGCATGCTGCGGCTCGTGGACCGCACGCGCTGCCGGCGCCACGACACGCGGCGTCGAGCCCGGCAAACGCCCGTGGATGCGGTGGAAACGGATCGCGCCCGAATACAGCGCGGTGAGTTCGGTGAGCGCGTTGTTGGACTCGTCGGTGACGGGGCGATCCAGATGGCGGTCCGGATGAAGTTCGGACACGCGGACGCGGTAAGCGCGCTTGAGCTCTTCCAGGCTGCAGTCCGGATGCAGATCGAGCTGCATGTACAGAAGCGAGAAGTCCTGGCTCATGGGGCCCCCTTGTCGGCGCCATCCTAGCGCGGGTTCAGGCGCCGTGCACCGGCTTCGAAAAGCGCCGGGCAAGTGGCCGCATGCGCGCACCTACACCGTTTTAATCCACGAGAGGGGCAGGGAAGACGCAGATGCCGGGGTCGGCATCGGTCGTGCCGCATGTGGGGTGAGCGATGTCGTGGATGTCCGGTACGCAGCGATCGCGCGGGGCCCAGGCGGCCCGCGTCTTGGTGCCGGGCGCGCGGTGCGGGGCAACGATCCGGTTGCCGCAAGCGACGACATGTCTCCCATCGGCCGTGCAACGCATCCGCGCGCAATGACGCAGCGGAGCCGGCGCGACAACCGGTTTCAGACGCAACCAGGCGGCCGTTCGGCGCCGCTTTGGACGTGATCGTTGCCGACGGCCAGGCGCCGTCGGGCAAGGTGAGAAGGAGCAGGTGCGATGAGTACGCGGGCTGAAGCGACACAGGGCGATATCCGCAACGAGGCGCCGGCCATCGATTCGCCGCTGCTGGACGTGCTGCCGCAGCACGCCGCCGCAGTCGCTGGCGCCGCGCAGTCGCTGGCGTTCGCGCTGTCGTCCGATGTTGCAGCCGCATTGCACGCGCATGACGACGCGCGGGACACGCTCGTCGCCGCGCTGGCTTCGGTCGACGCCTGGCTGTCGGGTGCGGACGAGATCGTCGCCACCGTGCATTCGGCCGGCGCATGGATGCAGTCGCGCGTGCCGGTCGACGGCCTCGACGCCGCGCGCCTGGCCCGCCTGGTCGAAACGAACGAAACACCCCAGCCCTGCGTCTGGACCGTGTCGAACGACGCCCGCATGGCGCCGTTCACCGCCTCGAACTGGCGCATCGCGGATGGGCAGATGTTCGTCGCGTTCCGCGAACCGCTGTCGCGCGAAGCCGTCGCCCTCATCGGCGAGGCTGTCGTGCGCGCCCTGTGGGCGATCTGCCTGGACGCAACGCTTCCGCTGTCGCGCATCGACGCGCTCGATCCCGCCGACCGCACGCGTCAGCTCGGGGACTGGTCGATCGCGCCGCCCGCGCGTACGGCATTTGAAACCGTCCATGCGTGCTTCGCGCAGACGCTGGCCGCGTGGCCCGACAAGACCGCTGTCGTACACGGCGACGCCAGCATCACCTATGCCGAACTCGATCGTCGAGCCGCCTCGCTCGCCACTCGGCTGCGCGAAGCCGGCGTCGTCACCGGCGACATCGTCGGCGTGGCGTTGCCGCGTTCGCTCGACGCCGTCGTCGCGCTGCTGGGCGTGATCAAGGCCGGCGGCGCATACCTTCCGCTGGATCTCGCACTGCCGGCCGATCGCCTGTCCTTCATGGTCGACAACGCCCGCGTGCGCGTGATCGTCGCCGACCCCGCGCTGCACGCGCCGACGCTGCCGCGCGAGCCGAAGCGCGTGAACGTGCATGGCGACGATGCGCCGCTCGCGATCGATCCCGGCACGAACGGCGAATCGCTCGCGTACGTGCTTTTCACCTCCGGTTCGACCGGCGTGCCGAAGGGCGTGGAAATCCGCCACCGTTCGCTGGTGCGGCGCCTGCACGGCATCGATTACGTCACCCTCGACGCCGACACGCGCATGCTCCACCAGGCGCCGCTGGGCTTCGATATCTCCGGCCTGGAACTGTGGGGTTCGCTGTTCAACGGCGGCACGATCGTGGTGCACGACGAAGTGGCGCCGACGGCCGCGCGCCTTCGCGACACGATTTCGCGTCATGGCGCTAACGCCGCGATCATGGCCGGCGCGCTGTTCAACGCGGTCGTGGACGAGGACGCGACGATCTTCGCGAACATGCGCGACCTCATCGCCGGTGGCGAAGCGCTGTCGGTCGACCACATCCGCCGCATGCAGGCCGTCGCGCCGCAATTGCAGCTGCACAACGGCTACGGCCCGACGGAGTGCACGATCATGTGCACGTCCTATGCGATCCCGCGCGACACGCCGGCGAACGCGGCCTCGATCCCGATCGGCCGCCCCATGCAGGACACCTGCGCCTACGTGCTGAACCGCCACCTGCAGCTGCTGCCGGCCGGCGTGATCGGCGAACTTTGCGTGGGCGGCGTGGGCGTCGCGCGCGGCTATCTCGCGCGGCCTGAACTCAACGCGGAGCGCTTCGTGCCCAATCCCTTCGTCGATGGCGACGTGCTGTACCGCACAGGCGACCAGGTGCGCCTGCGCGAGGACGGGCTGGTCGAATTCGTCGGTCGCACCGACGGGCAGGTGAAGATCCGCGGCTACCGCATCGAACTGACCGAGATCGAATCGGTGCTTGCGCGGCATCCGTCGATCGCCTCGTGCATCGTCGTGGCGCGCGCGGATTTCCCGGGCGAGAAGCGCCTGGTCGCGTACTTCGTCGGCAACGGTGTCGAAGTCCACGCGCCGCAGTTGCGCGCGCACCTGGCCGCCGCATTGCCGCCGTACATGGTGCCAACGCGCTACGTGCAGCTGGACGAACTTCCGCTGACGAGCAACGGCAAGGCAGACCGCCGCGCCTTGCCCGCGCCGGACCGTCGCCGTCCCGAACTCACCACCGACTTCGCCGCGCCGGTCACGGCGCTGGAAAACAAGCTCTGCGAAGCCTTCGGCGCATTGCTCGACATTGAAGGCGTCGGCCGCGAGGACAACTTCTTCGAACTTGGCGGAAGCTCGCTGCTGGCCGTACGGCTGGCCGAACAGATCCGCGTGGAAGGCTGGCAGGCCGACGCGAACGCACCGCGCGTCGCGGCGCCGACGATCTTCCAGAACCCGACGCCGGCACGACTGGCCGCCGTGCTGGAGGGTGCGAAGACGGTGCAGGCGGCGACGCGTCGCACCGTCGATGCGCGTGAGCCCATCGCCATCGTCGCCATGGCGGGGCGTTTCCCGGGCGCGGACGACGTCGAGGGGTTCTGGAACAACCTGTGCGAAGGACGCGATTCGATCACCAAGTTCCGCATCGACGAACTCGATCCGGCGGTGAACGTCGCCGACCGCAACGACCCCGGTTACGTCGCCGCGCGCGGCGTGATCGACAACGTCGAGCTGTTCGACGCGGGCTTCTTCGGCATCGGCCCGCGCGAAGCGGAACTCATGGATCCGCAGCAGCGCATCTTCCTGGAGCTGTGCTGGGAATGCCTGGAACGCGGCGGCCATGCGCCGGATGCGGCCGGCGTCACCGGCATCTTTGCAGGCATGAACAACGCGACGTACTTCCAGCGCCATGTCGGCGCGCATCCGGAGCTGGTCAACCGCGTCGGCGCGTTGCAGGTGATGCTCGGCAACGAAAAGGATTACATCGCCACACGCGTGGCGCACAAGCTCAACCTCACCGGGCCGGCGGTCAGCGTGCATAACGCGTGCTCGACATCGCTGGTGGCGATCGCGCAGGCGGTGGAAAGCCTGCATTCGGGCATGTGCGACATGGCGCTGGCCGGCGGCATCGCCGTGACGTGCCCGCCGCGCAGCGGGTATCTCTATCAGGAAGGTTCGATGCTGTCGCCCGACGGCCACACGCGCACGTTCGATGCGAACGCGAAGGGCACGGTGTTCGGCGACGGCGCGGCGGTGGTGCTGCTCAAGCGCCTGTCGGACGCCATCGCCGATGGCAACCCGGTGTACGCCGTCGTCCGCGGCGCCGCGCTCAACAACGACGGCGCGAACCGCGCCAGCTTCACCGCGCCCAGCAGCGAAGGGCAGGCGGCGGTGATCGCGCTCGCGCACGACAAGGCCGGCGTCGATGCGCGCAGCATCAGCTACGTCGAAGCGCACGGCACCGCGACGCCGCTGGGCGATCCGATCGAGATCGAAGGCCTCACGCGCGCGTTCCGTCGCACCACGCAGGACTCGGGTTTCTGCCGCATCGGTTCGCTGAAGAGCAACGTCGGCCACATGGTGACCGCGGCCGGCGCGGCGGGCGTGATCAAGACCGCGCTGTCGCTGCACGGAAAGCGCATCCCGGCGAGCATCCATTTCGAATCGCCGAATCCGACCATCGATTTCGCCAGCACGCCGTTCGTCGTGAACGCGCGCATGACCGACTGGACGAATGAGGGCGATGCGCCGCGTCGCGCAGGCGTGAGCTCCTTCGGCCTGGGCGGCACGAATGCGCATGCGGTGCTGGAGGAAGCACCACCGATGCCGGAATCCGGCGAAGCGCAAGGCCCACAGTTGCTGGTGCTGTCCGCACGCACGCCCGCCGCGCTGGGAGCGGCGGCGAACCGCCTGGCCGACCACCTCGACGCGCATCGCGATGCGAACCTCGCCGACGTGGCGTGGACGCTGGCGGTAGGCCGCAAGGCGTTCGCGCATCGCGTCGCGATTGCCGCCGACGACGTGGCGTCCGCCATCGCAACCCTGCGCGCACCCGATACGCACGCCGAAGCCGCGCGCAGCCGGCCGGCGCGTGCGGCCGGCGTCGTCTTCATGTTTCCGGGGCAGGGCGCGACGTATCCCGGCATGGGGCGCAGCCTGTACGAGTCCGAGCCGGTGTTCCGCGATGCGCTCGACGCGTGCGCGCAGCTGCTGCGCGACGACCTCGGCTTCGATCTGCGGGAACGTCTCTTCACGGAAGACGCTGAAGCGCTGCTCCCGACCTCGATCATGCAGCCGGCCACCTTCGCCATCGAGTACGCGCTGGCGAAGTGGTGGATGAGCCGCGGTATCGTGCCGTCGATGATGATCGGCCACAGCATCGGCGAGTTCGTCGCCGCGACCTTGGCCGGCGTGTTCGAACTGCGCGACGCGCTGCATCTCGTCGCGCGCCGCGGTGCGCTGATGCAGGCGCAGCCGGCCGGATCGATGCTGTCGATCCGACTGCCCGCCGACGCCGTGCGCGAACGTCTGCCGCAGGCGCTGTCGCTGGCGGCCGAGAACTCCCCGTTGGCCTGCGTGGTCGCGGGCGAATCCGACGCTGTCGCTGCGTTCCAGGCCCAGCTGGAAGGCGAGGGCATCGCCTGCCGGGCGCTGCGCACTTCGCACGCCTTCCACTCGGCGATGATGGAACCCGTGGTCGCGCCGTTCCGCGACGCCGTCGCCGCGGTGCGCCTGAATCCGCCCACGCGCCCCATCGTCTCGACCGTCACCGGCGCGCCGCTGAGCGCGCAGGAAGCCACTTCGCCCGATTACTGGGCCCGCCATCTGCGCGAGGGCGTGCGCTTTTCCAGCGCGCTGCAAACGCTGCTGGAGGGCGAGGGCGCCGCGTCGTCCGTGCTGCTGGAAGTGGGCCCGCGCGGCACGCTGAACGCGCTGGCGCGGCAGCAGCCGGCCGTGCAGAAGCAGCGCATCGCCACCGTCGCCAGCCTCGCCGACCACCCCGCCAGCGAGCGCCGGGACCTGCTGGCCGCCGCCGGAAAGCTGTGGAGCCAGGGCGCGGCGATCGCGCCTGAAGCCTTCGACACGCGCGCGATCCGCCGTCGCCTGCGCCTGCCGACCTATCCGTTCGAGAGACAACGTTATTGGGTGGAGGCGGTTGCTGCGAGTCCGGGCAACGTCGTCCCGCACCCCGCCGTCGCCACCGCCGCACGAACCACGACCGTATTGGAGACCGTCATGCCGCAGTCCACGCCCCTTGCCGCCACCGTCCCCGCCGCGCCCGCTCCCGGCCGTCGCGAACGCCTGGTCGGGCAACTGCGCGGCCTGTTCGAGAACGTCGCCGGTTTCGACATGAGCGACGCCGACGCGGACACCAATTTCATCGAGCTGGGCCTGGATAGCCTGATGCTGACGCAGGTCGCCGTGCAGCTGCAGAAGACCTTCGAAGTGCCGGTGAACTTCCGCCAGCTGATGGGCGATTGCAGCAGTCTGGATCGCCTGGCCGGCATGCTCGATGGGGCGTTGCCGGCCGAGGCCGCACCGGCACCCGTGGCCGTGCAGGCCGTTGCGGCCGCGCCGGTTGCGTTCGCCCCCGTCGCGATGGCGCCCGTCGCGCTGCCCACGCTCGACGGCGGCAACGACTTCACGCGCCAGGTCATCGCCCAGCAGATGCAGCTGATGGCGCACCAGCTGGCGTTGCTGTCCGGTGGCGTCGCCGCGCCGGTGGCCGCCGCTCCCGTGACCGCGCCCGTCGCCGCCGCTCCGGTTGCCGCAGCGCCCGCGCCGCAGCCCGTGGCGGCCGCGAAGCCCGCCGACGCCGAGGAAGACACCGGCGCCGTGCAGCAGAAATACGACGTCAAGAAGGCCTTCGGCGCGATCGCCCGCATCGACAACCATGTCGATACCGACCTGTCGCCGCTGCAGCAGAACAAGCTGGCCGCCTTCATGGACCGCTACGTCGCGCGCACACGCAAGTCGAAGGAGTACACGCAGGCCAACCGCGCGCAGCTCGCCGATCCTCGCGTGGTCAACGGCTTCCGTCCGCTGACGAAGGAAATCGTCTATCAGATCGTCGTCGAGCGTTCGAAAGGTTCGCGCGTGTTCGACATCGACGGCAACGAATACGTCGATGCGCTCAACGGTTTCGGCATGAGCCTGTTCGGCTGGCAGCCGGAGTTCGTGCTCGACGCCGTGCGCGAACAGCTCGACAAGGGTTACGAGATCGGCCCGCAGCATCCGGTCGCGGGCGACGTCGCGCGCCTGGTGTGCGAACTCACGGGCCACGATCGCGCCGCGCTGTGCAACACCGGTTCCGAAGCCGTGCTCGGCGCGCTGCGCATCGCGCGCACGATCACCGCGCGCAGCACCGTCGTGCTGTTCACCGGTTCCTACCACGGCATCGTCGACGAAGTGATCGTGCGCGGTACCAAGTCGCTGCGCGCCGTGCCGGCCGCGCCGGGCATCCTGCGCAACACCGCCGAGAACGTGCTGGTACTCGACTACGGCACGCCGGAGGCGATGGAGATCATCAAGTCGCGCATCCACGAGATCGCCGCCGTGCTCGTCGAACCCGTGCAGAGCCGCCGCCTGGATTTCCGTCCGGTCGAGTTCCTCAAGGAACTGCGCCAGCTCACGCAGGACAACGGATCGCTGCTGATCTTCGACGAGGTCGTCACCGGCTTCCGCTCCAACCCGGGCGGCGTGCAGGCGGTCTTCGGCATCAAGGCCGACATCGCGACCTACGGCAAGGTCGTCGGCGGCGGTTTCCCGATCGGCGTGATCGCCGGAAAGCGCGAATACATGGATGCGCTGGATGGCGGCCACTGGCAGTACGGCGACGATTCCGTGCCGACCGTGGGCGTGACGTATTTCGCCGGCACGTTCGTGCGTCATCCGCTTGCGCTGGTCGCGGCGAAGGCCGTGCTGGAGCACTTCAAGGCCGATGGCGGCGAACTGCAGAAGCGCCTCAACGCGAAGGCCGAAGCGTTCGCCGCGGACATAAACGCGTACTGCGCCGACGTCGGCGCACCGGTGTCGGTGAAGCAGTACGCGTCGGTGTGGAAGACGCATTGGCACGAGGCGCATCCGCTGCAGGACCTGCTGTTCGCCTCGATGCGCATGCGCGGCATCCACATCCTCGACAACTTCCCGTGCTTCATCACCACCGCGCACAGCGACGAGGACATTGCGCGCATTGCGACGGCGTTCAAGGACGCGGTGGCGGAACTGCAGGACATGGAACTGCTTCCGCGCCGCGCCGCGACGCCGAAGACGGTGATGGACGCCAGCAATCCCGTCGTGCCAGGCGCACGCCTGGGCCGCGAGCCCGACGGCACGCCCGCGTGGTTCGTGCCGAACCCGGAACAGCCGGGCAAGTACATGAAGGTGAGCGCATGAATGCAGCGTTGCAGGACAAGGATGGACCTGGCAGGGCGAACGGAATCGACGCCGCCGTGGACTACGATCCGTTCGCGGACGGTCCGCTCTCGCGCGTTGCGCCGACGACCGAACCGCAGCGCGAGGTGTGGCTCGCCGATCGCCTCGGTGAGGACGCGTCGCTCGCGTACAACGAGTCCATCTCGCTGGATTTTCGCGGCGCGCTCGATGCGGATGCCCTGCGCGAGGCGCTGCGCGGTCTGGTCGCGCGCCACGACATCCTGCGCGCGAACTTCGGGCCGGATGGCCGCACGCTGTGCGTTGCCGACGAGCGCGCCATCGAACTTCCGCTGATCGATCTTTCTTCGATGGGCGAACGCGAACGCCTCGCGCGCATCCAAGCGCACGCGCGCGAAGTCGTCGAAACGCCGTTCGATCTCGACCACGGCGCGCTGTTCCGCGCCGAACTGCTGCGTCTTTCGAACGACCACCACCATCTGGTCCTCACCGCGCACCACATCGTCTGCGACGGCTGGTCGTGGTGGGTGATCGTGCGCGAGCTGGGCACTCTGTATTCGCAGGCACTCGGTCAAAACGCGCAGCCGTTGCCAGCGGCCGAATCCTTCGCCGACTATGCGCTGGCCGAAGCGGAACATCCGCACGGCGCAACCTATCGCGCCGATGAAAGCTATTGGCTGTCCCGCTTCGCCGACGGCGGTCCCATCCTCGACCTTCCGACCGATCGCACGCGTCCGACGCGCCGCACGTTCCCGTCGATCCGCGAAGACCACCTGCTCGACAACGACCTCGTCGCCGCCGTACGCCGCCTCGGCGCGCGCCAGGGGGCGAGCCTGTTCGCGACGCTGCTCGCGGGCTTCGCCGGATTGCTCTCGCGTTTGACCGCGCAGAACGACGTGGTCATCGGCATTCCCGCCGCCGGGCAGTCGGTGGACGGCCACGATCATCTAGTCGGCCATTGCGTGAACCTGTTGCCGCTGCGTTTCGAACTCGACCACGCGCAGCCCTTCGAACAGGCGCTCGGCACCGCGCAGGGTACGCTGCTCGACGCCATCGAACACCAGCGCTACACCTTCGGCACGCTGCTGAAGAAGCTGCCGCTGCAGCGCGATCCCGCGCGCCTGCCGCTGTGCAGCGTGATGTTCAACATCGACCAGGCGATGGACCAGGAAAGCACGGGTTTCCACGGCCTGGGCATGCGCCTGATCACCAACCCGCGCAGTTACGAGAACTTCGAGCTGTTCGTCAACGCCGTGCAGGTGCAGGGCGGCATGCGACTGGAATGCCAGTACAACACCGACCTGTTCGACAACGCGACGATCCGCCGCTGGATGGCGTCGTACGAGACGCTGCTGCGCGAAGCGGTCGCGCGCCCGGACCTGCCGTTCGGCCGTCTTTCCGTGGTGTCCGATGCCGCGCGCGGGGAACTGCTTGCGTTGCAGCCCGCGCCGGTCGCGTTCGACCGCGAATGCCGCATGCACGAATCGTTCGAACGCCAGTGCGATCGCACGCCCGATCGCATCGCCGTCGAGTTCGAAGGCGCGCCCGTCCGCTACGATGAACTGGAAGCGCGCGCCAACCGCATCGCGCACCTGTTGCGCGCGCGTGGCGTGCGTCGCGGTTCGCTGGTCGGGCTGGTGCTCGATCGCGGCGTGGACATGCTCGCCGGCCTGCTCGGCGTGTTGAAGGCCGGTGCCGGCTATGTGCCGCTGGACCCGAATTTCCCGGCCGAACGCCTGTCGTACATGGCCAGCGACGCGGGCCTCGCCGCATTGCTGACCACGCGGAAACATGCGGGCAATTTCGACCTGCGCGGTCGCCCGGTGCTGTCGCTGGACACGCTGCAGGACGAACTCGCCACGTTGCCGGCTTCGCGCATCGGTCGCGACGAAGGCGCGGCCGGGCCCGAATCCGTCGCCTACGTCATCTACACCTCCGGTTCGACCGGACGCCCGAAAGGCGTGCAGGTGCCGCATCGTGCGGTCAGCAATTTCCTGTCGAGCATGGCGAAGGAGCCGGGACTGACGGCGGACGATCGCCTCGTCGCGGTGACGACGCTGTCGTTCGACATCGCGGTTCTGGAGTTGCTGTTGCCGCTCAGCGTCGGCGCGCGCATCGTGCTGGCCGACCGCGTCACCGCCGCCGATGGCGTCGCACTGAAGGCGCTCATCGCCAGCAGCGGCGCGACGGTGATGCAGGCGACGCCGGCGTCGTGGCGCCTTCTGCTCGACGCCGAATGGCAGGGCGATGCGAGCTTCAAGATCCTGTGCGGCGGCGAAGCGTTGCCGCCGGACCTCGCGGGGCAGCTGCTCAAGCGCTGCGGTTCGCTGTGGAACGTGTACGGCCCGACCGAAACGACGGTATGGTCGACGTGCTCGCGCGTGACGTCGGCGAGCGACATCCACATCGGCCGCCCCATCGACAACACGCAGGTCTGGATCCTCGATCCGCGCGGCGAACTGTGCCCGCTCGGCGTGCCGGGCGAAATCTGGATCGGCGGCGACGGCGTGACGCTGGGATATCTCGATCGCGCCGAACTTACGGCCGAACGTTTCGTTCCCGATCCATTCGCCGCGTCGAAGAACGCGCTGCTGTATCGCACCGGCGACCGCGGCCGCTGGCGTCCCGATGGCGTGCTCGAACACCAGGGCCGCCTGGACTTCCAGGTGAAGGTGCGCGGTTATCGCATCGAGCTGGGCGAGATCGAAGCGCTGCTCGCGGCGCACGCGCAGGTGGCGCGTGCGGTGGTGGTCGCGCGCGAGGATCGCCCCGGCGACGTGCGGCTGGTGGCATATGTGGTGGGCGAAGGTGACGCGTCGCTGGACGAAGCGGCACTTGCGTCGTACCTGAAGGGCTCGCTGCCGGACTACATGATCCCGCAGCACATCCTGTTCCTGGAGGCGATCCCGTTGCTGCCCAACGGCAAGATCGACCGCAAGTCGCTACCCGCGCCGGACCTCACGGCGAAGCTCAGCGGCGAACGGGTCGCGCCGCGCAACGCGCTGGAGCGCACCATCGCCGATGCGATGGCGAGCGTGCTCGGCGTGGCGGAAGTCGGCGTGGACGATGATTTCTTCTCGCTCGGCGGCCATTCGCTGCTTGCCGCCCAGCTGACTTCGCGCATCAACAAGGAACTGGGCATCGCGCTGTCGCTGCGCGCATTGTTCGATGGCCCGACTGTCGCCAAGCTCGCGCGCATGGTGCAGGGCATGGACGGCGAGGCCGTGCCGAAGCGCGAGCCGATCAAGCCGCTCGCCGACCGCACGCGTGGGCCGATGTCGGTGATGCAGGAGCGTCTTTACCTGCTCGAACAGTTCAACCCCGGCCAGATCACCTACAACACGCCCAGCGCGCACCGCCTGCGCGGACCGTTGACGCTGGACGCGTTCCAGGCCGCACTCAACGCGATGATCCAGCGCCAGAGCGTGCTGCGCACGACCATCGGGCTGGTCGACGGCGAGCCGATGCAGATCGTGCACGACGCCGTCGATGTCGACATCACCGACGTCGTCGACGTGAGCCACCTTGCGAAGGACGAACGCGAGGCGGAAGTCTCGCGCCGGATGGATGCGCTGATCCAGACGCCGTTCGAACTCGACCGTGCGCCGCTGATCCGCTCGCGCCTGTTCCGCCTTGGGCCGGAAGAGCACGTGTGGTTCTTCATGACGCATCACCTGATCTGGGACGGCTGGTCGTTCGACCTGATGTACACCGACATGGCCGAGCTCTACGCCGCGCAGCTGGAAGGCCGCGCGCCGAAGCTGCCGGAACTGCCGGTCACGTACGCCGACTTCTCCGCGTGGCATCGCGAATGGCTGCAGGGTCCGGAATACGCGAAGCAGCTCGCGTTCTGGCGCGAGCGCCTGGGCGGCGCCGGCCACGCGATCGAAGCGTTGCCCACCGACCTGCCGCGTCGCCCGGGCATGTCCGGACGCGGCGTCACGCATCGCATCACTGTCGGCAACGACGTAACGGCGGCGCTGCACGACACCGCGCGCAAGGTCGATGCGACGCTGTACATGGTGCTGCTCACCGCGTACTTCGCGCTGATCAGCCGCACCTCGAACCTGCGCGAGCTGATCGTCGGCACGCCGGTGCGCGGACGCAACACGGCCGAGGTGGAGAACCTGATGGGTTACTTCACCAGTCTGCTGCCGCTGCGCATGGAAATCGATCCGTCGATCACCTTCGCGCAGGCCGTGAAACAGGTGAAGGACGTCGTGCTCGACAGCTTCGCCAATCCCGACATCCGCCTGGAAGACCTCGTGCGCGAGCTGAGCGTGCGCAGTCGCGAAGGCGGCGCGGTGCTGTACCACGCGCTGTTCTCGTTCCAGGACATCCGCGCGCGCATGTGCGAATGGGGTCCGCTGACGCACGAGCGCTACCCGGTGTTCCAGACCGCATCGACCCAGGACCTCGGCCTGTGGTTCGTCGAGCAGGACACGGGCCTGTCCGGCGGCTTCATCTACAACGCCGACATCTTCCTCGACGAAACCGCATCGCTGCTGCGCGATCGCTATGTCGCCGTGCTGAAGGCGCTGGGCAGCGATCCTTCGCTCACGCTGGAGCAGATCACGCAGTTCGACGACGGCCAGCCGCTGAGCTTCGGTCGCAGCGTGGAAGCCGTGCCCGCCGTGCAGGAAGCGCCAGGCGCGATCGACGAAGAGCTGTACGAACCGCTCGACGAACTGGGCGTGCAACTGCTGGAGATCTGGCGCGACCTGCTGCGCAAGCCCGACATCGGTGCGGACGATGATTTCTTCGCGCTCGGTGGGCATTCGCTGCAGGCCGTGCAGATGTTCCATCGCTTCAACCGCCAGACTGGTGTGAACCTGCCGCTGGCGACGCTGCTCACCGCGCGCACCGTGCGTGCGCTGGCGCGCGAGTACCAGCACGCGCGCAACGATGCGCAGACGCAGGGCGATGCCGCGCGTCCGGATCCGTGGGCGCCGCTGGTGCCGATCCGTCCGCAGGGCGAAGGCGCGCCGTTGTTCCTCGTGCACGCCGTCGGCGGAAACGTGCTGAATTACCGTCCGCTCGCCGAATCGATGCCGGCCGGCATTCCGGTGTACGGCCTGCAGGCGCTCGGGCTCGATGGCCGCACCGCACCGCTGGAAAGCGTCGAGGCGATGGCCGAACGTTACGTTCGCGAGATCCGCAGCGTGCAGCCGCACGGTCCGTACCACCTGGCCGGCGGTTCGATGGGCGGCATCATCGCCTACGAAATGGCGCAGCAACTGATGGCCGCCGGCGAGACCGTCGGCATGCTCGGGCTGGTCGATACGTCCGCCGAATTCGGCATCCGCTATCGCGCGCAGGCGCAGGCCGGACTTTCCGGGCGCGTGCAGCGTCTGCAACGCCGCATGCGGGGACAGACGCTGGGCGAACGCATCGCGACGATCGGCGAGGTCCTCAACGGCCGCATGCAGGCGTCGAAGGTGCGCCAGCAGGCGCAGCAGGCGCGCGAGGCCGGCGAAGCGCTTCCGCACAGCGTGCGCTACGCGGAGCTGGAAGCCACGCACATGCGCGCGTACGTGAAGTACATCGTGAAGCCGTACGCCGGCTCCATCGTGTTGTTCCGCGCCGACAACCAGCCGCCGGAGCTGAGCGCGAAGCCGATGCTCGGCTGGGAAGCGATGTGCAACGCGGTGGAGATCGTGCCGGTTCCCGGCGATCACCGCGGCATGATCGAATCGCCGTCGCTGGTCGCGAAGCTCAGCGCGGCGATCGCACGCGCGCAGGGGCGCGGTGATGCGGCGTCTGTCGAGCAGAACGACGCGTCGAGCGACGACACGGTGGCCGGGAACGACCCGCGTGCGATCTACCTGCGCGGACTGTGGAAGGAACTGCTCGGCGTCGAAGTGGGTGCGCAGGACAACTTCTTCGACCTGGGCGGCAACTCGATGCTCGCGGTGCAGATGTCCAGCCGCGTGGCGAAGGACACCGGCGTGCGCATCCAGCTGATGCGCCTGGCGGCGACGAGCCTGGCGCAGATCGCGGCGGATCTTCCGATGCGCATCGGCCGCGAGGACAGGAGCGGCGTCGGCGCCCGCATGGCGCGGCAGATGAAGCGACTGTTGCGTACGCCGGGGACGGTGGAATGAGCGCGCCCTTCTTCTTCGGTGCGCCGGGCCGGAACCTGTTCGGCCTGCTGCACGGCCGCGAGGAAACCCATCCCGCATCGAAGCACGCACTGCTGCTGTGCGCGCCGCTGCTGCAGGATGGCATCCGCAGCCATCGCGCGCTGTGGTCGCTCGCGCAGACGGTGGGCGAGTTCGGCATCCCGGCGCTCACGTTCGACTGGTATGGCACGGGCGACTCGGGCGGGCAGGACGTCGAGTTGACCTTGCCGGGCATGCTCGACGATCTGGATCGTGCCAGTGCCGAAGTACTGCGTCGTGGCGAAGTATCCAGCGTGCAGTTCCTCGCACTGCGCAGCGCGGCGCTGCCGCTGCTCGCCGCACTGGAGCGACGCGTCGATCCGGTGGAGATCGTGCTGTGGGATCCGCAGCTGGACGGCGCGAAGCTCGTCGCATCGTGGAAGGAACAGCACCGCCAGCAGTTGAACGGAAGCGGGCGTTACGTGAACGTCGTGCACGAATCCGACAACAACGAACTGCTTGGCTTCGGCGTGAACGATGCGCTGCTCGACGCGCTTGCGGCGCTCGACGCCGCGCACATCAGACTGCCGCGTGGCAGCCGCGTGCGCATGGCGGTGTGGGAGATGGACGACGACCTCGACCGCTTCGCGCGTGAACAACGCGCCGGCGGTGTGTCGGTGGAGGCGGTGCTGCTCGATGAAGGCGAGCGCCCGGAATGGAACGTGCCGTCGCGGTTCGGCGGCCAGGTATTTCCGCGCCGCGCGGTGGCCCAGCTCGCGCAGCGCATGACCGCACAGGTGCCGTGGTGAACCTGCAACTCGACGAGAAAGCGCTCGAAAACCGCCTCGAACCCGTTCCGGCGCGTGCGTCTTCGATCGCATCGACGCAGGAGGGTTTCGTCGAAACCGCGCATGGCTTCGGCGAAGGGCTCGTTGGCGTCGTCACGCGGCCGCGCGGCGCGGCTTCGAAGATCGGCGTGCTGCTGCTCAATGCGGGGCTCACCCGGCACACCGGGCCGTTCCGCATGCATGTCGAACTCGCGCAGAAACTTGCGGCACGGGGCTTCGCGGTGTTGCGTTTCGACCAGTCCGGCCTGGGCGACAGCGCGGTGCCGGGCAAGGCGGCGGCGGGCGAACGTCGCCAGCGCGAGACCGATGCCGCCATGCGTCTGCTCGCGCAGGAAGCCGGCGTCGAACGCTTCGTGCTGTGCGGACTGTGTTCCGGTGCCGACGATGCGTTCCATGTCGGCGCGGTGGATGCACGCGTCGCGGGCGCGATCCTGCTCGACGGCGTCGCTTATCCCACGCCCGGTTTCTGGGTGCGGCACGCGCTGCCTCGAGTGCTGGATTTCGGAAAGGTCCTGCGCTTCCTGATGTCGCGTCGCAATCCCGCGCCATCGCTGTCCGATTTCCGGGATTGGCCCGAACGTGCGAAGGCGCGCGGCATGCTGGCTGAGATGGTCGCGCGCGACGTGCGCGTGCTGTTCGTCTTCACCGGCGGCGCGTACCACTACTTCAACCATCGCGCGCAGCTTGGCGCGAGCCTCGGCCGTGCCGCGCAGGAAAAGCAGGTGAGCCTGGATTTCTGGCCTGAGTACGACCATACCTTCTTCCTGCGCAAGCATCGGCGCGTGCTGCTCAAGCGCATCGCTGCGTGGATGGATTCCGAATTCGGCGCGAAGACGCCCTGATCCGATGAGCGACTCCACACCCGGCCTGGCCCGACATTACCTGCGTTACTCCACCGCGAACCTGCTGGTGATGATGGCGGGGCTGGTGTCGTTCCCGCTGCTCACGCGGCTGCTCGACAACACGCAGTACGGCATCCTCGGCTACTACGAGACCTGGGTGCTGATGGCGGTGGCCGTCGCCAAGCTCGGCGCGCAGCATTCGATCCAGCGCTTCTATCCGCACGGCGGGGACGAGGCGCGCATGCGTTCGTTCGCGACGAACCTGTTCTACCTGCCGATGCTGGGTTCGCTGGTGTTGTGGGCCTTCGTCGGCGCCGTCGTCATCGTGCAGGGCTACGTCACCGGCGAGGGGCATTCGCCGGTGTTCTGGATGGCGCTGGTGATGACGCCGATGCTGGTGTATTCCAGCCTCGTTGAAACCGTGCTACGCGTGACCGAGCAGTCGCGCGTGGTGATGTTCACGCGCGTGGCGTGGCGATGGATGCAGCTGGCACTGATGCTGGGCGCGGTGATGGCGGTGCAGCACACCGCGTCGGCGGCGTACGGCGGAAAGCTGCTGGCCGTGGTGATCGGCATGGTGTTCTATTTCGGCTGGGCGCGGCGCAACCTGCATTTCGCGCGCAGCACGATGGATCCGGCGGAGATCCGCCAGTCGTTCGCGTACGGCATGCCGCTGGTGGCCACCGAGATCCTTGCCGTCGCGCTGGTGTCGGTGGACCGCATCATGCTCAAGAACCTGTCCGGCGATTTCGCAGTGGTCGGCATCTACAGCGTCGGCGCGGCGCTCGCGATGCAGGTGCACATGTTCATGAACCTCACAGTGTTCGAGTCGTTCACGCCCGCGGCGAACCGCGTGTTCACCACCGATGGCGCGGCGGCGGTGCGGGCGCTCAAGCGCACGATGCTGATGCCGATGACCTACGCGGCGATCGGCGTGGCGATGCTGCTGTGGACGCTGGGCACGGACCTCATCATCGCGCTCAGCGGCGCGGGCAAGTCGCAGTCGGGGCCGGTGTTCGAACTGATGGGCGCGATGAACGCCGTGCTTCCGGTGATGCTGGTGTGCGGCTTCGGCCTGGTGCTGGAGCGACGGACCAAGACCGTGCTCGCGCTGATGTGCCTTGCCGTTGCGGTGAACGCGGCACTGAACGGGTGGTGGATTCCCGCATATGGCGTTATGGGCGCGGCGTACGCGACGCTGGTGAGTTCGGCGGTGTCGAGCATCGCGGCATGTTTGCTGGTGTCGCCCTCGCTGCGGCAGTTCCCGGATCGGCGGACGATGGTGACGGTTGTTTGCGCGGCGGCGGCTGCGTTGTTCGGTGAATGGCTCACGGTGCAGCTGGCGTTGCGTCCGGGTTGGCAGCGGATGATCGTCGGCGGAATGCTGATCGGCGGCCCGTACCTGCTGGTGCTGCTGGCACTGGATGGCAGGCTGCGTGCGATGTTGTATCCGAAGCTGCGGGCGGTGGAGCGGCGCGTGGAAAGTGTGGCGGGGTAGGGCACGCACGTCGGGCGCGTCGATACGGCGTGCCGCGGCGCAGAGCCAGACGTAGGCTGGGTTTCGCACCGCAAAACCCATCGTCGTGCGCAGGGATGATGGGTTCCGCCATGCCGAACCCATCCTACGAGGTGCGCCGGTGAGCCGCGGTCATGCCGACGAAGACCACCACCTTCATCGTCATCCCGGCGAAGGCCGGGATCCAGGCCGATGACGGTTGGGCACCCTCATCACGGTTCTTAACCTCACCGTCATTACAGCGAAAGCTGGAACCCATCTTGATATTGCGGTCGATGCTCGACGGTGAGCATTCCCCGGGTGCGCTTCGCTTACCCGGGCTGCGAGCGCGTGGCGTTTTGGTGTTCCGTATGGACGTAACGATCAAAAGCAAAATGGGTTCCAGCTTCCGCTGGAATGACGGTGATCTTGCGGAACCCATCCTACGAACCCAACGTCGTCCCGGCGAAGGCCGGGATCCAGGCCCGTAACGTGGTGTTACTTCATCACGGTTTCACACCTCACCGTCATTCCATCGAAAGCTGGAACCCATCTTGACGTTGCGGTCGATGTTCGACGGTGAGCATTCCCCGGGTGCACTTCGCTTACCCGGGCTACGAGCGCGTGGCGTTTTGGTTTTTTCGTATGACCGTAACGATCAAAAGCAAAATGGGTTCCAGCTTCCGCTGGAATGACAGTGATCTTGCGGAACCCATCCTACGAACCCAACGTCGTCCCGGCGAAGGCCGGGACCTAGGCCCGTAACGCGTCGTTCCCTCGTCACGGCTCCACACCTCACCGTCATTCCAGGGAAAGCTGGAACCCATCTTGATGTTGCGGTCGATGTTCGAGGGTGAGCATTCCCCGGGTGCGCTTCGCTTACCCGGGCTACAGAGCGGGGCGTCTGGTTCTGCGTATGACCGTAACGATCAAAAGGCAGAATGGGTTCCAGCTTTCGCTGGAATGACGGTGTGGTTGAAACGCTGCCGGCCTGGGTCCCGGCCTTCGCCGGGATGACGTGTACCTCAGACGCTTCCGTTGCGCACACGCCTCATTGAAACCACGCCGTCACGAATCATCAAACCTTCCGACCCCGATACTTCCGCATCGCCGCAACCCCCGCCGTCAACAACGAGGCCACTGCCAGCGTCCCGATCATCCACGCCGACGACTCACGCGGCGCTTGAGCGCCGGTGGTGTCGTTGATCGCGCCATCCGCATGCGCAGGCGCCGCTTTCGATGCATCGGGCAAACCCGCCGCCGGCGCGGCCGCCTGTCCGCCCTGGTATTCGATCGCGCCGATATCCGCCGCCGCGCCCATCGGACGCGACTGCCGCAGGAAATCCGACGACACGCTCGTGTTCTGCGTCGCGTGGTCGATCAGCGGGCTGCCCGGCAGCGGCGCCGGATCAAAGGCGTCCATCGTCGCATTCGCGATCTTCGGCTCGCGCCCGCACACGTTGCCCGGCGGGCACATGTCGTCCTTGACGTTCCAGAACGCGTTTCCGGCGAAGCTCACCACCGCCGTGCTCTCGTCGGCGTAATGCGCGCAGCTGCGCATGTCGCCGTCGCTGGCGGTGACGTCCTTCTGCCCGATCAGCGCGTTGTTGTAGATGTCCACGCGCGACGTCTGGTTGCCGCCAGCCGTGAGGATCAGGCAATCGCCTTCGCCGGTGATCGTGTTGTGCCGCACGGTCGCGGTCTGCTTCGGCCCTACGCCTATCGACAACGCATTGCCATAGGCGCGACACATGTCGCCATCGCTCATGTCGTACTTCTTGTGGAAATACGCGCACTGGCCGACAATCACCGAGTTCTCGATCAACGCATTGCCCGCGGTCTTCACCTGGTTGCCCGCGTTCGCCGCGGCGTATACGCGGCGCACGACGACGGTCGCGGTCTTCGACTCATCGGTATATAGAAGATCCAGCCCGTCGGACGTGTTGTGGTGGATGCGCGAGTCTTCCACCAGCCAGTGGCCATCGGTCTTGCCGGTGCCCAGTCCGTCGCCGTAGCCGCCTTCCTCCTGCGCCCAGCACGCGTACGGCTCACCGGTCTTCCAATGTTCGGCGCAGCCGTTCCAGGCGATTTCCACGTTGCGGAAGATGATGTCGCCGTCGTTCGAGCTCTCGCCTTCGCCCACGTCGCCGTCCCAGCCGGCCCAGCCGTTGGCGTTGATGCGCACGCGTTCGATCGTCCAGTCGCGCAGGCCGCCGGCCATGACGCCGCGGCCGGAAAGGCCATGGATGTTCAGATCGTGCAGCCACACGTTCTTCGACCGCTTCGCGCCGATGCCGATCGACGCCCATTGCCCGAACGGCGGCGCGTCGCGTTCGCAGCGGACTTCATCGTTGGAATGGAATTCGACGCAATCGCTCTTGTCGGTGATTTCCAGGCAACCGACTTCGACGTTGTCCGCATCCTGCAGGTTGAACACGAGGTCGACGCGATTGGTGCCCCACAATTTCGGCGGCGCCTTGCAGCCGCTGTCGTAACCGGCGCCGAGAATGCGCGTGCGCGCTTCCTTCGTTCCGCTGGGCGGTGCGGCGGGATAGCAATCGTATGGAGACGAGCGGTCGCAGCGGACGCTCTTGGTCGAAAGCCCCGGCGATTCCCAGCCGATCATGTATTCGCCCGGGCCGATGATCAGCGTGTCGCCGCCATCGATGCGCGGTTTGTCGTTCGTCGGCAATGCATAGTTCGGATGGCTCCAGGCGCAATCGACGTTGTTGCCGCTGCCCGGATAGGCGACGTCGGCGCGGCCGTTGCATTGTTCGTCGTCGCCGCCGTCGGTGCGGACGTAGTAGGTCGTCGCGAACGCGGGCAGCGCGGTGGCGCACAGGACGAGCAGGAGCAGCAGGGGGGAGGCGAAGGCACGAAGCCGCACGATGGCCATGACGAGTTCCGGCGCGGGGAAGGGGCGGGCGCGTGCCCGATACCGTGAAGAACGCGCTGCGCGGCGCGATTCGGCCTCTGTCGCGAGCGCGCCCCGTTCATGCAAGACTGCGGCGACTCCGTCCGTGCCCGTCCCGACACCGAGCATGTTCCACATCCTCCTCTCGCCGATGACCTGGGCCCTGCTGTGGATGGTGGCCGCGTGGGCGACATGGACACGCGCCCGCGCGTGGTGGCGCGCGGCGCTGGTGGTGGCGGGGCTCGCGATCGTGGTGTTGTGTACGCCGCTGGGTGCGAACGCGCTGATCCGCGCGGTCGAAAGGAGCGTGCCCGCATCGGCGCGTTGCGGCGCGGGGGATGCGGCGGCGCCGATCGTCGTCCTTTCGGGCGGCCTGCAGGACGAACCGCGCGCGCAGGACGACTACATCGCGCTGACGCCGTCGAGCTGGCGCCGCCTGCGGGGTGGCGTCGAACTGTGGCGTCGCGCTGCGCCGGTGCCGATGACGATCGCCGGCGGTGGGCCGTTCGCGATCAGCGAGTCTGCCGTGCTCGCAAGGTTGGCGCAGGACTGGGGTATCCCGGCGCAGTGGCTGCACGAGGAGAGCAAGTCGGAGACCACCTGGGAAAGCGCGATGGCGCTGCGGGGAACGCTACCGCCGCGCGTGCGCGTGGTGAGTTCGGCGACGCACCTGCCGCGTGCGCTCGTGGCGTTCGAGGCGGCGGGTTTCACACCGTGCATGGTCGCGAGTGATTCGCTGTACGTGCCGATGGAAAGCGCCGGTTATTTCCTGCCGCAGTTGTCGGCGATGCAGAAGACGCAGATTGCGTTGTATGAGTTGGTGGGGGTGATGAGTTATCGGTGGCGGGCGCGAGGCAGTGAGTAGGCCGTTTCGGCGTTCGTAGCCCGGGTAAGCGAAGCGCACCCGGGGTGAGCGTGACAGGCCCCGGGTGCGCTGCGCTTACCCGGGCTACGATCGGCAAGGCCGTGCCATCACGCCGGCAAACGTGAAGGCAAAGGCAAGCGGCGGCGATTACGCCTCTATCGCCCCGAAATGCCCCGGCGTCGATCGCACCGGCTGCACGCGGGCGCCGAGCAACGGCTCGTAAGCACGCAACAGGCGCGCGCCGATCGCCTCCCATCCATACTCGTCCTCGGCCAGGCAGCGCGCCTCGATGCCCAGTTCGGTCGTGCGTGTCGGCGATGCCAGCAGCTCGAGAACCGCATCGGCAAACGCTTCCGCATCGTCCGCGAACAACGCGCTCCGCCCGTGCTGCAGCGCGATGCCTTCGCTGCCGATGGTGGTGGTGACGATCGCCTTGCCCAGCGCCATCGCCTCCAGCACCTTCAACCGCGTGCCGCTGCCCGCGCGCAACGGCACGACGTAGACCGACGCGTCGTGCACGTGCGGGCGCAAATCGTCGACGAAGCCGGCGAGATCGACGTTCGCACGCACGTTCTCCGGCACGTCGAAACCTTCCGCCTTGCCGACCAGTTCAAACCGCGTTGAAGGTCTACGCGCGAGGATGCGCGGAAACACCTCGCGCAGGAACCATTCCACCCCATCGCGATTCGGGAACCAGCCCATCTGGCCGACGAACACCAGGCGGTCCTCGTCGGGCGCATGCGCTGCCGGGCGATTCGCGTCGAGATCCACGCCGTTGGCGACGACGTGCACGTTGCAATCCGGCACGAGTTCGCGCAGCCCCAGCGCGTCGACATCCGAACAGGCCAGAACCGCGTCCGCGCGCTCGCAGGCCTGGCGTTCGAACGCCTCCAGCTTTCCGACCTGGCCGGCCAGGAACCATCGCGCCCACGCGCGCGTCTCGATGCGCGATCGTGTCGCGAGCAGCCGATGTTCGACGTTGTGGGCGTTGAGCGTGATCGGTACGCCGTCGGGTACGCAATCGGCGTGGGCGATCAGCGGGAGCATGTCGAAGTGGACGAGGTCGGCGTCGCGGGCCAGTGCGGCGAGGCGCTCGCGCAGTGCATCCGAATCGTACTTCGCCACCAGGAACGGCGCCGACGTGAACGTGCCGCGCAGCACCGCACGCGCCAACGCGCCGCGCGAGCGTTCGCCCGGAATGCGGAAGGTTTCCACGCGCGCCATCGCGGCGTGCAGCGGTGCGGCTTCGGCGGGAAGATCGTCGTTGCGCTGGAAACTCAGCAGCGTCACCTCGTGCTTCGACGCGAGCGCGCGAAGGACGTGCCACGCGCGCAGCTGGTGCCCTTCGCGCGGCGGGAAGGGCAGGCGGCTGGTGACGGCGAGGATGCGGGCCATCAGTGCTTCTTCCACAGTCGCGACGGATCCATCGCCAACGACGCCGGCAACGAAAGCAACGCGGCGAAGTTCAACATCACGAAACTGCTCGCCGCAGGGAGCAATGGGAGACGTGCCGCCACGCGCGGCAACACCAGTCCGCCCAGCGCGCCGCCGTAAGCAAGAAGCTGCAGGCCGAACAAGGCCCGGTACAGCGCGCCGTCGGCGAACGCGGACGCCGCCAGTGCGACCAGCAACGCCCACGGCACCAGCAAGCGCAGGAACTTGTGCGAGAACCACGCGAAGAACACCGGGTTTCCGAACGGATTGAGCAGCCACGGCAGGCGGGCGACGAGTTGCCAGTTGCCCGCCAGCGTGCGCAGCTTGCGCTGGAATTCCTCGTCGACGCTCGTGCTGGCGCGATCGAACGCGAGCGCATCGCGCGCCATCCACACGCGATGGCGCGAACGTAGCACCTGCAGGGGCATCCACATGTCGTCGAGCACGGTGCCGGCGGGAATCGAGACGAACAGCGTGCGGCGTATCGCGTGGATCGAGCCGCTCACGCCGTGCAACCAGCCCAGGCAGGCTTCATCGGAACGCAGGCGTTTCTCCATCCGCCAGTACAGCCCGACGCCTTCGCCGGTGCCGTGTTCGGCGGCCGCGATCATCAATTCGCCGCTGACCGCGCCGACGGAAGGATCGGCGAACGGCGCGCACAATGCACGCAGCGCACCGGGCGCGAAGCGCTGGCGCACGTCGGTGAAGGCGACCAGCGGCGTGTCGACCTGCCGCAGCGCCATCGTCAGCGCCGCGGCCTTGCCGACGTTGGTGGGAAGTTCGAGCACGCGCACGCGCGCATCGTCGACGGACGCGGCTGCGCGCGCGGTGCCGTCGCGGCTGCCATCGCTCACGACGAGCACTTCGAGGCGATCTTCGGGGTAATCCTGTTCGAGGATGTCGCGCACGCGTGCGGCGATGCGCGTTTCCTCGTCGAATGCGGCGACGACCACGGTCATCGGCTCGCACTGCGCACCGTCGTGATACGGCGCATTCCCGTAACGTTTCGCGAGCAGCGCGGCGAGCAGCGGATAGCCTGCGTACGCCCACGCGACCAGCAAGATGCACAGCCAGAACAGCAGCGCCGCGTTCATAGCAGACGCTCACGCAGGCGCTGGTAACCGTCGTTGCCGAGCACGCGCTTGGGCAGCGCCAGCGCCGCATGTCGCGCCTGCATCCAGCGCGCCGGCAGGCCGCGCCAGTGCACGAGCGCGGCGAAATCGTCCAGCGACAGATTGCGCGTGACCGGAAGCCGCTGCAGCCACACATCGGGACGACGGCGTTTGTTCGGGCCCGGCACCGAGCCGAGCAGATGGCGATATCCCAGCTGTTGCGCGACGAGCAGTTCGCGTTCGCCGCCGCGGCCGCCGGGCAATGCGATCGCGTCGATCGCTCGTCCGCAGATCGCCTGCAGGCGGCAGCGGCTGTCATCGAGTTCGGCGGTCAGATCGGCCACGTCCAGATCGGACAGGAACGAATGCGTGCGCCCGTGCGAACCGATGCCCATGCCATGCGCGGCGAGGCGGCGGATGTCGTCGGGCGCGAGCATCCCGCACTGTCCGATGAAATCGGTGGTGACGAAGAACTCCGCGCGCAGTCCGCGTTCGACCAGCAGCGGCAGCGCCAGCTCGACGTTCGATACATCGCCATCGTCGAAGGTGATGACGACATCGCGCGCGTCGCCGGCGTCTTCCAGCAGCGCGCCGCGATGCCCCTGCTGCACCAGCCAGTCCAGCTGCCGCGCGAACATCTCCGGATGCACGCTGTACACCGGATCGTAACGGCCGCGCGAGGATTCCTCGCGATGCAGGCCGTGGTACATCAGGATCGGCAGCGTGCTCATGTCCGCCCCCTCGGAATCGACTTCATGCGGTGCGCAGTCCGCGCAGCCAGCCGAGCATCCCGCTCGTCTCGCTGAAGAACAGCGCTTTGGACAACTGCCCCGACGGCGCCCGGAAGCGGTCCGCGTGCACGTTGAAGCGCAGCAGGCGATAGGGATCCGCGCCCGGGCGGTTGACGCCTTCGATCGATGTGGTCGCCGTTGCGAAGCCCGCGTCGCGCACCAGGCGCACGTCGCGGTCGCCGAAATCGGTGCGGCCGCCATTGGGGTACGCGAAATGACGCGGCGCGTTGCCGAGTTCGGCGGCGATGCTCGCGCGCGACAGGCCGATTTCCTCGCTCGCCGCCGCATCGTCGAGGCGGCTGAGGATCGCGTGGCTGCACGTATGTCCGCCGATCTCGACGCCGCCTTCGGCCAGGCGCCGCACGTCGCTCCAGTCGAGCATCTCGCGATCCTCGTGCGGCAGCGGACGCGGGCGCGCCTGCTCGCAGACGTGATCGACCCACGCTTCCAGTTCCGGTGCTTCCAGCGTTTTCAGGCGGGGCGGCAGCAGTTCGTAGAGACGATGGCGATCGTCGGCGAGCGCGAGGTCGAAGTGACCGAGGCCGAGGCCGCCGAGGTCGATCTGGTCGCGGCTGCGCGATTCCACCGCGTGCACCAGGCGATACGCCCAGATCGGTTCGCCGCCGATATGGCCGGTTGCGACGTACACCACCGCCGGCACCGGGCCGCCGAGGTTCGCGTCGATGAGGCCCAGGTTGTCGCGATAGCCGTCGTCGAAGGTGAGCGCGTAATGCACCTTCTGCGCGCGATCGGGCGAAAGCGCGCGCAGGCCATCGTCCAGCCCGACCAGCGCGCCGCGCGTGCGCAGCCACGCCAGCATCTGGCGCAGCTGCGTGCGCGAGACACTGAGCGGGTAGGGGCCGTGGTCGTCGCGCAGGCGGTGCAGCATCAGGATCACCAGCCCGGCGCCGCTGACCTGGCGATAGAGGCCGTCGAGCCCGCTGTAATGGCTGCACAGCGCGATGCAGTAACGCAGCCAGGTGCGAAGCAGGGCGGTCATCGGGACGGATCCTCCGGCGGAAGGTGGCGCGCCTTCAGCACCAGGCCCATGTAGGCCCAGAAATAGGCGATTACCGGGTAATACGTAAAACGGTCGCCGAACAGGTTGGCGATGACCATCGACACCCATGCGCCCATCATTCCCAGGGCGAGGGCGTATCGCCAGGTGCCCGTTCGTGCCTGTCCGACCTCGCGCATGGCTGTTCGCAACACCGCCAGCAGGATGCCCAGCAGCACCACCGCGCCGATCACGCCGCCTTCGCTGAGCGTGCGGATGTAGAGGTTGTGCGTGTCGCGGCCGTAGGGGTTGATCTCGCGGTGGTGGAAGGTGTGGTAGCCCGTGCCCACGACGGGATTTCGCAGGAAGTTGGCCCAGGCGATCTTCCAGTACTCGATGCGAAGCTCGGTGCTCTCGTCGCGCTTGCCTTCCTCCACCGTGGTGCTGTCGAAGCGCTCGACCACGGATTTTGGCAGCACGACCGGGGCCACCATCACGGCCAGGCACAGCGGCAGGATCAGCTTCAGCCGTCCGCGCCAGACCATGATCACCACCACCATGCCCAGGATCAGGCTGATGTAGGCCGTGCGCGAATACGCGTACAGCACGCCCAGGATCATGCAGGCGATGCCGCCCATCAGCATGATCTTCCACTTGCGCGAGAGCTTGCACGCCAGCAGCAGCGCGAACAGCACCACGGCCACCGTCACGCAGAACGCGGCGAACTCGTTGGCGCCCAGCAGCGCGAAGGTGCCGCTGATGCGCAGGTCGTCCGTGTAATGCGTGCTGGCGACGCTGTAGTGCTGGTTCCACACGACCTTGGCGATGTACGGCAGCGGCAGCAGCGTGGCGAGCACGACCATGCGCACGCCGTGCCAGTCGCGCACGCTCATCTGCACGACGTACACCACGAACAGCCCGACCATGTGGTCCTTGAGCTGGTTGAAGTGGTTGGTCGGATCGTCGACGAAGTGGAAGCCGATCAGCAGCGAAAGCGTCATGTAGATCGCGTAGACGGCCGTCCAGGTGTTCACCGGCTCGTTGGGCGCGAGCTTGCCGCCCTGTCCCATCGCGGTGAACAGCGAGATCAGGAACATGATGTTGAGGAAGTTGAAGCCGCCGCCGATGTTGGGCAGGTAACCGGCGGTGATGTTCTGCAATGGCAGCAGGATCAGGAACAGGTACAGCGGCCAGTTGCGCGGCGCGCGTGCGGTGGTGGGGCGCGCGGCGACCTGCGCCGTCGCCGGCGCGCCGGGCAGCGCCGCGACGCGCGAGCGCGTGGACTGCGGCATCGCGCCACGCAGCGCCTTGGCCGCGAGCGGGAAGCGCGATCCGCCAGCGTCAGGATGCGCGCCGCGCATGGCGTTTCTCCAGCAGTTCGCGATACAGCGCGACGTAATCGGTGGCCATCGCCTGGGCGCTGTGGCGTGTCCGGACGTGGTCGCGCGCGGCGACGTCGCGCGCGCGCGGTGCGGTGATCGCTTCTTCGAGCGCGGCTTCCAGCGCGGCCGCATCGCCCGGCGGCACCGTGCGCCCATGCGCGCTGCGTTCCAGCAGGCGCGGGATGTCGCCGACGGCGCTGGCGATCACCGGCACTTCGCAGGCCATCGCCTCGAGCACCACCAGCGGCATGCCTTCGGTCAGCGAAGGCAGGACGAGGTGGTCGGTGAGGGTGTAGATCGCGGGCATGTCGTGGCGCATGCCCAGGAAGCGCACGCGGTTTGCGAGCGACAGCTCCGCTGCCAGCGCCTGCAACGCGTCGCGCTCCGGCCCGTCGCCGACGATCAGCAGCATCGCGTCGTCATGGCGTGCGGCCACGTTCGCGAACGTGCGCAGCAGCATCGCAAGGTTCTTCTCGCTGGACAGCCGCGCCACGGCGGAGAACACGCGCGTCCGCGGCAGGATTCCGAACTGTTCGCGCAATGCCGCCGCGCCTGCTTCATCGCGGACAGGGCATTCGATGCCGTTGTCGATATGGCGGATGCGCGAGCGCGGCACGCCTGCGCGGACGAGGCGTTCGATCTGCTCCGCGGCCACGACAACCAGCGCATCGAAACGGCGAAGCAGCGCAAGTTCCAGGCGCGTGTACAGGCGCAGCGAGGTCGAACTTTCGACCCAGCCGTGCAGCGTGGCCACCATCGGCGCGGAATGTCCCGAGTGATGTTCCCGGCGCGTGGCGATCCAGGCGTAGAAGGCGCTCTTGTAGTCGTGCACGTGCACGACGGGTGGCATGCCGCTGCGCGAGCGCGCGGCACCGACCTGTGCGGTCAGCGCGCCGATCGTCGCGGCGTCCACGCGGCCACGGCAGGGCAGCAGCACGGCATCCTGCCCGCTGGCCGATGCGAGGTCGTGCAGCGCCTGTTCGTGCATGCGGTAGTTGTTGATGCTCAGAAGGCGCGCGCGTGCGCCGCCTCGATCGAGTGCGCGATTGAGCGCGAGCACGACGCGATCGGCGCCGTACAACCCGGCACTGGACCGAATCTGCAACGCGAACGGGCGCACCGGATCGTGCATATTGTCCTCACTCGCGCCCGAGCAGGCGGCGGTAGAGGCTGTCGAAGGCGAGCACCATCGCGTCCAGCGAGAACTCGCGTTCGATGCGCGTGCGCGCGGCCAGCCCCATGCGCTTGCGCGCGAGCGGCGACTGCGCCAGCCACTGCAGCGACGCGGCCAGCGAGATCGGATCCAGCGGCGGCACCAGCAACCCCGTCTGTTCGTGCTGCACCAGGTGCAGGTTCCCGCCGACGGCGGTCGCCACGACGGGCAGGCCGCATGCCATCGCTTCCAGGATCGCGTTCGACATGCCTTCGCTGGAGGAGCACAGCACCAGCGCATCCATCGCCGGCAGCAGGTCGGCGACGTCGTCGCGGAAGCTGAGCAGGTGCACGTCCTCGCCCAGTCCCAGTTCGGCGATCTTCGCCTGGATCTCCGGCAAGCCCGGGCCATCGCCCACCAGCAGAAGCCGCGCCTGCGGCACGTTGCGGCGAACTTCGGCGAATGCGTCGAGCAGGTCGACATGGCGCTTCACCGGCGTGATGCGCGCGACGCAGCCGAACACGATGGCATCCGCGTCCAGGCCCAGCACCGAACGCGCATCGAGCCGGCGTTGCAACGTCGCCGGCGCGTAATGGCGCGTATCGACGCCGTTCGGAATCCATGTCATGCGAAGCGGGTCGAGCCGCTCGTGCTGCGCCAGTCCCGACAGGATCTGTCGCGCGGGCGCCACGACGGTATCGAAGCGCGGATTGAGCCAGCGGAACGCGTGCTGCAACTTCGGGCTCTTCTTGAAACCCATGTCGCGCCGGTTCGAGATGTACACCGTGCCCGGCAGGCGCGGCATCAGCGCGTTGAGCACGTCGGCCTTCTCGTGCTGCGACTGCACGACATCGAAGCGCTCGCTGCGCAGCATCGCCGACAACTCGCGCCATGCGCGAAGGCCGGTGCGGTCGTATACCGCGTGCACCGGCAACGACATCATGCGCAGGTGCGGCTGCGTCAGCAGGTGGCGGCCGTGGTTGCCGGGCATCTGCTGTTCGTGCAGCTGCACCAGCGTGATGCGGTACGCATCGGCAGGAAGGCGCGTGGCGAGATTCTGCAGGAAACGCTCGCTTCCGCCCGGCGCGAGCACGGGCGTGTCGGTCACCAGCAGCAGCCGGATGCGCCGATCCGCGATGCGCGCGGCCACGGCGGACGACTCAGCGGGTATAGCGAACGCTGAAGATGGCGGCATTCTCGTCATAGCTGGCTTCGTTGGCGTTGCTGTCGCGTTCCTGGTGGCGCAGGTCGAAACCCAGGCTCCAGTGACGGGTGAGGATCTTCTGCAGGCCGAGATAGATGGAGAAGTCGTCGTCGTCGCGGTCGAAGCTGTCGAAGCTGCGAACGCCCGCCGACAACGATCCGTTGAAGAACAGCGACGGCGTGATCGACCAGCTTCCGCCGATGCCGATGCCGTAGTTGCCTTCGCTCTGCGCGGTGGGATCGACGTAGTCGTTGTCCTCGTAGTACGGACGAACGGTGAAATCGAAACGCTCGCCGTTGTAGCGGTAGCCGATGTCGATGCGGCGCTGGCGATAGAGGTCCGGGCCGATCGTGACGTTGCTGGGATCGGGCGAGGGCGCGCCACCCGGCGCGGTCGGCACGCCGGTCGGATCCACCGCGTTGGTCATCAGTTCCTGCGCGGCGTCGGAGAACTGGTAGTAAACGCCCATGTCCAGCGTGCTGCGCGAGGTCGGTCGCCACGTCAGCACGGTGCGGAACAGCGGCGCGTCGTCCTTGGAGTTGTAGTCGGTCAGCTCGACCCACGAATAACCGGCGCGGATCTCCAGGTCGAGGTCGGCCATGTTGCGGTTCCAGGTGACGTAGCTGTCGAGGCGGCGGTAATCCGCGCCCAGCGTCTCCAGGTTCACCTGGTCGTACTGCACCTCGCTGCCTTCCACGGTGAAGCCGATGCGCGTGGTCGAACTGGGCTCCTGCCACAGCGTGAGGGCGGCGTTGTAGCGATCGCCGTTGAAGTCGTCGCTTTCCTCCGCCCAGTAGTTGTTGTAACGCAGGTCCAGGCGCACGCGCGTGGCATCGCCGGGGCGCAGGTTGAACTGCGTGCCGGCGACGAAGACGTTCACCTGCTGCTGGTTTCCCGGCGCGTCGGGCGAGAGCTGGTCGATCGGCTCGTAGTTCGCGTAGTCCTCGATGATGACCTTCATGCGGTCCTGCCACGTGTTCCAGTTGAACGTGCCCACCAGGGAGCCGAGCACGTCGTCGTCGAACAGGCCGCCGGTGTAGTACAGGTACTCCACGCCGCCGCGAGCGGAGAACGTGGTGTTGCGCCCGGTCTGCGTCGCGTCGAAGGCGAGGTCGGTCGCGAACGTGCTTTCCTCCATCGGGTTGGTCTGCGTCAGCGCGATGTTGTCGCTGTGCTCGACGCGTCCGCCGATGGAGTAGTTGATCTGCGCCGCACGCGCGGCCGGGATCGCCGCCGGCAGCGTCGCCAGAAGGGCGATGCAGAGCGCGGATCGGCGGGACGGGCCCGCGACCGGTTGGAGTCTTCCGCTGGCCATTGAATCTCCCCTGATGGAGTCCGGACTGCGCTCAAACGCCTTCGTTGAACACGACGCCGGCGAACTTGGCCGGATCGAAATTCGCCGCGGCCTGCGCGATCGACGATGCCGTGTCGCGCCCGTAGCCGGCGACGAGGATCACGACGTCGGCGATATCGGCCAGGATGCGTGCGTCCGGCGTGCCGCGCACCGGCGGCCCGTCGAGGAACACGTAGCAGTTCGGATGGCGGCTGCGGATCGAATCCAGCAGCAGCCGCATGCGCACCGAGGAGAAGTATTCGGCACCGACCTCGCGCGTGGTGCCGGCGGGGATCAGGCGAAGTCCATTCACGCCGGTTTCGTAGATCACGTCCGACAGGTCCGCGTCGGGGTTCTCCAGGTATTCGACGAGGCCGCCGTTCCCGGTTTCCAGTTTCATCGTGCGCGCCTGCGAGGGATGGCGCACGTCACAGTCCACCAGCAGCGCGCTCTTGGTCTCGTCGAACGCCATCGCCGTGGCGAGGTTGCGCGCGACGAAGCTGCCGCCGCTTCCGGTGCTGACCGGCGCGACGAGTGCGACGAAACTGCCTTCCACCGCCGCGAGCAGGCGCGTGCGCAGCTCGCGGAACGCATCGACTTCCGGGCGCGAAACGCCGCCGCGGTGGATGATCGCGCGATCTTCCAGCTGTGTGGGCGTGAGCAGTTCGACGCCGGACGTGCGCGTGATGGCGGGACGCAGGTCGGGTTCGTGGTTGTCGACGCGGTCGTCGGTGCGCTCGCTTTCGACTTCCATGGCGGCTTCGGAGGGAAGGGCGCTCATTGCAGGTTCACCATTTTCAGGGCGAGGACGAGGCCGAAGACGAGCGGCACCACCAGGAAGATCATCGCGGCGATCACGAACCGGCGCGTTCCGGCGCGACGCGAAGGCGCGGTCTGGTAGCGCGGCACGCTGCCCAGCACCGGCAACGCGGAGGCGGTTTCGATCTGGTAGGGCGAACGCACGCGCGGGTCCAGGCGTACGAAGCCGAACAGCAGCAGCAGCGGCGCGAGCGCGGCGGCACCGAGCCCGGCGCTGGCGACGTGGACCAGCCGCAGGCCGACGCCGCGCAGCGGATAGCTCGCCGGTTCCTGCACGCGGAAACTCAGGCCGCGCTGTTCGGCGTCCAGGCTCATCGACACGCGGGCGTTCTCGCGGCGCTTGAGCAGGTCCTGATAGAGGTCGCGGTTCACTTCGTAATCGCGCGAGAGTTCGGCCATCGTGCTTTCGGAGGCGGCGATGTGACGGCTGCGCGCCAGTTCCTGTTCGAGCAGGGCCTGGCTGGTATTGATGCGCGACGTCACGGCGGCCGCCTGCCGGCGGTTCTCCGCGGACTTGCTCTTGAGTTCGCCGTAGAGCGGATTGAACGCCGCGACGCCGCCGAGCGCGGTGCCGACGGCAGCCGGATCGTTCGACGTCGTCGCAGTGCGCGGCGCGTCCTTCAACGCGGCCTGGCGCGCTTCCTCGCGGCGCACTTCCTCTTCCAGGTCGCGGAGCTGGTGGTTCACGCGCACCACGTCCGGATGCTGCTCGGTGTAGTTCATCAGCAGCTTGTCGTGTTCGGCTTCAAGTTCGGCCATGCGCGCCAGCAGCTGGCCCGAACGCGTCTGCACCAGGTTCACCTCGTTCTCGCCGCTGAGCTGGCCCTGCAACGCGTTGCCCTGCGAATCCAGGTCCATCAGCTCCATGCGCGAGGTGTCGACCATGCGGCGCAGCTCGGCGATGCGCGAGTTCACGTCGCCGTCGATGCCGGGCCGCGCGTCCGGATTGGACTTGCGATAGGCCTCCAGCTTGGATTCGGCGTCGGTGAGCTTCTTGTGGTACGCGCGCACCTGCGAATCGATGAAGTCGTAGGCGTCGCGGCTTTCGCGTTCCTTGGTCAGCAGGCTTTCCTGGATGATCAGGTCGGCGAAGCGCTTGGTGACGGCGTGCGCGCGCGCCGGATCGGTGTCGGTGTACGACACGCGGATCAGGTTGTCGCGCGGGTTGGAGATCACCGTGCGGCTGGTGATCATCTCGATGATCTGGTCCTGCTGCAGCGGCGTGGGGTTCTTCGCCATCCAGCCGCCGGTCTTGAGGATGTCCTCCATCGTCTTGCGGCTGAAGGCGACCTCGCGCGTGATCGCCGCGCGGCTCACCACGCTGGTCGGCACGGCGCGGCCTTCCATCAGCGGCTTGATGATGTTGCTTTCCTCGACCAGGATCGTGGTCTGCGAGTTGTACTTCTTCGGCAGCAGCAGGCCGGCGACCAGCGCGGCGAGCGCGATCATCGTGAAGACCGACGCGAGCATCACCGGGCGCCGGCGCCATTCCTCGAAGGCCACCGGCACCATCGCCGCGATCGCGGACGGGCGGGTCTCCGGGACCGTGAGTTCCGTCGACGCGCCGTTCACAGCGTGCGTTCCGGAACGGTGATGACATCGCCCGGGGCGACCTTGAAGTTCGTCGTCAGGTCGCCGTCTTCCAGGATGTGGTCCAGCCGCACGGCGTAGCTGCGCGTGCTGTCGCCGTTCTTGCGGTACAGGTCGGACTTGCCCGGTGCGGCGAACTCGGTGACGCCGCCCGCGGCGAGCACGGCGTCGAGCACCGTCATGCCCTGGCGGAACGGGATCGAGATCGGTTGGCGAACCGCGCCGGTGACGCGGACGCGCGAGAGGTATTCATGGCTGCGCAGGTCGGTGAGGATCACCGCGACCTGCGGATCGCGCACGAATGCGCCGAGGCGATCCTGGATCTCCTTGGCGACGTCGTTGGGCGTGCGGCCTCCGGCGGCGACATCGCCGACCAGCGGCACGGAAATCTTGCCGTCCGGCCGGACGGGCACGGTGATGCCCAGTTCCGGATTGCGCCAGACCGACACTTGGACGATGTCGTCGATGCCGATCTGGTAGGCATCGACCAGGTTCTCGGATTCCGCCGGCGGCGGCGCGATCGCGCTGTGGCCGGAAGAGGCGCAGGCGGACAGAAGGAACATCGCAGCGAGACTGGCGGTGAAAGCTGCGGCGACGGAGAAGCGGCGGAACGTGCGCATACGGACAACCCCCTTGCATTCGTCCTGAGCGAACGGTGCGGGGGCGGATTTCCGGCCAATCGTCACCGGCATCGCGCCCGCTGCCGGAGATGGCCGCGCATTGCGTTGGAACCTTCAGGACGGCGGACGACCGGCGTCCGGGGAGCCGCCGGCACGACACGGCGGCGTGTGCGCGACGGCCGGACTCCGGTCGTGGGCGCGTCGTCCTGTGAAGGCGTTCGGGAAGCTTCGATCCACATGCGAATCCTCGTCTGCGGTGGCGCCGGCTACATCGGCAGCCATACCTGCCTGAGCCTGATCGGCCGCGGCCACCAGGTCGTGATCGCCGACAGCGGCGTGAATTCCTCGCCGCGCGTCGTGCCGCGCCTGCGCCGGCTGGCCGGCGTGCCGGTGCCCGTGCATCGCGTGGATCTGCGCGATCGCGTCGCGCTGACCGCGCTGTTCGCCACCTACCGGTTCGACGCGGTGCTGCATTTCGCCGCACTGAAGGCCGTCGGCGATTCGTGCCGTCGGCCGCTGGAATACTTCGACAACAACATCAGCGGCACCATCGTGCTGTTGCAGACGATGTGCGACGCGGGCGTGCGGCGGCTGGTGTTCAGTTCATCGGCCACCGTCTACGGCGAACCGGCGCAGGTGCCGGTGCGCGAGGACGCGGGCCTGTCGGTGATGAATCCGTATGGCCGCACGAAGCTGGTGGCCGAGCAACTGATCGGCGACCTGTGCACGTCCGATCCCGATTTCCGCGCGGCGAACCTGCGCTATTTCAATCCCGTCGGTGCGCACGCGTCGGGGATGATCGGCGAGGACCCCTGCGGCGAGCCGACCAACCTGATGCCGTACATCTGCCAGGTCGCCGTGGGCGTGCGCGAGAAACTGCGCGTGTTCGGCGGCGACTATCCGACGCCCGATGGCACCGGCGTTCGCGATTACATCCACGTCGTGGATCTCGCGCGTGCGCACGTGGATGCGCTGGAGTGCATGGTTCGCGACGACCGCAGTCTGACCGTCAACCTCGGCACCGGCCGCGGCGTGAGCGTGCTGGAGCTGGTGCATGCGTTCGAACGGGCGAGCGGGCGGCGCGTGCCGTACGAGATCGTGGAACGGCGCCCGGGCGATGCGGCATCGGTCTACGCCGATCCTTCGCTGGCGCATCGGTTGCTGGGTTGGCGCGCGGAGTTCGACGTCGACGCGATGTGCCGCGATGCGTGGCGGTGGCAGTCGACGAATCCGGAGGGGTATCGGACGGTGAAGCGCGCGTCCGCGCCGCGGATGCGGCGGTTGCGCGGGGTGGCGGCGTTGCAGCCTTGATGCCTTCGTAGGATGGGTTCGCGTTGCGGACCCATCGGCCCACCGTGTCCGCGACGAGGGGTTTCGCTTGCGCTCAACCCATCCTACGGTGCCCATTTACGCATGCCTCTGACCGAATTCGCATCCGCGTTCGCCGTTCCTGGCGTGGCGGCGTTGCCGGCTTGATGCTGTCGTAGGATGGGTTTCGCAAAGCGAAAACCCATCATGCCGCCGTAACCGCGACGATGGGTTTCGCTGTGCGAAACGCATCCTGCGAGGCGCTACGGTGAGCCGCTTGCCGCACTCGCATCGGACTTCGCCATGTGTCGATCCTCCGCCAACACCTGCTGTAACCCATCGCGCAGCTGCGTATCGCGGCCGATGGAATTCCACACCGGTTCGCGGCCGAATCGGACGAAGTAGGTGGAGAGGAAACGCGTGTTGTCCTGCGGCAGCGTGCCGAGCAGGTCCGCTTCGAAGTTGCCGCCTTCGTCGGGCGGGCCGTAGCCCATCAGCGTCAGCAGCGTGGGATAGACGTTGAAGGCGCTCGCGCGATCCTGGTTGCGGCGCGCGGCTTCGCGCAGCAGCGGGGAGAACTCGGTGTTTCGCGTGATCGCGGCGAGCGGGATGCGGCCTTCGGTGGGCGATGCCTGGCCGATCGTGCAATGCGTCTGTTCGCCGGGACTGCCGTCTTCGTGGAAATTCTGGCCGTGATCGGCGGTGTACACGATCAGCGTGTCGGACAGGTCCACGTTCGCCAGCGCTTCGCGGAAGAAGCCGCGCGTGTTCCAGGCCAGGCAATTGCGGTAGCTGTTGACCTGGCGCCAGCGCTGCTCGGCGTTCTCGGCCTGGCGATAACCGGTGCCGTCGTCGGTCTCCTTCGACACGAACGCGCGCGACATCGTCGGAGAGTACAGCGTGTTCGCGGTTGGATACTTGCCTTCGTACGGGAAGTGGCACCCCATCTTGTTGACATAGGTGAAGCTGGGACGATCGCGCAGCAGCACGCGGTTGAGCAGTCGCCCGGCTTCGATATCCTTCGCATCCGGCGCGAAAGCGGTGCCGACCTGCACGAATTCGTCGATCTCGCCGACTTCGCGCGGATCCATGAAATTCTGCAATTTGCCGTCGTTGCGCTGCGCGTCGATATACACGGTGCGATAGCCCGCGCGTTCCGCGTAGCGCCAGAACGACGGATTGAGCTGGAGGTCCTTGAGGTAGCTGTCGCGCGTCACGCCGTAGCGCACGCTCGCATTCGACGTGGCGGAGCAGTTCGCGGTCGATGCGGCGACGCCGAAGTTCGCCAGCGCGCCGCCCAGCGGGCGAAGGCCGGTTTCGACGCCATCCTCGACGTTGAGGTCGACGTAATCGCCGCGCACGCTTTCGTCCATCACCAGCACGATGTGGCGGAACGGGCGTTGGCCCAGGTGCGCGAGCGCGATGTCCTCGCGTTGCGGCGCGGGCGGGGCGAGCACCTTTTCCGCGCCGAGCACGCCGGCGAAGGCAGCCGTCGTGTATTGGCCGGGAAAACCGTTGGAACCCTCGCCGCCGCGCAGGTAGAGGATCGCGCCGATCGCCACCACCGGAAGCAACTGCAGCAGCCCGGGATTGCGCTGCGGCCAGCGCAGCAGCGATGGGGAATTCGGCGGTGCCAGCCACGGCGGCAGGTTGATCGCCACCACGCCCAGCGCCGACCACGCCACTGCCTGCACGATCTGCGCATCGTGGAAGCCCTTGAGGTTGTGCGCGAAGCCGATCAGGCCCAGCAGCTGCTCGAATTCGATGAAACCCAGGTGGCGCGAAACGATCAGCGCATGGGCGAGGGTGAAGGTGCTGCCGAGAAAGAAGATCGCGCTCCACACGACACGCGCGGGCGTGCGCGCATGGAACGCGAGTACCAGCATTGTCGCTATGCACAACAGCCAGATCGCGGCGAACACCACCAAGCCGGGTTGCAGCCCGATGTGGGCCACGCGGTCGGCCAGCAGTCGGTTGGTGCCCAGCAGATAGGTCGCGATCAGCAGCAACTTGACTGCGATCCATGCAGCCGGCGCCCTGGAAACCCATCCGCCCATGCGATCTCGCCCCCCGTTGTGCCGCCTTGCGGCGGAAACCACTTGTATCCCGGTGCGTGACCGGGCCCGGCCGTCTCCCGCTCGGCAGAGGGAGCGGCCTCACTTCGGGTTAACGCAACCGCGGGGCGGTGTCGGTCGCGTGTCGGACGGACGGTCAGCCCAGCAGCGTGTCCGCGACGGCAGCGGGCTGCTTCATCCAGGCGTAGTGGTCGGCGCGGGTGCCCAGCGCCTTCGCATCGAGGACGTCGATGCGCGGCTCGACGCGGCGCAGCTTGGACATCAAAAAGCGCAGCGATGACACCGGTCCGAGCCAGTCCCGCGCCAGCACCACGGCATGCGCGTCCATCATGAGCGCAGCCATCGCCGCTTCCAGGTCGACATCCACGCCCGCGGCGGCGTAACGGCCGGACAGGCCGGTGAGGCTCCAGTCGCGGATCACGCCGCGGGCCTCCTGCCCGCCGAAACCGATGCGGCGGCCGGGCAGCACGCCGTGGAAATCGGCGAGCCACGGCAGGAAGCGGTAGACCATCGGCAGCCACCACGCGGTACGCGCTGGGAACGCGCGCCAGTACGGTGCGCCGCTGCCGACCAGCCACAGGCGCTGCGCGCTTTCCGGCGAGAGGCCGAGCCGGCAGCACGCGAGCTGCCCGCCCAGGCTGTGGCCGCCGACGATGCGCGGGAGATCGGGCAGTTGCTGCGCGATCACTGTCTCGCTGGCGGGAATGTCGAGGGTGAGCAGTTCGCGATAACCCCAGTCGATCTCGCGGCTCGCGCGCACGCTGCTGGAACCGGCGCCGCGCCATTCGTGCAAGAACACCGCGATGCCGCGCTGCGCCAGCGCATCGGCGAAGGGAAGGTAGTGCTTCGCGCCGATGCCCATCGCCGGCAGCCACAACAGGCTTGCGCGCGGTTCGGCGGGAATACGCGCGATCAGCGCGAAGCGATGGCCGTCCCCGCTGGTGGCTTCGAGTTCGAGCGAACGCGTTTCGCGCGGCGGCAGTGCGTCATCCATGAGGCGCGGCTCCGAAGTGGTCGAGCACCAGCACGTCGCCCCGTCCGGGGCGATAACCGCGGCGCAGTGCGGCGTGCACGTAATCGGTGGCGGCTATGCTGGCATCGCGCAGGTCGCGGCCGAGGCAGAGGTTCGCCGCGACCGCGGAGGCGAGGGTGCAGCCCGTGCCGTGCGCGTCGATCTTCAATCGCGGGTGCGACATCGGATGCACGATGTCGCCATCGGCGAACAGATCGACGACGTCATCGCGCGCGGCTTCCACGGGCAGATGGCCGCCCTTGAGCAGCACCGCCGCGGCGCCGAGTGCTCGCAATGCGTCGATCGCGCCGTGCATCGCGTCCACGTCCTCGATGCGTTCGCCGATCAGCAGTTCGGCTTCGGGCAGGTTCGGCGTGACCAGCGTCGCCATCGGCACCAGGCGCGTGCGCAGCGCGTTCAATGCGCCGGGTTCGAGCAGGCGGGCGCCGGAGGTGGACACCATCACCGGATCGAGCACGACGTGCGACGGCTTGTGGTGTTCGAGCGCATCGGCGACGGCGTGGATGACTTCGGCATTGGCGAGCATGCCCAGCTTCACCGCGCCGATGATGAAATCGTCGAAGCAGGCGTCGATCTGCGCGCGCAGGAACGCGACATCGGGAACGTGCACCGCAGTGACGGCGCGCGTGTGCTGCGCGGTCAGCGCGGCGAGCGCGCTCAGGCCATGCACGCGATGCGCGGCGAAGGTCTTCAGGTCGGCCTGGATGCCGGCACCGCCACCGGAATCGGAGCCGGCGATGGTCAGGGCGCAGGGGGGCAGGGACGTGTCGTTCATGGCGACAGTGTGCCTGCTGGGCCGCGATGCAGGCGATAGGCAACGTAGGCGACGCCGGCGGTGCCGGTCAGCGCGGCGGGGACGTAGAGCGTGCGGTACGACAGGTGCGGGAACAGTACCGCGCCGACCACGCCGCCGAGCAGGAAGCCGCCGATGATCGACAGGCACAGCCAGAGCCGGCGCGGTTCGGCGGGCAGGCCGCGCAGGCGGTGGCCGAGGAATACGCCCAGGTCGGTGAACATGCCGGTGAGGTGCGAGGTGCGCACGAGCGCGCCGCTGTAGGTCGCGGTCATGGCGTTCTGCAGGCCGCATGCCATCGCGGCGAGCGCGGCGCCGGCGATCTGCTGGCGTTCGAAGAGCGGGACGGCGGCGACCAGCAACGCGGCTTCGATCGCGAGCGCGACGCCGTAGCGGCGGCCCAGTCGCAGCGTGCTGTCCTGGATGATCGCGCCGCTCAACACCGCACCGCCGACGAAGGCGACCACGATCAGCAGCAGGTGCAGGCTCGCGCGCGTGTCGCCGTGTGCGAGCGCCGCACCGAGCAGCGACGTGGTGCCGGTGAGGTGCGTGATCGCCTGGTGTTCGAAGCCGAGGTAACCGACGACGTTGACCATGCCGGCCACGAGTGCGAGCGTCGCTGCGCCGAGCCAGACCCAGGTGGGGAGTCGGGTGATCATGGGGGTGTCCCGTTACGTTGGTTGAATCCGATGCGGCGAAACCACACACCGTCATTCCAGCGAAAGCTGGAACCCATCTTGATCTTACTGACCTTGCCGATCTTGCCGTCATAGCCCGGGTAAGCGAAGCGCACCCGGGTCAGGCGTGACAGCCCCCGGGTGCGCTTCGCTTACCCGGGCTACGGCGCAGGCATCGCTAGCACGAGCGTGTTCGCGCGCCCCGGCCCTCACCCCAACCCCTCTCCCGGTGGGAGAGGGGCTAAAACAATGGTGATCGTTGTGGTTACAGAACTTCCGACGCGTAATCCGCCAAACGCGAACGCTCACCGCGACGCAGCGTGATGTGCGCGCTGTGGTCCCAGTTCTTGAAGCGGTCCACCGCATACGTCAAACCCGACGTCGTTTCGGTCAGGTACGGCGTATCGATCTGCTCGACGTTGCCCAGGCACACGATCTTCGTGCCGGGACCGGCGCGCGTGATCAGCGTTTTCATCTGCTTGGGCGTGAGGTTCTGCGCTTCGTCCAGGATCAGCCAGCGGCTGAGGAACGTGCGGCCGCGCATGAAGTTCATCGAGCGGATCTTGATACGGCTGGCGAGCAGATCGTTCGTCGCTGCGCGGCCCCAGCTGCCGCCTTCCTGATTGTGCGTGAGCACCTCCAGGTTGTCGGTCAGCGCGCCCATCCACGGCGTCATCTTTTCCTCTTCGGTGCCGGGCAGGAAGCCGATGTCCTCGCCCACGCTCACCGTCGCGCGCGTCATGATGATCTCGCGGTAACGCTGCT
>Ga0209257_1000581_pt1 | contig 61540 bp, 51 predicted proteins | sample AraplaCvi_mCL_r2_FD_184277 | JGI IMG/M metagenome (GOLD analysis project Ga0209257, IMG submission 184277) | Arabidopsis root microbial communities from North Carolina, USA - plate scrape MF_Cvi_mCL_r2 (SPAdes) (version 2) | ecosystem: Host-associated > Plants > Roots > Endosphere | place: USA...
TTTCGCCTGATATTCGTGGATGTTCATGAGGTCTGCCGGGCCTTTCGACTCTGGAGCGGGGAGAAGTTTGGCGCCGCATAAGCACAAGTTCGCGCGCAAGGCTACCCCTGGGGTCCCCAGATAATCTTGGGCGCGGCAAAGGCTTTAGGCCCGCCGGTCCGTCTTCGGGATGACGGCCTCGACCCGAACTGATAGTCGGGCGGCGCCGCAAATCGGGATGAGGGAGCCGAAGATGCAGATAAAGCTTCTGGTTTTAACGTTGCTGGCGCTCGCCAGCCCCGGCGCCGCGATGGCGCAGGTGAACCAGGCGCTCGATGTGCAGGTCGCCGAGACACCCGATATTGTGCGCATAGGCGCCGCCGATCAGCTCGTTTACGAACTGCATCTTACCAATTTTGCCAGCACCGCGCTGCGGCTCGACCAGCTTGTCGTCAAAGCCGGCGGCAAGGGAATGGTGCTCAAATCCTACGCCGGTGACGAACTGGCCACGGCGCTCGGGCTCGTCGGCCCGGCCGAGGCCGATGCGCGGATCATTCCGCCGGGCCGCCGCGCGGTCGTCTATATCAACGCCCCCGTCGCGGCCGATTTGGCGCGCGGTGTGATTTCGCACGAGCTCACGCTCGCCAAGGTCGGTGCCGATGGCGCCGGCTTCACGATTTCGGGCGGCGCAGCGATGCCGGAAACCGCTCCTCTGCCCCGTCTGGCGCCCCCGCTGCGCGGCGGGCCATGGGTCGCGGTCTATAGTCCCGGCATGGAGCGCGGCCATCGCCGGGTCTTCTATGCCACCGAAGGGACGGCAACGCTGCCCGGCCGGTTCGCGATCGATTATATGAAGGTCGACGCGGGCGGCAAGCTCGCGTCGGGCGACGCGAATATTCCGGCGAACCATTATGGCTTCGGCGCCGAGGTGCTCGCGGTCGCCGACGGCACGATCATCGCGCTGCGCGACGATGTCCCAGATCCGGCGACGCGGTCGGGCCGTACGAATCCGTCAATCGCAGATGCCAGCGGCAACTACGTCATGCTCGACATCGGCGGCGGCCGCATCGCGACCTACGAACATATGAAACAGGGCGCGCCGGTCAAAGTGGGCGATCGCGTCAAGGTGGGGCAGGTCGTCGGCTTCCTCGGCTTCACCGGACAGGCGAGTGCGCCGCACCTGCACTTCCACCTCGCCGACCGGCCGTCAATCCTCGGCGCCGAGGGGCAGCCCTATGTCGTGACCGCACTCACGCGGCTCGGGCAATATGCGGCAATCGACAATTTTTCCCGGGGCGAGACATGGCCGCCTACCGACCGTTCCGAAACGGTGCGGGACAGCTTCCCACCGCCCAATCTCGTCGTGCGCTTTCCTGGCGACTGAGGTTTAGCGCAGCGCGCAGAGCGCCGCCGAGCTGGTCGACACCGTCAGTATCTCGGGATCCTTGAGCGCGCGAACCTTGTGCAGGAATTGCGCGAGCGACAGGTCGGTGATCTGCTTGTCCTTGAGGCTGCCGAGCGCCGACAGGCGGCGGAGCTGGACCAGCGACAACCGGTCGACCATGCGTTCGGCCATGCACGCCGACATCGCTTTCGATAGGCCGGCATTATTAAGCCCGGTGCGCAGCCGCGTCTCGGGCGTCGCACATCCGGCGAGCGCGAGCGACAGCACCACCAGCGGCAGGGCAGCAAATTTCATCAGTTACCTTCCGTGATATTCGGCGACGGCCGATGAGACCGCCTGCATCAACGCCATGCGCGCGGGGATGCCCGAGGTCGTGCTGCCCATCATCACGACGATCGCATAGCGGGTGCCGTCGGGTGCGGTGGCGATGCCGATGTCGTTATAGCCCGCCGTCATGCCGCCCAGATTCTGCCCGGTGCCGGTCTTGTGCATGAACTGCCACCCCGGCGGCAACCCGGCCTTGAGCCGCTTCGGTCCGCTCTTTGTGCGACTGAGCACGCCCTGAAGATAGTCGGTCGATTCGGGCGACAGCAACGTTCCGCGTGCCAGCCGCGTCAGCGCGCTCGCGATCGCCGCGGGGCTCGCGCCGTCGACCGGGTTGGCGAGATAATTGGTCATCGCGGTCTGGCGCGTCGCGGCGGGCAGCGCGGCACGCGCAGCCTCGAAGTTGCGGCCGACCGAATAGCTTTGCTGCCAGGTCAGTCCGGCGGTTCCGGCCTGCAACAGCCGCTCGCCGGGGCCGAAGCGGATCGAGCCGAGATCCTTTTTGGCGACGAAGGCGCGCACTGCGTTCGGGCCGCCGACGGTGCGCAGCAGGCTGTCGTTCGCAAGATTGTCGCTGTGGGTGATCGCGGTCTCGATCAGGTCACGGACGCTCATCGTCACCGAACCCTCGGCGCGCACGCGCGCGGCGAGCGGCTGGTGAAAGACCACCAGATCCTCGGGACCGATGCGGACGCGCTGGTCCATCGTCATCCGGCCCTGATCGACCGCATCGAGCACGGCCAGCGTGACCCACAGCTTCGACACGCTCTGCTGCGGGAACAGGTCGCCGCCGCGCTGCGACAGCGCCCATTCGCCGTCGATCCGCTGCACCGCGATGCCCGTCTTGCCGGGGAAAGCGCGCCACAATTCATAGATACGGTCGTTGAGCCCGGCGGGGGCACGGCGGAAGCCGGGATCGGCCGGACCCGCGGGGCGCGGCATCGTCGACCGCACCGGCTGGCCGATCGGCACGCTGACCGAACCGGCCGGACCCCGCACGGCCGCCTTTGGCTGCGCGGCGGGCTGCGTGCGCGGCTGCGGAACGATCGCGGCGCTGCTTACGCAGCCCGCGAGCACCGCGGCGCCCATCGTCACAGCGAGGAGCGGCCGGCCGGAAAACTTAACCTTCATTCAAACCCCGCACTTGCGACTTTAATCTCAAACCCGACCCCTTCGGTGTTTTTTCGTCACGCAGGGGCGCGCAAAGGACCAGCGTTTTGCGGTGAATGATTCTTCTGTCGCGACCAGTGGCGGAACCACACGGCTTTCAGGGTGCCGGCTTCGCGCGCACCATGTTCGGGTAAAGCCGCTTCAGCGCGGCAAGCTTCGGCGCGTCCCAACGCAGGATATAGCCGTTGGTCGGGTTGCGGCGCATGAAATCCTGATGGTTCGCCTCTGCGGGATAGAAGCGCTTGTAGCTTTCCACGGGCACGACGATCGGCTTGGCGAAATATTTGCCCTTGCCGATCTGCGCCAGATAGGCCGTCGCAACCTGTCGCTGGCCGGCATCGAGCGGGACGATCGCGGCGCGATATTGGGTGCCGCTGTCCGGACCCTGACGATTTTTCAGCGTCGGGTCGGCGACCACCGAAAAAAGAATACGAAGCAGGCTGCCATAGCTGACCTGCGTCGGATCATAAACGATGCGCACCGCCTCGGCATGGCCCGACTTGCCGTCGTGGGTCAGTTCGTAGCGGGCGGTGGCGGCATTGCCGCCATGATAGCCCGATTCGACCGAGATCACGCCTTTGACGTTGGAAAAGACGCCTTCGACGCCCCAGAAGCAGCCGCCGGCGAGTACCGCGGTGGCGCGTTTCGCATTGACTGCGGGGTCGACGAGCGGCGCGGGCAGTTTGACGACGCTTTCGGCCTGCGCCGGCGTGCATTGCGCGACGATTGCGCCGGCCACCAGCGCCGCGATGGCGCGAAGCGAAAGGCTATGCCGCAGCGGCGTTACGCCGGAAGCGGCAGCGCGGGCTGGTTGAGAACGATGTAGGTCGCGCCAATGGCGAAACCAGCGAGCATGGTCAGAAACCAGTCGGAGCGGAGCATGGAGAGCATGATAACCTCTTTTTTTCATATCTGTCAGTTCGCGGCCTGGACCGCTTTGGTTACACCGACGATATGGAGCGCCCCGACCAGCCGTGCAGTGATGTAAGTCACCCTAACGGAAATGACTTACTATCCGGTGAACCGGGCGGTTAACCGCCGTTCATCTGCAAATAAGCTTCGCCATCCAGATTACAAGACCGATCGGTACAAAATAATCTTGCGCGCTTGAAATACGGCTTAGCTGAGCGCGGCGCACGCCTGCTGGATGCGCACGCACGCTTCCTTAAGCACCGCTTCCGACGTCGCATATGAAACGCGGAACGCCGGCGACAGGCCGAACGCGCCGCCGTGCACCGCCGCAACCTTGGCGCTGTCGAGGAAATAGTCGATCAGCTTCTCGTCGCTGTCGATCAGCAGGCCGTCGGGGGTTTTCTTGCCGATGCACCCGCTCGCGTCGGGATAGACATAAAAGGCGCCGTCGGGGGTCGGACAGTTGAGGCCCGGCGCATCGTTGAGCATCGCGACGACCATGTCGCGGCGCTTCTTGAACGCGGCGTTGCGGTCGTCGAGGAACTGCTGCGGCCCGCCGAGCGCGGCGGCGGCGGCGGCCTGCGCAATCGAGCAGGGGTTCGACGTCGACTGCGACTGCAGCTTGCCCATCGCCTTGATCAGCCACGCGGGCCCGCCGGCATAGCCGATGCGCCAGCCGGTCATCGCATAGGCTTTCGAGCAGCCGTTCACCGTCAGGATGCGGTCGATCAAATCGGGGCAGCGCTGCGCCAGCGTCGTGAAGGCGAAATCGGCGTACCAGACATGCTCGTACATATCGTCGGTCATCACCATCACATGCGGGTGGCGGCGGATGACTTCGCCCAGCGCGTCGAGCTCGTCGCCCGAATAAGCGGCGCCCGACGGGTTCGACGGCGAGTTGAACATCACCCAGCGCGTCTTCGGCGTGATCGCGGCGTCGAGCTGCGCGGGCGTGATCTTGTAATTCTGCGCCGCGCCGCCCTCGATGATTACCGGCGTGCCGCCCGCAAAGGCGACGATGTCGGGGTAGCTGACCCAATAGGGCGCCGGTATGATGACCTCGTCGCCCTTGTCGACCGTCGCGACGAGCGCGTTGAACAGGGTGTGCTTGCCGCCGACATTGACCGTGATCTGGTCGAGCCCGAATTCGAGCCCATTGTCGCGGCGGAACTTGCCGCGGATCGCTTCCTTGAGCGCCACCGTGCCATCGACCAGCGTATATTTGGTCTGCCCATTGCGGATCGCCTCGATCGCCGCTTCCTTGACGAAATCGGGGGTGTCGAAATCGGGCTCGCCGGCGCTGAGGCCAATCACGTCGACGCCCGATGCTTTCAGCGCCGACACGCGCGCGGTCATCGCAAGCGTTGCCGAAGGCTGGATGCGCTTGAGCGCGGCAGAGACGTGGGGGGTGAAGCTGGACATGATGGCGACCCTTTGCAGGCAGGAAAGTTGCGCGCGCTGCCCATAGCGATGCCGCCAGATTGCCGCAACCGTCGCCGGAAAAAAACTCTATTGCGCCGATTGAATAAGATCTGGCGCGGGCACGACTGAAGAAAAATCGGGGCTCAGTTCGCCTTTGGAACTGTCAACTTGGCGATCGCGCGGCTGCCGTCGCCGTTGCCCTCCGCCTCCTTGAACCCGATTTCCGCATCGACAAGCTGGTCGCGCTGGGTGGCGCGTCCGAAATCGCGGATCAATCGCACCGTCACCCGGCCGGTTCCGTTGGGATTGATCCGGTCGGGCGAATAGCCGTGAATGCGGACCTGATAGTCGCCCGCTGACGCGCGGCGCACGACATATTCCTCGGGACCATAACCGTCGGTCATGTCATCCGATATCGTGCCGCCTGCGACACTCAGCTTGTGGCTGTAATAAACGCGTTCGCCATTGGGCTCGACCACCCACAGGTCGATGTCGGCATCGTCGTTGGTCCATTCGATCACGATGCGCACATCGGTATCGATCAGCGCGACGAATTCGGGAGCGAGTTTCCAACCCAGCCCGGCGCGGTCGAGCCGCGGGATCAGCGCATTGGCCTCCATCAGCGAGACCACTTCGATGCCCTCGAACGCGCTATTGAAAGGGGTCAGCGCGACATCGGCCAGCAAGGCAAAGGCGCGTTCGAGATCGGCGGGCTTGCCGCGCTGCGCGAGCGCGAGCGCGAGCAGGCGGCGCGGTTGCGGGCGGTCGGCGTTGGTGATCGCCATGCGCTCGAAAAGCGCGACGGCATCGTCGAGCCGCCCATCACGCTGGAGGCGAAAGGCGACGATCTGCCGTGTTTCATCGTCGGCGGTCGCGGCATCGAGGGCGGTCAGCAGCAGCCGCGCCGCCATGCCATCGTCACCCTTCGCCCGATACCAATCGGCGACGTCGAGCCAGAAACCGGCGAGCGTGCCGTAGAGCTTCGCCTGCTCGAACAATAGCGTCTCGCGGGCGTCCGCCGCCGCGGCGTCGAGTGCCTTGATATAGGGTCCGGTGGACAGCAGGTCGGCGACCTCGATCTTGGCATTGCCCACCGTGTCGGCGTTGAAGGCGGTGATGGCGACAGGAATATCCTGCGTACCATCACTCCGACGCGATCCGGTGACTACGATACTCGAGTAGTCATCGTCTCCTCCTCCGCCGCCTGCAAAGGCGCCCGACCCTTCCTGTTCCGGCATATCGGCCGGCGATGCCGGTGGCGGCGGGGCGGGCATTTCGAGGGCCGCCGCCGCGTCGGCACCTGCTGCGGCGCCCTCTTCATTGTCACGGGTCTTTTTCGGCTTCGCGTTGACATTGAAACGCCGCATCGACCAAGCTTTGCGCTCCGCCCAATTCTCGCGGACCATCGCCAGATGCTCGCCGCGCGCTTCCTCGGCCTCCTCGTCCTTTTCCTTGCGCATTTCGCGATAATCGGCGCGCCATTCCTCGTCGAACCCGTCCTTAGGCGGCTCGACATCGGCGTCGACATATTGCTCGACGCTTTCGAGCACGAGAAATGCCAGCGACGCGCTCGCGACCTGATATTTGCGCGCCAGCCTGACCATCTCGTCGCGCCGCACCGGATCGTCCGACAGCCGCGCAACCTCGCCCGCCGCCCACAGCGCACCCGCGCCATTGTGACGCTCGGCCAACCCGCCGTCACGGTCATATTGCTCGATCGACACGCGGCCATTCGGTCCTGCGACCCAGACGCGCAATCCTTCTTCGTCGTTCATCGGTCCGACGATGTGCCAGCCGCCGCTTGCGGCAGCGACGCTGCGAAAAGCGATCCGGCGTCCCGACGCGCTGCGCACGCGGACGATGCCGGGTCGCGGCACCGCCAGCGCGGCGGCCGCCTGCGCCCAATTGTCGGCTGTCAGCACCAGCAGCTGTCCGCCGCTATCCTGCGCGAGGTTCGACAGATAGGCCGTGTCGGCATCGGCTGCCGAGGTAATAACGTGCAGGCGGCAATCGGGTGCAAATTCGGCCGTGGGATCGAGCGTCCGCGTCCCGTCGGTGAAGATCAGGCAGGTATCGGCAGGGTCGAGCTTCAGCCCGTCGAGCCCGGTCAGCCGCGTCGCCCCCAGATAGCGCTGGGCCAGCAGCCTCGCACGAAGGTCGGCGGGCTTGGCGAAGGAGGCAATGACGGGGGCGTCTTCGGCGAACGTCACCAGGTCGATCGCGGCAGCGGGTCGCGCCGCCAGATAATCCCCCAGAAACGCCATTTCGGCGTCGAGCCGGTCGTCGGCGCGCGACCAGCTGCGGTCCCAATAGATGCGCAGCCGGCCGCCCTCGCCGGACGCGGGCGCCGTCGCCGGCTTGGCCGGTCCGGCCGAAAGTTCAAAGAAAGTCTGGCGGCTGTCGTGCTGCGACACGACCAGCTGCGCGGGCGGCTCGAACCCGGTAATTCGCAGCGCGCCCGTCAGGACCGCGCCGGCTTGCGACGTCGCCTCGCCCTTCCACCAGGTTCCGGCCCGCCGTACCGCCAGCGCGCCGCCCCATGGCAACGCGATCCGCGGGGTTCCGCGGATCGCCGAGCCCGAATAGCGGACGGTTACCGGACCCGCGATGCGCACGCCTTGCAGCGGCAGGGAAAATCCGTTCAGGGCTTCGGCCGGCGCCGAAAAGCTCACCCGGATCGTGCGCGATTCCTGTGGATCGATCGGATAGACGCGAGTGCGGAACATGTTGCCGCTGACCTCGGCCAGCCCGGGGTCGATCCCCTTGCGCACCTCCGTCTCGTAAACGCGCCGCGCCTTGGGCTGATCGAGCAGCGTGCCCGCGACCATTACGCCGTCGATGTCGAGCGCATAGCCGGTGACCACCGCCAGATCCGGCAGGCCCAGGCCAAAGCGCGCCTCGGCCGACTCAAAGCGGCTCTGACTGCGGAGCGACAGCTCCGCCTCCACCGTCGTGTCGACCATCGCGCCGCGCTGGCTGATGTCGATCTGCAGCCGCGTGATCAAAAGGTCGGACCCGGCGACCAGATTATCCTCCTCCCGGACGCCGCTCCAATAGCCGACCAGCTCGAGATTGCCGGGAGACGAAGCGGCCGGGGCGGCCGCCGCCGGAACCGCAACGACAGAAAAAAGCGCGGTCAAGGCGGCCAGAAAAAGTTTGAACCGCCCCATGATTTTCACTCCGCCGCGTCCTGCAATCGCGCGGGAACCAGTCCGCGCAGCGAATTGCCGATGAAAAATCCGCTCTCCAGATCGGCAAGCCGCAGATGCGATTCGACCGCGCGGCCCTTGTCGATCAGTTCGGCGCGCAGCACCCCGGGAAGCAGCCCCAACGCGAGCGGCGGGGTGAGCAACTGGCCGCCGCGCTCGACGAAGACATTGCTCCAGCTGCCCTCGGTGACGAAACCCGGTTCGTCGACGAACACGACCTCGGCCGCGCCGCTCTCGTGCCGCGCACTGTCATAGGCGGCGCGCAGGCTGGTCTTGTGCGTCAGACGGAAATCGTCGGCGGCCATCGGTGCCGGGCGTACCGCGACCGGAACCGGCAACTCAGCGAGCCGCGGCAGCGGCGACACCTCGACCGCGAGCGCGCCCGATGGCGCCAGCCGCATCCGCACCCGCGCGGCACTGCGCAGGCGGAAGGTCGCCGATTGCAGGCTGTTGCGCGCGCCGTGACGGTCGAAGGTGAAGCCCAGCATTTGGGCGCTCGCCTTCATCCGCGCCAGATGCCCCTCAAGCCGCTGAACGCCTTCGACCGGGTCGAAGAACATCGTTTCTATGAGGTCGAAGCTTTCCCCCGCTGCGCCCACAAATTCCCCCTTGGCCAGACATTCGCGCCATTCTTCAGCCGGTTCGCTGTCGGCAACGATTCCCGATCCCAATCCCAGCGTGGCGCAAGGCGGACCGTCCCGCAAGCCGCTTTGCGGTAACATCAGCGTCCTGATAGCAACATTGAACGCCGCATCGCCCCCCGGCTCGATGAACCCGATCGAGCCGGTGTAGAGCCCGCGCGCGCCCTCCTCCAGCTCATCGATGATCTCCATCGCGCGCACCTTGGGCGCGCCGGTGATCGATCCGCACGGAAAGGCGGCACGCAGCACGTCGACCGCGCCCGTGCCTTCGGGCAGCCGCGCGCTGACGTCGGAGACGAGTTGGTGGATCGTCGGAAAGCTTTCGACGCGGAACAGGTCGGGCACCGCGACCGACCCCGGCACCGCGACGCGCGACAGATCGTTGCGGATCAGGTCGACGATCATCAGATTTTCGGCGCGCTGCTTCGGGTCTTCGGCCAGTGTGCGCGCCGCGGCGACGTCGGCTTCGGGATCCGCCAGCCGCGCCGCGGTCCCCTTCATCGGCCGCGCCATCACCTGTCCGTCGCGCAGCGCAAAGAAAAGTTCGGGCGACAGCGAGGCGATCGCCTGGGCGCCCGTCCAGATGAACCCGCCATAACCCGCGCGCGCGGTTCGCCGCAGCCGCGCATAGACCGCGAGCGGGTTGCCAAGCACCGGAACATCGGCGCGAAAGGTCAGGTTCGCCTGATAGATGTCGCCAGCGCGGATATAGGCGAGCACCGCCTCGACCGCCGCCAGATAGTCGGCGCGCGCAACGCGCGGTATCGGGCGGCCGACCCACGCCCCGGCGGGATCGGGCAGCAGGCCGGCAACCGCGTCATTGTCGAAGCGCTCGACCCCCTCGAACAGCCCGAACCAGCCGAGCGGCGTGTCCCCTGCCCCGCCATCGGCCGCGCCGCGCCATGCCGGGGCAAGGCCCTTGCCGGCTTCATAGGCCAGATAACCTGCGGCATGGAGCCCGCGCGCCTGCGCTGCCTCGATCGCGTCGAGCAGCGCGGGAATATCGGTAGCGGTGGTCGCGACGAGCGTGCCGACCGGATCGCGGAACAGCCGCGCGCGCGCCGCGCCGTCGGCACGCGCGTCGTCCAGAAACACAAAGGGTGCGGCGCCTTCGCCGGTCGGCGGCATCATGTCATCTGCGCCCGTCCGCGCGACCCCCGAACCTTGCGCCGCCGCTTATCGCTCGCGGCGCACGCGGATCGAGGGGCGGCCCTCGAGGCTGAGAAAATAGGTGCCGAGCGAGGCGGTCTTGATCGTAATCTTCTGCCCCGGGCGCGGCGCCAGCGGCATGCGCTTGTTGTCGATCTGCACCCACACCGACCCGTCGGCCATCGCGATGCGATAACCGCCGTCGCTGGTATTCGACGCCGAGGTGACGGTGGTTTCGATGCTCTTGACCTTGTCCTCGTCATCGTCGCCGCCGAACAGGCCGAGATCGGGCAAATCGAACCCGAACAGCCCGCGCCGCTGCTTCTTGACCGTTTCCTTGTCGGCAAAGCTGATTTCGCGCTGCGCATCGGCCGCCTGCAACTCGCCAACCTCGCGGTCGAAGCAAGCGAGGCGCGCGGCGGCATCGGTTAGGTCGCGGCAGTCATAGAGCTGCTGGATTTGCGCCGGGCGCGGCGGCGGCGCCTTGTCCTTGGCGAAGGCGGACGTTGCGGCGGCAACAAGGGCGAACGACGCGATCAAGCGCAAAGACTGGTGCCACATGGCGATCCCCCTGAAACAAAGACGCCACTGCCTAGCCGCCGTGCCGCCGCGCCGCAAGCGCGCCCGGTTGCGAAGGATGCTTACTGACCCTAGTGTCAGGAGCCCCACCCGTTCGAGAGGATATTTGCCCGCAATGGATAGCCATTTTTCCTGGACGACCAATTACCGCCACCCCACCGCCTGGGACCAGGAATTTGTGCCGCTGTCGCTGCCCGACATGCTAGCCGTCAGCGTCGCGCGGCGCGGCGATGCGCCGATGCTCGACTTTCTGGGCCGCCAGTTCAGCTATGCCGAGGTCGCGCGCGGCGCCGCCCGCGTTGCGCGCGGATTGCAGTTGCAGGGCATCGGCAAGGGCAGCCGCGTTGGCCTGTTCCTTCCCAACGTCCCGCATTATGTCGCGGCCTATTATGGCGCGCTCGCCGCGGGGGCGACGGTGGTCAATTTCTCGCCGCTCTACACCGTCGCCGAGCTCGAGGCGCAGGTCGAGGATTCGGGCACCGACACGCTGTTCACGATCAGCGCCGCGGCGTTGCTGCCGACCGCCTTGCAGGTGCTCGACGGGTCGAGCCTCAAACGGCTTGTCGTCGGCTCGGTCGCGGGCGGGCTGCCCGCCGCCAAGTCGGTCCTGTACCGCATGTTCAAGCGCAGCGAGGTTGCGGCATTGCCCGCCGACCCGCGCATCATCCGCTTCTCCACCCTCACCGACAATGACGGCAGGCCCGATCCCATCGCGATCGACGCTGAAAAGGACATTGCTCTGATACAGTACACCGGCGGCACGACGGGCACGCCGAAGGGCGCGAAGCTGACGCACCAGAATCTCACCGCCAATGCGCGGCAGGTGAATGCGATCGACCCCGACCATGACGCCGCCGACCGCATCCTAGGCGTGCTTCCTTTCTTCCATGTCTTTGCGAACACTTGCGTGCTCAACCGCACGATCCTCAACGGCGGCTCGATCACGATGCTGCCGCGCTTCGACGCCAAGCAGGCGCTGCAGGCGATCACGCGAACGAAAACGAGCGCGCTCCCCGGCGTGCCGACGATGTATCAGGCCCTGCTCGACCATCCCGATCTGGCCAAAACCGACTTCTCTTCACTGCGCATCTGTATTTCAGGCGGCGCGCCGATGCCCGGCGAACTGCGCGAGAAATTCACCGCCGCGACCGGCGCCTCGCTCGTCGAAGGCTATGGCCTCACCGAAAGCTCGGGCGTCGTCGCGACCAATCCTTATGACGGCCCGGTCCAGCCGGGCACCATCGGCCAGCCGCTCCCCGCGACGCACATCCGCCTGCTCGACAAGGAAGATCCGACCGAAGATGCGCCCGACGGCGAACCTGGCGAGCTCGCGGTCAAGGGGCCGCAGATCATGCAGGGCTATTGGAACCGGCCCGAGGCGGACAAGGACAGCTTTACCGACGACGGCTGGCTGCGCACCGGCGATGTCGCGGTGGTCGAGGCCGACGGCTATATCCGCATCGTCGACCGGCTGAAGGACATGATCGCGGTCGGCGGTTTCAAGGTCTACCCCAGCGTGATCGAGGCGCATCTCTATGAACATCCGGCGGTGAAGGAGGCGATCGTGCTCGGCGTCCCCGACGCCTATCGCGGCGAGGCGCCCAAGGCGTTCGTCACACTCGAGGAAGGGTTCAATGTCAGCGGCGAGGCGCTCGCCGAATGGCTCAACCCCCAGCTCGGCAAGCATGAGCGGGTGAAGGCGGTCGAGGTGCGGCTGAACCTGCCCAAGACGATGATCGGCAAGCTCGACCGCAAAGCGCTCAGGGCGGAGGAAGGGGGCTGACTCCGGCCTCCGCCGAGTGACCGACGACGAATCTTTTCATGACAATGTGATGTTGTAACCTTTGTCATGATATGCCATATCCCGGTTCGCAATTGCACCAACGGAGAATCGGGTGACCCAAGTCGCCAGCCATGCCCCCATCCTGACGCGTCTCGGCGCGGTGGTGCGGGCTGCGCGCGATTCGCGGCCGCTGACTGCCTTGAGCGGTGATCAGCTGGCGATGGGCCTGTCGGGGCTCTGCCTCGTCCACTGCCTCGCGACGACGATCTTCTTCGCCTCGATCGCCTCGGTCGGCGGGGTGTTCCTCGAAAACCATCTTTTCCACGAAATCGGGCTGATCGTCGCGATCGGCTTTGCGCTGATCACGCTCGTCTCGGGCGTGCTCAGCCATGGCTATATGATGCCCTTCGCGGTCGGCAGCTTCGGCCTCGGCATGATGGCGGGCGCGCTTTCGCGGCCGCACGACGGCAGCGAAGTGATCGCAACGATGATCGGCGTCGCGGTCGTCGCGCTGGGCCACGACCTCAACCGCCGCGCGCGGCACTAGCTACTGCCCGCAGCTTGCGGGAACCCGGCAAACAGCCTACATTGATGCCATAGTTAGCGCGGGATTTCCTGCGCCCCGAGGAAACGCCAATGGGCAAGCATGATCATCCGCACGTCGAGGCCAGCGGCGCCTCGCTCGCCAAGGCGGCGCAGAGCGCGCTCGAAGGCGCGGGCGAAGCGTGGACCGACATGCGTGCCGAGATCTTCGACGCGGTCGCCGAAATCGGCAAACCCGCCAGCGCCTATGAAATCGCCGACATCGTCTCCAAGAAGCGCGGCAAGCGCGTCGCGCCGAACAGCGTCTATCGCATTCTCGACCTGTTCGTCGCGAACAACCTCGTCCGCCGCGTCGAGAGCGCCAACGCCTTTGTCGCGAACAGCCATCCGGGCTGCCTCCACGACTGCATCTTCCTGATCTGCGACACCTGCGGCAGCGCGGCGCATGTCGACAACGACAAGATTTCGGGCGGCGTCCGCGCGGCTGCCGAGGCGACGGGCTTCGCAGCCGAGCGCCCGGTGATCGAGGTGCGCGGCAAATGCGCCGAGTGCCAATAAGGTGAGCCGCCGCGCTCCACCGGACACGTAGCGCGTGATCGGGGGGCTTCAGCATTGGATCGAGGAACAGCGGGCGCGGCCGGCCGCTCCGACGCGCGCCTGGTATTGGACGCTGGCGCTCGGCATCGCGACGTTGCTCTTCGGCCTCTACCTGGGTCAGGTCTTCCCGCAAACGGGGCATGACATCGCGCCCGGCTATGGCGCGCCCGTACTCGCGTTCGAGTTCGCCGGCGGCCAGGCCGACCTCGAAGCGATCTTCGGCTTCTACACCGACCCCGAGCAGGTGACGCGTCTCGCCGCGATGCGGACGGGCAACGAGCGCGATTATCTCTACATGCTGCTCTATGCCGGATTCCTCACCAGCGGTTGCATCGCGTTGTGGCGTGAGCTTCGCCTCCGCGCGTTGCTCGCCGCCGCGGTGCTTCCGGTCGCCGCCGCATTCTGCGACGCGTGGGAGAATTACCTGCTCTTCGACATCCAGGCCGCTTTCACGCTCGGTGACTATTCGCCCGCGATGGCCAGCCTGCCCCATCCCGTCGCCGCCAAATTCCTGCTGCTTGCCGCGACGAATGTCGTCATCGGTGCCGCAGCGACACAGATGAACCGTTGGTGGGCGCTGTTCGGCACGGTCGCGATCCTCGCTGCGATCCCGACGGTCATGGCGATCATCACCCCCGCCGCCTTTGCCTGGGCGCTGATCCCGTCCGCAGCGGGGGGTTGGCTCCTGCTTCTGGCGTTGGCCGTTGCCGGCAGCTGGCAAGCCATGGTGCGCAAACGCCCGCTCGTCGATTTCGGCAAAGCGACCGCGGGTCCGCCCCGCGAACCCGCGGGGGCCCCGACCGCCCGCCGCATGTTCGGCCGTCGTCGCACCTGACCCCTTGTCCACCCCGGCCGTGCAGGTCTAGGGAAGCCGCGAATCCCCAAAAAGGGCGAAAGGCTGCACATGAACACCGTGATCATCCGCGAAGACGACCTCATCGAAACGATCGCCGACGCGCTCCAGTACATCAGCTATTTCCATCCGATGGACTATATCCGTGCCTTGGGCGCCGCGTATGAACGCGAAGTCTCGCCCGCCGCGAAGGATGCGATGGCGCAGATATTGTCGAACAGTCGCATGTGCGCCGAGGGGCATCGCCCGATCTGTCAGGACACGGGCATCGTCACCGTGTTCATCAAATGGGGCATGGACTGCCGCCTCGACAGCCCGCGCAGCCTGCAGCAGGTTGTCGACGAGGGCGTGCGCAAGGCGTATCTCCACCCCGACAACAAGCTCCGCGCCTCGATCCTCGCCGATCCCGCGTTCAGCCGTGTGAACACCAAGGACAACACGCCGTCGGTCCTCAACGTCGAGATGGTCCCGGGCAAAAAGGTCGTGATCGACGTCGCTGCGAAGGGCGGCGGCAGCGAGAATAAGTCGAAGTTCAAGATGATGAACCCGTCGGATTCGATCGTCGATTGGGTGCTCGAAATGGTCCCGCAGATGGGCGCCGGCTGGTGCCCGCCCGGCATGCTCGGCATCGGCATCGGTGGCACCGCCGAAAAGGCGATGCTGCTCGCGAAGCAATCGCTGATGGACCCGATCGACATGACCGAGCTGCTCGCGCGCGGCCCGAGCAATCCGACCGAAGAACTGCGCATCGAGCTCTATGAGAAGGTCAACGCGCTCGGCATCGGCGCGCAGGGGCTTGGCGGCCTCGCGACCGTGCTCGACGTCAAGATCGCCGACTGGCCGACGCACGCGGCGTCGAAACCGGTCGCGATGATCCCGAACTGCGCCGCGACGCGCCACGCGCACGTCACCCTCGATGGCAGCGGCCCGGCCTTCCTCGAACCGCCGGTACTCGCCGACTATCCGCAGATCGACTGGAAGCCCGACCAAGCGGCGATCCGCGTCGACCTCGACAATCTGACCCCCGAGGTCGTCGCGAGCTGGAAACAGGGTGACCGCCTCCTCCTCAACGGCAAGATGCTCACCGGCCGTGACGCCGCGCATAAGCGCATCGCCGAGATGCTGGCGAAGGGCGAAGAGCTGCCCGTCACCTTCCGCGACCGCGTCATCTACTACGTCGGCCCGGTCGATCCGGTCGGCGAGGAAATCGTCGGCCCTGCGGGCCCGACCACCGCGACGCGCATGGACAAGTTCATGGACATGATGCTCGATCAGGGCCTGCTCGCCTGCGTCGGCAAGGCCGAGCGCGGCCCCGCCGCGACGCAGGCGATCGCGAAGCACAAGAGTGCCTATCTGATGGCGGTCGGCGGCGCGGCCTATCTCGTGGCGCGCGCAATCAAGGGCTCTAAGGTCGTCGGTTTCGCCGACCTCGGCATGGAAGCGATCTACGAGTTCGAGGTGCAGGACTTCCCGGTCACCGTCGCGGTCGACAGCGAAGGCCAGAATGTCCACGTCAACGCACCGATGCTGTGGCAGAGGCGGATCAAGGACGAGGGGTTGCTCGAACAGGCGTAAACGACAGGGGCGAACAATGTCGACCGAGGAACCCATCAACCTCTATGCCCCCCATTCGCCCGAGCAGATCGCGCGCACGCTCAAAAGGATCATGGACGATCCGATGCCGGGCGCAAAGGCCCGCGTGTTCGGCAAGGGCAGCGAGCGCGAGATGACACTGCGCTATCGCCGGCGCGATGCGAGCACCAATATGGAGCCCGTGCTCGATGCGACCATGGAATCGTACAGGGCGGCACACGGATCACCGGCACCTTCGGCGCCCCGTCCGGGGCGCGCTATTTCCCCTATATCTGGGTCGGCTTTCTGTCGCTTTTCGTGATCGGCGGCATCGCTGCCTATATCTACATACCCGGCGCCGGGCTATTCGCGACCATCTTCGCCGGGATTCCGATGCTGATGATCGTCGCGGGCCTTGCCGCCTTCCGCGCCCAGCCCGACCCGGCCAGCGACAAAGCCAAAATCCTCGCCTTCCTCGCCGAGGAAATCGATGCGCGTCCGGTCACGTAACGCCGGGGTAACAGTAAGTCCCCGGTACGTCCTTGCGTTTCGCGGCCGATCCGGCACATTGCTTCGCATACGAAGCAGGCAGGGGATATAGGATGGATTTTCGTGAGCTTAACCGACTGAACCGCCGCGACATGCTGCGCGGCACCGCGATGCTGGGGGCAGGCGCCGCCTTCATGCAGCCCGTCCCGCTGTGGGCGCAGTCGGGAACGATGACGGATATCCGCAAGGCCGCCGAGGCCGGCAAGGAGGCGTCGATCAAGCGCATCCGCGACTGGATCGCGCTCCCCTCGATCGCCGCCGAGAACCGCAGCATGCCCGAGGGCGCCGCCTATATGGCCGAACTCGCGAAGGATGCGGGCTTCACCAATGTCGAGATTGTGCCGACCGACGGCCATCCCGGGGTGTTCGGCACGATCGACGTCGGTGCGCCGCGCACGCTCGGCATCTATTTCATGTACGACGTCAAACAGTTCGACCCCGCCGAATGGTCCTCGCCGCCGCTCGAAGGCAAGATGGTCGAGCGTCCGGGTTTCGGCCAGGCAATCATGGGCCGCGGCGCGGTGAACCAGAAAGGGCCCGAAGCGACCTTCCTCGCCGCGCTCCACGCGATCCGCGCAGCGGGGCGCAAGCTGCCCGTCAACATCGTGCTCGTGTGCGAGGGCGAGGAGGAGATCGGATCGCCGCACTTCCGCCAGATCGCGACCAAGCCCAACATCCTTGCCGCATTGAAGAAATGCGAAGGCATCTTCATTCCCTTCGCGTCGCAGGGCAAGACCGGCAACGTCACGGTCAACCTCGGCTCGAAGGGAATCATCGAACTCGAGCTGATCGCGAGCGGCGAAAAATGGGGCCGCGGTCCCAAGGGCGACGTCCATTCGAGCCTCAAGGCCATGGTCGACTCGCCTGCGTGGCGGCTGGTGCAGGCGCTGCAGACGCTCGTTACCGAGGGCGGCAACAAGCCCGCGATCGAGGGCTGGTACGAGAATGTCCGCCCGCTCACCGATCGCGAAAAGTCGCTAATCCGCGAAGCGGCGAAGGCGGGCGACGAGGCGCAGCAGAAGGCGGCGCTTGGTATCACCCAGTGGATCGACAATCTATCTTACCCCGACGCGCTCACCCGCCTCGCGCAGGAGCCGACGGTCAATATCGAAGGTCTCGTCGCGGGCTACACCGGCCCCGGCGGTAAGACGGTGCTGCCGGGCAAGGCGGTCGCCAAGCTCGATCTTCGCCTCGTCCCCAATCAGACGCGTGCCGAAGCCGAGAAGAAACTGCGCGCGCATCTCGACAAACATGGCTTCACCGATGTCGAGGTGAATGTGTCGGGCGGCTACGATCCGACCGAGGTCGCCGAGGACAGCCGCCTCGTCCGTAGCGAACTTGCGACATACAAAAAGCTCGGCGTCGCCACCAGCATCAACCCGCGGATGGCGGGAAGCTGGCCGGGCTCGACCTTCACCGCGCCGCCGGTATCGATCCCCGCGGCGCATTTCGGCATCGGCCACGGATCGGGCGCGCACGCTCCCGACGAATATTTCCTGATCGATTCGACCAATCCCAAGGTCGCGGGGCTCGTCGACGCGACGATGGGCTTCGCCGAATTCCTCTATGTGCTGGCCGCGATCAAATAGGGGGATATCCTCCCTGTTGCGGCGCGACGGGGAGGATCGAACCTAAAAACCGTACACCAAGGTAAAGCGCGTCTGCGTGTCGACGCTTTCGATCCCCGGCGGCGGGCTGGTGTCGATCTGTGCTGAATAGGCAATACGCGCCGACAGCGCGCCGGTCAGCTTGGCACTGAGCGCGGTCTGCGAACTCGTCGATCCATTCGCCTCGCCGATGATCGTCGAAGCGACCTGCGTCAGCCGCAAGGTCGGCGATATCTGCCAGCCGAAATCGAGCCCCGCGAGCGCGGTCAGTTCGGTCTCGGCGTCGCCGCTCACGAAATCGGTCTGGCGAAACGCGGGCCCGCCTTTGAGGCTCAGCGTCATCTTCTTGGTATCGACCACCTTGTACCCGAGCCCGCCCGACAGGTTCCAGCGCGTGTCGTAGCCGAGGATCTGGTCATGTTCCCACCGGCCCAAACCATAAGCAAAAGTGCGATCGTTGATGCGATATTGCGGCTCGAGCTCGACCAGATAGCGTTCGACCGAGGTCGCGCCGTTCGTGCGCTGATAATCCGCCTGCGCGCGAATCTTGTGGGTCCAGTCGATCCCCTTGCGCGCAAGCGCGACACCGGCACTGAGCCCCACCGAATCCGTGTTGCCGCTGCTCTGCGACGCGCCGATCTGCCCCTCACCCTTCCAATACTGCCAGAATTTCGATGCCGCCAGTCGCGCGCGCTCGGCGGCTATCGCCTCGTCCTTAAGCCGCTGCCGTTCGGCGCGATAGGCGACGACGCGCGCATCGATCTCCCCCGCGAGGTCGGGATTGGTCGCCTTCGCCAGCTTGGCCACCGCCTCGACATCGCCGTCCTTGCCGCTCGCGATCGCCGCGGCAAGCATGTCGCCCACCGGGTCGGGCGGGACCGGCGGCGCGTGCCGGTTGCGATATTCGGCGAGCAGCGTGTCGATTTCCCGGGCGCTGTAAGGGTTGGCCAGTCGCGCGACCTTGATCACCGCTTCGACATCGGCATCCTCACCGCCCGCGATCGCGGCGTCGATCATCTCGCGCACGTCATCGGGCAACAGGGGGTGGAGCGGCACGATCTCGATAGGCAATCGATCGGACGGCATCGGGTCGGCCAGCGTCGGGTCGACCGGCATGGGGTTGGCCAGCACCGGATCGGCGAGCGCGGGATTGGGCTGCGGCGGGTTCACTATTTCCTGCGACGCGTGCGCCGACGGTACGGCAAGGGCGAGCGGCAGGCAAAGCGCGGCCAGTCGGGGGAGAGTTGTCACCGAAGACGTCCTTCTCTGGGGGCAGGATCCGGGTTCGTTCGATCGCGCGCGCGGGGCCGGTGCGCGTGCGATGCGCCCCTATAACCCGAAAGTCGCTGGCATTTCCACCCCGCCTGCCCCATCTGCAAACCTATGCTGATCGCAATCATCGCCATATTCTGCGCCGGCGTCGGCAATTTCGCGATGCACCGCGCCTTCATGGAGAGCGACGATCCGCTGATCCAGCAGATGGTCCAACCGCTTGCAGACAAGGTCGGGCCGAACATCACCTATGTCTTCGAATTCCTGCTGCTCGTCGGCGCGATGGCGATCGCGACGCGGAACTGGTTCACCGCGCTGATGCTCTATGGCCTCTACACAATCTTCAACGCGATGGCGTTCAGCTGGATCATGCAAAGACCGCGATAAGCCGTGACTACCAGGCCGGCCCCGTGATCGGCAGGCCTTGCGATTTCAGCTGGTCGAGCACGCCGTTCTTTTCCGCCAATATGCGCAGCGGGACGACCGCCAGCGTCACGCCGGGCTGCGCGGTCGCGTCGCGGATCGCACCGACCCACGTCTGGCGCAGCTCGGGGCCGAAGCTGTCGTTGGTCCACGGCCAGCAGCGCCCCAGCGCCTCCTCGAGCGGGCTCGCCATCACCGCGGGCACGTCAAATTCGGTCCATGCGCGGCCGCGCTCGATCACGACATCGCCGCCCGCCTCGGCCGCCGCCATCGCGGCTTCGAGGCAAGGAATATGCGTCTCGGGCGCGGCGGCGAAGAGATTGTCGAGCATGTCCTCGCCGCGCACTTCGCCGACGGGCTGGGTCGGTATCTTCGACTGGCGCGCCGCCTTGCGCACGACGTCGGATGCGTCGTCGGCGCTGTCCTTGTTGAAGGCGAGGCGTTTCGACAACAGGTCGAACGCCGTCATCAGGAAGTTCGAGCGCGCATAATCCTGATCGAACCGCGTTTCGAGCGCGCGGAGCCGTTTCATCTGATCGCTATTCAGATAATCGGCGGCGACGCGTCCCTTCGGCAATTTGGTCAGCCCGCCGCCCTTGAAGATCAGCCGCAATATATCGCCCGGCGACACCTTCGCCTTGGTGCCGAGGATGACGCGCTGCGCGCGATCGGTCGCGCCCTCCAGCCGTTCGGGGCGCCACGGCGTCGCTTTCGGCACCGCCGCGATCTCGCCGACGAGAATGACGACACCGGCGCGCGTCTGGATCGTCCACATCGGCGCACCCGAGCGGCGCGCGCTGACGACGATCTCGTCGTTCGCTGCATCGGCAGCTGTCGGCTCGGTTGCCGAAGCGGGGACCGCCGCCGCGAGTATCGCGACGCTCAACAAGAACCGGTACGCGCGCATCAGGCGACCCCGTGATACCACCACACGCCGTCGCGATCCTCGCGCTTTACGCGGCCCTCGACCTCGAGCCGCTTCAGATGCGCCAGCGCCTCGCCGGTCGCGAGCCCCTGATTATGCTCGCCGATCGGGCGGTTGAAGAGCAACGGGAAGCTGTCGACCGCGCGCATCGGCGCTTTCGCCGCCGCCTCGGCCAGATTGTAGAGCCGCATGCGATGCTCGTCGCGCAGCGCCATCAGGCGGACGTGCAGCCCCTTGAACGGCTCGCCATGCGCGGGGCAGGTAACGACATCGGCGGGCACCGTCGCAAGCAGCTTGTCGATCGACGCGAGCCATTCGCCCAAGGGATCGGCGTCGGGTTCGGTGATGTTGACCGAGACGTTCGAGCTGATCCGCGGCAACACCTGATCGCCCGAGACGAGCACGCCCTCTTTCTCGTTCCACAGGCACGCATGTTCGGGGCTGTGCCCCGACCCCACAACGACGCGCCACTGGTGCGCGCCCATGTCGAGCCGCTCGCCATCCTCGATCCGCACATAGCTACGCGGCAAAGTGAAGATCATGCGCTGGAACATGTTCCAGCCGCGCGAGCGTTGCGTCTCGATCGCCGCCTCGTCCCAGCCCGCCGCGCGCGACTGGGTCAACACTTCATCGGGGGCGGTGTCGGACGAATCGGCGACGATCGCGCGCGCGGTGAGCATCTCGCCGCGCGTCATCCACAGCTTCACATCCTGTTTCTTCGCGATCCAGCCCGCGAGGCCGATATGGTCGGGGTGGAGGTGCGTGCCGATGACCCGCGTGATGCGCTTGTCCTTCAGCGCCCCGGCATAGAGCGCCTTCCACGCATCCGAACACATCGTCAGGCAAATACCGGTATCGACCACCGCGACGCCTTCATGGTCGTCGAGCAGCCAGCTGTTGATATGGCCAAGCGACCCCGGCATCGGGATGCGCGCCCAGCTGATCCCGTTCGCGATACGGATCGTCTCGCCCGGTCCGGGCGCGGCGTCGCCCCACGGATAGGTGAGGCCCGCATGGCTCGTCGCGGTAAAGCTGTCGTCCTGGGTCAGCGAGGCATCCGGCGAGCCGCTGGCCGCCGGGATATTGTCCTCGTCACCTTGGCCCATCTCTACAGCCCCCTCGTCATTGCGAGGAGCGAAGCGACGTGGCAATCCAGGATTGCGTAAACCGCTCTGGATTGCTTCGCTTCGCTCGCAATGACGGGCAAGGGGCGGATTGCGGCCAAGCCGTCAGGCCTGCTCTTCGCTGGCCTCTTCGGCGGCGCGCGCTTCGTTCGCGGCGGTGCGTTCGGCGCGCAGCTCTTCGAGCAGCGCTTCGCGGTCGCCCTCGAAACGGCTGTCCTCGGGGGCCTTGATGCCCGCCTTCTTCGCCGCCTTGGCGACGAGCGCATCGAGTTCGCGCTGCGAGCAGAGGCCGAGCGTGACCGGATCCTTGGGCACGATGTTCGCGCTGTTCCAGTGGCTGCGGTCGCGGATCGCGCCGATCGTGTTGCGCGTCGTGCCGATCAGCTTGCCGATCGCGCCGTCCGAAACCTCGGGGTGGTTCTTCAGGATCCACGCGATGCCGTCGGGCTTGTCCTGGCGCTTGCTGACCGGAGTGTAGCGCGGTCCGCGCGTGCGGCGGATCGTGTCCTGCGCCTGCTTGCTCATCTTGAGCTTGTAGTTCGGGTCGTTCTGACCCTTTTCAATCTCTTCCATCGACAGCTCGTGCGCGCGGACGGGGTCGCGGCCGGTATATTTGGTCGCGGCGGTCTCGTCGGCGATCGCCTGCACTTCGAGGATGTGGATGCCGCAATATTCGGCGATCTGGACAAAGGTGAGGCCGGTGTTGTCGACCAGCCAGGCGGCGGTCGCATGCGGCATCAGCGGGGTGGCGTCGGCGGTGGCCATGACGAAAAGTCTCCAAGCGGAAATAATAAGGGCCGCCCCTCGCGGGGCGGCCGTGCAGCGGCTGATGTAGACCCGTTTGGCCGACGGAGCAAGGGAGAAGGCTTTGCGCGCTTATGCCGCCATTGCCACAAAGCCCGGCTCGGCCTCCACCCGTGCGATCCATCGCTGCACTGCGGGATAGTCGGCGAGCGCGAACAGACCACCATCCTCGGCAACATGCGTATAGGCATAAAGGCAAATATCGGCGAGCGAGAGGTCGTGCCCCGCGAGCCAGTCGTGCGCGGCGAGATGCTCGTCCATCAGCGCGAGAGCGGCCCGGCCCGCCTCCTGCTTCGCCGGGATCAGCATCCGCTGCATCTCGCTCAGATTGTCGGCGCCGATCCACTTCATCCAGAAGCGCAAGGTCGCGACATTCGGTTCGTGATTATATTGTTCGAAGAACATCCAGCGTAGCATGTCGGCGCGCTCGAAACGGTCATAAGGGATGAGGTGCGTGCCGTCGGCGAGCCAGTAACAGGCGGCATTGCTTTCGGGAAGGAAACGGTCGCCGACCTGCAACACCGGGATGCGGCCATTGGCGTTGACGTTCGTCAGGAAGTCGGGCGTCCGCGTCTCGCCCTTCATTATGTCATATTCGCGCCGCTCGATCGGACACTCGAGCAGCGCCGCGGTCAGCCGGATCTTGTAGCAATTGCCGCTCGCGGCATATTCGTGAAGGATCGGCCTGCCGCCCATTTGCAGCCCCCATCGTGATGAATCGCCGCCATCCCCGACACCGCGGCGACGCCTCTATGCGGCGCGCGCGCGGTGCCCGCAAGCGGGGTTACGGACCGCAGCGCCAGAGGCCGGCGAAGACGCGCTGCGCGCCGTCGGCGCGGTCGGCGGTCAGCGTTGCTGGGCGCGGCGGAGATTCGCCGCCACCCGGTGCCGGCCCGACCAGTGCGACACGAAGCTGCAGGCCCTTGCTGAAGAATTTGGTGCCCTTCGCCATGGCATCGAAGCCGCCGTTCGCCGACACGGGCTCGATCGTATCGCCGACCTTGACGATGCCGCGCGACGGGTCGCTCGAGGCGACATCGCCATTGGCGATCAGGATCGGCTGCGCGGCTTCATCGGCCGCAAAGCTGCACGCGAGCTCGCCCTTCAGCTTGGCGCCGCCAACATCGGCCTCGGTCAGCGCCGCGAGTTCGATCGGCGATCCATCGCCGCCGCGCGTCGGAACATCGGTCGGCTTGATCGCGGGCACAGCGGGCTCTGCCGCCTTGCCCTCGGGCACAACGTCGCCGTCATAAGAGGCGGTGGGAGCTTTTTCGGTTTCGGCGGGCTGCGAACAGGCCGCAAGGACAAAGGAGATAGCGGTGGCGGGAACGAGCAGGTTACGCATCTTCATCGGGAGAGATCATCCTCTTTATGATTAGCCCCCCGCTCGCTCAACCGCCGGTCCTGTCGAATGTTCCCTCGGCTCATCCCACGCTGAGCACGATCTTCCCCACATGTTCACCCGCCTGCATCCGCGCGTGCGCGGCGCTGGCGTCGGCGAGCGGGAAAGCCTGATCCATCGCCGGCTTCCACCCGCCTTCGGCAAGGCGCGGCCACAGCGTACGGTGGATTTCGTCGGCGAGCAGCGCCTTGAAATCGGCGCTGCGTGCGCGCAGCGTCGAGCCGGTCAGCGTCAGCCGGCGGCGCATCACGTCGGTGATGTCGATTTCGGCTTTTGCGCCGCGCTGGAAAGCGATCGAGACATGGCGTCCATCCTCAGCGAGGCAAGCGAGGTTGCGCGGCAGATAGTCGCCGCCGACCATGTCGAGCACGACATTGACGCCCTTACCGCCGGTGAAGGCCTTCACCGCCTCGACATAATCCTCGCTCGAATAATCGATGGCAAGGTCCGCACCGAGCGCAATCGCCGCGGCGCATTTATCGGCGCTGCCGCAAGTCACGATGATCTTGATATCGAACAATTTGCACAGCCCGATCGCCGTCGTACCGATGCCGCTGGTGCCGCCGTGGACGAGCACGGTTTCGCCGTCGCGCACATAGCCGCGCTCGAACAAATTGTGCCACACGGTAAAGACCGTTTCGGGCAGCGCCGCGGCCTCTTCCATCGAAAAGCCTTTTGGCACCGGCAAGCAGCTTCCTACCGGCGCGGTGCAATATTCGGCATAGCCGCCGCCCGCGACGAGCGCGCAAACCGCCTGCCCCAACAGTTCGGCATCGCCCCCGGGGCCGACAGCAACGACCGTCCCCGCGATTTCGAGCCCCGGCAGGTCCGAAGCGCCCGGCGGCGGCGGATAAAAGCCCATGCGCTGCAGCACGTCGGGGCGGTTCACTCCGGCGGCCGCGACGCGGATCAGCACCTCGCCCGGCGCGGGTTGCGGCACCGGCCGCGTAGTCGGTTGCAATACTTCGGGTCCGCCCGGCGCACTGATGGCGATGGCGGTCATGCTCGACGGCAAGCTGGTCACTTCGGAAATTCCCCCACTGGTCCCTTCATCCCCTACCCCCTGCCGCGCCTTATTGACAGTGCCGCGACACGGGTCAACAGTCGCGCGCCTTTTAACGTGAGGGACCAAGAGGATGCGCCATGGATGATGACGACCTTCCCCGCCGCCGAGACGATGTGCTGACGGCGCTGATCAAGCAGCCGCTCGACCCGCTATCGGTCGACGAACTGGGCGAACGCATCGAAATTCTCGAAGCCGAGATCGAGCGCGTCAAGGCGCACCGCAGCGCCGCGACGAGTCAGAAGGCGGCGGCCGAAGCCTTGTTCAAAAAAGGGTGAGGATAACCGCCGGCGCTCGCTACGAAGCACCGGCGGTTACAATATTTACGCGACCTCAGCGAAGCGGAGCAGGTCGATCATCCGGAAATCGTCGCCCTTCTTCGACGCATCGATCGTCGGCAGGAACGGCTGCCATTCGGGGTCCTGCGAGAGATACGACCCCTTGTCGCCCTGCAACAGCCCGAGGAAGACCTCGGTAACGATCCGCGCGCCGACCGGCCCCAGCCGCTCGCCATTCTGCGTCACCTGCGCCTCGCGCAATATATAGAACCACAGCGGCGTGCGGTCGTCGAAACCGTGCGGCTTGAGATCGGCGAGGTCGCCCCTCGACAGTTCGGGCAGCTTCATCGCGCGCGCCACCCGCTGCCCCGACGGCAGCGAAAAGGTCAGGTGGCGAAGCAGGTTACGCTGCGCGAGCGAGGCCGGGTTCGTCTTGGGATCGGGGTTCGGCACCACCGATCCGGGCAGACGGAACAGCGAGGTCGACAGGGTGGAATCGATCTTCTTGTTCGGCTTCACATTGCCGTCGCTGAAATCGAAGAAGGTCGGCCAGTCGATGAAGCGCCGCGGCGCACGGCAGCCGCCCGACAGATCGTCGGGATCGTTCGGGTCCGATGGCGTCGGGGTAAAGATCATCGCGAAGAAGGGATTGCCGCCATTGCCCGTAAAGTTGGCGCGATACGACGGTCGCACCTGGCTGTGCCCGAACCGGTACGCCGCGACCGAAAATTCGACCGGGATAAAAGGCTCGTTGTGCCAGTTGTAATATTTGCGGCCGTTGGTCAGCACATCGTCGACCACCGCGTCGCCGCACGTTTTGCGCAGGAACTCGTGGACGATGATCCACTGATAATGCCAGCGCACGATCCGCTGCGCCTCGGCAAAAATCTCGTCCGATCCGGTCAGCTTGATCTTGGTCTTCACATGCTCGACGACCTGATTGTGGAATTTCAGGAAGGCGACCTGAAGCTGGCTGATGATCAGATTCTCGTCGTCGCGCGGGTCGCCGATCAGCGCGACCTTCTGGCTGTTGCGCGGCACGTCGAACTTGTTCGCGGTGCCGGTGGGTTCCAACAGGAATTTGCCGCCTTTGCCGCCCTGCGTGTCGTACAGATGCGGGCTCCCGCCCGGTCCCGCGCCATAGACATTGTCGAGGCCGAGGCTGGGAGTACGGAAATTGGCGATCTGCTCGGGATCGACCTGCCGCTCAAGGCTGGAGGTCGGGTCGAAGGTCATGTCGTGATCGAGGAACTGGCCGAGGAAGGTAAAGCCCGCGGTCAGTGTCGGATTGTCGCTGTTCTTCGCCGACAGCGCCGGGTTGGTGATCAGCTCGGCGGCGGTCTTGGTCAGATTGTCCTTGGCATCCATGATGCCCCCGACCTTGCCGATCTCGATCAGCGCGGCGCGCACGTCGGGGGTGTCGGCGGCAAAGGGCGGCAATTCGCCGAACATGCGGCCAAAGCGGCCAGAGTCGGAATATTTGGACCGCGGCGGAACGATGTCGCGCGGATATACGCCGTGACGAGGCATGGCAGTCTCTCCTGTTGGTCAACTATGTTTTGGGTTTTTCGGGACGATCCACCCACCAAGAGAGCTGGCATCCGCTTTTATAGGCGCGAACCTGGAACGGCGTGTGCACCGTATCGGCGCGCAGCCCCAAGACTATAGGTGGCTAATGCGAAATTAAGCTGCCCGGGCGCGGCGAAATCGCGACGGAGTGAGCCTATTCGGCTTCGGTGCTGAGCCCGAGCTCGGGAATACCGATCGAGCGGCGGCCGCCGAAATCGGCGCGCACGACGATAACGCCCTGCTTTTCCATATATTCGACCAGCCGGCGGATACGCCCCGGCGAACGGCTGCCATAGGCGCGGCCGAGGATATCGTCATCGGGGCAGGGTTCGCCGTCCATCGCGGCGCGCGCGATCTGCAGGAAGGGCGCGAACATGTCGTGCGGCAGCCGGTCGGCGACGGCGAGCATCTCGCGCCAGCGCGGCTCCGACGGATCGAACACCCCGCCCTTGGCGAGCGCGAAGCGGCGGCGGAAGGCGGCGAGGTCGAGCGGCACCTTCTTCAGCTTCTGCATCCGGCAGCGCACCGAAAAATCCTGATAGAGATAGGCTTCGGGCTGGAAGGCGCTGTCGGGATCGGACAGCATTTCCTCGAGCATCGCGATCACCACCGCGTCGCTGTGCCCGGCTTCCTCGGCCGCCTCGACGATGTCGAATACCGGCGGAGCGTCGAGATCTTCGTGCAGCCCCTCGCTCGCCGCGATCCGCTCCAACAACTCGCTCGCCGCAACGGGTTCGGGTTCGGGCGCAAAGACGCGCGGCGCCACCGGCGCCTCCATCTCGGTGAACAGCATCGAGCGCATATCCTCGCCCCCCGCCGTGGGCAGCGGCATCAGGCTGTGCGTGCCCATGCGGGTCGAGGTCTGGGTAGCGCCGATACGCACCGACAGAGGCCGCCGCGAGATTGCTGGACCGAGCCCGAGGAAATGCCCGCGCTCGAGGTCGCGGATCGCCTCGGCCTGCCGCCGCTCCATCCCGAGCAGGTCGGCGGCGCGCGCCATGTCGATGTCGAGGAAGGTGCGCCCCATCAGGAAATTGCTCGCCTCAGCGGCGACATTCTTGGCAAGCTTCGCGAGCCGCTGGGTCGCGATCGCGCCGGCAAGGCCGCGCTTGCGCCCGCGGCACATCAGGTTCGTCATCGCCGACAGGCTCGCGCGGCGGACATTGTCGGCGACGTCGCCCGCGACGCTCGGCGCGAACATCTGCGCCTCGTCGACCACCACCAGCGCGGGGAACCAATGCTCGCGCGGCGCGTCGAACAGCGCGTTGAGGAACGCCGCGGCGCAGGTCATCTGCGCCTCGATATCGAGCGATTCCAGACTGAGGATGATCGACGCGCGATGTTCGCGAATGCGTGCACCCATCGCCGCGATCTCGCGTTCGTTATAATCGCCGCCGTTGATCACGACATGACTGTAGGCATCGGCGAGCGTCACGAAATCGCCCTCGGGATCGATCACGATCTGCTGCACCAGCTCGGCGCTTTCCTCGAGGATGCGGCGCAAAAGGTGCGACTTGCCCGACCCCGAATTGCCCTGGACGAGCAGGCGCGTCGCCAGCAGCTCCTGGACGTTGATGTGCACGCCCTGCCCGGTGCTGTCGGTTCCGATCTCGATGCTGGTCTTCACGGAGGCCGCCCTATCGGTCGGCCGTGAGAATGACAACCGGGCGGGTCTTCGGATCGCCCGATTTTGCCGCGCGAGCTTGCCAAGCGGTACGAACGCGCCAAAAGGGCGACATGGATTTCGACGACCAGCTCCGCCGCTATTTCGGCACCGCCGACATCGCGGCGATCCACCCCGAGGCGCACGCCGCGGGCACCGAACGCATGCGTGTCGATTTCGGCCTCGAAACCAACCCCGGCCGCCGCTTCGCGCTGTGGGCGCTGATGTACATGCTCGGCGTCGCGCCCGACCTCGATGTCGCGTTCAAGGACGAGGGCGAGCGCAATACCGCGCGCGATTTTATGGATATGGTGGATAGGGCGGGCGAGAGTGAAGACAGCTAGCGACTGGAAGCTGCCTTCGCCATCATCGTCATCCCGGACTTGATCCGGGATCCATGGCAGCGCCGACTTCTGGACCCCGGATCAAGTCCGGGGTGACGAGGCGGGTTGAAGTGCCGCCCCCAAATTCTCAACACCCCGTTAACCATACCACAACCCTCGTCATCGTAATTTCACAAAGCCATCCGCTTTTCCCTTGCGGTGGGGCGGCGGCATCGCCACGTTGCATTTCTAAGGGGGCCGCTCTCCCCGGCCTGGTCCCCGCAAGGAGATGAAGACCATGCCGTCCTTTTCGGAAAGCCTCGAAAAGACTCTACACAATGCGCTGAAGGCCGCTTCCGAGCGCCATCACGAATATGCGACGCTCGAGCATCTGCTCTACGCGCTGATCGACGACGATCATGCCGCCGAAGTGATGCGCGCGTGCGGCGTCGCACTCGACGACCTGCAATCGGCCGTCGTCCATTATCTCGATACCGAACTCGACAGCCTGAAGGTCGAGGGGCACAGCGACCCGTCGCCCACCAGCGGATTCCAGCGCGTCGTCCAGCGCGCGATCCTGCACGTCCAGTCGTCGGGCAAGGATGAAGTGACGGGCGCCAACGTCCTCGTCGCCTTGTTCTCCGAACGCGAAAGCTATGCGGTCTATTTCCTGCAGCAGCAGGACCTGACGCGCCTCGACGCCGTCTCCTACCTCAGCCACGGTGTCGGCAAGGGCGGCAAGCCCTCGCCGCAGGCCGAGCCCGAGGAAAAGGAAGAGGCCAAGGACAAGAGCGACGGCAAGTCCAAGAAGGAAACCGCGCTCGACCAGTTCACCGTCAACCTCAACGAAAAGGCCAAGATCGGCAAGGTCGACCCGCTGATCGGCCGCACCGCCGAGGTCGACCGCACGATCCAGATCCTGTGCCGCCGCAGCAAGAACAACCCGCTCTATGTCGGCGATCCCGGCGTCGGCAAGACCGCGATCGCCGAAGGCCTCGCGCGCAAGATCATCGAAGGCGACGTGCCCGAGGTGCTGCTGCCCGCGGTCATCTATTCGCTCGACATGGGCGCGCTGCTCGCCGGCACGCGCTATCGTGGCGATTTCGAGGAACGGCTGAAACAGGTCGTGACCGAACTCGAAGGCCTGCCGCACGCGATCCTGTTCATCGACGAGATCCACACCGTCATCGGTGCGGGTGCGACGTCGGGCGGCGCGATGGATGCGTCGAACCTGCTCAAGCCCGCGCTGTCGGGCGGCGTGATCCGCTGCATCGGCTCGACGACGTACAAGGAGTTCCGCAACCATTTCGAAAAGGACCGCGCTTTGCTCCGCCGGTTCCAGAAGATCGACGTGGTCGAACCGACGCTCGAGGACACCAAGAAAATCCTCGCGGGTCTGCGCAGCGCGTTCGAGGCGCATCACCAGGTGCGTTACACGCAGGATGCGATCAACGCTGCGGTCGACCTGTCGGCGCGCTATATCAACGACCGCAAATTGCCCGACAAGGCGATCGACGTGATCGACGAGGTCGGCGCGATGCAAATGCTCGTCGCCCCGTCGAAGCGCAAGAAGACGATCACCGCCAAGGAGATCGAGGCCGTGATCGCGACGATGGCGCGCATTCCGCCCAAGTCGGTGTCGAGCGACGACAAGGCAACGCTCGCCAGCCTCGAAACCGACCTCAAGCGCGTCGTCTTCGGTCAGAACACCGCGATCGAGGTGCTGTCGTCGGCGATCAAGCTCAGCCGTGCGGGCCTGCGCGATCCCGAGAAGCCGATCGGCAACTATCTGTTCAGCGGCCCGACCGGCGTCGGCAAGACCGAGGTCGCGAAGCAGCTCGCGTCGATCATGGGCATCCCGCTCCAGCGTTTCGACATGAGCGAATATATGGAGCGCCACAGCGTATCGCGCCTGATCGGTGCGCCCCCGGGCTATGTGGGTTATGATCAGGGCGGCCTGCTGACCGATGCGATCGACCAGAACCCGCATTGCGTGCTGCTGCTCGACGAGATCGAAAAGGCGCATCCCGACCTGTTCAACATCCTGTTGCAGGTGATGGATCATGGCCGCCTGACCGACCATCACGGCAAGACGGTCGATTTCCGCAACGTCATCCTGATCATGACGACCAATGCGGGCGCGAGCGACATGGCGCGCGAGGGCATCGGCTTCGGCCAGTTCACCCGTGAGGATGTGCAGGAGGAAGCGGTGAAGAATCTCTTCACCCCCGAATTCCGCAACCGCCTCGATGCGATCGTGCCCTTCGGCTATCTGCCGCCCGAAGTAGTCGCGCGCGTCGTCGACAAGTTCATCCTCGAGCTCGAGCTGCAACTTGCCGACCGCAACGTCCATATCCAACTCGACGACGCGGCGCGCGAATGGCTGACCGGCAAGGGCTATGACAAGCTCTATGGCGCACGTCCGATGGGCCGTTTGATCCAGGAAAAGATCAAGCAGCCGCTCGCCGAGGAACTGCTCTTCGGCAAGCTCGTCCATGGCGGCGAGGTCAAGGTGAAGATGAAGACCGGCGACGACGCCAAGGTCGGCAATCCGCTCGCCTTCGAAATCGTCTCGGCCCCGCCCAAGGCAAGCAAGGGCAAGCCGAAAGCCGACAAGGCGAAGAAGTCGGCGGAGTAACAACCTGCTCCCCTCCCGCTTGCGGGAGGGGCAGCGAGACTTGCGGGCCTGCCCGCTAGTCGCAGCGGGGTGGGCTTGGCGCCGCTACAGCCCCTCCCCAAACCCCTCCCGCAAGCGGGAGGGGCTTACTGCCCTCGCTTTTTCAGCCCCTAGCGACTATATCACCCTTATGTACGACTATGTCTCCGTAACCGCCGCCGACGCCGCGGCCCCCGCCCGCGTTCGCGACGGCACGATCAAGCTGCACGACGAGGCCGGCTTTGCCGGCATGCGCAAGGCCGGCCGGCTGTCGGCCGAAATCCTCGACGCGCTCGTTCCCTTTGTCCAGCCGGGCGTGACCACCGCGGCGATCGACGACCTCGTCCGCACGATGATGTTAGAGGGCGGCGGCATTCCCGCGACACTCGGCTACCGCGGCTTCACGCATAGCTGCTGCACCAGCATCAACCATGTCGTTTGCCATGGGATTCCCGACGACAAGCCGGTGCGCGAGGGCGATATCGTCAATATCGACGTCACGACGATCATCGACGGCTGGCACGGCGACACCAGCCGCATGTATCTGGTCGGCGACGTCCCGATCAAGGCGAAGCGTCTCGTCGAAGTCACTTACGAATGCCTGATGCTCGGCATCGAGCAGGCGAAGCCCGGCAACCGCATGGGCGACGTCGCGCATGCGATCCAGACGCACGCCGAGAAACATCGCTATTCGGTCGTCCGCGATTTCTGCGGTCATGGTTTGGGACAGATGTTCCACGACGCACCCGAGGTCGTCCACGCCGGCCGTCCCGGCACCGGACCGGAACTCCGCCCCGGCATGTTCTTCACGATCGAGCCGATGATCAACACCGGCAAATATGCGGTGAAGATGCTCACCGACGGCTGGACCGCGGTGACGCGCGACCGCTCGCTCTCGGCGCAGTTCGAACACAGCATCGGGATCACCGAAACCGGCTGCGAGATTTTCACCGCGAGCCCGACGGGCCTGAACGCGCCGCCCTGGGCCTAATCCGCACCCATTTTGATTCGTCATCCCGGACTTGATCCGGGATCCATGACTTCAACGCGGCGCCAGCCTTCGTAGACCCCGGATCAAGTCCGGGGTGACGAGTGTTGGTATGCCCCCTTACCCACCCCCCATTTTCCCGCTTGCGCCCATGCGCCTTCGCGCGCAGTCTTGACGTTAACGTCAAGCATAGACGAACGGGAGAGCAAGGGATGGCGAAACGGGTCTTTACGGCCGCGCTGCTGGGCTGCGCGGCACTGGCACTGGCTTCATGCAACGCATCAAAGAATGACAGCATTTCGGGCGGCGGATCGCTCGACGATGCCGAAAAGGCCAGCGAGACCCTGCTCAAGACCGGCGGCAACGGCGATAACTGGGGCGGCATCGGCTACAGCTATGACGAACAGCGTTTCAGCCCGCTGACCGATATCAACGACAAGAATGTGGGCGAGCTGGGCATCGCCTGGACCGCCGACCTCGACGATGCGCGCGGGCAGGAAGCGACCCCCGTCGTCGTCGATGGCGTGATGTATGTTACCCACGCCTGGTCCAAGGTCAGCGCGTGGGACGCCGCGACCGGTAAAGAACTGTGGAAGTTCGATCCCAAGGTTCCGGGCGAGCGCGCGGTCAGCGCCTGCTGCGACGTCGTCAATCGCGGCGTCGCCGTCTGGGGCGACAAGGTCTTCGTCGGCGCGCTCGACGGCCGGCTGATCGCGCTCGACAAGAAGACCGGCAAGGAACTCTGGTCGACGCAAACCTTCGACACGTCGAAACCCTATACGATCACCGGCGCGCCGCGCGTCGTGAAGGATATGGTGCTGATCGGCAACGGCGGCGCCGAATTCGGCGTGCGCGGCTATGTCACCGCCTATGATGCCGACACCGGCAAGGAACGCTGGCGCTTTTACACCGCGCCGAACCCGACCAAGGCCAAGGACGGCGCCGCAAGCGACGACATTTTCGCAAGCAAGGCGAACGCCACATGGTCCGACAAGGGCGAGTGGCAGACCTCGGGCGGCGGCGGAACCGTGTGGGACGCGATCGTCTACGACAAGGATCTCGACCAGGTCTATCTCGGCGTCGGCAACGGCAATCCGTGGAACCATGGCACGCGCTCGAATGGCGAAGGCGACAACTGGTTCCTCTCGTCGGTCGTCGCGCTTGATGCCACGACCGGCAAATATAAGTGGCACTATCAGGAGACCCCGGCCGAGACGTGGGACTACACCGCGACCCAGCCGATCATCCTCGCCGAGCAGGCGGTGAACGGCAAACCCACCAAGGTGCTGTACCACGCGCCGAAGAACGGCTTCTTCTTCACGATCGACCGCAACAACGGCAAGCTGATCGACGCCAAGCCCTTCGTCGACGGGATAAACTGGGCGAGCGGATACGACCTCGCCACCGGCCGCCCGATCGAAAAGCCCGAGGCGCGTTTCTATAAGACGGGCAAGCCCTTCATCGCGATCCCCGGCGCGCTCGGTGCGCACAATTGGCATCCCATGAGCTACAATCCCACGACGGGCCTCGTCTATATTCCGGCGCAGCAGATCCCGCAGGGCTATCTCGCCGACATGACCGAGCTCGACCGACGCAAGGTCGTCGGCTTCAACATCGGCTCGTCGCTGACGGCAACGATGATGCCCGACGACAAGGCGGCGTTCCGTGCCGCGGTCGCCGCGACCACCGGGCGCCTCGTCGCCTTCGACCCGCGCACCGGCAAGGTCGCGTGGGCGGTCGATCATCCCGCGGCGTGGAACGGCGGCACGATGACGACCGCGGGCAATCTCGTCTTCCAGGGCACCAGCCTCGGCCGCTTCCGGGCCTACACCGCCGACACCGGCAAGCAATTGCTCGACCTCGACATGCAATCGGGGATCGTCAGCGCGCCGTCGACCTTCCGCGTCGGCGGCGTCCAGTACATTGCCTTCCAGACGAGCAAGGGCGGCGCCTTCCCGCTCGTCGCCGGGGTCGCCGGCGGCGCGACGCGCAAGATCCCGAACATCCCGCGCCTGATCGTCATGAAGATCGGCGGCACGGTGAAGCTGCCTGCCCCGCCCTCCTCCGCCGCACTCGCGTGGAACCCGCCGCCGATGACCGCATCGCCCACGCAGGTCGCGGCGGGCAAGGCGCATTTCGGGCGCTATTGCATCGTCTGCCACGGCGACAGCGCGATCGGCAACGGCTTCACCCCCGACCTCCGCGTTTCGGGCACGCTCGCCAACGCCGACGCGTGGAAGGGCGTCGTGATCGGCGGCGCGCTGAAAGACCGCGGCATGGTGAGCTTCGCCAATGTCCTCACCCCTGCCGATGCCGAAGCGATTCGCGCCTATGTCATCGAGCGGTCGAACTGGACGAAGGCCAATCTGGCGGACAGCTCGGCGCCGATGGGACGCTGATTGCTCAAAATTTAGGCAATCGAATAACGCCGTTGCTCACCCCTTGGGCAGCGGCGTTCTTTCGTTTCAAATTTCTTACCAAAACCCCGCGATTCGCCAATTGGCACGGCTTTTGATTGGTGCAAGATGGCGGGACATCGCACCGACTCGACGGCAGACCGGACAGGCACGCCTGATCCGGCTTGACGCGCAAGGAGCGGCGGCCAGCCCAAAGGGGGACGAAAAGCGTGAAGAAGATTGAGGCGATCATCAAGCCGTTCAAGCTCGACGAAGTGAAGGAAGCGCTGCACGAAGTGGGTGTCAGCGGCATCACCGTCACCGAGGCCAAGGGTTTCGGACGGCAGAAGGGTCACACCGAGCTGTATCGCGGCGCCGAATATGTCGTCGACTTTCTGCCCAAGGTGAAGCTGGAGGTCATCGTCGAAGACTCGATGGCCGAACGTGTGGTGGAGGCGATCGCCGCCGCCGCGCAGACCGGCCGCATCGGCGACGGCAAGATCTTCGTCATTCCAGTCGAGACCGCGCTTCGCATTCGCACCGGCGAACGCAACGAGGACGCGCTTTAATCTTTCGCATTTTTCGAAAACCCGACAATCCCCGGCACGCCGGATCATTTCGCAAGAAGGAAGCATAGACGATGGCTACGAAGCCCAAGGATATCATCGCGCGGATCAAGGAAAACGACATCGAGTGGGTCGACCTGCGCTTCACTGACCCCAAGGGCAAGTGGCAGCACCTGACCATGGTCGCCTCGGTCCTCGGCGAGGACGAGCTCGAAGACGGCCTGATGTTCGACGGTTCGTCGATCGAAGGCTGGAAGGCGATCAACGAGTCGGACATGATCCTCAAGCCCGACCTCGACGCCGTCTATGACGATCCCTTCTCGGCGACCCCGATGCTCGTGATCTTCTGCGATATCGTCGAGCCGTCGACCGGCGAAGGCTATGCCCGCGACCCGCGCACGACCGCGAAGCGCGCCGAGGCCTATGTCGCCTCGACCGGCATCGGCGACACCGTCTATGTCGGCCCCGAAGCCGAATTCTTCATGTTCGACGACGTCCGCTTCGAAACCGGCTATAACAAGTCGGGCTTCGAGATCGACGATATCGAGCTGCCGACGAACACCGGCCGCAGCTATGAAGGCGGCAACCTCGCCCACCGTCCGCGTGCCAAGGGTGGTTACTTCCCCGTCGCGCCGGTCGACAGCGCCGTCGACATCCGCGCCGAAATGGTCTCGACGATGCTCGAACTCGGCCTGCCGTGCGACAAGCATCACCATGAAGTCGCCGCCGCGCAGCACGAACTCGGCCTGACCTTTGGCACGCTGACCGAAACCGCCGACCGCATGCAGATCTACAAGTACGTCGTGCACCAAGTCGCGCATGCCTATGGCAAGACCGCGACCTTCATGCCGAAGCCGATCAAGGACGATAACGGCAGCGGCATGCACACCCACATCTCGATCTGGGAAAAGGGCAAGCCGCTCTTCGCCGGCAACGGCTATGCCGGCCTTTCGGACATGTGCCTCTATTTCATCGGCGGCGTCGTCAAGCATGCCAAGGCCCTCAACGCCTTCACCAACCCGACGACGAACAGCTACAAGCGCCTCGTCCCCGGCTTCGAAGCCCCGGTTCTGCTCGCTTATTCGAGCCGCAACCGCTCGGCATCGTGCCGCATCCCGTACGGTGCCGGCGCCAAGTCGAAGCGCGTCGAGTTCCGCTTCCCCGACGCGATGGCCAACCCCTATCTCTGCTATTCGGCGCTGCTGATGGCGGGCCTCGACGGCATCCAGAACAAGATCCACCCGGGTGACCCGATGGACAAGAATCTGTACGACCTGCCGCCCGAGGAACTGAGCGAAGTCCCGACCGTCTGCGGCAGCTTGCGCGAAGCGCTCGACAGCCTGATGGCCGACCATGACTTCCTGCTCAAGGGCGACGTGTTCTCGAAGGACCAGATCGAAGCCTATGTCGAACTGAAGTGGGACGAAGTCTATCGCGTCGAACAGACCCCGAGCCCGGTCGAGTTCGACATGTACTACAGCGCCTGATCCCAGCGATCAGCGACGCCAAGGGAGGGCGTCCGGTTCGGGGGAACCGGGCGCCCTTTCCTTTTGACCACGAGCCAAATTACGCTTTGGTAAGCCCTTCGCGTTAAGAGATCCCCGGTTTTCGAGGGGGTGCTCGATGTTTCGCACAACATTACTGGTTGCCGCGATGCTGTTCGCGACAGGCTGCGGCAAGATCGCCGATCTGGCCAACGAGACGCGGATCGTCGCGGCGCCCCGCGAAGACGTGTTTGCCAAAATGTTCGGCGACGGCAGCGACTTTACCGACTTGCCGCTCGTCACCAACGGCGGCTCGACGCGTCTTTACGAACTGATCGTGCAAAAGGGCGAACCAGGATTCGAAACGATGGTCCCCGACGAGCGGCCCGATGCCCAAAAGGTCAAGATCGCCGTGGCGATGGAAATCCCGCGCGAAACGCATCTGATCTACAACGTCGACGACGGCGCGCTCACCACCGGACTGAAATTCACCTTCGAGGAACTCGCACCCGATCGGACGAAGGTCGCGTTTACGATCGACGACCTGACCGGCGACGGAGCAAAGGGCCTCGAAGTGAATCGCTCCGCGCTGCGCAAAATCGCGCGCGATGCCCTCGATAAACTCGATGATTTCGAAGAGGCCAAGGACCCTGCCTGAGCCTGTAACGACCGCAAGATACTGGTAAACCGCCAGGGTTGCGGTCGCCGCTTGCGGATGGCAGTTTGTGTATGGGGTGGGCTCGATCGCGAAAGGCTGTTTGCCCATGCGGATGCGCGTCCTTCTAGCCCTCTCACCGTTCATTCTGGCCTCGTGCGGCGGCGGCGGGAGCGGCGGTGGCGGCACCCCGCCCACGGCGAATGCCCCGCCGGCCTTTACCTCGCTCCAGACCGCCAGCGTCGCCGAAAACACGTCCGCCGCTTATCAGGCAACCGCGAGCGATCCCAATGGCGACGCGCTGACTTTTGCGATCGAAGGCGGCGCCGACGCAGCGCTGTTTTCGATTACCGCGGCCGGCGCGCTGCGCTTCAACGCTGCGCCCGATTACGACCTGCCCGGCGACGCCAATGGCGATAACGTTTATACGGTGCAGCTGCGCGTCAGCGACGCCAGCGCCAGCGCGACGCAGACGGTCAACATCACCGTGACCAACAGCCGCGAAGGCATCGCCGTCGCGCGCGTCGGCACGGGTTTCAGCCAGCCGCTTTATGTCGCGCCCATTCCCGGAAGCAGCAACGTCTATGTCGTCGAGAAGGGCGGCAATGTGTACCGCTTCGACCCCGCGAACGGCAACCGGACGCTCGTCCTCGACATCACCGACATTTCAACGAGCGGTGAGCGCGGGTTGCTCGGTCTCGCCGCCTATCCCGACCATGCAACGTCGCAGCGACTGCTCGCGGTCGCGACCGCGGCCAATGGCGCCGTTCAGGTACGCCGCTACACGCTTGGCCAGCCCAATTCGTCGACCGTCTACGACACCGTGCTCAGCGTCCCGCACGCAGACGCCGACAATCACAATGGCGGCTGGATCGGCTTCGGCCCGGACGGCCTCGTCTATGTCGGCATCGGCGACGGCGGCGGTGGCGGCGACCCGAACAACAACGCCCAAAACACCAATTTGCGGCTTGGCAAAATCCTGCGCCTCACGGTCGGGGCGAACGGCAGCAGCTATGCGCCCGCGCCCGGCAATCCCTTCCTCGGCGGTGGCGGCGATCCATATGTCTATGCCTATGGCCTGCGCAATCCGTTCCGCGCCTCATTCAGTGGCTCGACCCTGGTAATCGGTGACGTCGGACAAGGCGCGGTCGAAGAAGTCGACCTGGTCACGACGACGCAACCTGGTCTCAATTTCGGCTGGCGCTTCAAGGAAGGGACGCAGCCCTACACCGGCACCGCCCCCGGCGGGCTGACCGACCCGGTCGCCGAATATGGACATGGCAACGGCCCGCGACAGGGCAATTCGATCACCGGCGGCTATGTCTATCGCGGCCCGGTGGCGTCGCTCGCCGGCCAATATGTCTTCGCCGACTTTGTTTCGGGCAATATCTGGTCGGTGCCCTTCGCCAGCCTCGTCCCCGGTCAGACGCTCGCCTCGTCACGCTTCGCGCGGCGGAACGAGGATTTCACACCCGACGCCGGGACGCTCAATTCGATCGCCTCGTTCGGCGAGGATAGCGCGGGCAACCTCTTCCTGATCGGCATCGGCGGCGATATTTTCATGGTGCGCCCGGGCTAACCGCTTGCGGCGCTTTGCGGCGCGCGGCACAAGGACCCTCCACAGGAGGTCTCCCCATGAAATCATTGCCCTTTGCCGCTCTCGTTGCACTGCAACTCGCGCTCGCTCCCACCGCGCAGGCCAAGCTGACGAAAGCCGAAAGCGGCATGGCAAAAACGGTCGCGGCCGAGCAGGCGCGCTCGCTCGCGCTGCTCGAAAAGCTCGTCAACCAGAACAGCGGCTCGCTGAATCTGGAGGGCGTCGAGAAGGTCGGGCAAATGATGCGCGCCGAACTCGAGCCCTTGGGCTTCAAGGTCGAATGGAAACCGATGACCGACACCGGCCGCGCCGGCCATCTGATCGCGACGCACACCGGTAAGCCCGATGCCAAGCGCCTGCTGCTGATCGCGCATCTCGACACCGTGTTCGAGCCCGACTCGCCCTTTCAGAAATTCACCCGCAAGGGCGACATGGGCGAAGGCCCGGGCGCCGGCGACGACAAGGGCGGCATGGTCGTGATCGTCGCGGCGCTCCGCGCGATGCAGGCGGCTGGGACGCTGAAGGGCGCCAATATCGAAATCCACATGACCGGCGACGAGGAGGATTCGGGAAGCCCGATCGAAAAAGCGCGCGCGGATCTGATCGCCGCAGGCAAGCGCAGCGACGTCGCGCTCGATTTCGAAGGGCTGGTGCGGGATAACGGCGCCGACATGGGATCGGTCGCGCGCCGTTCGTCGGACAGCTGGAAGGTCGTCGCGACGGGCAAGAGCGCGCACAGCTCGGGCATCTTCAGCGCCGCGGCGGGCGACGGCGCGATCTACGAGCTGACGCGCATCATCCAGCGCTTTCGCACCGAGCTTCCCGAACCCAACCTCACCTTTAACGTCGGGCTGATCGCGGGCGGCCAGCAGGCCGAACTTGACGCCGCGGGCATCCGCGCGACCGCGAACGGCAAGACCAATATCATCGCCCCGATCGCGATCGCGCGCGGCGACCTGCGCGCGCTGTCGGGCGAACAGATCACCCGCGTGAAGGCGAAGATGACGGCGATCGTCGCCGAACATGCCCCCGGAACCGGTGCGACGATCAGCTTCGATCCCGGCGGCTATCCGCCGATGGCGCCGACCGACGGCAATCGCGCGCTGCTCGCCAAATTGAACGGCGTGAACCGCGACCTAGGCCTCGCCGAAATGGCGCCGCTCGATCCGCTGAAGCGCGGCGCGGGGGATATCAGCTTCGTCGCCGCCGACGTCGACGGGATCGCGGGACTCGGACCGTATAGCACCGGCGACCACGCCCCCGGCGAAGCGGTCGACATCCCCAGCATCGCGCGCCAGGCGACGCGCGCTGCCATCCTGATGTCACGACTTTCTGCTGAAAAACGCTGACCTGCCGCAATTGGCAGTTGGCCTTTGCTTGATTCATCCGCCACAGTGATTAGGTAGCAATCCGAGACGGATTCACCGCCGATGGGAGACAGGACATGAGCACCGAAACGCACCTCAAACAGAATTACATCGGCGGCCGCTGGGTCGACAGCAAGGGCGGCAAGCCCCACGACGTCATCAATCCCGCGACCGAGGAAGCGGCCTCGACGATCGTCCTCGGCACCGCCGCCGACGTCGATGATGCCGTCGCCGCGGCGCGCGAAGCGCTGAAAAGCTGGTCGCAGACGACGCGCGAAGAACGCCTCGCGCTGCTGAACCGCATCGTCGAAGAATATAAGAAGCGCGCACCCGACCTCGCCAAATCGATGGCGAGCGAAATGGGCGCCCCGGTCAGCTTCGCGGGCACCGCGCAGGTCGGCGCCGGCATCGGCGGCTTCCTCGGCACGATCGCCGCGCTTCAGGATTTCAGCTTCACCGAAAAATATGCCGCGGGCGTCATCGCCTATGAACCGATCGGCGTCGTCGGCATGATCACGCCGTGGAACTGGCCGCTCAACCAGATCGCGCTGAAGGTCGCCCCCGCGCTCGCCGGCGGCAACACGATGGTGCTCAAGCCGTCCGAAGAATGCCCCGGCAACGCGACGATCTTCGCAGAAATTCTCGACGCCGCGGGCGTCCCCCCGGGCGTGTTCAACCTCGTCCAGGGTGACGGCCCGACCGTCGGCAACGCGATCTCGTCGCACCCCGGCATCGAAATGGTCAGCTTCACCGGCTCGACCCGCGCCGGCATCCTCGTCGCGAAGGCTGCCGCCGACACCGTGAAGCGCGTCCATCAGGAACTCGGCGGCAAGTCGCCGAACATCGTCCTGCCCGACGCCGATTTCGCCGCGGTGCTGCCCCCGACGGTGCAGGGCGTGCTCGTCAACACCGGCCAGAGCTGCATCGCCCCGACGCGCATCCTCGTCCAGAAGGATCGCGAGGCCGAGGCCGCCGGCTTCATCAAGGCGATGTTCGACGGCACATCGGTCGGCGATCCGCTGGCCGAGGGCGGCCATATCGGCCCCGTCGTCAACAAGGCGCAGTTCGACAAGATCCAGGGCCTGATCCAGTCGGCGATTGACGAAGGCGCGACGCTGGAGACCGGCGGCACCGGCCTGCCGAGCAACGTCAACCGCGGCTATTATATCAAGCCGACCGTCTTCTCGGGCGTCACGCGCGACATGCGCATCGCGAACGAGGAAATCTTTGGTCCCGTCGCAACGATCATGGCCTATGGCGATCTCGACGAAGCTGTCGATATCGCCAACGACACCGAATATGGCCTGTCAGCGGTCGTTTCCGGCGATCCGGCGAAAGCCGCCGAAATCGCGCCGAAGCTGCGCGCCGGCATGGTCGCGGTCAACGCATGGGGCCCCGGCCCGGGCGCGGCGTTCGGCGGCTACAAGGCATCGGGCAACGGCCGCGAAGGCGGTCTGTTCGGGCTCAAGGATTTCATGGAAGTGAAGTCGATCAGCGGCATTCCGGGCTGACCCCCTAAATCCTCCCTGTGGCCGAAAGCCATGGGGAGGGGGACCGTCCGCGAAGCGGATGGTGGAGGGGCCGCGTTATAGCCCCTCCGTCAGCGCTTCGCGCTGCCACCTCCCCATCGCTGCGCGACAGGGAGGATCAGACCCCTCCCGCTTGCGGGAGGGGTTTTGCTTTGGGCCGATAGCGATTATGCGCAGCCCCATGACAACGCGCTCCCCCCTCGCCCCCGCCGCCTTCCCCGCCCTCCCCGAAATCGCCGGGGTGACGCGCCGCGTCGCGCGCGCGCAGTACAAGAATTGGGATCGCTGCGACCTCACCTATGTCGAGCTCGCGCCCGGCACGACGATCGCGGGCGTCTTCACGCGCAATGTGTGCTGCTCGTCCGAAGTCGAACTCGGCCGCGAACAGGTCAAAGGCGGCATCGGCCGCGCGCTGATCGTCAACGCGGGCAACAGCAACGCCTTCACCGGCTATCGCGGCCGCGAGGCGGTCGAGCAGATCATGGGCCAGGTCGCGGGCCACCTCGGCTGCGACGCGAACGAGGTGTTCGTGAGCTCGACCGGCGTCATCGGCGTGCCGCTCCCCAAGGACAAGGCGCGCGCCGGGGTCGAAGCCGCGCTCACCGCGCAGCCCTGCTCATGGGAAGCCGCCGCCGACACCATCTGCACGACCGATACCTTCGCCAAAGGATCGGCCGCGAGCGCGATTGTCGGCGGCACGACCGTCCAGGTCGCGGGGATCGTCAAGGGATCGGGCATGATCGCCCCCGACATGGCGACGATGCTCGGCTATCTCTTCACCGATGCCGCGGTCGCACCCGCGCTGTTGCAGGACATGCTGAGTGAGGCGACCGGCGGCAGCTTCAATAGCATCACCGTCGACAGCGACACCTCGACCAGCGACACCGTACTGCTGTTCGCCACCGGGCAGGCCGGCAACGCGACGCTCACCACGCGAGACGATCCCGGCGCCGACGCGCTTTACGCTGCAATCCGTCAGGTCGCGCTCGACCTCGCCCATCAGGTCGTCCGCGACGGCGAAGGCGCGTCGAAATTCATCGAAATTCAGGTGAGCGGCGCAACGAGCGACGACAGCGCCAAGCGCGTCGCGCTCGCGATCGCCAACTCGCCGCTGGTCAAGACCGCGATCGCGGGCGAGGACGCCAACTGGGGCCGCGTCGTGATGGCCGTCGGGAAGGCGGGCGAACCCGCCGACCGCGACAGGCTCGCGATCCGTTTCGGCGATCATTGGGTAGCGAAGGATGGCCTACCCGTCGACGGCTATGACGAGGCGCCGGTCGCAGCGCACCTCAAAGGGCTCGAAATCCGCGTCGGCGCCGACCTTGGGCTCGGCGAAGGCCGCGCGACCGTCTGGACGTGCGACCTGACGCATGGATATATCAGCATCAACGCCGACTATCGAAGCTGATCGCCACCCTCACTCTCCGACCCAGATCGGCGGGACATGTCGTTGCCATTCGACCGCGGCTTCGAGTTGATAGGCGAGCGCCAGCAGTAACGCCTCGCCGCCGGGCCGCACCGCGAACTGGATGCCGACGGGAAGACCGTTGTCGCTGAACCCCATCGGCAGGCTGATCGAGGGCGTGCCGGCGAAATTGTCGATCCAGCAATAACCGGCATAATCGATCAGCGGATCCTTCTGGTCGGGCCACGCTACATCGGGGCCGAACACGCCGATGCGGGGAATTTCGGTGCTGAGCGTCGGCGTCATCCAGATGTCGATCTGCTCCAGCCGGTCGAGATAGGCGGCGACGACATCCTCCATCGCAGTCCAGGCCGATGCGAATTGCGCGTCGCCGATCGCTTCGCCCGCCGCGATAAGCGTTACAGATCGATGCTCGAGGTCTTCAGCCTTGACCGCAATCCCGATCGCCTGCGACAGCATGCCGAGGCGGCGGCAGAACATGCCTTCGGTGATCGTCCCAAGCAGTTCCATCGCCGTCGGCCCCGCAAAGGGAAGGCCGGCGTCGGCGACCTTGTGACCGAGACGGTCGAGCAACGCCACGGCTTCGCCGAAAACCCGCTGCACGCTGTCGTCCGGCAGCGCGCCGGTTCGCATCACGCGGCTATAGGCATGGATGTGAAGGCGGTGATCGACCGGCGATGTCACCAGCGGGATCGGAGGCAGGCAGCTCGGGTCGCGCGTCTGTGTCGCGTCCAGCCACGCCGCGGTGTCGCGCACCGTGCGGCTGACGCAGCCGTTGACCGTCAGGTCGGCGATCGACCCGAACGCCTCTTCGCCCGCGTTGCGGCGCCGGGACGGCTTCAGCCCGACGAGACCGCAGGGCGCCGCACCGTGACGGATCGACCCGAGCCCGTCGCTCGCATGCGCTGTGGGAACGACCCCCGCCGCAACCGCGGCCGCCCCGCCGCCCGACGAACCGCCCGGTGTATAATCGAGGTTCCACGGATTGCGCGTCGGGCCGAGCAACGGTGACTCGGTGACCGCGTTGAGACCCAATTCGGGCATCGAGGAGCGTGCGATCGAAATAAGCCCGGCGTCGGCGATCGCGCGCGCATAGGGCGCATCATCGATCGGAACGAAGTCGCGAAGCGCGGCCGAGCCGAAACTGGCCGGCACGCCCTTTTCGGGAAGCATGTCCTTGATCAGCGTCGGAATGCCCGCGAGCGGACCCGACTGCGCATCGGCCGCCTGCGCCCGTGCGCGTTCGAATGTCGGCCAGGCGACGAAGTTGAGCTGCGGATTGAGAGCCTCGGCGCGCTCGATCGCCCGTTCGACCAGCGCGGCCGATGTGACGCGTCCCGACGCAAGGGCCTCGCGCATGTCGACCATGTCCCGAGGGGCAGCGCCGGACGATAAGGTCGTCGTCATCGATATTCCTTTGCGGTTTGGTGCCGGATCGCCCCGAGAGTAGCGGTATAAGGCTTGGGTGCGAGCGCCATCAGCGCCGCCGAGACGATAAGCGACGGCAGGCTGACGATCGTGATCGCCTGCAGCATGCCGCGCGGCCCTTCCAACAGGCCCGAGATCGCGCCGATTGCCAGCGGCGACGCGGCCAGCGCCAGCGCGTTGACGATGCCGAGGAGCGCCAGAACGCGCGAACGCAGATGCGGCGGCGCCAGATTCTGCAACACGCCCGGCATCAGCGAGGAGGCGGCGATGCCCAGCGCGCCCTGGACCGCCGCGACGCCATAGGCTTGGAATGCCGAGGTGGTGAACGGCAGGAAAGCCGCGGGAAGCGGCGTCAACGCAACGAAAATTGCCGCGACCCTGATCGGATCGATATCGACGTCGGTGCGGCGCAGCTTGAGCGCCAGCGGTGCCAGTACCACGCCGACAAGCGTCGCGATCGTGATCGCAGAGCCCAGTCCGACGCCGACGGTCGCGGGATCGATCCCGAACGCGCGCGGCACGGCCAGCGGAAACCACATGACGCCCGACGTCATCGCCACGGCCATCGCGAAGATCGAACCGAAGATGCAGATAAGCGTGCGCCTATGTGCGCTCGCATAGGGGAAAAAATCGTTCGATGCGGGATCGTCCAGGTCGCTCGATGCCGCCGCGGTCGCGGCTCGATTGCCGAGCGGCATGGTGAGGACGAGCAGGAAAAAGAGCGGCCCCGGAATGGCGACCGCCATCATCGCGAGGCGCCAGCTATCGATATCGGCAAGCGGGTCCGGAAATGTTGCGTGCGCGTCGGCGAGCCACTGCAGCATCGCACCCCCCAGCGCCATGCCGAGCCCGGCGCCGAGCAGCGAGCCGCCATAGAAGATGAAGTTTGCCGTGTTGCGCTGCTTTTCGGAAAACAGATCGGGAATTAACGCAAAGACGATCGGCGCCAGGCCCGCTTCGCCGATCGCGATCCCGATCGTCGCCGCGAACAAGCCCCAAAAGCCATTCTGGAAAGCGAAGAGCGCTGTCGCGAGCGACCAGCAGGCGACGCCAAGTGCGAGAATCAGACGGCGCCCGAACCGGTCGGCGAGCCAGCCCATCGGGTAACTCGCAACGCTGGCGAAGACCGCCATGCCAAGTCCCTGCAACATGCCGAGTTGCAAATCGGTGAAGCCCAGCGACGTCTGCAGCGACGGCGCTATGAGACTGAGCATCTGCCGGACGACGAAAGCAAAAAGGGTCGTCATCAAGAGGACGCCGAGCCCGTACCAGGCCCACATGGCCCGCCGTTCCATCCTGTCCGCGCTGCCGTTCATACATGCTCTCCAGCCGCATCGTTTGCAGCGCATTGGCCGCATCATTAAAACAAGTTGACTTTATTGTAAATGGGGTAGAGATGTCGGGGCGGCGTCGGGAGTCGCACAAGCGACCGACGCTCGCCGGGAGAAGATCGATGTCATTTTCGGTGCGTGCACCTCTCGAACAATTCGCCTGCCCGCATCCATCGGGTCGGGGCCAGCTGACGATCAGCGTCGCGCCGCCGTCGGCCCCCATGCCCGACCGCGGCGTCCCCGTCCTTTATGTCGTCGATGGCGACATACTCTTTGGCATGGCGGCGGAAATCGCGCGCGCGGTGTCGAGCGTTGCCGCCTTCCCTGCCCATTATGTGATCGGGATCGGCTATGACGCCGACTATGCCGATTTCCTGAAGCTCCGTACTGCGGACCTCACCCCGCCGATCGGGGCCGCAGCGCTGGACAAGCTGGGCGCAATCGCCGCGGCAATCGGCGGCGACGAGAGCGGCGGCGCCGATGCGTTCCTCGCCTTCCTGACGGGCATGCTCCGCTCCGAAATTGCGGCGCGCTACCCGAAAACCGCGGAGGGGGCGCAGATCCTGTTCGGCCATTCGCTCGGCGGGCTGTTCGCCGCGCATGCGCTGCTGACCCGTCCCGACAGTTTCGCTGCCTTTATCGCGAGCAGCCCGTCGCTCTGGTGGAACGGCTTCGCGATCCAGGGCGAATTACCCGCTTTCGCCGGGCGGCTCGCCGCCCTGCCCCGCCAGCCGCGCGTCTTCATCGATGTTGGTGCCAAAGAGCAGGACCTTCCGACCGGCGTTCCCGAAGGCATCGGCGTCACGCTGGAGGAAGCGCAGGCGCAGATCGCCGACGCGCGCATGGTCGATGCTGCGCGCGAATTTGCAGCGGCGCTGCGCGACGCCGGCGTCGCCGACCTCCGCCATATCGCCTTCGCCGAGGATGACCATGTCTCAGCGGCACCCGCCGCCATCCTGCACGGCATGCGCTTCGCGCTCGGCCGCGAAGGCTGAAACGAAAAACGGACAATCTGATGAGGGGACTGACAATGCGCCATCTGACCAAGACCCTGAGCGGCACCGCACTGGCTCTCGCTTTATGCTCGCCGGTCGCCGCACGGGCACTGGAGGGCGACGCGGATATCGGCAACGAGATCGTCGTGACGGCCCAGAAACGATCGCAAACGCTGATCGACGTGCCGCAATCGGTGTCGGTCGTGTCGGGCGCGACGCTCGAACTGCAAGGCGCAACGAATTTCGCCGATTACCTCAAAAATGTCCCGAGCCTGCAACTCGTCCAAGGCACGCCCGGTCAAGGCCGGCTCGTGCTGCGCGGCATCAACACCGGCGGGGTTGCATCGACCGTCGCGGTCTATGTCGATGAAACGCCGTTCGGGTCGAGCACCGGCCTCGCCAACGGGTCCGAGCTTGCCGGCGATTTCGACAGCTTCGACATTGCGCGGATCGAGGTGCTGCGCGGTCCGCAAGGCACGCTGTACGGTGCGAGTTCGCTGGGCGGGCTGCTGAAATTCGTCACCAACGCGCCGTCGACCGCGGGCTTCGAGGCCAAGGCGCTGGGCGGAGTCGAATTTACCGACGGCGGCGACGCCTCCTACCGCGGTGCGGCGATGGTGAATGTCCCGCTCGGCGACACACTCGCCTTCCGCGCCTCGGGTTCGTACCGCAAGCAGGGCGGCTATATCGACTCTATCGGCACGGCAGGATCGAACGTCCGCAGCAACATCAACGACTTCGAGAGCTACGGCGGCCGCGCCTCGTTGCTCTGGAAGCCCGACGCCAATCTCAGCGTCCGGCTGAGCGCGCTGGTCCAGAATCTCTATGTCGACGCGCCGAGCATTGTCGAGTCCGACCCCGCGACGCTGAAACCGCTCTACGCCGGCCTCACGCAATCGGAATATCTGCCGACTTTCAGCAATGTGAAATATCGGCTCTACAACGGCACGGTCGACTATGATTTCGGCGGCGTCACGCTGACCTCGGCAACGAGCTACGGCCAGCAGCTCCAGTCGTTTCGCGCCGACTATACCGCAAACCTGAGCGCGGTGCTCGGCACCTATGTCTATTTCGACCAGCGCACCGAGAACCGCAAATGGACGCAGGAACTGCGGCTCGCGTCGAACGGCGGCGATTTCATCGAATGGCTGGTCGGCGGCTATTACACCCACGAAAAGGCTCGGATCTTCCAGAATCTGAAGACGGCCGTACCCGGCACGCCCGGCGTGCTGACCCCGATCGACCTGCCCTTCGAATTTGCAGTGTTCAATCTCGACTCGCGCTACGAGGAGGTGGCGGGCTTCGCCAACGCAACGCTGCACCTGTCGCGCTGGTTCGACATCGATTTCGGCGGCCGGTACAGCCATAACAGCCAGCGCGCCGAACAGGCGACCGACGGCGTGCTGCTGGGCGCTGCGGTGATCGACGGTCTGCGCTCGTCGGACAATGTCTTCACCTGGTCGGTCGCGCCGAAGGTCAAATTCGGCGGCCAGGCATCGCTCTATGCCCGCATCTCCAAGGGCTATCGCCCCGGCGGCCCCAACGTCATCCCGATCGGCTCGCCGCCGGGCACGCCGACGACGTTCGAGCCCGACACGGTCACCAGCTATGAAATCGGCTTCAAGGGCGACACGAACGACCGCAGCGCCTCGATCGAGGCGTCTCTCTATCATATCGACTGGAAGGACATCCAACTCGCGGCGGTGGTCAATGGCTTCGGCGTCAATGTGAACGGGACGAGCGCCGAGGTCGACGGCGCCGAAATCGTCGCAACGCTGCGCCCGACGAGGGGGTTCACGGCATCGATCGGCTTTACCGTCACCGATGCGAAGCTCAGCGGCGATACCGATCCGTTGGCGGTCGGCGCCGTCAAGGGCGACCCGCTTCCCTTTACCCCCAAATATGCCGTCAGCCTCAACGCCGATTATCAGTGGGATCTGGGATCGGACGTCATGGCGTCGATCGGCGGCTCGATCCGGTCGCTCTCGCGGCAGAGCGGCGGTTTCGATCCCGCCTATCGCGCCGCCTATGGCCATTTCGCGCGCATCGATGCCTATGAGGTGATCGACCTGCGCGCCGGGCTCGACTTCGGCCGCTATACGATCAGCGCCTATGCCAACAATCTGACGGGCAGCCGGGGGATCACATCGACGCAGGCACTGCTCGGCGTCGCGGGATTGCCGCGCAACGTCAATGGCGCCCTCGGAACAGCGGTCGTCCGGCCGCGGACGATCGGCATCAATGCGACCGTGGCTTTTTGACGCGGCTCGCCTATCACCGGCGCAAGAGTTATCGCAGATGATCGAGGCATGACGAGAACGGCAACCACACCCCGGCGCAGCCAAGCCGACCGCAGCGCGGCGACCCGGGCCAAGGTGCTCGCGGCCGCGCGCGACGTGCTCTGCTCGCAGGGCTATTCGGGCGCGACGATGTTCGCGATCCGCGATGCGGCTGGAATGAGCCTCGGCGCCATCCAGCACCAATTCCCGACGAAGGCCAAGTTGATGGCGGCGGTCGCAGCCGAGTTCGCCGCCTATCGTACCCGCATATATGCAGACGCCATTCGGGCGGGTGCGACACCCCGGCAGTCGATGGAAAATCTGATCGACGCCAATTACCAGATGGTCAGCCTTCCCGAGATGGCGGCAGTGCTGGAAATCCACCTCGCGCGCCGGAACGATCCCGATCTCGATCAGGAAGTTGGACCGAGCGCGCGGCGGTTCGACCGCAGGGTCCGCTTATGGGGCCACATGATCCTGCGTGCGGCCGGCATCGACAATGACGAAGCCTATCAGACGCTGCAGCTGCTAAACAACGCCGTCACCCGCGGACTGACGGTCGAATATATCCGCAATCCGGACATGGCGCTGATCGGGCGATCGGTGGCCATTTGGAAACGGCAGATGCTCGAACTGGTTTTCGGCCCCTGACGAAGTCGCTTGCCGAGAATCGAAGGCCGCCGCCTTCCACCCGCGCTGTCATGTTTGCGTAACATCCCTCCCGTCTAGGAGCGTTCGGCCGAGTTCGCAGTCCCTTGCGAAACCGGCTCCTCCCCTCCCTGACACGGAGAACTCCCTTCCTGCCCCGTCCGGCTCGGACGGGGCATTTTTGTCGAGGGGCCCCTTCCAATCCGCGAATCGCCTATAAATTCGACGATTTTCGTACCGGTCCGAGACAGGTTCGGCCAATTGCGACAATGGGGGAACCGCGCCGGGATTCCCTTGTTGTTCCAACGATAGGGCGTTGTTCACGAACAAGGAAAGTTGATGTCCCGATACGACATCATCGCGAAAATACCCGGCGACGAGGCGCTGCGGCTGGCCGCAATCGAGCGCTATAAACTATCGGGGATCGGGCGCGAGGCGGCCTTCGACCGTATAGCCCGGCTGACCGCAAGCCTGTTCAAGGTGCCGGTTTCGCTCGTGTCGATCGTCGGCTCCGAAATGCAATGTTTTCGCGGCGCATGTGGTCTCGATGTGTCGGGCACGCCACGCGATATCGCCTTCTGTGCCTTCGCCATCCTCGACAGCGACGTAACGGTCGTGCCCGACGCGATGGAAGATCCCCGGTTCGCACATAATCCCCTCGTGACAGGGCCACCTTATCTGCGTTTCTACGCGGGAGCACCGCTGCGGGTCGACGGCCGCGCGGTGGGAACCTTGTGCATCGGCGACACAAGGCCGCGGCAGTTCCACTCGGAGGACCGCAAACGGCTCGCCGATCTCGCGTGTACCGTCGTCGACCTTATCGAACTGCGCGTCGAGCGGTTTGCGTCGGAGGATCATCGACACCAACTCGACAATGAGCGCGAGCTGTTGAAGCTGACCGTGGAGAATGTCAGCGAAGGCGTCGGCCTGTTCGATGCCGATCTCCGGTTGATGCTCTGGAACGAGGATTTCGCCAGCTTGCTCGGCTACCCCGCGGGGGCGGTACGCGAAGGGGCCACAGCCGCAGAGCTCGTATATCCCGTGGCCGCAAGAGGAGACCTTGGCCCGGGCGACCCTGCAGACATCGTTGCCGCGATGATGGCGTCGATCCAAAGCTCGGAAAGCCGCCACCTCGACATTGCGCGCGCCGATGGAATGACGGTCGAATTCCGGCGCCGGACGCTCGTCGACGGACGATTTATCGCAACCGTTCGCGACGTCACGACCGAACGGCAGATTGCACGCCTCAAGGATGAACTGGTTTCGACGGTGAGCCACGAGCTGCGGACACCCCTTACCGCGATCGCGGGTTCGCTGGGCCTGATCACCGCTGGTGCAGCCGGCGAAATCGCTCCCAAAGCGGCGCGCCTTGCCACGATCGCCTTACGAAATGCGGAGCGCCTGACCGGTCTCGTGAACGATCTGCTCGACATGGATAAACTGCATTCGGGCCGCATGAACTTCACCTTTGCGGTCGAAGACATTGCCCAGCTGCTGGCCGAGGCGGTCGAGCAGAATGAGCCGTTTGCGGAACGTCATGGCGTTACGCTCGAATTGAACGCACCGCCCAGGGCGCTCATGGCATCGCTCGATTATGCTCGGTTTAATCAGGTCATTTCGAATTTGATCTCGAACGCCTGCAAATTTTCGCCCGCCGGATCGGTCGTCCGGATCGGCCTTGGAGCACGCGATGATTGCGCGCTGGTCCGCGTCGCGGACGAGGGGCCGGGTATCGGACTGGACTTTCGGCACCGCATCTTTACCCGCTTTGCGCAGGAAGAGGGCGTGCATCAGGCAGGCCATGTCGGCACGGGGCTGGGCCTCGCGATCAGCAAGGCGATTGTCGAAGCGCACGGCGGGACGATCACGCTGGACGAGAGCTTTACCGAAGGCGCCGCCTTCGACATTTTGCTGCCACTCGTCTGATACAGCGTTGGATCGCCGCCGCCGTCCGAACAGCTTTACGCCGTTTGCGCGCCGGTGCCGTCGAGCGCCCCTTCGAGCCAGCCCTTGAGCGCGCTCTTCGGCGCCGCGCCGACCTTGGTCTCGGCGATCTCGCCGTTCTTGAACAGGATCATCGTCGGGATGCCGCGCACGCCATATTTGCCCGGCGCGTCGGGGTTCTCATCGATGTTGATCTTGGCGATCACGACCTTGCCTGCGAGTTCGTCCGAGATTTCCTCGAGCGACGGGCCGATCATCTTGCACGGACCGCACCATTCGGCCCAGAAATCGACCAGCACAGGGGTGTCGCTGTCGAGCACGTCCGACTGAAAGCTCGCGTCGGTGATGGCTTTGGTACCCATAGTCTGAACTCCTGAAATATCGTTGTCCCCAAGCTAAGGCGTCCATGCGTCCGGCTCAAGGGTTCAACCCGGCAAATTCGCCTTGGTTGCCAGCAAGCCCGGCTTGTGGGCGTCGAGCAGGTCATCGCCCAGCGCAATCAACCGCGGTGCCGTCGTGTAAAGCAACGCCGCCTCGATCCGGCGTCCCGGGAAAATCACCGCGAGCGCATCGCGGTACGCGGCCATCTGGCGCAGATAGGCGGGCGCGACATCGGCGGCGGCGGCGGGAATATGCCGCCCGGTCTTGTAGTCGATCACCGTCACCACCGCGTCGGTGACGAGCAGCCGATCGACAATCCCCGCGACGACAACGCCATCGACCACCGCCGACAAAGGCACCTCGCCCAGCGATCCCGGCCCGAAAAGCGCCGCATGCGCGGGATCCTCGATCACCGCGAGTATCTCGTCGACCATCGCCGCGCGCAAATCCTCGTCGAGCGTCGCGGCCTGCACCGACAGCCAGTGCAAGGCCGCAGCGCGCCGACGCTCGGGCGCAACGGGGGGCAGCCGCTCGAACAGCGCATGGAGCAGCAGCCCGCGTTCGACCGCGACCGCACGCTCGCCCCCTTGCGGCGGCGATGCGACATCGTCCTCGCCCAGCGCCGACGGTGCCAGCGGGCGCGGCGGGCGCGCTTCCTCGGGCGCGGGTTTCGTCGCCCAGTCGGGAATCGCAACCGCTGGCGCGGCAACAACGGGTTTATCGTGGTGCCGTGCCCACGCCTTCGCATTGACCGCATGGACGCGCTTCTGCCCCCAGCGCGGCCCGGCATCCTGCCAACCCAGCCCCATGCCCTCCATCACGCCGTCGACCGCGGCGTGCCAGCAGAGTTCGGGCAGCGAGCGGTCTTCCTTCTTGGTGATGCCGGTGACGATCAGCAGCTCCTCGGCGCGCGTCATTGCGACATAGAGGAGACGCCAATGCTCCTCGATCTCGGCCTGCGCCTTTCGGTCGTGCGCCGCCGCGACCGGCCCGTGGCGTTCCTCTTTCGGCATGCCGAACACCGGCAGTTTGTCCCAGCCCTCCAACGACAGGTCGAACCCGCGCTGGCGCTGCACCGGATCGTCGGTCGCATCGGCGAGGATGACGATCGGCGCCTGCAGCCCTTTCGAGCCGTGCACCGTCATCACGCGCACGACATTGCTGCGCGCCTCGGTCTGGCGCTTGATATCGGCGCGGCTCGCCTCGACCTCGCTCAGGAAGGCGAGCAGCGAGGGCGTGTGCAGCCGCTCGAAAGCGAGCGCCTGATTGAGCAGCTCGTCGATCGGGTCGCGCGCCTCGCGCCCCAGCCGCGCATAGAGCCGCCGCCGTCCCTGCATCGGCCCCGACAGCACGCGATCGAGGAAACGATAGGGCGTGGTAAAATCGGCCATGCCGAGCAAATGGCGCAACGCGGTCATCGTTTCCGGCGGCACTTCAGCTTCGCGATCGCGCAGCCGTTCCCACAAGGCGCGTTTGCCGCGGCCGTGCGCAATGCCGAACAGATCGTCCTGCGACCAGCCGATCAGCGGCGACACGAGCAATGCCGCGAGATTGAGATCGTCGAGCGGCTGGATCGCAAAGCGCATCGCCGACAGCAGATCCTGCACCCCCAGCGGCTGCGTCAGCGCAAAGCGGTCGACACCCGCGACGGGCACGCCGAGCGATTGCAATCGCGCCACGATCCGCGCCGCCAGATCGCGGCGGCGGCGGACGAGAATCAAGATATCGCCCGGCGCGACGCTGCGCCCGTCCTTGCCGTGCAGCGTCCAGTCGTGAACCTCGTCGGCGATCGCGCGCGACAGGCGCAGACTCGCAGGGTCGCTCGCGGGCGCGAGCGGATCGCCGCCCTCGCCGCTTTCCTCCTCGCCGCCGTCGTCTTCATCGGCCTCGGCCGCCAGCGCCTTGCCCACGGGCAGCGGCTGCCACAGTTCGACTCGCCCCGGATGCTCGCTGCGAAACGGCTCGTGCGGCGGCTCGTCGCTCGCGAGCCCCATTAGTTCAGTGCCGCCGCGCGCCACCCATTCGTCTACGACATCGAGTACCGCAGGGCTCGACCGGTAATTGGTGACCAGATCGACCTCGGCGAACGGCTGCCCGCCGTCGGCCGCCCATTCGCCAAAACGGATGCGCGCCGCCTCGAACGCCGCGGGATCGGTGCCCTGAAACCCGAAGATCGCCTGCTTGCGGTCGCCGACGGTGAACATCGTGCGGATACGCTCGTCCTTCGCGCCGGTGCCGGCGAAAAATTCCTCGGCAAGCGCGGCGACGATCGCCCATTGCCGCGTATTGGTGTCCTGCGCCTCGTCGACCAAAATATGATCGGTGCGCTGGTCGAGCTTGAAGCGCACCCATTCGCCGAACTGCCCGAGCCGCAGCAGCGACCCCGCAATCACGATCAGATCGTCGAAATCGGCAAGCCCGCCCTCGCGCTTCGCCAGCGCATAGGCCTCGGCAAAGCGACTCCCCAAATCCCACGCCGCGGCGAGATCGTCGGCGACGCGCATCGCGGCGGCGGTCGCCAGCAATTGCTGCGCGGTTTCGACGATCCGCACCGCGCTGTCGACGCAATCGGTCATCCGCCCCTTGTCGCCCGCGAAGTCGGCGCGGAGTTCGCCCTTTCCGGTCAGGAAGCAGCCGAGCAGGCCGTCCAACGTCGCGGCGCGCGTGGACGCATCGGCGGCCAGCCAGCCAGCCATCGCGTCGGCGCAGGCAAGCCCGGTCTTTGTTCCCCAACCCGCCCCGCTGGCCGCGACGGCGTGGACATGCGCGTCGGCGATCGCGCCGTCCGTGATCCGGCCCGCCAGCCATGCCTCGGCATCGCCATCGGGCAGGCCCAGCGCCGCGCGCAGACCATGCCCGCGCGGCGGCAATATGCGCGTCTGGAACGGCGCGGCAAAGGCGTGGGCGCAGCGGACTAGGAACGCCATCGCGGCATCCTGCCCCATCCGCCGCGACAGCATCGCCGCATGGCCGCGCATCGCATCGCCTTCGGCGCCGGACTGCCCAAGCAGCTTGCCCATCACCTGCCGTTGCAAATCGGCCGCCTCGCCCTCCTCGAGCGCGCGGAACCCCGGCATGATCTTCGCCTCGAGCGGAAAGCTCGCGAGGAGGGTCTGACAGAAGCTGTGGATCGTCTGCACGCGGATCGCGCCGGGTGCGCTGTCGATCACGGTGGCGAACAGCGACCGCGCACGATCGAGGATGCCCGGCTGCTGCCAGTCGGCGCCCAATGCACGAAGGTCGAGCCGCAAGTCGCCATCATCCATCCGCACCCACAGCGCCAGCCGCTCGTGAATGCGGTGCGCCATTTCGGCGGCGCCCGCCTTGGTGAAGGTGATGCAAAGGATCGCGTCGGGCGCGACCCCCGCGAGCATCAGCCGCAACACGCGCGCCGACAGCACCTGGGTCTTGCCCGTCCCCGCCGACGCGCCGAGCCAGACATGCTCGTCGGGCTGTGCCGCCGCCTGCTGCCCCGGATCGAGATCGTGGAGCCGCGTCATGGCGTATCCCCACCCCGCCCGAACCATTCGTCGCGGCGCATCATCTGGTCGTAATCCGTAAAGCGCTTGGCATTGTCGCCCGGCGCAAACACCCCGTCGCCGAGCAGATAGGCGGCGGTCAGTTCGGCAAAGGCGTCATAGGCGCGCGCGACTGCGTCCTCGGCGGTCTTGAGCTTGCGCCGGCTCCCATGCGTCGGCGCGATGCTGCCGTCACTGCCCTTCGCGCGGTCGGCCTTCAGGCTCCAATATTCGAGCGCATTGATCGGTCCGGCGGCAACCCCGTCGACCTTGCCCATTTCGGCGAGCAGGCCGAGCAGGCCCAATTGGTTGTCGAGCCCGTCGAACGCTGCGCTGCCGCTCGGCGCCGCGCCAGTCTTGTAATCGACGATCGCAAGGCTGCCGTCGGCGAGCCGGTCGATGCGATCGGCCTTGCCCGACAGGCGAATGCCATCAAGTTCGTGTACGCCGCTAGCCTCGGTCGCGATCGGCTCGCGCCCCTCGGTGCGCGCCGCCCACACACGCCCAGCGGCCCAGCGCAGCGCGGGTTCGATCCGCGGGAACCAGAAGGCCCGCGCGAGCGCGTCGAGCGCCGGGTCATCGAGCAGGCGGCCGAGTTCGACCTCCAGCGCTTCGGGGGTCGCGCCGGCGCGCTGCCAATCCTCCAGAAAGGCATGGACGCGCGTGCCGAGCCAGCGCGGATCGGGTCCGGCGCACAGCGGGTCGAGCACCGACAGCCGCAAGATACGGCCCGCGTAAAAACCGTACGGATCCTTCGCGAGCAGGTCGACGCCGGTCACGCTGATATGATCGGGCCGCGTATCGGCGGGAGGTCGCGGCTGCGGCATCGGCGCGGGCGCGACCGGCCCCGGCGGCACGTCGAGCGCTGTCGCCAGCGCCGCCACGCTTTCGCCACCGAGCCGCGCCTCGGGCAGGTCGCCCGCGAGTGCCGCGAGCCGCAGCCAGAAGCGCGAGGCGACCGCGGGATCGCCGCCGCTGCGCATCGCGCGCGTCACCACCACTTCGCGCGCCGCGAACGCACCCGCGAAATCATGCGCCGCCGCGCCTTGCTGGCGTTCGGGTGCCGCGAGCCCGAGCATCCGGCGAATGCCGGGCGCAAGCCAGGGGTCGGGACTCTGCTGCTGCGGCCAGCGGCCCTCGTCGAGCCCGCCGAGGATCATCACATCGGCGCGCTGCAACCGTGCTTCGAGCAGACCCCAGATGAACAGCCGCGGATGCCCGCCATAGGGCGGCCGAACGCTCTCGCCCGACAAGAGGTCGGTGAGCATTGCCGGGAAATCGGAGGGCGCGACGAGCGCCGGACCGTCGCCCTTGGCGAGTGCCCAGCGGTCGAAGAGTTCGGACAGCGCGCGTCCGGCATGGCCTGTCCATGCCCCTTCGCCGGTCAGCCAGCCGAGCGCCGCTTGCAGCGCACCGAGCAAGACCGAAGGCGGCGCAGAGGCGCCAGCCGTAAAGGGCGCGAGCGCGGCGCCCAGCCCCGCCGCGACATCGGCCCACCACTCGCCGACCAGCACCGCCTCGCCATGGCCGCGCCCCTTCGGATCGGCAGCGCGTTCGGCGATCCGCGCGGTCACCCCGTCCCATCCGGGAACCAGCCCCGGACCGCGCAGGACAAGGTCAAGCCGCCGCACCTGATCGAGCCAGCCGAGCCGCGCCTCGCCCGCGCGTGCCAGCGGATGCCCGAGCAGCGCTACCAGTCGCACCGGATCGAATGCCGCGGCGAATTCGGCGAGTGCGAGCAGCAGCGCGCCCGGCGGCGTCTGCCCCAGCGGCTGCCCCGCGCTATCGTCGACCGATATATCCCAGCGCGCGAGCGCTGCCGCGACGCGCGTCGCCAGCGCGCGGTCGGGCGTCACCAGCGCGGCGGTGCGCGCGGGCGTTTCGAGCGCGTGGCGCATCATCAGCGCGATCCCCTGCGCCTCCTGTCCGTCGTCCGCGAAAACCGCCGAGGTGACACCGCTAATGCCCGGACTCACATCGCCCGCCTGCTGCCAGCGCGCTGTGTAGGCCGCAGGCGCAAAGAGCAGCGAGGTGAAGGATGCACGCGCATCGGGCCCGTCGAACGCCGAAACGGCGTCCCACGGCTGCACCTCTTCGCGCGACACGCCCATGCGCCCGAGCAGCAGCTTCAGATGATATTGCGGGTGCGTCTCGAGCGGGCGCTCGTGGGGCTTCTCCGGGTCGGCCTTCACCGGCCCCAGCGCGTCCCACTCCTCGTTTGCCATGCCGAGATCGAGCCCCGGCAGCACGACCATGCCGTCGGCCAGATCGGCAACGGTGCGCAGCAGTCGCGCGATCGCGGGCGCCGCCGTCGTCACACCCGCCGCGACGACGAAGCGCGCGGGCGGCGCAACACGCCATCCCTTGGTCACCCGGGCGAGCAAATGATTGCGGCGGTCGGCGCGGTCGATCTGCCCCGTCGCCGCGAGCAGCTTCGGCCATTGGTCGACGAGCAAAGACAGCCGCCGCCACGAAGCCTGCCAATGCCCCGCCAGATCGCCGAGCGCACTTTCGATATCGGCGAGCCGCGCGGGCGCGATCTCCTCATAATGCAGCTGGTCGATCACACGCCCCAGCCCTTCGGCCAGCTGGAACGCCGCCGCGCCGGTGATCGGCTCTTCGCCCGCCGGATTATGTTTCTCGATCAGCCCCGCGAGCATCAGCCGCCGCTTCAGCGCGTCGATCGCGGGCGGGATCGCATCGCTCTCGTCGATCGGATCGAGCGCGAGCGCGACGCTTTCGTCGAGGTCGGCGTCGCCGATCACCGCGAGCCGCGGCATCAGCAGCCCCGAACCGCCCGCGCGCACGAACGCCGCCTGCACCGCGCTTCGCGCGCGATTGCTCGGCAGCACGATCAGCCCCTGCGCGAGCCCGAGCGCACCGTCGGCGTAGCGCGCGATCAATCCGGCGGCGAGCGCATCGGCGAAGGCCCGTTGGACGGGAATGGAAAAAATGGTTGGTTTGGCGTCAGCCATCCGTCAGCGCGGCTTCGGTCGGCGCGATGCTCGCGGGCGAGCCGACATCGAACCATTGCCCCATATGCGACAGGCCATAGAGCCGCCCGGCAGCGATCGCGCGATCCCAAAGGATGTTGGTCGAAAACGCCCCCTGGGGGGCACCATCGAGCAGCCGCGGCGAGATGAGCTGGATGCCGGTGTAGACGAAGGGCGCGATCCGCCCCGGCTTGCGACGCGACAGCTTGCCGTCACCATCCATATGGAAATCGCCGCGCCCGCCATGCCCCGTGGCGCTGGCCTGCCGGATCAGCAGCAGCAGCGCGTCCATCTTGTCGCCATCCCAATGACGCGCGAGATGGCGGATGCTGTCCTGCGGCCCGTCGGTCCAGATGTTGTCGCTGTTGACGATCAGGATCGGATCGCCCGTCAGCTGTGGCAGCGCCTTGACCATCCCGCCGCCGGTTTCGAGCAACAGGTCGCGCTCGTCCGAAATCGCGATGCTGAAGCCGCGCTTCTGCGCCGCCAGATGCGCTTCCAAGGCGTCGGCGAGATAATGGACGTTGACGACGACATGCTCGACGCCCGCGGCCTCGATGCGGTCGAGGCTGTGGTCGATCAACGCCTTGCCCGCGACGCGCACCAGCGGCTTGGGCCGCGTCGCGGTGAGCGGGCGCATGCGTTTGCCGAGCCCCGCCGCCATCACCATCGCGCTTTCGATCTTCACGCTCACAACCAAGCCTCCGCCCGTTTCGAAGCGGGGACATTGGCGTCGAACCATTGCCGAACGGGGACAAGCGCCGGATGCTGGAGGTCGCGTTCGAGCAGCCCCCACATGCGCGGCTGAAAACTCTTGTAGTGCGGCTTGTTGTCCCGCTTCCACAGCCGCACGAAAACGCCGAGGATGCGCGTGTTGCGCTGCGCCGCGAGCGCCCAATAAGCGTTCTCGATATCCTGCCCGGTTGCCGCTTGATAGCGCGCGAGCATCGCCGCCTCGACCGTCGGGCTCACGTCGCGCCGCGCATCCTCGAGCACCGAGGCCAAGTCATAGGCCGGATGCCCGACCAGCGCGTCCTGGAAATCGAGCAGGCCATAATGCGCGATGCCGCCCTTGCCCGGCACCAGCATGATATTTTCGGCATGATAGTCGCGCAGCACGGTGACGCGCGGCAGACCATCGGTTTCGACCGGCGTCAGCACCTCGGCCCACGCGGCCCGAAACGCAGCGCGATCGACCTCGATATCGAACGCCGGGCAATACCAGTCGCTGAACAGCATCACCTCGTCGAGCCATTGATCGAGCCCATGCACCCGCAATCCGTCCATCGGCGGCCTCGCGTGAAGGTGGACGAGCAGGTCGGTGACCCCCGCATAATAATCGGCCTCGGTATGCGGCGCTTCATCGACCGTTTCGCGCAGCCGCACATCGCCGAAATCGTCGATCAGCAGCAGGCCCTGTTCCAGGTCGCGCGCGAGGATCGTCGGCGCGGTCAGCCCCTGTTCGCACAGGAACTCGGCGACCGCAATAAACGGCCGCGGATCTTCATGCGGCGGCGGCGCATCCATCAGCACCGCCTGCCGGTCGCCGTCGACGACGCGGAAATAGCGGCGGAACGACGCATCGCCGGCGAGCGGCAAAATCTGGGCATCGCCCCAGCCATGCGCGGCAAGAAACGCGGGCGCATGGGGGGGCGGAATCATCGGAGCGGCCATCTTGCTCCCCAAGCGGGCGGCACCGACGCTGTCAAGACGCGCGCGTCGCCGTCGCCCGAAATCGCGAGCAACAGCGCCTCGGGCCATCCGCTCGCGCCGAGCCGTTCGGGCCATTCGATCAGCAGCGCGCCGTCATAGAGATAATCGTCAAGGCCGAGCTCGATCAGCTCGTCTTCACCCTCGATCCGGTACAGATCGACATGCGCGATCGGCAGGTCGACTTCGGGCGGCGCATAGGGCTGGACGATGGCAAAGGTCGGGCTGGGCGCCTCGCCCGCGAGCCCGCGCGCCTTCAGCATCGCGCGCGCCAGCGTCGTCTTGCCCGCGCCGAGGTCGCCCGACAGCGCCACGACATCGCCGGGCATCAGCGCGGCGCCGATCGCCGCGCCGATCCGTTCGGCCTCGCTCAGATCATATCGCGTGGAGAAATTCGTCATGCGCCGCGCGGCAGACTGATCCGCACGAGCGTGCCCTGCCCTTGCTCGCTCACCACTTCCATCGTGCCGCCGTGCGCCGCGACGAGCTGGCGCGCAAGCGCGAGACCG
>Ga0209257_1000582_pt1 | contig 61499 bp, 62 predicted proteins | sample AraplaCvi_mCL_r2_FD_184277 | JGI IMG/M metagenome (GOLD analysis project Ga0209257, IMG submission 184277) | Arabidopsis root microbial communities from North Carolina, USA - plate scrape MF_Cvi_mCL_r2 (SPAdes) (version 2) | ecosystem: Host-associated > Plants > Roots > Endosphere | place: USA...
CCTTCTCGGGGGTGGCGCCGCCGCCCACGTCCAGGAAGTTGGCCGGCTCGCCGCCGAACAGCTTGATGGTGTCCATGGTGGCCATGGCCAGGCCGGCACCGTTCACCAGGCAGCCGATGTTGCCGTCGAGGCTGATGTAGGCGAGGTCGAACTTGGAGGCTTCGACTTCGGCCGCGTCTTCTTCGTCGAGGTCGCGCAGGGCCACGATTTCAGGGTGGCGGAACAGCGCGTTGCTGTCGAAGTTGAACTTGGCGTCCAGCGCCATGACCTTGCCCTTGCTGTCACGGTTGAGCGGGTTGATCTCGACCAGCGAGGCGTCCGTCTCCATGTAGCAGGTGTAGAGCTTCTTGAGGATGTCGACCGTTTGCGCGGTCGAATCGGCCGGCATGCCGATGCCGTCGGCGATCTGCTTGGCCTGTTCGTCGGTCAGGCCCTTTTCGGGGTCTGCGAACACGGTGATGATCTTCTCGGGCGAGGAGTGGGCCACTTCCTCGATGTCCATGCCGCCTTCGCTCGAAGCGATGAACGCAACCTTCTGGGTGGCGCGGTCGGTCACGGCCGAGACGTAGTATTCCTTGTTGATGTCGGCGCCGTCTTCGATGTACAGGCGGCGGACCTTCTGGCCTTCGGGGCCGGTCTGGTGCGTCTTGAGCTGCATGCCGAGGATTTCGCCGGCGAGCTTCTTGACGTCTTCGATGGACTTGGCGACCTTGACGCCGCCGCCCTTGCCGCGGCCGCCCGCGTGGATCTGGGCCTTGACGACCCAGACCGGGCCTCCAAGTTTCTGGGCGGCTTCCACCGCCTCCTGGACCGTGTAGGCCGGGATGCCGCGCGGCACCGGCACGCCGAACTTGGCAAGGATTTCCTTGCCTTGGTACTCGTGAATCTTCATGAGGGATGTCTCTCGGAAGGAGGAGGTTGAGAACAGGAGATCTGGGGTCTGAGGCTTCGTTGGCTCTGTTGCTCGCGGGCGACGGCAGCCTGACGGCTGGGGGCGGCGAACAACCGCGGACTGTATCATGGTGCGCCGCACCAATACCGTACGCGGGTTTGCGGTCAATACGTACTTTCTTCTAGCCACCCGAGCACACTCCATCATGGCCAAGGTTTTCATCGACGGCGAAGCCGGTACCACCGGCCTGCAGATTCGCGAACGGCTCCAGGCGATGCCGCAGATCGAACTCGTGAGCATCGCACCCGAGCTGCGAAAAGACGCCAACGCCAAGCGCGACCTGATGGCCGGCGTCGATCTGGTGGTGCTGTGCCTGCACGACGACGCGGCGCGCGAGTCGGTCGCGCTGATCGACCAGCTGCCCGGCAGGAAGCCCAAGATCATCGACGCCTCCACGGCGCACCGCATCGCCCCGGGCTGGGTGTTCGGCTTTCCCGAACTGGTGGAAGGCCACTGGCAGGCAGTGGCCAAGGCCGAGCGCGTCGGCAACCCCGGCTGCTACGCCACCGGCGCCATCGCCATGGTGCGTCCGCTGGTCGACGCAGGCCTGCTGCCCGCCGATTTCCCGATCTCGCTGCCCTCGGTGAGCGGCTACTCGGGCGGCGGCCGGACCATGATCGAGGCCTACGAAAAGGGCGAAGCCCCGCTGTTCGAGACCTACGCGCTGGGCCTGAAGCACAAGCACATCCCCGAAATCATGACCTACACCGGCCTCACCCGCCGGCCGGTCTTCATCCCGTCGGTGGGCAACTTCAAACAGGGCATGCTGGTGCAACTGCCGCTGCACCTCGACCTGCTCCCGGGCAAGCCGAAGGCCGGCGACCTGCAGGACGCGCTGGCCGCGCACTACGCGCGCAGCAACACGCCCGAAAAATTCGTGAAGGTACTGCCGCCCACCGAGGACGGCAAGCTCGAGGCGTTGGCGCTCAATGACACCAACGAGCTCGAGATCCGCGTGTTCCCGAACGAAGACCACCGCCATGCCGTGGTGATCGCCCGCCTCGACAACCTCGGCAAGGGCGCCAGCGGCGCCGCGGTGCAGAACCTGAAGCTGATGCTGATGCTGGCGCTCTGAGCGCCGCGCCTCCTCGTCAGTTCACCAGCCAGAGCCCGACGCCCAGCAGCGCCGCGTGCGCGCCCAGCGCGATGTACAGCGGCTTGCGCGAGGGCGTCGCCATGTCCTGCAGCGTCTCGTGGATGCGGCGCGTGAGCAAGGCACGCAGGGCCGGGTCCTGCTCAGCGCCCTCGCCCACCGGCGGCTCGCCATGCTCGGCGCGGCTTTGCTGCCACTCGGCGAGCATCTCGCTCAGCGGCAGCCGGTCGAGCACGAAGCTCACCACCGAACGCACCGCCCTGCCCTCACCCAGCACCGGCGCGAGCTGCTTGCTCAAGGCATCGACCGACAGCCATTCGGCTGCGCGCTGCAGGGTGCCGTGGGCACGCGGCATCGCCTCGATGCGCCCGGCAATCGCGCCACCGAGCCGCTGCGACACCGCCTCGCCACGCGCCGCGACCAGATGCTGCATCGCTCGTGCGCGGCCCTGCTGCACGCCGAGCATCGCGTAAACGGCCACGAACAGCAGCAGCAAAACGGCCACCAGCAGCGGCGGCGAGGTGACGAGCGCGAGGATGGCGCCAGCCCCACCGGCACGCGCCGCCGTGTTGCCCGGCCCGTGCAGTTGGCCCAGGTAGAAGAAGAAAACGCCGCCGCCCAGGACCAGGCCGAGGAGACTGCCCTTGATCACGGAGCCGGCGAAGGAAAGGCCGGCCTTGGCGCCGGTGCGAACGAGAGACGGCTGGCCGATGGGCTCAGGTGACATGGAAAAGCTCCTCCGAAAGTTGACGGCCGGTCCTTCTTGTGGGTTGCAGTGCGAGCTGCCGGCGCGCGGCGGATCATGCCATTGGCGCTCCACACCATAATCGCGCACCCATCTACACGAGGAGGATTCCATGGCCGTCAAATTCCAGAAGCCGACCGCGGCATTCGTTGCCGCTTCCTGGGCCGCACTGCTCATCGGCGCCATCGTCTACCTGATCGGGCTGTGGAACGCCTCCATGCAGCTCAACGAGAAGGGCTACTACTTCACCATCCTGATGTACGGCCTGTTCTCCGCCGTGTCGCTGCAGAAGACCGTGCGCGACCGCCTCGAAGGCACGACCGTGACCGGCATCTACTACGGCCTGTGCTGGATCTCGCTGCTGCTGTCGGTCGCCCTGCTCGCCGTCGGCCTGTTCAATGCCACGCTGGCTGCCAGCGAGAAAGGCTTCTATGCCATGGCATTCCTGCTGAGCCTGTTCGGTGCGGTCGCGGTGCAGAAGAATGTGCGTGACATCGCCGCGCACAAGAGCGAGACGCCCTCGCTCGACGAAGTGCCCGAAGCGAACTGATTCAGCCTGCCTCGGGAAGGTTGCGCAGCGTCATTCGCCGGTTTCATCGAAATCGCTCCTGAGCACCTTCGACACGACGGCACCTGAAAAGCCCCGCGCCATCAGGAACCGCATCTGCTTTGCCCGCTCCTTCGCATCGGCGGGCGGGGCGTCGAAGCGGCGGCGCCACAGGGCGGTGGCGCGCTCGACCTCCGTGTCTTGCAACCCGGCCACCGCTTCGGCAATGGCCTCGGGCGCGATGCCCTTGGCCTGCAGTTCCTGCTTGACCCGCAGCGCACCCGAGCGGGCGGCGCGCTGGTTCAGCACCGAGGCCACCACGCGCGGCTCGCTGATGAAGTCCTTAGCGGCCAGTTCGTCGAGCGCCTTCGCCAGCGTGCCGGGCTCTTCTTCGTGCCTGGCCAGCTTGCGCTCCAGTTCCGCGCGCGAATGTTCGCGCTGGCTCAGCAGGCGCAGTGCGCGGCCTTTGAGGGACGGGGCGTTGAATGCCATGCGGGGGTCGCTCGCGCGGCCCCCCGGGGAGCCGCGCCTGTACTTACTCGCCCTTGTCGGCCTTGTCCGCCTTCGCGGCCTTCTGCGGCTTCTCGGGCGTGGCGCCGGCATCGGCGGCCAGCAGCGGGATGCCCAGCGATTCGCGCACCTTGTTCTCGATCTCGCGCGACAGCTCGGGGTTCTCGCGCAGGAACTCGCGGGCATTGTCTCGGCCCTGGCCGATCTTCTCGCCGTTGTAGGCGTACCAGGCGCCCGACTTGTCGACGATCTTGGCCGTGACGCCCATGTCGATGATCTCGCCCTCGCGGCTGATGCCCTCGCCGAACAGGATGTCGAACTCGGCCGTCTTGAACGGCGGCGACACCTTGTTCTTCACCACCTTCACCTTGGTTTCGTTGCCAATGGCCTCGTCGCCCTTCTTGATGGTGCCGATGCGACGGATGTCCAGGCGCACCGAGGCGTAGAACTTCAGCGCATTGCCGCCGGTGGTGGTTTCGGGCGAGCCGAACATCACGCCGATCTTCATGCGGATCTGGTTGATGAAGATGACCATGCAGTTGGTCTTCTTGATGGTGGCGGTGAGCTTGCGCAGCGCCTGGCTCATCAGGCGGGCCTGCAGGCCGGGCAGCGAGTCGCCCATTTCGCCTTCGATTTCGGCCTTGGGCGTGAGCGCGGCGACGGAGTCGACCACGATCAGGTCCACCGCGCCCGAGCGCACCAGGGAGTCGACGATTTCGAGCGCCTGTTCGCCGGTGTCGGGTTGGCTGATCAGCAGGTCGGACAGGTTCACGCCGAGCTTCTGGGCGTATTGCACATCGAGTGCGTGCTCGGCGTCGACGAAGGCGCAGGTGCCGGCCTGCTTCTGCATGGCGGCGATGACCTGCAGCGTGAGGGTGGTCTTGCCCGACGATTCAGGGCCGTAGATCTCGATGACGCGGCCGCGCGGCAGGCCGCCGACGCCCAGGGCGATGTCCAGGCCCAGCGAGCCGGTGGAGACCACCTGGATGTCTTCGAGCGCCTCGCCTTCGCCGAGCCGCATGATCGTGCCCTTGCCGAACTGCTTTTCGATCTGGGCCAGTGCGGCCTGGAGGGCCTTGGCCTTTTCACTGTTGGCGACCGAGATGCTTGCGCCCTTGACGACTGCGTCCATGTGGAAACTCCTTGAATATCAACGGTTTGTGTTGGGTTCAATCCATCTGCTTTTAATTACAGGCTGGATGCTTGAACAGTAGTGTAGGGGCTCATGGATTCGAGTAAACCCATTTTTTGGTCAGTTTGCTTTACCATTTGGCGCCATGTCCGAAGCCGCGTTCCCGACCGATCCCGACGCCTGGCGCCAGACCCACCTGGGCCGCCTGCTGGGCCACGCGATGCGCCGCTTCGACGAGCGCGTGCTGGAGCTGATGGCGCATGACGTCGGCGTGCCGCTGGCCCTGTCGAACCTCGCGGCGCGCGCGCAGGTGAGCGCGGCGCACATCCACATCACGCGCCACCTGGCACGCGAAGGCTCGCGCCTGACCGAACTGGCAGAGCGCGCCGGCATGACCAAGCAGGCCATGGGCGCGCTGGTCGACCAGTGCGAAGCCTGGGGGCTGGTGACGCGCGGTCCCGACCCGCTCGACGCGCGGGCGCGGCGCGTGCTGTTCACGGCCGACGGCCTGGCCTGGCTCGACGCCTTCCGCAGTGCGGTGACGCAGGCCGAAGGCGAGTTCCGCGGCAGCGTGGGAAACGACATTGCCACCGTGGTAACCATCGGACTCGAAGCCTATACGGCGGGCTAGACTCCAAGGCGGAGACCAACGCGCGCCCAGGGGCGCCGATACAGCCGGAGGTGGCGCATATGCGGATTCTGATTGCCGAAGACGACCAGGTGCTGGCCGATGCCCTGCTGCGCAGCCTGCGCACCTCGGGCGCGGCGGTCGACCACGTGGCGAACGGCTCGCAGGCCGACACCGCCCTCATGACGCACGACGAATTCGACCTGTTGATCCTCGATCTCGGGCTGCCCAACCTGCACGGCATCGAGATCCTCAAGCGCCTGCGCGCGCGCGGCTCGCAGCTGCCGGTGCTGGTGCTCACGGCGGCCGACAGCGTGGAGGAACGCGTCAAAGGCCTGGACCACGGCGCCGACGACTACATGGCCAAGCCCTTCAGCCTGCAGGAGCTCGAGGCGCGCGTACGCGCGCTCACCCGGCGCGGCATGGGCACCACCAGCAACACGATCCGCCACGGCCCGCTGGTCTACGACCAGGCCGGCCGCGTGGCGACCATCGACGGCAAGATGATCGAACTGTCGGCGCGCGAACTCGGCCTGCTCGAAGTGCTGCTGCAGCGCGCCGGCCGGCTGGTGAGCAAGGACCAGCTGGTCGACCGCCTGTGCGAATGGGGCGAGGAGGTGAGCCTCAACGCCATCGAGGTCTACATCCACCGGCTGCGCAAGAAGATCGAGAAGGGCCCGGTGCGCATCGCGACGGTGCGCGGGCTGGGCTACTGCCTCGAAAAGATCCAGTGACGACCACACGGCAGCCGCCACGCGCGGGCGGCGGCACGCCGGAGGAATCGGCGCGATGAAGTTGTTCCAGCGCGCACAGCGCTCCCTGTTCGGCGAGATCCTCGACTGGATGCTCACGCCGCTGCTGCTACTGGTTCCGGTGAGCATCGGCGTCACCTGGCTGGTGGCGCAGGGCATCGCCAACGCGCCCTACGACCGCGCGCTGGAGCACAACGTGAAGGCGCTGGCCGAGCTGGTGACGGTGAAGGAAGGACACGCGCAGTTCGTGCTCTCGCAGTCGGCGCGCGAGATCCTGCGCGCCGACGAGACCGGCCACGTCTACTACCAGTTGCTCGACGGCTACGACAACCTGCTCAGCGGCGAGCGCGACATCCCGCAGCCCGGGCTCGACGAGCCGCTGCCGCCCGGCCAGGTCTTCCTGCACAACAGCGACGTGCACGGCCAGCCGGTGCGCGTGGCCTCGATGTGGATCGCCAGCGGCACCGACGACGTGCCGCCCACGCTGCTGCAGCTGGCCGAGACGCGCGAGAAGCAGTCGGTGCTGGCGGCCGAGATCATCAAGGGCGTGCTGCTGCCGCAGTTCGCGATCCTGCCGCTGGCGGTGCTGCTGATCTGGCTGGCGCTGGTGCGCGGCATCAAGCCGCTGTCGGTGGTGGAGGCGCGCATCCGCGAGCGCCGCCCGGGCGACCTGAGCCCGCTGGACGAATCCTCGGTGCCGCTGGAAGTGGTGCCGCTGGTGTCCTCGGTGAACGAGCTGCTGGACAAGCTCAACGACTCCATCGGCACCCAGAAGCGCTTCTTGGCCGACGCGGCGCACCAGCTGAAGACGCCGCTGGCGGGCCTTCGCATGCAGGCCGACCTGGCGCAGCGCGAGGGCGCCAACGCCGACGAACTGAAGCAGTCGCTCAAGCAGATCGGCCGCGCGAGCAAGCGCGCCACGCACACGGTGAACCAGCTGCTGTCGCTGGCGCGCGCCGAGGGCAACAGCGCCAACGCGCACCACCAGCCCTGCGACCTCGCGAAGCTGACCATCGAGGTGGTGCGCGAGGCGGTGCCGCGCGCGATCGAGAAGCGCATCGACCTGGGCTACGACGGCGTCGAGCCCGGCGCGCCGGGCGTGGTGTTCGACGGCAACGCCACGCTGCTGAAGGAGTTGGTGCGCAACCTGGTCGACAACGCCATCAACTACACGCCCTCGACGCCCGAGCGCCCCGGCCTGATCACCGTGCGCGTGCTGGCCGACCCCTTCGGCCACGTGCTGCTGCTGCAGGTGGAGGACAACGGCCCCGGCATCGCCGAGGCCGACCGCGAACTGGTGTTCGAGCCCTTCTACCGCGTGCTCGGCAACGAGGCCGACGGCTCGGGGCTGGGCCTGCCGATCGTGCTGGAGATCGCGAACCAGCACCGCGCGCAGGTGAAGCTGGAAGACGCGCATCCCGGCAAGCAGCCACCGGGCGCGCTCTTCACGGTGCGATTCGAAGGCGAGCAGCCGTCCTGAGACGGCAGCGGGAGTTCGTCAGGGCGCCGGCGCGGCGGCCTTCGGCGCTTCCTTGCGGATCTGCAGCCACTCGGGGTGGATCTGCCGCGCCATGCGCTGCGGCTCGCGCTCCGCGAGGCTGGCCGGCGCAAGCCCGAAGCCCGCGAGATCGCCGCGCGCCCAGAGGAAGTAGCCGGCATTGGCCAGCAACAGGACGACGAGGAGCAGGCGCAGCTTCATGGTGGCGGTCAGAAAGACATGCCGCGAGGGCGCACGCTCACTTCATCGCTGGAAATGAGCTGCAGGCCGGCGTCGGTGCGCACCTGCAGTTCGCCGCCCCAGGCCACGCCCTCGCACAGGCCTGCGGTGCCGTCGCTGAGCGCCACCTCGCGCCCGCGCAGCACGTCGCGCGCGGCAAAACGTTCGGCGAAAGGAGCAAAGCCGCGGGCCTCGAAGTCGAGCACCGTCCGCACCAGCGGCTCGGCCAGTTCGGCCAGCACCTCGGGAGCACTGGCTCCAGGACGCCACTGGTGCAGCCATGCCGGCGGCGTGCGCATGCCGTCGCCCTCGCGCGCGCCGATGTTGATGCCGATGCCGATCACCACATAACGCGACGCATCCGGGCCGCCATCGGAGGGCAGGGCGGTTTCGATGAGGATGCCGACCAGCTTGCGGTCGTCGACCCAGATGTCGTTGGGCCACTTGAGTCCGATCTTGTGCGCGCCCGAGGGGTCGAGCCCCTCGGCCACCGCCACGCCGACGGCCAGCGACAGGCCCGACCAGTCGGCGGGTGCGAGCGGCATGCCCAGCGAGAAGGTCAGCGAGACAGCCGCGTCCTGCTGCGCACCGCTCTGCCAGGGGCGCCCGAGCCGGCCGCGCCCGGCCGTCTGGCGCTCGGCCACGAGCAGCACGGGCTCGACGCGGCCGGCGCGCGCGCGGCGCATCAGCTCGGTGTTGGTGGAATCTATTTCCGCCACCGCCTCGACCGCGAAGCCGGGCACCAGCGGCGCGACCGACGCGGCGATCCGGTCCTGGAACCAGTCGGCGGTGCTGCTGTTGCTCATGGTCAGTCCTTTGCGGACTTGTCTTTCTTCGCGGATTTCTTTTCCGCTTTCGCCTCAGCCTTCTTTTCGGCCTTTTTGGCTTCCTTTTTCTTCGCTTCTTTTTTCTCGGCCTTTTTCTTTTCGGCTTTTTTCTTTGCCTTCTTCTTCTTTTTCTTTTCCTCGTCCTCATCCTTGGGTGTCAGCAGCGTGCCGCGGCACTGCTCCGAGCCGCACCAGCAGGGAAATTCGGAAAGCAGCTTGGGCGTGTACGGCTCGTCGATGATCAGGCCGTAGTCGTAGTTGAGCTCCTCGCCGGCGGCGATGTTGCGCAGCGCCTTGATATAAACGCGTCCATCGACTTCGTCGGCTTCGCAGTTCGGCTCGCACGAGTGGTTGATCCATCGAGCATCGTTGCCCTTGACGTTGCCGTCGATCACGCGGCCGTCGTCGATGTGGAAGTAGAAAGTGTGGTTCGGCTGGGTCGGGTCGTGCGGATGGCGGCGCAGCGCCTCCTTCCAGCTGATGACTTCGCCCTTGTATTCGATCAGCGTCTCGCCTTCGGCCAGGTCCTGCACGGCGAACACGCCGTTGCCGTGGACATCGGAGCGCCGCATCTGGATGCGGCGGCCGCCGGAACGATCCTTGCCGGGCTGCGCGTCCGCCTCGGGGAGCGCGGTGGCCTGCGTATCACGACCGGCCGGAAGTGGGGATTTGGAAGGCATCGCCGAAGTCTGTTAGTTTGAATATGCACACACATGCGCGTGTGCGCGTGCGCACGCGGAAGCCGCAGATTGTATGTGGCCCCCACGCTCCTGCACTGCGTGTCGTCGCTGCCCCCCGAGGGGGCCGCAGGCCGCCTCGGGGCGGCCCGGCGCCGGCCTGAATTTTTTTAGGAACTGTTGATGAAGACGTTGGTAATCGCAGAAAAGCCGTCGGTGGCGCAGGACATCGTCCGCGCTCTCACGCCGGTCGCAGGGAAATTCGACAAACACGACGAGCATTTCGAGAACGACAGCTATGTCGTGACCAGCGCGGTCGGTCACCTGGTCGAAATCCAGGCGCCCGAGGAATTCGACGTCAAGCGCGGCAAGTGGAGCTTCGCCAACCTGCCGGTGATTCCGCCGCACTTCGACCTGAAGCCCGTCGACAAGACCAAGACGCGCCTGAACGCGGTGGTCAAGCAGGCCAAGCGCAAGGACGTGACGCAGCTCATCAACGCATGCGACGCGGGGCGCGAGGGCGAGCTGATCTTCCGCCTGATCGAGCAGTACGCGGGCGGCAAGTCGGGGCTGAACAAGCCGGTCAAGCGCCTCTGGCTGCAGTCGATGACGCCGCAGGCCATCCGCGAGGGCTTCGACGCGCTGCGCACCGAGAAGCAGATGCAGGGCCTGGCCGATGCCGCGCGCTCGCGCTCGGAGGCCGACTGGCTGGTGGGCATCAACGGCACGCGCGCGATGACCGCCTTCAATTCGCGCGATGGCGGCTTCTTCCTCACGACCGTGGGCCGCGTGCAGACGCCCACGCTGTCGGTGGTGGTGGAGCGCGAGGAGCAGATCCGCAAGTTCGTCTCGCGCGACTACTGGGAAATCCACGGCACCTTCGCGGCCGAGGCCGGCGAGTACCCGGGCAAGTGGTTCAACCCCGACTGGAAGAAGGCGAACGCACCGCTCTTGCCCAACGGCGAGCCCGACCCCGAGCAGCGCGCCGACCGCGTCTGGAACGAGCAGGAAGCCCGCGCCATCGCCGATGCCGCGCGCGGCAAGCCGGCCACCGTCACCGAAGAGAGCAAGCCCACCACGCAGGCCTCGCCGCTGCTGTTCGACCTGACCTCGCTGCAGCGCGAGGCCAACAGCCGCTTCGGCTTCAGCGCCAAGACCACGCTGGCGCTGGCGCAGAGCCTGTACGAGCGCCACAAGGCGCTGACCTACCCGCGTACCGATTCGCGCGCGCTACCCGAGGACTACCTGCCGGTGGTCAAGCAGACCATGGGCATGCTGGCCAACAGCGGCATGAAGCATCTGGCGCCCTTCGCCCAGCAGGCGGTGGACGGCAACTACGTGAAGCCCAACAAGCGCATCTTCGACAACGCGAAGGTGTCGGACCACTTCGCCATCATCCCGACGCTGCAGGCGCCCAGCGGCCTGAGCGAGGCCGAACAGAAGCTCTACGACTTCGTCGTGCGGCGCTTCCTCTCGGTGTTCTTCCCGAGCGCCGAATACCAGGTCACCACGCGCATCAGCACGGTGGAGCAGGGCGGCAGGAAGTACGCCTTCCGCACCGACGGCAAGGTGCTGGTGAAGCCGGGCTGGCTCGCCATCTACGGCAAGGAAGCGCAGGACGACGAGAAGGAAGACGACAAGGACGGCAAGCGCCTCGTGCCGGTGAAGCCGGGCGAGATCGTGAAGGCCGAGTCGGTCGACACCAAGGGCCTGAAGACGCGCCCGCCGGCGCGCTACTCCGAAGCCACGCTGCTCGGCGCGATGGAAGGCGCGGGCAAGACCATCGACGACGACGAACTTCGCGAGGCCATGCAGGAAAAGGGCCTGGGCACGCCAGCCACGCGCGCGGCCACCATCGAAGGGCTGATCACCGAGAAGTACATGCTGCGCGAAGGCCGCGAGCTGATCCCCACGGCCAAGGCCTTCCAGCTCATGACGCTGCTGCGCGGCCTGGGTGTGGAAGAACTCTCCAAGGCCGAGCTGACCGGCGAGTGGGAATACAAGCTCGCGCAGATGGAAAAGGGCGCGCTGAGCCGCGATGCCTTCATGCGCGAGATCGCCGAGATGACGGAGCACATCGTCAAGAAGGCGAAGGAATACGACCGCGACACCGTGCCGGGCGACTACGCGACCCTGCAGACGCCGTGCCCCAACTGCGGCGGCGTGGTGAAGGAAAACTATCGCCGCTACGGCTGCGTCGGCAAGAGCGGCACGGGCGAGGACGCCTGCGGCTTCTCGTTCGGCAAGTCGCCGGCCGGGCGCACCTTCGAGGTGGCCGAGGCCGAGGCGCTGCTGCACGACAAGCACATCGGTCCGCTGGAAGGCTTCCGCTCCAAGGCCGGCTGGCCCTTCACCTCCGAGATCGTTCTCAAGTTCGACGAGGAGGCGAAGAACTGGAAGCTGGAATTCGACTTCGGCGACGACAAGAACGGCGACACCGGCGAGATCGTCGACTTCAGCGAGCAGGACACCGTGGGCCCGTGCCCGGTGTGCGGCGCGCCGGTGTTCGAGCACGGCAGCAACTACGTCTGCGAGAAGTCGGTGCCGACGAATGCGCAGCCGACGCCCAGCTGCACCTTCAAGACCGGCAAGATCATCCTGCAGCAGCCGGTGGAGCGCGCGCAGATGGAAAAGCTGCTCGCCACCGGCAAGACCGACCTGCTCGACAAGTTCGTGAGCATGCGCACGCGCCGCGCCTTCAAGGCCTTCCTGACCTGGAATGCCGAAGAGGGCAAGGTGACCTTCGAGTTCGCGCCGCGCGAGGGCGGCAGCAAGTTCCCGCCGCGCAAGACCTTCGGCAAGGCCGCGCCCGCGGCCAAGAAGGTGGCGGCGAAGAAGACGCCCGCCGCGAAGAAGGCCCCGGCAGCGAAGAAGGCGGCCGCGCCGCGCAAGCCCGGCGCGGGCTTGAAGCCCAGCGACTCACTGGCCGCGGTGATCGGCGCCGAACCAGTGGCGCGCACCGAGGTCATCAAGAAGCTGTGGGACTACATCAAGGCCAACGGCCTGCAGGACGCGGCCAACAAGCGCGCGATCAATGCCGACGCCAAGCTCAAGCCGGTGTTCGGCAAGGACCAGGTGACGATGTTCGAGCTCGCGGGCATCGTCGGCAAGCACCTTTCGGCGCCCTGAGCCATGCGGCGCCGACATTTGGCCGCCGGCCTGGCTGCAGCGATGCTGCTGGGCACAGCCTGCCTCGCACAAGCCGCGGCCTGGCCTGACAAGCCCGTCAAGCTGGTCGTGCCCTTCCCGCCGGGACAGGCCACCGACATCTTCGCCCGCGCGCTCGCCGAACAGCTCGGCAAGCGGCTGGGCCAGCCGGTGGTCGTCGACAACAAGGCCGGTGCCGGCAGCAACATCGGCACCGAGTTCGTGGTGCGCTCGCAGCCCGACGGCTACACGCTTGTGGTGGCCGGCAGCGCGATGGCGGTGAACCAGACGCTCTATGCCAAACCGGGCTTCGACCCGCGCAAGGACCTGGTCGGCATCTCGTTGATCGCCAAGGTGCCGCTGGTGTTCCTGGCCACGCCCGAGAGCGGCATTCGCACGCTGGCCGACCTCACCGCGCGCGCCAAGGCCGAGCCGGGGCGGCTGAGCTACGCGAGCGCCGGCATCGGCGGCACGCAGCACCTTTCGGGCGAGATGTACAAGTCGGCGGCGCACGTGTTCATCACGCACATTCCGTACCGCGGCAGCGGACCCGCGCAGTCGGACTTCCTGGGCAACCAGATTCCGCTGATGGTCGACTCGGTGACGGCCGCGCTGCCGCACATCAAGTCGGGCAGGGCAGTGGCGCTGGCCGTGACCTCGGCCACGCGCTCCTCGCAATTGCCCGACGTGCCCACCGTGCGCGAAAGCGGCGTGGCGGGCACGAAGAACTTCGAGGCCGTGGGCTGGCTCGGCCTGATGGCGCCGCGCGGCACGCCACCCGACGTCGTCGAGCGGCTCAACCGCGAAGTCACGGACATCCTGAAGAGCGAGCAGATGGCGCGCTTCATCCGCGAGCGCGGTTCCGAGCCCGCGCCCACGACGCCGGCCGAGTTCGACCGCTTCGTGGCGAGCGAGATCGGCGTCTGGGGTGCGGCGGTGAAGGCTTCGGGCGCCAAGCCGGAGTAGCAACGGAGCAAGGGCCGGGGCTGTTACAAGGCCGGCCAGGGCTGCGGCCTATAGTGGTCTGCAGTCCCACCCTTTCCTGGAGTTTTCCGTGAAGTCATTCATTGCAGCTGTGTTCGCCCTTGCGATGGGGGCCGTCCTGGCGGGCTGCGCCGGAACGGGCTCGGCCGGATCGTCGGGCTCCGCCGGTGCGTCGCCGGGCAGCGGTGTCACGGTGTTCGGCACCATCGATGCCGGCGTCAGCGGCAGCACGAACCGCTCCGACCGGCGCTAGGCTCGGCCGGCGGCCATTCTCCCGATCGCGTCAGCGCCGCAGCAGCGCCTGTCGCAGCACTCGCGCCGCGCGGTCGCGGATCTTGGCGGGGCCGGACCCCGGCGACGTCTTGGGCGCGACCCTTGCGGTCGCGCAGGCCCACAAAAAGTCATGCAGGATCGGCGTGTCGTCGACCGTCTCGGTGCTGCCGTACTTGTGGAACTCGGGATGCCACTGGGTCGCGGCGATGTAGCTGCGACCCTTGTCAGACCGGCGGCGGATGGCTTCGGGCACGCGGTCGGGCAGGCTCCAGGCCTCGATCTCGAAGCCCGGTGCGAGCCCCTTGATGCCCTGGTGGTGGATGCTGTTGACGCGCGCCTTCTGCACCTGCGGAAAGAGCTTGGAAAGCCGCGTGCCCTGCACCAGTTCGATCTCGTGGAAGTTCTGGTCGTAGGTGACCGGGTCGCGGTGGCGCAGGCCGCCCGCGTGCTGGGCCTCGATGTCCTGGTAGAGCGTGCCGCCGAAGGCCACGTTGATGAGCTGCAGCCCGCGGCACACGCCGAAGATCGGTTTGCCCGCCTGCTCGAAGGCCTCGACCAGCGCGAGGTCGTAGAGGTCGCGGATCTGGTCGCCGATCCACGCGTCCTTGAGCGGCACTTCGCCGTAGCTGCCGGGCCAGACGTCGGCACCGCCGTGCATCACGACACCGTCGAGCCACTCTGCGTAGTGTGAAAGCTTGGTGTCGCCGCGCGCGGTTTCGCCGGTGGGGCAGGGCACCATCACCACCATCGCGCCGGCGGACATGAGCCAGTGCGCGATCGATTGCTCGACGTACTGCAACGTCTTGTTGGTGAAGAGCGAGCGGGCCGGGTCGGCATGCGAAAAGCAGGCGGACAGGCCGATCTTGAGTCGAGCGGAAACAGGTTGTGTCATCGCGGGACTGTCGTCAGTGGGAACCGGACGATGGATGCGAAAAGGAAAGTCCATTTTGGCTCGTTGGCCTCTCGCACGGGGTCGGACGACACGCCAAGTATGCTTTCAACGCCGCCCCAACGAAGAAGGAAGACAAGCCGATGAAAACCATCAAGGGCCCCGCCATTTTCCTGGCCCAGTTCGCGGGAGACACCGCCCCCTTCGACACGCTCGACGGCATCGCCGGCTGGGCCGCCGGGCTGGGCTACAAGGGCGTGCAGATCCCGAGCTGGGACGCGCGCCTGTTCGACCTTCGGCGCGCCGCCGAGAGCAAGACCTACTGCGACGAGGTGAAGGGCACGCTGGCGAAGCACGGCCTGGAGATCACCGAGCTTTCGACGCACCTGCAGGGCCAGCTGGTGGCAGTGCATCCGGCCTACGACGCGGGCTTCGACGGCTTCGCGGCGCCCGAGGTGCGCGGCGACCCGGTGCGGCGGCAGCAGTGGGCGGTCGAGCAGCTGCACTTCGCAGCCAGGGCCTCGGCCAACCTGGGCCTCACGGCGCACGCGACCTTCTCGGGCGCGCTGGCATGGCCGTACCTGTATTCGTGGCCGCCGCGCCCGCCGGGCCTCATCGAGGAGGCCTTCGACGAACTCGCGCGCCGCTGGCGGCCGATCCTCGACGCCTTCGACGCCGTGGGCGTGGACGTGGGCTACGAGATCCACCCCGGCGAAGACCTGCACGACGGCGTGAGCTACGAGATGTTTTTGGAGCGCGTGAACAACCACCCGCGCGCCTGCCTGCTGTACGACCCGAGCCACTTCGTGCTGCAGCAGCTCGACTACCTGGCGTACATCGACCACTACCACGAGCGCATCAAGATCTTCCACGTGAAGGACGCCGAGTTCAACCCGACCGGCAAGCAGGGCGTGTATGGCGGTTTCCAGAGCTGGATCAACCGGGCCGGGCGCTTCCGCTCACTGGGCGATGGGCAGGTGAACTTCAAAGCCATCTTCTCGAAGATGGCGCAGTACGACTTTCCGGGCTGGGCGGTGCTGGAGTGGGAGTGCTGCATCAAGCACCCGGAAGACGGCGCGCGCGAAGGCGCGAAGTTCATCGCCGACCACATCATCCACGTGGCGGACCGGGCGTTCGACGACTTCGCGGCGGGCGGGGTGGACGTGGCGGCCAACAGGCGGATGCTCGGAATCGGCTGACCTGACCGTCAGAGCAACGTGACCAGCCGACGGATCGCGCCGTCGATCTGCGGCTCGGCGATCAGCCCGTAGCCGAAGGCGAGGCCGTTGGCCACGCCGGGCGCGTGCGGATCGAGCGCAAAACGCGAGAGCGGCGGCAGCGTGATGCCGGCCGCGGCGGCGCGCTCCACCACCGCATCGGCGCGCGTACCGCCGTGCAGCCGGGCCGACAGGTGCAGGCCGGCGTCCGAAGGAATCACTTCGAGCCGCCCCGCACCGTGGCGTGCCAGGGCCTCGAGCAATGCGGTGCGCCGCGCGCCGTAGAGCTTGCGCATCTTGCGGATGTGGCGCGCCAGGTGCCCCTCGGCGATGAAGGCGGCCAGCGCCTCCTGGCCCAGCACCGGGCCGTGCCAGTCGGCCAGTTCGCGCGCGCGCACCAGCGCCGCGCGGGCCCAGGGCGGCGCCACCACGAAGCCTAGCCGCAGCGCGGGGAACAGGCTCTTGGAAAAGGTGCCGATGTAGAAGACCGACTCGGCGCGGTCGAGGGTCTGCAGCGCATCGAGCGGGCGGCCGGCGAAGCGGAATTCGCCGTCGTAGTCGTCCTCGATGACGACCGCGTTGCGCGCCCGCGCGAAGGCCAGCAGGGCGGCACGGCGCGGCGGCGACATCGCCACGCCGGTGGGGAATTGATGCGAGGGCGTCACGCAGACCACGCGGGCCTCGGGTGGAATGCAGTCCACGCACATGCCTTCGTCGTCGGTCGGCACGGTCACCACTTTCGCGCCAGCGGCCAGCATGGCTTCGCGCAGCGAGGGATAGAACAGCTGCTCAACCGCGACCACCGTGCGCCCCGGTACGACGAGGATGCGCGCGAGCAGCCCGAAGGCCTGCTGCGCGCCGGCCGTGACCACGATGTCGCCGGCGGTGCAGCCGACGGCGCGGGTGAACGACACGTGCTTCGCGATGGCCTCGCGCAGCGCGCCCTGGCCCTGCGGGTCGGCGTAGTCGGCGGTCTGGCGTGCGATGCGGCGCAGCGCGCGGTCGCTCAGGCGGCGCCAGATGTCGAAGGGAAAGGCGCTCACGTCGGGCAGGCCGACGCGGAAGTCGTCGCGCGCTGGCAATGGCTGCAGCGTGGGTGCGAGGTCCGCGCCCGGAAGGGTGAGTGGCACCAGACGGGGGTCGCGCCGGGCTGTCGAGGCTTTGGTGGCGCGGCCGCGCCGGGAGGCCGGCAGCGTGTCGGCCACGTAGGTGCCGGCGCCGGGGCGCGCCAGCAGGTAGCCCTCGCTCAGCAGCAGGTCGTAGGCCGCGAGCATGGTGTTGCGCGACACGCCCAGCCGCTGCGCCAGCGCGCGCGTGGCGGGCAGGCGCGCGCCGGGCTGCAGCCGGCCGTCGAGGATGGCGCCGCGCAGCTGGCGGTGCACCTCGCGCAGCAGTTCGCGCGAGCCGGCGCCCGGCAGGTGGATGGCGAGTTCGAAAAGTGGCTCCATGAGCTTCGTCAATTGTGGTTCTTTTGAAGAGCCAATTGCAAACGTACTCTGGAGGCCTCGAACACAGCTTCAACGGAGTTCCTCATGAACGACACCGATCTCCCGACCTCGCGACCGCCTGAACGCCTGCCCCTGAGCCTGGGCTGGCTCGCGCTGGGCGCCTTCGCCATCGGCACCGAAAGCTTCATGGTCGCGGGGCTGCTGCCGGTGCTGGCGGCCGACCTGCAGGTCAGCGCCGCGCGGGCCGGGCAGCTGGTGCTGCTGTTCGCGCTGAGCTATGCGATCGGCTCGCCGGTGATGGCGGCGCTGCTGGCGCGCTTCGGTCGCCGGCCGCTGCTGATTGCCAGCCTCGCGGCCTTCTCGGCGCTGACGCTGGCGGCATCGATGGCGCACGGCTTTGCGCAGCTGGCATTCGCGAGGGTCGCGCTGGGGCTGGTGGCTGGCGTGTTCCTGCCGACCGCGAGCGCGGTGGCGGCCGCGATGGTGTCGCCCGCGCTGCGCGGCCGAGCGCTGGCCATCGTGACCGGCGGCGGTACGGTGGCGGTGGCACTGGGCGTGCCGCTGGGCGCGTGGATCTCCGGCTGGGGCGGCTGGCGCACGGCCTACCTGCTGATCGCGGCGGCTGCGGCGCTTGCCACCTTGGGCCTCGCCCTCGGGCTGCCGCGCCAGCTGGCGCAGGCCCCGGTGGCTGCAAAGCGCGCGCCGGCCTTTGCCGTGGCCCGCGAGCCGGGCGTGCTGCCGGCACTGCTGATCAGCATGCTGTGGGCCACGGGCGGCTTCAGCTTCTACACCTACATCGCACTGTTCCTCTCGGAAACGCTGGGCTTTGGCGCCGAAGGCGCGAGTGCGGTGTTCTTCGCCATCGGCGTGGCGGCAGCCATCGGCACCGCGGCTGGCGGCTGGGCCACCGACCGCTTCGGTGCCGATCGCATGGCACAGGGCTTCGCGCTGATGCTGGTGCTGATCCTGGGTGGGCTCTCGTTCTCGGCACAGATGCTGCCGCGCGGCTTGGCACTGCCGCTGATCGTGGGGCTGTCGGCGCTGTGGGGCTTCGCGGGCTGGGGGTTCGGCCCGGCGCAGGCGGTGCGGCTGATCCGGCTTGCGCCGGAGCGCGCGCCGATGACGCTGTCGCTCAACGCATCGGCGATCTACCTTGGCATTGCGGCCGGCTCGGCACTGGGCGGCATGGCGATCGAACTGGCCGGCGTCGGCGCGGTGGGCTGGGTGGGGGCGGCCTGCCAGTTCACGGGGCTGATGCTGCTGTGGCGCGCGCCACGCGCGGCCCGCAGCGCCTCGTCAAACTATGTTTTTGATAGCGAATAGTGCTTGAGCAACGGCCCTTCGGGGCCTTTTTGATGAGATCGTTGTTTTAAAGACAAGCAACTGTCATGCCCTGCAAGCTATAATGTCGGGTTCGTTTCGATACCACGACGAAGAATTTCGTCAATACCGCCGGCTGACCTGCACTGTCCCTTGGATTCTTCAGGCCTCTCACTTCCAAGCCGGCTTTTACAGTGTGTTGGAGCGCCAGACCGGGCGCCCATGATTGCCACCACTGCCTTCGTTCCTGTTGAAGCGAATAGCGCGTCCGCCGCGCCATTCCGGCCGGCCCACGCCCGTTTTCAATTATTTTTCAGGCACTTCGCGCTTTGCATCTGCGCGCTGTGCCAAGGCTTCATGGACATCATTCAACACAGTATCGCGGTGGGCAAGTACCTTGTTTCTCCGCTCATCCGACATCAGGACGACGGCAAGTACGCCGCTTCGGTCTCGATCCGCTCCGGCCACGGCAGCGGCATGCACGACCGCGTGATGCGCTTCACGCCGCGCTTTGCCAGCCACGCCGCCGCCGTCGGCTACGCCATCGACCAGGGCCTCGGCTGGGTGCGCGAACGCGCCCCCCAGGTTTCGAAGACGGCCCCTCTCGCGCTTCCGTGCGCGGGCTGAAACAATTACGCCCAATTCCATCTCCAACAAACATCGAACGAGTCAGAGGTAACCACATATGCCCAAGGAAGAACTGATCGAAATGAATGGCGCAGTGACCGAAGTCCTGCCCGACTCGCGCTACCGCGTCACGCTGGACAACGGCCATCAGCTGATCGCCTACAGCGGCGGCAAGATGCGCAAGCACCACATCCGCATCCTGGCGGGTGACAAGGTGTCGCTCGAACTCTCGCCCTACGACCTGACCAAGGGCCGTATCACCTTCCGTCACCTGGAACGTCGCGGCCCGCCGCCGACCACCGGCGGCAACAACTCCCCCCGCCGCTGATCCGCAACTGACGAAAGGCCTTGCGGTGCCCGCAAAGGGCGCCCGCAAGGCTTTTGTTTTTTGCGCTTCCCGGCTGCTGAACGATGACCACACCCAACCCCACAGCCGGCGGCACCCCAGCCGACAACGGCTTTGCCTCGCTGGCGCTCTCGCCCCAGATGCTGGCCAATCTCACCCAGCTCGGCTACACGCAGATGACGGCCATCCAGGCCGCCGCGCTGCCGCCGGCGCTGCTCGGCAAGGACCTGATCGCGCAGGCCAAGACCGGCAGCGGCAAGACCGCCGCCTTTGCGCTGGCGCTGCTTTCCAACCTGAACCCGCGCCGCTTCGCCATCCAGGCGATGGTGCTGTGCCCGACGCGCGAACTGGCCGACCAGGTCACGACCGAAATCCGCCGCCTGGCGCGTGCCGAAGAAAACATCAAGGTCGTCACGCTCTGCGGCGGCGTCGCCCTGCGCGGGCAGATCGCCAGCCTGGAGCACGGTGCGCACATCGTCGTGGGCACGCCGGGCCGCATCATGGACCACCTCGAGCGCGAGAACCTGAACCTCGAGGCGCTCAACACCCTGGTGCTCGACGAGGCCGACCGCATGCTGGACATGGGCTTCTTCGACGACATCGTGACGGTGGCGCGCCAGTGCCCTTCGGCCCGCCAGACGCTGCTGTTCTCGGCCACGTACCCCGAAGGTATCGCCAAGCTCGCGCAGCAGTTCATGAAGAGCCCCGAGCAGATCACGGTGCAGGCGCAGCATGAAGGCAGCAAGATCCGCCAGCGCTGGTACCAGGTGAAGGACAGCGAGCGGCTGCACACCGTGAGCCTGCTGCTCGACCATTTCCGCCCTGTCAGCACGCTGGCCTTCTGCAACACCAAGCAGCAGTGCCGCGACCTCGTCGAGGTGCTGCAGGCCCAGGGCTTCAGCGCGTTGGCGCTGTTCGGCGAGCTGGAGCAGCGCGAGCGCGACCAGGTGCTGGTGCAGTTCGCCAATCGCAGCTGCTCGGTGCTGGTTGCCACCGACGTGGCAGCGCGCGGGCTCGACATTTCGCACCTCGAAGCCGTGATCAACGTCGACGTGACGCCCGATTCCGAAATCCACATCCACCGCGTCGGCCGCACCGGCCGCGTGGGCCAGCAGGGCGGCTCGGAAGGCCTGGCGCTGAACCTGGCCAGCATGAACGAGATGGGCTTCGTCGGGAAGATCGAGCAGCTGCAGGGCCGCGAATCCGAATGGCACGAACTGGCCGAGCTCACGCCGGGCAAGGGCGAGCCGCTGAAGCCGCCGATGGCCACGCTGCAGATCGTGGGCGGGCGCAAGGAAAAGATCCGCGCCGGCGACGTCCTGGGCGCGCTGACCGGCGACTGCGGCTATGCCAAGGACCAGGTCGGCAAGATCAACGTCAACGAGTTCTCGACGTACGTGGCGGTGGACCGCGCGATCGCCGAGGAAGCCGCGCGCAAGCTGTCGGCCGGCCGCGTCAAAGGCAAGTCGGTCAAGGTGCGGCTGCTGGAGCAGTAGCCGCCGCACCGGCCTGCGGCGAGGTCGGGGCCACCGGCGCGTCGAGCGGCGGCGCCGCGGCCGCAGCGGGCGCAGCGGGCGCGGGCGCCTCCTGCCGCGCCAGCTTCGCGGCCAGCCGGAACGCCACGATCACCGCCAGCAGGCCGAAGATCGACGAGCCCACGGCCTGCCCGATCAGCACGCCTGCCGCACCGTAGTGCGAGCCCCACCACGCGAACGGAATCGTGCCCAGCGTGGCGCGCCCCCAGTTGAATGCGGTCGACAGCAGCGGATGCCCGAGGTTGTTGAACGAGGCGTTCGCCACGAACAGCCCGCCCGCGAAGAAGAAGCTCGCGGCCAGCCAGCCGCAGAAGAGCGAGATCAGCTCGGCCGCCTGCCCGTCGGCCGAGAACGCGCGGATCAGCACGCCCTGCCCGAGCGCCAGCACCAGCCACGCCACGGCCACCGACGCCACCATGAACAACAGGCTGTCGCGCAGCCCTTCCTGCACGCGGCGGAACTGCCCCGCGCCCAGGTTCTGCGCGAGGATCGGCCCGACCGCGCCGCTGAGCGCATAGACCAATCCGAAGGCCACCGGCGTCAGCCGGTCGATGGTGGCCGCGCCCGCCACCGCCGAGGGCCCGAACTGCGCGACCGAATGCGTGACGAAGGCCGCGCCCACCGGCGTGGCGAGGTTGGTCAGCACCGCCGGCGCGGCCACCTTGCCGAGCGCGCGCGCATCGCCGCCCAGCCGCGACGGCTCGAAGCGCCCGAGCATGCGGTGCCTCATCGTCACGCCGTGCAGCCCGATAGCCGCGAGCACGATGCGCGAGACCACCGCGCTGATGGCGGCGCCGTCGAGCCCCAGGCCGAAGCCGAAGATCAGGATCGGGTCGAGCACCGCCGTCACGAAGGCGCCGCCGAGCGTCACCGTCATCGAGCGACGCGCATCGCCGATGGAACGCAGCAGCGCCGAAGTCGCCATGCCGATGCCCAGCAGCGGCAGCGTGTGCACCGTCACCGAGAGGTAGCGATGCGCGAGCCGCGCCGTCTCGCCCTGGGCGCCCAGGGCCTGCAGCGCGGGATGCAGGAAGAACGCCGTGCCGGTGCCCGCCACCACCGACACCGCCGTCATCAGTACCAGGCTCGATGTGGCGATGCGGCGCGCGTCCTCGCCACGGCCGGCCCCCACGGTGCGCGAGACCACCGCCGCGATGCCGATCGTCAGCCCGATGCACAGCGACGCATGGAAGAAGCCCACCACGCCCGCAAAACCGACCGCCGCGGCAATCTCCTTCTCCCCGAGCAGCGAGATATAGAACAGGTTGATGAGGTCGACCGCGAACACCGCGATCAGCCCGATGGCCCCCGTGCCCGCCATCACGCAGACATGGCGCATCAACGACCCCGAAACGAAGCGCGCGCGCTCGACACCGCCCGCCGTTGCGGTTATTGGCATATGAAATTCCCGATGTGGCCTAATTGCAGGTTCGAACATCACTTTTACCCGAGCTTTTCATGCCCAAGACATTCCGTACCGAAGCCGAACGCGTTGCCACCCCCAAGCCGACGCCGATGCCCGGCTACACCGTGCCTCGCTCCGGTGGCGGCCAGAAGGTCAGCCTCGAACGCGGCACCGCAACGCGCAGCAAGAAGAACCCCGGCAAGCGCGCCAAGAAGGGCGGCTGATCCGGCCCCCGCTGGCTCCCCGGAGCCACGACGAACGCGCCCACGGGCGCGTTTTGTCGTTGGGGCAGCTATAAGGCAGCGATGTCCGACGACAACCAGATCTTCATTCCTCCCTCGTTCTTCGCGGTCTACACCGACGCGCGCCAGCGCCTGAGCGAGCCGATCGGCGTGGTGCGCGAGCGCTACGAGATGTGCGAAGACCTCTCCAACCATCTCGTGGGCCACGCGCAGATCCAGCACCACACCGAGGTGCCGGTCGAAAGCGAGATCCTCCGGCGCATCCACGCCGGGCTCGCCGCGCCCGAATCGGGCGTGTCGACGGCCGAGGCCACGTGGATCGTGCAGCGGCTGGCAGAGCTGCTGGGCTGGGGCACACCCGAGCCCGAGCCGGCCGACGACTGATACGGCGCCAGCATGACCAGTCGCACCACCGACCTCCTGCTCACCGCGACCGCGCCCGCCATCTGGGGCAGCACCTACATCGTCACGACCGAGCTGCTGCCGCCGAACTACCCACTGACGGTCGCCCTGCTGCGCGCGCTGCCCGCCGGCCTGCTGTTGCTGCTGATCGTGCGCAAGCTGCCCGAGCGCGCGTGGTGGGGGCGCATCCTCATCCTCGGCGCGCTGAACTTCTCGATCCTCTGGGCGATGCTGTTCCTGGCGGCATACCGGCTGCCGGGCGGCGTCGCGGCCACCATCACTTCGGTGCAGCCGCTGCTCGTGGTGTTCCTGGCCAGCGTCTTCCTGGGCTCACCGATGCGCGCGCTGTCGGTCGCGGCGGCGGTGGTCGGCATCGGCGGGGTCGCACTGCTGGTGCTCACGCCGAATGCGGCGCTCGATGCCATCGGCATTGCCGCGGCCATTGCCGCCGCGGTGTCGATGGCCTTCGGCACGGTGCTGAGTCGGCGCTGGCAGCCGCCGGTGTCGGCGCTCACCTTCACGGCGTGGCAGCTCACCGCCGGTGGCCTGCTGCTGTTGCCGGTGGCGCTGCTGCTGGAGCCACCGCTGCCCGCGCTGACGGCGCAGAACTGGATCGGCCTCGGCTGGCTCGGCCTCGTGGGCGCCGCGCTGACCTACATCGTGTGGTTCCGCGGCGTGGCGCGGCTGGAGCCCTCGGCGATCGCGCCGCTGGCTTTCCTGAGCCCCGTGACGGCGGTGATCCTGGGCTGGGCGCTGCTGGGGCAGGCGCTGTCGGCGTGGCAGGTGACGGGGATCGGCATCGTCATTGCGAGCATCTGGCTCAGCCAGCGCGGGGCGCAGCCTGTGGTGCGGGCTGTGCCGGCCGCGCGTCAGGCCGGCTGAGCCGAGGCCGAGGTCGCGCGCTTCAGCAGGCTCAGGTAGCCGGGCTGCACTTCCATGCGCGCGATGGAGCCCTGCCGCTGCAGCAGGCGATGCGCCTTCGGCAGCGCCCAGCAAGGCAGGCTGGTGAACATGTGGTGCTCGCAGTGGTAGTTGACCCAGTAGGGCGCCACCAGGATGCGTTCGAGCCAGCCGGCGTGCGTGGTGCGGGCCTGGCGCAGCGGATCGGCCTCGTTCTGCGCGACCAGCGCATGCTCGGCGATGTTGCGCACGCGGCTCACGAGCGGCAGCCAGGTGGCCATGGGCAGCAGCCACATCAGCAGCCATGCCCACCAGCAGCCGGCGAGCGCGAAGGCCAGAAATCCGAGGCCGTTGGCAATGAGAAAGCGCCTGTCTTTCGCAAGCTCCCGGCCGAGCACTTCGAGCACCGACTCACCCGGCCCGCGCTTGCGGATGCCTTCGGCGACATGCCCGAAGCGCTGCTTGTAGAACGTCTGTCCGCTCAGGTCGCGCACCACCTTGCGCCACATCGACGCGCGCGTGATGGGGAAGGGCGCCGACAGCACGAGGTCCGGGTCTTCGGTCTGCTGCACGAAGCGGTGGTGCTGCAGGTGATAGGGCCGGTAGTCGCGCAGCGTCGACGAGCACAGCCAATAGCCCACCCATTCGTTGATCTTGCGGTTGCGGTGCAGCCCTGCATGCGCAGCGTCATGCATGAGGATGAACAGCCCCAGCTGCCGCGCGCCCACTACCGGCACTACGAGGGGAAGGGTCCATGGCCACACGATGCCCACGAGCATGGCAGCGCCGATCACGGCCCAGCAATGCAGCACCAGCCACAGGCCCTTCCACGACGAACGCGCAGTGAGCGACTGCCATTCTTCGGCGGTGAAAAACTCTTCGGGTTGGGCGCGGGGAGCGGCGGCCATGCGGGCCAGTATGCGCCGCCGGCCCGGGCAAGGCACGCGGAATTCCCCGGAGTGCAGCGGTGAGTGGAGGCGAGGCCCTTCGGCCTACTTGTCGATGATCTTGCGCGCGAAGACTTCGAGGTAGTCCATCAGCCGCTCGGCGCCCGCGATGGCGGCGGCTTCGTCGCCGGTCGCGATGCCCTGCGCCAGCTCGAGGTGCGCATTGGCGCCCTCGACGATCTCCCCTTCGTGCTGGTAGGCATACCAGAAGCGCCGGCACTGCACGATCGGCGGGATCACCGCCCTCACTGCCGAGTCGTTGTGGCTCGCCTGGTGGTTGACGAGGTCGAGTGCATGGTCGGCGCGCATGTAGCCGGTGAGGTCGCCGCGTGCCGCGGCCTCGACCATGGTCCGGGCGCAGCGGACGATGTCGGTGCGCTGCTGCGCGGTGGCCCGGCGCGCCGAGCAGGCGGCGATCAGCCGTTCGAGCACGCGCCGGGTCTGGATCACGTCGAGGTGGTCGGCCAGGTCGATGGCCGACACGAGCAGCCCGCGGCGCGGTTGCTGCACGATGAGTCCGATGGACACCATGCGCATCAGCGCCTCGCGCACCGGCGTGCGGCCAAGCCCCGTGCGCTCGGCGAGTTCGGCCTCGACGACCTGGCTGCCGGGCTGCAGCTGCATGGTCGACAGCAGCGTCTCGATGGCGTCGTAGGCCAGGTCGGCGGCGCGGCGCTTGGGCGGTGGGCGGGAGGCGGTCTTCGAGGCGGGCATGGTCTTGTTCTGCGGATGCGGCCGCCTCATTGTCGGCGGTCGCCGTCGTTCACCAGGCCTGCGAGCGTCGAGATGCGGGCCGGCGACAGCGGCGGGCGCGGCGCGGGCGGCGTCCATCCGAAGAGGAAATGCGCCGCGTCGCCGCAGACGCGGCCCTGGCAGGCGCCCATGCCGCAGCGGCGGTGCAGCTTGGCGTCGGTCCAGCCGGTGCAACCTGCCAGCGCGGAGAAGGGAACGTCTTCGCAGCGGCACACGAGCGTGTCGGGCTGCGGCATCGTCTTGATATCTGGCGCCAGCGCGAAGCTGCGGTGCAGCTGCGCGGCGAAGGCGTTCCAGCGGGCGCGTTCGCCTTCGTGTGCCTTGGCTGCGCGTTCGTTGCCGACGGCCGCATGGCCTGCGATCGTGCCCTGCGCCAGTGCGCGTTCGCTGCCGCCGAAGCCGGTGCACTCGCCGGCTGCATGGATGCCGGGGACGCTGGTGGCTTGCAGGGCATCGACCCACAGGGCTTGGGCCTTCAGCGCGCAGCCGAGCAGCTGGCCGAGCTGCGTGTTGGGTGTGAGGCCGAAGCCGCAGGCGATGCGGTCGCAGGCAATCTCGATTTCGCTGCTGCCTTGGCGAAGTCGCGCCGATTCGACTTGCGTCGCGCCGTGCGCCGAGACGATGCGCGACGAAGTGCGGTACCGCGGATCGGCCAATGTCACCGCCTGCGCGGCCTTGCCGGGCCAGCGAGCGAGGCTGGCGCCGAAGCGCGCGACCGAGGCGAACGACGCCTGCTCCGCGATGCGCAGCACCTTCGCGCCGGCTGCGCGCGCAGTGGCTGCAGCGGCAAGCAGCAGCGGGCCGCTGCCCGCGATGACGATGCGTTCGCTCTCGACCGGCATGCCCGCCTTGACGAGCGCCTGCAGCCCGCCCGCGCCGGTCACGCCGGGCAGCGTCCATCCGGGGAAGGGCAGCAGAAGTTCGCGTGCACCGGTGCAGAGAACGAGCTTCTTCCACCGCATGCGCGTGGCGCCTTCGGCGTCTTCGAGCAGCAGTTCATGCGGCAAGGGCACGGCGACGACGCGCGTGCCGCTGCGCACGCGGATGTTGGCATGGTGCTCGAGCGCATCGCGCCGTTTGCGCGCCGTAGGCGGCAACGCCGCGCCGGGGCCATCGCGCCAGATCTGTCCGCCGGGCACGGGGTTGTCGTCGATCACGACGATCGATGCGCCGCTGGGCGCAGCCGCCACCGCTGCGGCCATGCCGGCCGGCCCTGCACCGACGACGAGCACGTCGCATTCTTCCTGTGCCATGCCGGTCGTCATTCCGTCGTCTCCACGCGCATGCCTTCGATGCAGACCGTCTGGCACGCGAGCCTGCGCCGGCCGTCGACCAGCACGCGGCATTCTTGGCACACGCCCATGCCGCAGAACGGCGCGCGCGGCTGGCCCGTGACCGAAGTGCGCGCCACGCCCATGCCGCTGGCCACGCGCAGCGCGGCAGCGACCGAGCTGCCCGCCTTCACGCGCACCAGATGGCCGTCGATGTTCAACAGGGTGTGGCCGCTCATGCGATCTCCCGGAGGCCGCGCGGCGCGTAGGGCGCCGCATCGAAGTCGGGGGTCGCGCCGGTCATCAACGCAGCAAGCAGATGCGCGCTGCCCGGCGCGGTGGTCACACCGAGCCCTTCATGTCCGACAGCGAGCCAGAGCTTCTCGCGCCACGGGTGCTTGCCCAGCAGCGGAAGCCCGTCGGGCGATGCCGCGCGCATGCCGGTCCACGAGCGCACCGCGTTGAGGTTCGCGAGCCCCGGCAGGTAGTCCAGCGTGCGCTGGAGCATGCGCGCGAGCATCGGCGCCTCGACCGCCGGGTCGGTCGTGTCGAACTGGCGCGACGAGCCGACCAGCAGCTGCCCCGTGGGCCGTGGCTGCACGTTGAAGGCGACCGAGTCGCCGTCGCTGTGGTGCGCGCTGGTCACGTAGCCGAGTTCGACCAGCTGGTGATGCACGGTGCCCGGGTAGCGGTCGGTGATCAGCAGATGGCCCTTCTTCGGACGGATCGGCAGTTCGGGGCACAGCGTCGTCGCCTGGATGCCGTTGGCCAGCACGACCTGCGGCGCCGTGCGGCGGCTGCCGTCGGCGAGCCGCAACGTGCCGTCGTCTTCGATGGCCTCGACCTTCGCGTGCTCGACGCTGATCGATTCCGTGTTCTGGGTGAGCAGCCAGCGCGCGGCATTCGGCGCATAGAGGATGCCGTCGCCCGGCACTTCGAGAGCGCCCGACAGACCCTTGCGCAGCGCGGGCTCCGCGCTTGCCAGTTCGCGCGCATCGAGCAGCCGGCTGCCGATGCCGTGCGCGCGCAGCCGCTGCTGCTTGCGCTCGGCCTCCACCATCTCTTCGTCGTTCGCGGCAATCCAGAGCGTGCCGCAGGCGCTGTACGCGCAGTCGTCGCTCATGCGCGGCGCCAGCTCGCGCCATTGCGCGACCGAATGGCGGCTCAGTTCGAGCTCGGCCGCGTTGTCGTCCATCACCACGAGGTGGCCCATGCCCGCGCCGGTGGCACCGCCGATGCGCGCATCGAGCACCAGCACCCTGCGCCCCGCCTGTGCAAGCGCCTGTGCGCACGCCGCGCCGACGATGCCGGCGCCGATGACGATGACATCCACGTCCATGCCGCCCGATGTCAGAGCCGGATGCCCCAGCCGAAGGGATCGTCATCTTCGATCAGGAGCGTGGCTTCGGCGCTGATGTGCGCGCGGCCTCGCAGCGTGGGAATGACCTTGCCATCCGCCATCTCGTAGCTGGCCTCGAAGCGGCTGCCGATCACGCTGGCCTGCGTCCACACTTCGCCCGGCGCGAGCTTGCCGTCCGCCGCGAGGCAGGCGATCTTGGCGCTGGTGCCGGTGCCGCAGGGCGAGCGGTCGTAGGCGTTGCCCGGGCACAGCACGAAGTTGCGGCTGTCCGCGCCTTCGTCGTCGTTGGCAAAGAGTTCGACGTGATCGATCTCCGCGCCGTCCGCGCCCGTAATCCCCTGCGCCGCCAGTGCGCGGCGCAAGGCAGAGGTGTAGCCGGTCAGCGCCGCGAGGTTGTCGCTCACCACGCGCTGGCCGTGCTCGCTCACCAGGAAGAACCAGTTGCCGCCCCAGGCCACGTCGCCGCGGACGGTGCCATGGCCCGGCAGCTCGACCGCCACCTGGTGCAGATGCCGGTAGGCCGGCACGTTGCGCACGCTCACCGAGCCGTCTTCGTGCAACGTGGTCGTGACCGTGCCGACAGGCGTCTCGATCCGGTGCTCGCCCACGCCGATGCGCCCCATGTGCGCAAGGCTCGCGACCAGCCCGATGGTGCCGTGGCCGCACATGCCGATGTAGCCGGCGTTGTTGAAGAAGACCACGCCGGCAGCCGCATCCGGCGACACGGGCTCGCAAAGCAGCGCCCCCACCACCACGTCGCTGCCGCGCGGCTCCAGCACGGCCGCCGCGCGCCACTTGTCGTGCTGGTCGGCCAGCAGCGCACGGCGCTCGGCCATGCTGCCGCCGCCCAGATCGGGAAACCCGCCGATCACAAGGCGCGTGGGCTCGCCGCCCGTGTGCGAATCGATGACCTGGATGCGTTGCATGTGGCTGGGTCCGATCAATAGCTGGCGAGGGGAACGGGCGCCGCGTTCTTGAAAGTGAAGACGGTGATGGGCGCCTGCTTCATGTTGCCCTTGTCGTCGTACGAATAGGTTGCGGCCACGCCCTTGTAGGTGGTCTTGTAGAGCTCGGCGCCCACCTTGTCGGGGTCGATGGAGTTGGCCTTCTTCATCGACTCGCCGATGAACAGCACCTGGTCGTAGTACGAAGCAGCGTACGCGTCGGGGTCGACGTTGAAGCGCTTCTTGAACTTCTCCTTGAAGGCCGGGCCGCTCTGCGCCTTCTCGAGGATGGAGCCGCCCTGCGCGCAGAACACCAGGTCGTTGACCGCGTCGCCGCCGAGCTTGCCGGTGGCCGGGCTGCACACGGTGTCGCCGCCCAGCAGCTTGCCGGGTACGGCGAGCTGCTTCATCTGGCGCGCCATGGGCGCGGCCTGCGGTGCATAGCCGCCGAAGAAGATGGCCTCGGGCGCCTTGGCCTTCATGTTGGTCAGGATGGCGGTGAAGTCCACGGCCTTGTCGGTGGTGAACTCCTGGCCGACCACGGTCAGGCCCTGCTTCTTCGCTTCCTTGGTGAACTCTTCGGCGAGGCCCTGGCCGAAGGCGGTGCGGTCGTCGATCACGCCGACCTTGGTCACCTTCAGCACCTTGGCCGCGTAGACCGCCATGGCGCCGCCAATCTGGTTGTCGCTCGCGATGATGCGGTAGAGGTTCTTGTAGCCACCCTGCGTGACCTTCGGGTTGGTGCCCACCGTGGAGACCATGGTGCCGCCGTCGCTGTAGATGCGCGACGCCGGAATGGCCACGCCCGAGCAGTACGGGCCCATGACGAACTTGACGCCGTCGTCGACGAACTTCTGCGCCACGCTCACGCCGGTCTTGGCGTCGCACTGGTCGTCTTCCGACACCATCTCGAACTTCAGCGTCTTGCCGCCGACGCTGAGCTTTTTCGCGTTGAGTTCCTCGACGGCGAGGCGCACGCCGTTTTCATTGTCCTTGCCCGCGAAGGCATTGGGGCCCGACAGCGGACCGCTGTGGCCGATCTTGACCACCTGCTCCTGTGCTTGTGCCTGACCTGCGATGGCGATGGCCACGAGGCCGAGAAACGAAACCATGTTTGCTTTTGACTTCATGCTTCTTCCTAGGTTGGGGACGATGAAAAGAGGGGCTTATTACATGACCGATTGGTACTGCGCAGGCCGCGTGGCAAGCGCCTTCTTCACGACAGCCTCGATGAAGGCGCGCTCCTCGCCGATGAGCGGCAGGCGCGGGCGGCGCATGTGCTCGGTGCCCACGCCGACCAGCAGGTCGATGAGCTTGAGGTTCTGCACGAGCTTGGTCGACACGTCCAGGTGCAGCATCGGCGTCATCCACTGGTAGAGCTTGAGCGCCTCGGCGAACTTGCCGGCCTTCATCAGGTCGTACAGCGCCACCGTCTCGCGCGGGAAGGCACAACCCACCCCGGCCAGCAGGCCGTCGCAGCCCAGGGCCAGGCCTTCGTAGGCCAGGTCGTCCACGCCCAGGAACAGCTGGTAGCGGTCGCCCACCGTGTTGCGCAGGTCGGTGATGCGGCGGATGTTGTCGGTGCTCTCCTTGATCGCTGCGATCCATTCGCAGTCGGCCAGCTCGACCATGTGCTCGGGCTTGAGGTCGACGCGGTAGGCCACCGGGTTGTTGTAGACCATGATGGGTTTCTGCGCGGCGTTGGCGATGGTGCGCACATTGAGCATCGCCTCGCGCGCGTCGGCCACGTAGATCACCGAGGGCATCACCATGAAGCCGGCCACGCCGAGCTTGTTGGCGCCGTCCACGTAGCGCAGCGCCTCGCGCGTGCTGGTTTCCGACACATTGGCCAGCACCGGGATGCGGCCATCGGCGGCGTCGAGCGCGATCTTCGCGACCTGGAGCTTTTCTTCCAGCGTCAGCGTGCTGGCTTCGCCGAGCGAGCCGCAGGTGACGAGGCCATGGATGCCGTTGCGGATCTGGAAGTCGATGTGCCGGGCGGTGCCCTCGGCATCGATGCTCTCGTCGGCGTGGAACTTGGTGGTGATGGCGGGGAAGATGCCTTGCCAGCGGGGATTGGTCACGGATGGTGCTCCTGATGGTGTGCGGTGGAAATCAGGCGCACTTTAAATATATTAAGGATATATCGTCAAGATTTTTCTATTCCCCCGAGGAAGCGCTCGGCTTCGCTTCGCATGCCCCGCGAAATGGCTTCCCAGGTCCGCGCGGGAAAGTCGCCCGGCAGCAGGGCTTCGACTTCGCCCAATGCCTGGTCGAGCGACGCCACCATCTCCAGCATGGCGTTCCACACGTCGATGCCACCGTTCTTCATTGCCAGCTGGTGCCAATGGCGCGCCTGGATGGTGTGAAAAACGTAGTGCTTGCTCTTGGAGCGAACCGCCATGGCCAGGCCCGCCTGGCGCGGCTGGAAATGGTTGGGCCCGTTGCCGAAATAGGGCCACATCGAAATGATGTCGTAGAGCGGCGTCATGTCGTAGACATCGCCCTGATACAGGCGCACCGAAAAGTTCTTGGCGTGGCCGTCCGTCCCGGCGAGAAGAAAGAAGGCCAGTTGGGTCAGCAGGAACCGGGTGCTGTCGTCGGCGCTGCGGCTTCCCTGCAGGAGCTGCAGGCACCTGGGCATGCCGGGGCCTCCATGCTGCTCGTACTTTTCGTTCGACGGCAGTCCCATGGCCTGGCAAAAATCTTCTTGCGGCAGGCGCGCGATCCATGTGCCGCCGTCCATCCACTCGCGATCGAAGCGCTCCACCACCAGGACCGTCTGGCCACCGAAGCTCGCCATGGATGTGGGCGCCACAAGCAAGCCGAGCGCCTCGACGATCTGCGCGCAAACCCATTCGTTCTGCACCGAGTCGGATGCGTCCACGCGCCTGGAGCCGCCGATGAGCCCGAGCGGCAGCTTGATGATGTGCGTGGTGGGCGTGGCGCCGTGCGGGCGGCACCACGCGCCGTTCCAGCGGGTCAGGGCGGTCTTCTCCTGGGCACCGGCAAGGGAGATGCGGAACAGGTCTTCGTCGCGCATGCTTTCGGGGGTGGCGTCGGACGGAACGGCCCGCAGCAGCTCGGCGATTTCCTCTTCGTCGAGAGGCTCGCAGTTCATGGTCTTCCAGCCTTCGGGCGCGGCGCCTTCGGGCAGCAGCTGCACGGCGCCGACACAGTCGCGCCCAATGGCTTCGAGCAGGTCGAAGGTGCTGATGTCCTTGAGCTTGAAACGATGGCCCAGACGTGCACGGATCCCGATGTTGTCGGGCAGCAGGTTGTCGAAGTAGTTCCTGACCACCTCGCCCTGTACTTCGAGCGTGCTGTTGATGGGAATCGACAGCGACAGCGACCGCCGTCGCGGCGATTCCAGCCACCCGGGGTGATACCTGAAAGCGTGGGAGTCGCGATCGACAGACCAGGTGCCGACCAGCTCCCCGTTCATCCACGCATTCAGCGCCTGCATCACCAGGAACCTGTCTTTGGCCGGATGACGAAGCTGCGGCGCGATGTCGGCTTGACGTCCATGCCCGGGTTCAGCGCTTGGAGCAGCCGGAGCAACGCACCCGGCGCGGTCGATGGAACCTGAGCCGGCGCGTCCTCGAACGATGGCGGCGCCGGAGCGTCCGGCTCCCCGGGGGACAGCGTCACCAGCACGGAGCCGCCACTCATCTTCCGGGTTTCCCATCCTGGTGGGACTTTCACGGCCGTGTCCTGTGGAGACTCGTACTTCACGCGCTCCTCCATCGCGTACAGGGGGCCGCCGCTTGAAGGTGTTTCTTCCCTCAGGTAGAAGGACGCCCCCAGCACCGACAGCAGCTTCATCAATTGCTCGAAACCGACGGCACCGGGATTCGCCTCGATCTCTGCGATCCGGGCCTGGCTGACGCCGACGAGCGCGCCCGCTTGCGCCTGCGTCAGGCCGCGTTTTTTCCGCAGCGCCTTCAGGTGTGGCCGTAGCTGGTCGACGAAGCGAAGGGGGAAGTCCATCTTGCGAGCAAGATATCGGCCCTGTCTTGTTTTGTCAACATACAAGCTTTGACGTATTTTTACGTCTTACAAGCTTGGGCTTGTAATAACCCAAAACAAGGCTCCGCTTGTAATTCACGCCTAATCGATCTTCGCCCCCGAAGCCTTCACCACCGCCCCCATCGCATCCCAGTCCGCGCGCAACAGTTTTTGGAACTCCTCCGCGCTCTGGCTGCGCGGCTCCACGCCCAGGCGCTTGAAGCGTTCCTGGATCGCCGGGTCGGCCAGCACCTTGTTGGCCGCGACGTTGATGCGCTCGACTTCCGCCTTGGGCGTGCCAGCCGGCGCCAGCAAACCGATCCACGAATCGAAGGCGTAGCCCGGCAGGCCGCTCTCGGCCACCGTCGGCAGCTTCGGCAGGAAGGGGCTGCGCGACTGGCCGGTGGACGCGAGCAGCTTGATGCGCGCATCGTCCTGGAAGCCGATCACGCCGATGCTCGACGAGATCACCGCCTGCACGCGGCCTGCCAGCACCTCGTTGACGGCCTCGCCGGTCGACTTGGTCGGGATGTGCGTCATCTGCAGCCCGGCCTTCGCGAGGAACGACGCCATCGCGAGGTGCGTCGCGCTGCCGTTGCCGGCCGAGGCGTAGTTGTACTTGCCGGGGTTGGCCTTGACCTCCTTGATGAAGTCGGCCGTGGTCGACACGTTCATGCCGCTCGCCACCGCCAGCACATAGCCCGCGTTGCCGACGTTGGCCACACCGACGAAATCCTTCAGCGGGTCGTAGCTCAGCTTGTTGTAGAGGAAACCCGCGATGTTGTGGCTCGCCGCCGCGAGGACCAGCGTGCTGCCGTCGGCCGGCGCGCGCGCCACCAGGGCCGCGCCCACGGTGCCGCCCGCGCCCGCGCGGTTCTCGACGATGGCGCTGGTGCCGAGCGCCACACCCAGCTCGTTGTTGAAGGCGCGCGCCACCGTGTCCTGCACCGCGCCGGTGGCGAAGGGCACGACGATGTGGATCACGCGCTGCTGCGCATGGGCAGGTGCGATGGCACCAAGCACCGCCGCGGCAGCAAGCGCGGTCAATGAACGTCGGGTGAGCGGGGTGGAGATCATCTGTATGGCCACTTTCTTGGTCATCGTCAACAGGAAGGGAACAACTTCAAGCGCCCAACGGCAGCCAGCGCTGCACCAGCTTCACGAAGTAGCTGGCACCGATCGGGATGATCTCGTCGTTGAAGTCGAACGAGGTGTTGTGGATGATGCAAGGGCCGGGCCCGTGGCCGTCGAGCCGGTGGTCGCCGTCGCCGTTGCCCAGGAAGGCGTAGCAGCCGGGCCGCGCGAGCAGCATGTGGGCGAAGTCTTCGGCGCCCATCACGGCGGGGAAGTTGTCGGTGACCATGTCGTCACCCACCACCTCGCGCATCACGCCGGCGGCAAAGCGCGCCTCGGCCGGATGGTTCACGGTCGGCGGCGACGAGCGGTTGAAATACACCTCGGCCGTGCAACCGTGCGCCGCCGCAACGCCCGCGGCCACTTCGCGCAGGCGGGCCTCGAGCTTGTCGATGGCCTCGATGGAGAAAGTGCGGATGGTGCCGCCCACCGTGGCCACGTCGGGAATCACGTTGGGCGCATCGGAGCCCTGCAGCTGCGTGACCGCCAACAGCGCACGCTCGGTGCTCGGGATGGTGCGCGCCACGATGGTCTGCAGCTGCTGCGCGAGCGTGACCACGGCCGCCACCGGGTCGATGCCCGTGTGCGGCATCGAGGCATGCGTGCCGCGCCCGCGCAGCGTGATCTTGTACGTGTTGCTCGACGCCATCAGCGCGCCTTCGTTGAGCGCAAAGCGGCCCACGTCGCCGACGGGGAAGTTGTGCAGCCCGAAGACCGCGTCGCAAGGAAAGCGCTCGAACAGACCCTCGTCGATCATCTTCTTCGCGCCGGCCTTGCCCATCTCCTCGGCGGGCTGGAAGATGAAATGCACCGTGCCGTCGAAGTCGTCCGGCCCCTGCTGCGACAGGTGCCACGCGGCGGCCAGCAGCATGGTGGTGTGGCCGTCGTGGCCGCAGGCGTGCATGCGGCCGGGGTTGGTCGACTTGTGGGCGAACTCGTTGGCTTCATGCAGCGGCAGCGCGTCCATGTCGGCGCGCAGGCCGATGGTGCGACTGCCCGTGCCCTTGCGAAGCACGCCGACGAGACCGGTGCCGGCAATGCCGCGGTGCACCTCGATGCCCCATCCGGTCAACAGGTTCGCGACCTTCTCGGAAGTGCGGTGCTCCTCGAAACCGAGTTCGGGATGGGCGTGGATGTCGCGTCGGATCTCGACGAAGCGCGCGGCGTTGGCAAGAAAGGAATCTGCGATGTTCATGGCGGAAAAGGGCTGTCGTGGGAGGCGGAGGATTCTGGCGCAAGGCGGCGTTTGCCGCCATGCCGCTTTGTCAGAGCCCCGCCAGCACCTCGTCTAGCGTCGCGACCAGCAGGTCGGCATTGGCCTCGGAGAACACAAGCGGCGGGCGGATCTTCAGCGTGTTGGCGTGCTCGCCGGTGGCGCTCAGCAGCACCTGCCGCTCGCGCAGGCCGTTGACGACGCGCACGGTCTCCACAGTGGCGGGCGTGCGCGTGCGCCGGTCCGTCACGAGTTCCACGCCCACGAACAGCCCCGCGCCGCGCACGTCGCCGATCAGCGCATGGCGCTCGGCCAGCCCGGCCAGCCCGGCGCGCAGATGGCGGCCCACGCGCTGCGCATTGGCCATCAGGCCTTCGCGCTCGATCACGTCGAGCACCGCCATGCCGGCCGCCATCGACACCGGGTTGCCGCCGAAGGTGTTGAAGTAGCGGCACTCGCGGCCGAACGCGGCCAGCACCTCCGGCCGCACCGCCAGCCCAGCCAATGGATGGCCGTTGCCCAGCGGCTTGCCCATGGTCACGATGTCGGGCACCAGACCCTCGTGGCGCATGAAGCCCCAGAAGGCATCGCCGGTGCGGCCCAGGCCGGGCTGCACTTCGTCGGCAATGAAGATCCCGCCGGCCTCGCGGATCGCGGCGACCGCTTCGTTCAGGAAGCCCGCCGGGTCGGTGAAGATGCCGTCGCTCGAGAACACAGTGTCGACCATCAGCGCGGCCGGCCGCAAGCCATGCGCCTGCAGGTCGGCGATGGCGGCGCGCACGCCAGCGGCGAAAGCCCTTCCCTGGTCTTCGGGCGGCACGCGGTAGCTGTCGGGGGGCGGCACGGTGCGCACGGTCTTGCCGAGCTGCACGAAGCGCCCGAGCGAGGGCGATGCCTGCGCGATCGACTCCGTCACGCCGTGGTACGCGAAGCGCGTGACGATCAGCCCTTCGGCCTTCGTGTGGGCCTTGGCGATGCGCATCGCAAGGTCGTTGGCCTCGCTGCCGGTGCAGGTGAACATCGCATGGCCGAGCGCGGGCGACATGGTGGCCAGCAGGCGCTCGGCGTAGTCGAGCACGCCTTCGTGCAGGTAGCGCGTGTGGGTGTTGAGCACGCTGGCCTGCCGTGCAATCGCCTCCACCACGTGCGGATGGCAATGCCCCACCGACGCGACGTTGTTGTACGCATCGAGGTAGCGCTTGCCGTCGGCATCGTCGAGCCACACGCCATCGCCGCGCACCGGATGCAGCGGTGCTTCGTAGAACAGGCGGTAGGCCGGGCCGAGCAGGCGCGCGCGGCGTTCCAGGAGCGATTCTTCTTCAGGCATGTTCGCGACTCTCGTTCATGCCGCAAGCGCGCCGGAACGCGGCACTGGTGACATCGTTGCCGATGCGGTCGCAGGCCTGCAGGCGGGCCCACGACAGCAGGTTGTTGCGCAGCAGGTAGGCCGCGTTGTCGGGATGGCGCGCAGCGCGCCAGCCGCTGATGGCGACCACCATCACGAGCCGCGCGGTGATGAGCGTGAACAGCACGTCGACTTCCTCGCGCGTCAACGGCAGCACGGCGTGGTACGCGGCGATGAAGGGCACGATGCCGGCCAGCGCATCGCCCGCCGGATCGAGCTGGTAGGCCGCAGCCACCGCGAGGTCGTCGATCAGCGGTGCGCGCACCATGTCGCCGAAGTCGAGGATGCCGGCAATGCGGTCGGTGTCGCCGGGGTCGACCAGCACGTTGTAGATGTTGAAATCGTTGTGGATGGGCTGCGTGCGCAGGCCCCCCAGCACCGGCTTTGCATCGCGCTGGAAGCGGTCGAGCGAGCGTTCGGCCAGCGCGCGCCGCGCCGGGTCGGCGATGTGCGCGAGCAGGCCACGCACGCTGTCGGCGCGCTGGATGTCCCAGGGCAGGGCGAGCGCACCGGCCGGATGGTCGAAGCCGCTCAGCGCGAGGTCGAGCCGGGCCAGCGTGCGCGCAAGGTTCAGTTGCTGCGCGGAAGTACGCGGCGCGTCGGGCAGGGGCAAGCCCGGCAGGTAGCTGAAGAGCCGTGCCACACGCGGCAGGCCGTCGCCCGGATCGCAGAGCAACGAAGGCTGGCCGTCGCATGTGGGCACGATGCGCTGCACGGGCAGCTCCGGATCGGCTCTTGCAATGTGCAGCAGCGCCTGCGTCTGGAAGTCCGCCACCAGCGGCGTTTCCGACGGGTGCGAGATCTTCAGCATGAAGCGCTCGCCGCTCCGCGCGGACTCAAGGCGGTAATTGCGGTCGCGCTCGCCGGTCAGCGGCCGCATCTCGCCTTCGATGCCGTAGTGGTGCAGCGCGAACGTGCGCACCCAGTCGGGGTCGAGCTCGGGCGAGCCTTCGCTCAGGACTTCCGCGTCGTCGAACCCGGCCGTTGCCGTCATGCGGCGCTCGCGAAGCCGCGCAAAGCGCTGGCGAGATTCGGGCCCAGGTCGTCCGACAGGTAGCCGCCTTCCTGCACCAGCACCGTGGGCAGGCCGAGGCGCGCGATCTCGGCCAGCAGTTGCGCGAAGCCGGGCGTCGTGATCTTCATGCCCTTGTAGGGATCGCGCTCGTGCGTGTCGAGGCCGAGCGCCACCACCAGCGCGCCGGGCGCGAAGGCACGGATGCTGTCGCAGGCATCGCGCAGCGCGGGCAGGTAGCCGTCGATGTCGGTGCCCAGTGCAAGCGGCTTGTTGATGTTGTAGCCCAGGCCCGCGCCCTCGCCGCGCTCGTGCGCATAGCCGGTGAAGAAGGGCGTGAAGTTGCGCGGGTCGCCGTGCAGCGAGATCGTCAGCACGTCGGCGCGGCGATAGAAGATGCCCTGCGTGCCGTTGCCGTGGTGCACGTCGATGTCGAGGATCGCCACGCGGTCGTGCGCCGCACGCAAGTGCTGCGCCGCGATGGCCGTGTTGTTCAGGTAGCAGAAGCCGTTGGCCCGGTCGGCATAGGCGTGGTGGCCCGGCGGACGGCACAGCGCATAGGCCGCGCGCTCGCCTTGCAGCACGAGCTGCGCTGCATGGGTGGCCACGTGGGCCGAGCCCACGGCTGCGGCCCAGGTGTGCGGGCCGATGGAACACGCGTTGTCGCCCATGTGGAAGCCGGCCTGCCCGACCACGCTCTCCGGATACGTGCAGGGCTCGCCCGGAAAGGGATGGATGTTGGGCATGACCTCGTCGGACGGATCGTCCAGCAGCCGCCAGCGCGCGTAGGCCGTCTCCAGGAATCGCAGGTACTCCGGCGTGTGGATCGCGGCACGCGGGCCGGCACCGAAGTCTTCGCCCGCGACAACCTCATGACCATCGTGCTCGACCGCCGACAGCAGGCGGAAGGCGCGCTCGGGCTGCTCGTTGCTGCGCTTCAGGCGGCCGCGCACCATGAAGAGCTGCGGGTCGTGGTCCTTGTGGGCGTCGCTGTAGACGATCTTCATCTCGCAGGTCCTTGCGTGGAAGTGGTGGGAGAGACGTCGCCGTGCTGCTTCACGAACAGCGCGCGCACCTGCTGCCAGGCGTCGTCGAGATGCTCGCGCATGGCCAGGCGTGACGCCTCGACGTCACGGCTCATCAGCGCATCGACGATGGGGTAGTGCGTGTTGGCCATGGTCTCGGGGTCGTGGTAGACCGCGTCGATCAGCGCGATGATCATCTGCATCTCGGTCTGGGTGTTCGAGAAGATGCGGTGCAGGTGCGCGTTGCCCGAAAGCTCGGTGATCAGCGTGTGGAAGGCCAGGTCGGTCGCGATGCGCACGTGCTGCGGCTGCGTGGGCGCCTCGCGCACCATGTCGTCCACCAGCGTGCGCAGGCGCTGCAGCCCTGCGTCGTCGGCCTTGCGGCAGGCCAGCTCGACCGAGGTCATCTCCAGGCTCAGGCGCACTTCGAACAGGTCGTCGATTTCCTGGACGCTGATGGTGCGCACCGCGAAGCCATGGCGCGGGCGCGCCACCAGCACGCCCTGGCGCTCGAGCCGGCGCGCGGCCTCGCGCACGGGGGCGCGGCTCACGCCCATGCGGCGCGCGATCTCGGCCTCGACGATGCGGCTGCCGGGCGCGAGGCGCCCTTCGACGATGGCGCGCGTCAGCTGCGCTTCGACCAGTCCGACCAGGTCAGGCGCCTCGACGGACTCGAAGCCGGTGCTGTCGGCGGTGGAAGAAGAAAAAGCCATGGTGTTTGTCTCGTCATGTGAGGGGTAGCGGGGCCGTATTCTTGATCGGCCGCCGTGCCAGGTAGACCCCCGCGGCCATGATCAGCGCAATGCCCGCCATCGCCAGCCCATCGGGCGGCTTGTGGAACCAGAAAGTGCTGAAGACCACCGCGAGCAGCAGCTGGAAGTAGTTGAGCGGTGCCAGCGTCGCGGCCTCGACGCGCTCGAAAGCGGCCAGCAGCAGCCACTGCGCCAGCCCGCTGCAGGCACCGCCCGCGAGCAGCAACAGCACCGCGCCGGCAGCGGGCTGCTCGGTCGGCAGGAAGAAGGGCGCGGGCAGGGCGGTGACGACCAGGCACACCAGCGCCGTGTACGCGTACTGCACCGGGCTCGCGACCAGCCCCGCAAGGCGGCGCGTCAGCAGCTGGAAGATCGCATAGCAGACGGCCGACACCGCCATCAGCACCGTACCCACCCAAGGCAGGTTACCGCCGGGCCGCACGATCAGCAGCATGCCTGCGAAGCCCACGCTCACCGCCACCCAGCGGCTGCGTTGCACCGCCTCGCCGACCATCCAGGGCGACAGCGCCACCATGAGCAGCGGCGCGGTGAAGTAGATGGCGGTGGCCTCGGCCAGCGGCATCCAGATCAGGGCCGTCATGAAGCAGGTGGCCACGGTCGCGAGCATCACGCCGCGCAACAGCAGCAGCTTCTTCTGCGGCGCGCGCCAGATGCGCAAGTCGCCGTGGCGCAGCAGCATCGCGAAGGCAATGCAGATCACCGAGAGGTAGCGCATCAGGTTGACGAAAGGCGCCGGATAGAACTGCAGCATGTGCTTGCAGAAGGCGTCGTAGCTCGCGAAAGCCACCAGCGCGCAGAAGAACAACGCGACGCCCGTGCTCCTGGAGCCCGGCGGGCGCAGCAGCACTGCGGCGCTCGCGGCGGTGTTCACGCCAGCGAAGCCTCGAAGCGGACCATCGCGCGATCGAAGCGCTCGAACATCTCGTCGATCTGCGCGGGCGTGATGATGAGCGGCGGACAGAAGGCCACGGCATCGCCCATGGCGCGCACGATCAGGCCCTCCTGCAGCGCGAGTTCGGCCAGCCGTGCGCCGGCCTTCATCGCCGCATCGAAGGGCATGCGCTTGGCCGGATCGGCCGCAAGTTCTAGCGCGCCGATCAGCCCCACGCCGCGCACCTCGCCCACATGCGGATGGTCGGCGTAGCGGCGCAGGCCGGCCTGGAACTGCGGCGCCACCGCCTGCACATGCGCGAGCATCTGCTCGTCCTCGTAGATGCGCAGCGTCTCGAGCGCGACCGCTGCAGTCACCGGATGGCCCGAGTAGGTGAAGCCGTGGCCGAAGGTGCCGATCTTTCCGCTGTTGGCGGCCACGGCCGCATGCACCTGCTCGGACACCATGACGGCCGAGATCGGCACATAGCCCGAAGACAGGGCCTTGGCCGCGGTAAGGATGTCGGGCCGCAGGCCGAAGGTGGTGGAACCGAACATCTCGCCGGTGCGGCAGAAGCCGCAGATCACCTCGTCGGCGATCAGCAGCACCTCGTACTTGCGCAGCACCGCCTGCACCTTTTCGAAATAGGTGGCCGGTGGCACCAGCACGCCGCCCGCGCCCATCACCGGTTCCGCGATGAAGGCACCCACGGTGTCGGGCCCTTCGGCAAGGATGCGCTGCTCGAGCGCATCGGCCAGCCGCGTGGCGAAGGCCTCTTCGGTTTCGCCGGGCTCGGCGTAGCGGTAGTGGTGCGGGCAATCGACGTGCAGCACGCGGTCGATCGGCAGGTCGAAATCGCGGTGGTTGGGCACCAGCCCGCTCAGGCTGGCCGCCGCCACTGTGACGCCGTGGTACGCATTGCGGCGCGCGATGATCTTCTTCTTGCCGGGCTTGCCGATGGCGTTGTGGTAGTACCAGACCAGCTTGACGGCCGTGTCGTTGGCCTCCGAACCCGAGTTGGCAAAGAACACCTTGGACATCGGCACCGGCGCCATCGACAGCAGCTTCTCGGCCAGCGCAATGGCCGCCGCATTCGAGCGGTGGTTGAAGGTGTGATAGCAGGGCAGCGTGTGCAACGCGTCGCTGCCGGCCTTGGCAAGGCGCGCGTTGCTGAAGCCCAGCGAGACGCACCACAAGCCCGACATGGCCTCCAGATAGCGGCGGCCCTGGTCGTCCTCCACGTAGATGCCGTCGCCGCGCTCCATCACGAGCGGGTCGACCTGCGGATGCGCCGCGAGGTTGGTGAAGGGATGCAGGTGGGCCGCGATGTCGTTAGCGGCGCGCTCTGCGTGCGCCGATTGCAGGGCGGCGGTAGAGATGGATGTGTTCATGTGGCCTGCTCCGTTGTCTTGAAATGCGGGGTGGCTCAATAGCCCCGGTCGAGGTCGACGGCCGTTCCTGGCAGCTCGCCGCGCCGTACGAGCGCGAGGTTGTGCAGTGTCTGCTGCGCGATCACCGACGTGTCGGTGCGGGTGGCGATGTGCGGCGTGACCAGGATGCGCGGATCGCCCCAGAAAGGGTGGTCGGCCGGCAGCGGCTCCTGCGTGAAGGCATCGAGCGTGGCGGCGGACAACTGGCCGTTGTCGAGCGCGCGCAGCAGGTCGGCCTCGACGAGGTGTGCACCGCGTCCGACGTTGACCAGGTGCGCGCCGCGCGGCAGCCGCGCGAACAGGTCTGCGCTCAGAAAGCCCTGCGTCTGCGGCGTGAGCGGCAGCAGGCACACCAGCGTGTCGCAGCCCGAGAGGAATTCATCGAGCTGCGCATCGCCATGGAAGCCCGCGACGCCAGCCGGCAGGTCGGCCTTCGCGCTGCGGCTCCAGCCGCGCACCGCATAGCCGATGGCGGCCAATGCCTCGGCACAGGCCAGCCCCAGGGTGCCGAGCCCCGCGATGCCGACGCGGTGGCGCCCCGGCGGGCTCATCGGCTGCTCCTGCCATGCCCCCATGGCCGCGCTCGCAAGGTACGCAGGCATCAGTCGCTGATGCTGGATCACGGCCCAGCACACGTAGGCCTTCATGCCCGTGGCCATCTCCGGATCGACGATGCGGCACAGCGGCAGCGCGCGCGGCAGTTGCGGGTCGGCCGTGATGTGGTCGACGCCCGCGGCCAGCGACTGCACCAGCTGCAGCTGCGGCAAGCTCGCCAGCAGGCCGTGCGGCGGATACCAGCAGACGGCCGCATCGATCTGTTCGAGCGGGCCGAGGTCGGTGCCCAGCCGCAAGTCGATATCGGGGCAGTGCTGGCGGAAGGCCGGCGCAAGGTAGTGCATGTCGAGCACATCGCTCAGCAGCGCAACGCAAGGCATCAGGCCACCTTCGCAGACACGTCGGCCTGCCCCGCGAGGCGCGGCACCGCGTCGATCAGCTTGCGCGTGTAGGCGTGCTGCGGATCGTTGAGCACCTTCTGCGTCTCGCCGTATTCCACCACCTCGCCGCGCTGCATCACCGCGATGCGGTCGCACATCTGGCCGGCCACGCGCAGGTCGTGCGTGATGAAGACCATCGCGAGCTGGAACTGCGCACGCACCTGCGCGAAGAGCTCCAGCACCTGTGCCTGCACCGACACGTCGAGCGCCGACACCGGCTCGTCGGCCACCAGCAGCTCGGGCTGCATCGCGAGTGCGCGGGCGATGCCGATGCGCTGGCGCTGCCCGCCCGAGAACTCGTGCGGATAGCGCTGCGCTGCATCGGCGCCCAGGCCCACGAGCTGCAGCAGCTCCATGGCGCGCGCCATCGCCTCGGCCTTGCCCACGCCTTGTGCGATAGGCCCGCCCGCGATGGCCGCGCCGATGCGGTGGCGCGGGTTGAGCGAGGCGTACGGGTCCTGGAACACCATCTGGATCTTGCCGGCCGCCGCACGCCGGAAGCTCTTGCCCTGCGCGAGGTTGCGGCCCTTGAAGAGAATGCGCCCACTGTCGAAGGGCGCGAGCCCCACGAGGCAGCGCCCCACGCTCGACTTGCCCGAACCCGACTCGCCCACGAGCCCCAGCGTCTCGCCGCGGTGCAGCTCGAAGCTGATGTCCTTCGCCGCCTGCACCGCGCGGCCGCGCTTGAACAGGCTGCCGCTCGAATGGTAGGTCTTGCACAGGTCCTGCACCTGCAGCACGCGTGTCAGGTCATCGTGCGGCACGGTCTGCGCCTGGCCGTCGGGAATGGCGGCGATGAGCTTGCGCGTGTAGGGATGCTGCGGCGCACCGAGCACCTGCGCGGCCGGGCCGCTCTCGACCACGTGGCCGGTCTGCATGACCACCACGTGGTCGGCAATTTCGGAGACCACGCCGAAGTCGTGCGTGATGAAGAGCACGGCCGTACCGCGGCGCTGCTGCAGCTCGCGCACCAGCGCGAGGATCTGCGCCTGGGTGGTGACGTCGAGCGCGGTGGTGGGCTCGTCGGCGATCAGCAGCACGGGCTCCAGCACCAGCGCGCAGGCGATCATCACGCGCTGGCGCTGGCCGCCCGAGAGGCGGAAGGGATAAGCGTCGATCAGCAGCTCGGGGTCGGGCAGGCCCACGTCGGCCAGCGCCGCGAGGATGCGGCGGCGCTTCTCTGCAGCAGGCACGTTGCCGTGCGCGTCGAACACTTCGCCGATCTGCTCGCCGATGCGCATCACCGGGTTCAGCGCGGTCATCGGCTCCTGGAACACCATGCCGATGCGCCTCCCGCGCAGTTCGCGCATCTGCGGCTCGGTGAGCTGCAGCAGGTCATGGCCGTCGAACAGGATGCGCCCCGCGACCGGCGCCACGTGCGGGCGCGGCAACAGGCCCATGACCGCGTTGGCGATCATCGACTTGCCCGAACCCGACTCGCCGACCACGCACAGCGTCTGGCCAGGCATTACCGAGAGCGTGGCGCCTTCGACGGCCAGCGCGCGGTCGGCGCCCGAGGGCAGCGAGATGCTCAGGTCGACGATGTCGAGCACGGGATGCAGGGGTTTCATTGGCGTGACGGTGGCGTTCATTCACTTGCCCTTTCCGTGCAGCCGCGTGTTGAGCCCGTCGCTCAGGCCTTCGCCCACGAGGTTGAGCGCGAGCACGGTCAGCACGATCGCCAACCCCGGGAACAGCGCCATCCACCAGGCCTGTCGCAGCACGGTGCGCGCGGCACCGACCATGTAGCCCCAGCTCATCTGGTTCGGGTCGCCCAGGCCGAGAAAGCTCAGGCTGCTTTCGAGCAGGATGGCCGTGGCCACCATCAGCGAGGCCATCACGATGATGGGCGACATGGCGTTGGGCAATATCTGCGTGAGGATGATGCGCGGCGTCGACTGCCCCGCGAGCAGCGCGGCCTGAACGAAGTCGCGCTGGCGCAGCGTGAGGAACTCGCTGCGCACGAGGCGCGCCACCGGCGGCCACGAGACGATGGCGATGGCCACGACGATGGACTTGATCGAAGGCTCGAAGATCGCCACCAGCACGATAGCCAGCGCAAAGCTCGGAACGGCCTGGAACAGCTCGGTGAAGCGCATCAGCGCCGCATCGATCCAGCCGCCGAAGTAGCCGGCCACCGCGCCGAGGCTGACGCCGATCAGCAGCGCCACGAAGGTGGACACCACGCCTATCAGCAAGGAGATGCGCGCGCCGTAGACGAGGCCCGAGAGGATGTCGCGGCCCAGCGTGTCGGTGCCCAGCAAGAAGCCGGGTTCGGTCCACGGCCGCACGAAGGGCTGCTCGACCATGGCCCACGGATCGTTGGTGGCGAGCCACGGGCCGAGCAGCGCGACGACTGCCACGATCAGCAGCACGACCATGCCGGCCACGGCGCCCTTGTTGCGGCGAAAGCGCCGCCAGAAATCGCTTTGCATCATGTCAACTCGATCCGCGGATCGACCAGCGTGTACACGAGGTCGGTGATGAGGTTGAAGAGCACGGCCATCGCGGCCGTCACCAGGAAGGCGCCGAGCAGCAGGCTGTAGTCGCGCTGCAGCAGCGCGTCGAACATCAGGCGGCCGATGCCGGGCCAGGCGAAGACGGTCTCGGTCAGCACCGCGCCGCCGATCATGCCGCCGGCCTGGATGCCCGCGAGCGTGACCACCGGCAGCAGCGCGTTGCGCAGCACATGCGCGCGCAGGATGCGGCCGGGCCGCACGCCCTTGGCGCGCGCGGTCTTCACGAAGTCCATCTGCGCCACCTCGAGCATCGCGGCGCGCGTCATGCGCGCATAGACGGCCATGTAGAACAGCGCGAGCGTGAGCGCGGGCAGCACCAGGTGTTTCGCCACGTCGAGCACCAGCGCGAAGCCGGTGTGGCCCGAGCCCACGGTCATGAGGCCGAAGCCCGGCAGCCATTCGAGCTGCACCGTGAACACCAGCACCGCCATCAGCGCGAGCCAGTACAGCGGCGTGGCGTAGAAGAGCAGCGCCACCACCGTGATGGCGCTGTCGACCCATGTGCCCGCACGCCGCGCCGACAGCGCACCGAGCGTGATGCCGAACAGCAGCGAGAGCGCGAAGGCACTGCCGGTAAGCAGCAGCGTGGCCGGCAGCCGGTCCAAGATGAGCTTGAGCACCGGCTGTTGCTGGCGGTACGAGTAGCCGAGGTCGAGCCGCACCACCTTGCCGACGTAGGTGGCGAGCTGCGTCGACAGCGGCTGGTCGAGCCCGAACTGCGCGCGCAGCTGCGCCACGAACTGCGGATCGGACGCGCCGGCTTCGCCCGCCAGCACCGACACCGGATCGCCCGGCGCGGCGCGCACCAGCATGAAGTTGACCGTGGCGATCAGCAGGATCGCCACCAACCCCTGCAGCACGCGGGTCAACATGAACTGCGTACGTTTCATTCGCTGCTCCGCGCGGTCAGCCGATGCTTGCGGTGCCGAGGCTGTCGTTCAGCCCGATGCCCGAGCTGATGATGTTGTTGAGCTTGGTGCGGTAGAGCGTCGGGAAGTTGAGCTCCAGCAGCCAGGCCACGGGCACTTCGTCGAGCAGGATCTTCTGCGCCTGCAGGTAGGTGGCCTTGCGCTTCTCGGGATCGGTCTCGCGCGCGCCGGCATCGAACAGCTCGTCGATCTTCGGGTTCGAGTAGCCCTCGACGTTGTTGAACGGCGAGCCCTTGGCGATGTTGGCGGTGGTGTAGTTGCGCGCCACGCCCAGCGCCGGGTCGCCGTACTGGTAGACGTAGGTGAAGGCGAGGTCGTAGTCCCAGTCATTGAGGCGCTGGTTCCAGCCGGCCACGTCGGTGGCGGTCATCTCGACCTTGATGCCGGCCTGGGCCAGGTTCTGCTTCAGGATCTCGGCCTGGCGCGACCAGGTCTCGCCATAGGGCAGCGGCAGCAGCCGCAGGGTTTCGCCCTTGTAGCCCGATTCGGCCAGCAGCTTTTTGGCCGTCTCGACGTTGCGCGGGTACTTGGCGACGTCGGTGCTGTGGAATTTGATGTTGCTGTTGAACGGTCCCGTCGCCGGCTTGGCAAAGCCCTGCCACGCGATCTTGGCCATGGCCTCGCGGTCGATGGCGAACATCACGGCCTGGCGGAACTTGACGTTGTCCATCGGCGCCTTGCGGTTGTTCAGCCACAGCCACGAATGCGGCGCGAAGAACTCCCAGCCCTTGGTGGTGACGGCAACGCCCGGCAGCTTGGACAGCCGCTGCACGTCGAAGTACTCGACCGCGCCGCCAGGCACCAGGTCGACCTTGCCCGACTCGAAGGCCGCTGCGCGCGAAGCCGCGTCGGGAATGACGTGGAAGTAGACGCTGTCGACCAGCGGCACGTCCTTGACGTGGTACTTGTCGTTGGCCACGAGCTGGATGTACGAGCCCTTGACCCACTCCTTGAACTTGAACGGCCCGGTGCCGATGGGCGTGGCGTTGGCGGGGTTGGTCGCGAAGTCGGTGCCTTCGTAGATGTGCTTCGGGATCATCGGCATGCTGCCGACCTCGAAGATGCCGATGAAGGGCCCGAAGGGGTACTTGAGCTTGAACTCGACCGTGAGCGGATCGACCGCGCGGATGCTTTCCACCGCGGCCAGGTTGGCGCGCAGGCGTGCGTGCGTCTTGCGCAGGAACACGTCGGCGGAGAACACCACGTCGGCCGAGGTGAAGGGCTTGCCGTCGTGCCAGGTGACGCCGGGCTTGAGCTTGAAGGTGTAGAGCGTGCCTTCCTTGTTGACGGTCCACGCGGTGGCCAGCGAAGGCAGCGGCGTGATCTTCTCGTCATAGCGAAGCAGGCCTTCGTAGATGTTGCCGGAGATCATCTGCGTCGGGCCGTTCTGCGTGATCCCCAGCATCAGCCCCGGCGGTTCGGGCTGGACGACGGCGTTGATCGTGCCGCCCTTCCTGCCCGCGGCCAGAAGGTGCAGGGGAACGCCGGCCAGCGTCAGGCCGGCGGTGGCGGCGGCACCCATCTGGATGAGGTTGCGACGTTTCATGGGGCGAACTCCTTCTGGCTCTTTCGAGGTGGTGGACAGGGTCAGGGAACGGGAGGGGAAAGCGGGGCGATCAGTCGCGGAACGAGGTGGCCGGCGCGGGCTCGATGCGCTGCAGCAGCGCGCGCCATTCGCGCGCGTTCGGGTCGGCCTGGCCGGGCAGGTGGCTGCCGCCGCCAGCTTCGTATTGCTGCGCGGTCTTCTCGCAGACCTCGGCCGGCACCGGGTAGACCGGCTGGCCGCTCGACTCGATGGCCACCTGCACGCGGCAGGCGCGCTCCAGGTTCAGCATCAGGATGAAGGCCTCCGACACCGTGCGGCCCAGCGTCACCAGGCCGTGGTTGCGCAGGATGAGCGCGCGCGCCGTCGGGCCGAGGTCGGCCACGAGGCGCTCGCGCTCCTCGGGGTCGAGCGCGATGCCCTCGAAGTCGTGATAGACCACGCGCTGGTAGAACTGCAGCGCCCACTGGTTGCAGGGCTGCAGCCCGCCGGCCAGCGACGACACCGCCACGCCGGCCACCGTGTGCGTGTGCAGCACGCAGGCCGCGTCATGGCGCGCCGCGTGCACCGCGCTGTGGATGGTGAATCCGGCCGGGTTCACGTCGTAGGGCGAGTCGTCGAGGATGCGGCCCGCAAGGTCGATCTTGACCAACGACGAGGCCGTGATGTCGCGAAACAGCATGCCGAAGGGGTTGATCAGGAACTGGTCTTCGGTTCCCGGCACACGCGCGGAGATGTGCGTGTAGATGCTGTCGTCCATGCCGTAGTGCGCCACCAGCCGGTAGGCCGCGGCCAGGTCCTGTCGGACCTGGCGCTCGGCGTCGGAGACCGGCGGGGCCTTGCGGTCCACTGCGTGCAGTTGCATATCGCGTTCCTTTTCACCGGCCTGGCTGCCAGGCCAAGCCCTTGTTTGGGTTAATCGGGTTGACTGCAATCTGTCGACAGTCAACCGACGACAGTCTTAAGCAATATGCGGGCCCGAGTTATGGGGTAAGCCCTTGGTCGTCGTCCTTTGAGGCGGGAAAAGCGGCGCCACCAGGGAATCGGAGCGCCAAAACGCCGGCCGCGCGCACCCGAAGATGCGCGCGGCCGGCGTGGCTGGATGGGTCGGTGGTGCGCCCAGGCGCACCGATGAAGTGCTAGGGCAGGCGGCCTTCTGCGCGCAGCCGTGCGCCGATGCGCCGGATCTCGGCCTCGCCCTGGTCGAGCGCCGCCTTGCTGGTGTGCACCGAGTAATGGCCCATCACCAGCTCGTGCGGATGCTTCACCGCCGAGCCCAGCACGAAGGCCGTATCGCCACGGGCCACGAAGTCGATGGCCTCGGCGGACTCTTCGAAGACCGCGAGTTCGCCGGCGACGATCGGGCCGCCCGTGCCGTCGTCCGCTTCGAGCCCGCCGACGTTGACCGCGACCCAGCCCACCGTGTGGCCCGCGGGCGGCGTGTAGCGCCAACGCTCGCCGTCCTTCAGCTCCACGGCCAGGTAGTTCATCGACGCCGGCGCGGCAATCGCGCTTTGCGCCGCGCCGTAGCGCCCGAGCAGCACGTGCGCTGGGCCCTCCCGCGGGACCTGCGAGGGCGCGAGGTACATGCTCTGCGCCGGTGCGTTCTCTTCCGAGGCCGGTAGCGCCACCCACAGCTGGAAGCCGCGCACGCGCTCCACGCCCGGCGCGGGTGCGCCGGTGTGCCATACGCCGTTGCCGGCGCGCATCCACTCGACGCCGCCGCCGAGCAGCGTGCCTTGCTCGCCGGTCGTGTCTTCATACAGCGTGTCGCCCTCCATCAGCCAGGTCAGCGTGGCGATGCCCGAATGCGGGTGCAGGCCGAAGCCCTTGTGGCCGCCCGTGACGTCGAAGCCGAAGAGATCGAGGAACACGAAGGGCTTGAGGAATTCGCCCAGGTCGCCGGGGCTCATCAGCCGCGTGATGCCGCCATGGCGCGAGCCGCGCGTGCGGTAGACGATGGCGCGGGCCGGTGTTTCAACAGCGGTGGTCATCATGCGGCCTCCCTCGCGTTCTTCAGTGCCTTGGTCCACCAGGCGATGTCGTCGAGCATGGCGGTGGCGGCCTGAGCGAGGTGCGGGAAGTCGCCGAAGCTCTTGCCCTGCTGCCAGATGCCCAGGAACTCGACCATGCCGATGTGCACGGCGTTGCGCACGGGCGCCATCTGCATCTCGACGGCCACCAGCCGCAGCTGCTCGATCGCGCGCGCCGCGCCCACCCCGCCGTAGCCCACGAAGCCGATCGGCTTGCGAATGAATTCCTTGTAGGCCCAGTCGATCGCGTTCTTCAGTACCGCGCTCGGGCCGTGGTTGTATTCGGGCGTCACGACGACCAGACCGTCGAAGGTGGCCAGCTTCGCCTGCCAGCGCTGCGCGGCCTCGTTCTTTACCGGCCCCCAGGCCGGCGCGCCCGCCTCGTTGAAGAAGGGCAGCGGATGGTCGCGCAGGTCGACCAGCTCGAAGGCGAGGTCGGTGCGCTGCTTCGCGATCTCATGAATCCATTGCGCGGGCTTCTCGCCGAAGCGGCCTTCGCGGATAGAGCCGAGGATGACGCCGATACGGGGTTGTTGCTGTGTCATGGGGTACTCCGGGAACGTTGAAGAAAAGGGGTCAGGCGGCAGCGGCAGCCGGCCGGAACGCGGGCCACGTGCGCCAGGCGACGAAGCCCGACAGCAGCCCCAACACCACCGCCGGCGCGGGGTTGCCGCCGATCAGCCCCAGGTGCGTTGCCACGGCGCAGACCATGGTCGCGGCCAGCAGCAGGCCGCCGAGAAAGCCGGTCGCGGGCACCAGCAGCAGCAACGCCCCGCCGACCTCGACCAGTCCGGTCAGGTAGCGGAACCACTGCCCGAAGCCGATCGCGTCGAACACCTGGACCATCTGCTGCGCGCCGGCCAGCTTGGCGGCGCCCGCGGCGCCGAAAGCCAGCGCCAGAAAGATGCGGACGCCCCAGACGATGCGGCGCTGCACCGGGGTGGAGGAGGGAGAAGGAAGTGATGTGGAAGTCATGGGCACAAGGTTAGGCACGCACCCATTGATCGACTGGACGGTAGAGTCGGATTGCACTCGTCCACAGATAGAAGGAATCAGCCCGTCATGCTCGACCTCAACGACATCGCCTTGTTCGTGCAGGTGGCGCGCCACGGCAGCTTCGCCGAAGCGGCCCGGCGGCAGGGCCTGCCGCCGAACACCGTGAGCCGGCGCATCCAGCAGCTCGAATCGCAGCTCGGCACGCGGCTGATGCAGCGCTCGACCCGCAAGCTGACGCTGACCAGCGCCGGGCGGGAGTTTCATGACCAGTGCGCGGGGTCGATCGACGGGCTGGTGGCGGCCGGGCAGGCGCTGGTCGCCGGAGGGCAGGAGCCCAGCGGCCTCGTGCGCGTGGCCGCGCCGGCGGATTTCTTCGATTTCTTCCCGATGGAATGGGTGTCGGACTTTCTGGCCGCGCATCCGCTGGTAAAGCTCGACTTCGTGCTCAGCGACGCGAGCGCAGACCTCATCGGGGAGCAGATCGACGTGGCCTTCCGGGGCGGCGTGCTGCGCGATTCGGGCTACATCGGCCGGCGGCTGGCAACGCGCAGCGGCGGCCTGCTGGCAAGTCCCGACTACATCGCGCGGCGCGGCGAGCCCCGGAACCTGCAGGACCTCGCGAACCACGACTGCGTGACACCGCCGCACGCATCCGGCACCACCACCTGGCACCTTGCGGGACCCGATGGGGTCGAGGAAGAAGTGCAAGTCACCGGGCGATTCACCGGCAATACGGCGCAGGCGCTGCGCAAGGCGGCGCTGGCCGGGCTGGGCATCGCGCAGCTGCCGCCGGCGATGGCGACGCGCGACGAACAGGAAGGACGGCTGGTGCGCGTGCTGCCGCAGTACCGGTACACCGGCCGAGGGCTTAGTGTGGTGTATCCGAGCCGCAAGCACCTGCCGCTGGCGGTGTCGGCGTTCATCGACCTGGTGATCGGCAAGCTCGACCAGATCGACGTGCTGCAGGAGCCACCGCCTCCGCGGAAGGCCTGAGCGCTGGCGCCTTTTTCGTTTCCACTGAAAATGCCACCCCATGAAAATCGAAAAAGACACCGTCGTCACCATCAAGTACAAGGTCTCCGACGCCCAGGGCAAGCTCATCGAAGCCAGCCCCGAGCCTATGGCCTACCTGCATGGCGGGTACGAAAACACGCTGCCGAAGATCGAGGAAGCGCTCGATGGCAAGGAAAAGGGCTACCAGACCGTGCTGAACCTCGCGCCCGAAGACGCCTTCGGCCAACGCGACGAAACGCTGGTGCGCAGCATTCCCAAGACCGACTTTCCGCCGGGCGTGAAGGTGGGCGGGCAGCTGCAGGGCCGGCTCGACGATGGGCGCGAGCATGTCTTCACGGTGACCAAGATCAAGGGCCCGGTCGTGCTGCTCGACGGCAACCATCCGTGGGCCGGCAAGGCACTGAAGTTCAGCCTACAGGTGACGGACGTGCGCACGGCGCTGCCGGTGGAAATCGAGCACCGGCATGTGCATGGGGCGCACGGGCACCATCACTGAACCCGAGAGGCGCCCGGCGGTTCAGTTCTTCTTCCAGAACCGCGGCGCATCCTCGATCTTCTCCAACGCCTTGCGGCAAGCGCTCGCGCCGGCCGCGCGCCTTGAACTGAACCACCCCACCGCAAACCACGCACGCGCATCGCGCGCGGCGGCTTCGCGGTACAGCGCGAGCGCCACGGCCTCGTCGTTGAACTCGCCCAGCGCGTCCTGCGCGGGGCGCAGTGCTTTCAGGTAGCGCCCGGCGGCGTTGCCGTCTCCCTTCTCGAACAGCGGCGCCACGAACTCGGCGAGGTAGCGCAGGCGCTTGAGCCGCTTGCGCACGCGGTGCTGGCTTTCGGCGTCGAGCGACTCGAAGCGCTTGCCGTCGCGCCGCACCTGTTTGTGCAGATGCTGCAGGTGTTCACGCAGCAGGCGGTGGGCTGCATTGGCGTCGATCGGCACGGGTTCCGATGAGGCTTCCGCGGGCTTCGCGGCAGTAAAGCCGATCAGCGAAACGAGCACGTTCTGGAATGCCGGGGCGCGCACGACATCGCCGGGCGGGGGGGTGTGGGCTGCCGTGTCGTCGCCGGCCAGCGGGTCGAAATCCGGCGCGCCGGCCTCGCTCAACCTGGGCTGCGCGAGCTTCACGACCTGCTCGCGGTCGCGCAATGCTCCGAGCGCGCGGAAGGCGTCGACCAGCGGCGGCTCCCAATTGGCCGCGTCGAACAGGCCCGAAGCCGTGTCGAGCTCCGCCAGTTCGCGCAGCGCCGTGCGCAGCCGGCGGATACCGATGCGTAACTGGTGGATCTGCTCTTCGTCCGTGCTGCCCGCCGCGATCTCGCTGGCGTTGGGCAGCATCTGCGCCAGGCACGACGCCACCACGGCCTGCTGGATGCCCCGCCCGTCGGGGTGGTGCGCGCTGAATCGCGGGGCTTCGGCCTTCACCGCCTCCACGGTTTCATGCGCCGCCAGCAAGCGCGCGCCGCGCTCCGCCTTGGACACGGTGCTGAACCACAGCCCATGCTGCTGCGACCAGCGCCGCGCAAGCGACACGAGGCCCTGCACGTCGCCGCGCTTCAGCTCCAGCTCCAATTCGCACACAGGCGATTCGCGCTGCCCGGCCGTGCCCGCGTGCGCGGCGACCTTGCCGACGTCGAGCGCCATTTCCACCACCGCGCCATCGGGCCCCGAAACGCGCACGTCGCGCGTGAGCCGCACGATGTCGGTCGATTGCCGCTCGACCAGCGGCGCGCCGCCGCCGTCGGCCAGCAGCTTCGCGAGCCGGTCGCCCACGGGCGTGCCCTGGTGGCGCTGCGGATCGATCTGCGGCGCCGCGCCCGCTGTGCCCAGGTCGACGTTGTGCTCCAGGCGGTGCAGGGCGTTGTCGCCGGTGGCCTTCACCGTCTGCACCCAGCGCCGTCCCTCCTTGCGCAGCCGCAGCACCATGCCGTGGGCGGCCAGCCGCTGGTCGGCGGTGTCGAAATAGCGGGCCTGCAGGCGGGTGCGCACGACGGCGCCGCGCTTCAGGGCGGCTTCGACGGCTTTCAGGCGGCCGGCGGGAATGCAGAACTTGAACTCGATTTCCATGCGGCCATGATGCTCCGTCTTTTTCGCTCCCCACAATGGCTCCGTTGTGCGCCCGATCCGTTCGAATGAAAGAAGATGTGGACGCCGTCCATTTTCTTTGATATCTTTTGTGGACGGCGTACACAAATACGCCGGCAAGCAGCCGATCCAACCTTTTATAGACACAGGAAACACCATGGCCAACAAGCAGATCTTCGTGAACCTCCCCGTCAAGAACCTGGAGAAGTCCAAGGCTTTCTTCGCCGCGCTGGGCTACACCTTCAACGAGCAGTTCACCGATGCGAATGCGGCGTGCATGGTGATCCAGAAAGACAGCATCCACGCCATGCTGCTGGTCGAGGACTTCTTCAAGACCTTCACGACCAAGAGCCTCACCGACACCAGCAAGAGCACCGAGGTGCTGCTGTGCCTGTCGTGCGAGAGCCGCGCCGAAGTCGACGCCATGGTCGCCAAGGCGGTGGCCGCCGGCGGCACCGTGCCGCGCGAGCCGCAGGACTACGGCTTCATGTACGGCCACGGCTTCCAGGACATCGACGGCCACCTCTGGGAGCTGATGTACATGGACCCCAACGCCGCGGTGACGCATCAGAACCCCTGATGCCGATCGTTCCATACGCGCTCTTCACTGTTGCAGGGAAGGCGTCTACCGGAAGGCGGCGGCGGCCCGATATTCCAGGCACCGGCCAGGCATCATCGGCCGAGCCTCACCTGGAAAGGAACAACCGCATGTCCGACGACGACAACAACAACGAGCGCAACAACCCCATCGTGAAGATCGCACCCCTCGGTTTCCCGTGGCAGACGATCGACCCGTTCCTGTTCTGCGTCTACCACGACGACGCCTACCCGAAGGCCAACGGCCGCATGGGCCCCGAGGCCTCGCTGGCCGGCCGCCAGATCGGCCAGGACTTCAGCCGCAAGGACGGCTGGAGCATGTACCACGGCGACACGGTGCCGGGCTTTCCCTCGCATCCGCACCGCGGCTTCGAGACCGTGACCATCGTGCGCAAGGGGCTGGTCGACCATTCCGATTCGCTGGGCGCCACCGCGCGCTTCGGCGGCGGCGATGTGCAGTGGCTCACGGCCGGCAAGGGCATCGTGCATTCGGAGATGTTCCCGCTGCTCGACAACGGCGCGGCCAATCCGCTCGAACTGTTCCAGATCTGGCTCAACCTGCCCGCGAAGAACAAGATGGCCGAGCCGCACTTCACGATGTTCTGGTCGGAGGCCATTCCGCGCTTCGCATCCGATGACGCGAAGGGCGGGCGCACCGAGGTCGCGGTGATCGCCGGCCGCCTGGGCGATGCAGCGGACGGCCAGGAACCGATCCACCCGCTCTCGCCGCCGCCCGATTCATGGGCCGCGCAGGCCGGTGCCGACGTGGCGATCTGGACGCTGAAGATGACGCCCGGCGCGCAATGGACGCTGCCGGCCGCCACGGGCGAGGGCACGCAACGGATGCTCTATTTCTTCAAGGGCGCGATGGCGTACGTCGCCGGCCAGCGCATCGAAGGCCCGGCCGCCGTCGAGCTGCGCGCGGATGCCGCGGTCGAGCTGGTCAACGGCGACGACGAAGCCAGCGAATTCCTCGTGCTGCAGGGCCGCCCGATCGCCGAGCCGGTGGCGCAGTACGGCCCCTTCGTGATGAACACGCAGGCCGAGATCAGCCAGACCATGGCCGACTACCGCCGCACGCAGTTCGGCGGCTGGCCGTGGAACGACCCGGCGCCGGTGCACGACCGCGAGGCTGCGCGCTTCGCGCTCCATCCGGACGGCCGCAAGGAAACCCCCGCAGGCTGACCGAAGGCGGGCAATCAGAATTTCTTCAGAGCTTCCATGCCGGGAGCGGTCATGCTCGGCACGAACTCGGTCACGTCCACCCGCGCGACGCCGCCCTGCACGAACGGGTCGCGCGCCAGCACCGATTCGAGCCCCTCGCGGTCGCCCGAGCGCGCGAGAATCACGCCGCCCGTGCGCGGCACCTGCCGCCCCGACGCCACGAACAACCCGCTTTCGTAGTGCTTCTTGAGCCAGGTCATGTGCGCGTCCATCAGCGCATCGACCTCTTCGAGGGGGCGGGTGTAGGTGAGGGTGACGATGAACATGAGCAGGATGGCGGCGATGAATTCGAAGGCCCCGATCCTATGGCCTCCGCAGGGTGCCAGCGCCGCCGAGGTGTGTCTTCCGCGTAACGAACTGCTCCGTACGGTGCCGCCCCATCGGCCTACTCGATCGTCACGCCGCCTTCTTTCACGAGCTTCCCGAACTTGGCGGTTTCTTCGCGGATCTGCCGCGCCATCTCTTCCTGCGTGCCGCCCAGCGGCTCGGCGCCGATGGCCTGCATGCGCTGTGCGAAGTCGGGCGATTTGATGATCTTCACCATCTCGGTGTTGAGCCGCGCAACGATGTCCTTCGGCGTGGCCGCCGGCGCGAGCACGCCGAACCAGGTGCCGATGTCGAAGCCCTTGAGCCCCGCCTCTTCCAGCGTCGGCACGTCGGGCAGCACCGACGAGCGGCGCGCTGTGGTCACGGCCAGCGCGCGCAGCTTGCCGCCCTTGATGTGCTGCAGCACCGGCGTGATGGTGTCGAAGGACATGGCCACCTGCCCGCCGAGCAGGTCGGTGGTGAGCGGGCCGCTGCCCTTGTACGGCACGTGCAGCAGCGTGGTGCCGGTGCTGGCCTGGAACTGCGTGCCGATCAGGTGCTGCGCCGTGCCGTTGCCGTTGGAGCCATAGGCCAGCTTGCCGGGCGCGGCCTTGGCGAGCGCAACCAGCTCGGCCACGTTCTTCGCGGGCGTGTTGGCCGCGTTGATGACCAGCACGTTGGGCACCATGGCCACGACGGTGATCGGCGCCAGGTCTTTCTGGAAATCGTAGGGCAGCTTCCTGTAGACGCTGGTGGCGATGGTGTGGTGCACCGCACCCATCAGCAGCGTGTAGCCATCGGGCTTGGCCTTGGCGACGTAATCGGCGCCGAGCGTGGCGCCTGCGCCGGGCCTGCTTTCGACCACGACAGGCTGGCCGAGGGACTGCGACAGCTTTTCGGCCAGCGCACGGGCCAGCACGTCGGTGGTGCCGCCGGCCGGGAAGGGCACGACGAGGCTGATGGGCCGCGTGGGCCAGACGGCCGGCTGCGCGAAGGCCAGTGCGGCAGTGCCCAGGCCCAGCGCCAGGGCGCCGGCCCGCAGCATGGTGCGCCGGCCCTGGATGAAAGGGACAGAAGAAGCGGTCATGGTCTTGTCTCTGGCTCGTTGTTGTCGTGCCCGCGTGCATCGAGGCACGCGGCGGCGGGGGGGCTTGGGTTCAGTCCGCGAGGCGCTGCCGCGCACTGGCGATGTGCTCGCACACGGCACGCGTCACCTGCGCAGTGGTGGCATTGCCGCCGAGGTCGCGCGTGTGCAGCGACCGGTTCGCGGTGACGTGCTCCACGGCCTCCATCACGCGGCGCGCGGCCTGGACTTCGCCCAGGTGCTCGAGCAGCATCACGACCGACCAGAAGGTGCCGACCGGATTGGCCAGCCCCTTGCCCATGATGTCGAAGGCCGAGCCGTGGATTGGCTCGAACATCGAGGGGTAGCGCCGCTCGGGATCGATGTTGCCGGTGGGCGCAATGCCCAGGCTGCCCGCCAGCGCGGCAGCGAGGTCGCTGAGGATGTCGGCATGCAGGTTGGTCGCGACGATGGTGTCCAGCGATGCCGGCCGGTTGATCATGCGCGCGGTCGAGGCGTCGACCAGCTCCTTGTCCCAGGTCACGTCCGGGAACTCCCTGGAGATCTGCAGCGCGATCTCGTCCCACATCACCATCGCGTGGCGCTGGGCGTTGCTCTTGGTGATGACGGTCAGCAGCTTGCGGGGGCGCGACTGGGCCAGCTTGAAGGCGAAGCGCATGATCCGTTCGACGCCAGCGCGGGTCATCATGCTCACGTCGGTGGCGGCTTCGATCGGGTGGCCCTGGTGCACGCGGCCCCCGACGCCGGCGTACTCGCCTTCGGAGTTCTCGCGCACGATGACCCAGTTCAGGTCGGCCGGGCCGCAGCGCTTGAGCGGGCCGTCGATGCCCGGCAGGATGCGCGTCGGGCGCACGTTGGCGTACTGGTCGAAGCCCTGGCAGATCTTCAGGCGCAGGCCCCAGAGGGTGATGTGGTCGGGAATGTGCGGGTCGCCTGCGGAGCCGAAGAGGATGGCGTCCTTCTTGCGCAGCGCGTCGAGGCCATCGGCCGGCATCATCACGCCGTGCTCGCGGAAGTAGTCGCCGCCCCAGCCGAAATCCTCGAAGCTGAAGTTCAGCGCGCCGTGGGAGGCTGCGGCCAGCGCCTCCATCACTTCGCGTCCGGCCGGGATCACTTCCTTGCCGATGCCGTCGCCGGGAATGGTGGCAATGCTGTAGCTGCTCATCGATGTCCTTCATGGAATGCTGCTGGGGAGCTGCCACTTTAGGAGCAGGTGCACCGAACGATTCGCACTCGAAGTCAATCCATCGTTAACCTGTGTTCAACAATCGGACAGACACATGGGGAGACCGCGCGGCTTGGTGTTGTCGCGGACCGGACCTGCACCGCGGCACCGTTTCTCTTAGATTCGACCCTCGCATCCTTTACCCACTGGAGACTCTTTCAATGATTCACGTCGTCGCCGTCATCACCGCCAAGCCCGGCCAGCGCGCCAGACTGCTCGAAGCCTTCGCCGGGAACCGCGCGGCCGTGCTGGCAGAAGCGGGCTGCATCGAATACGCCGCCACGGTCGATGCGCAAGGCATTCCGACGTCCAAGGCCAGCTTCGGCCCCGACACCTTTGTCGTCGTCGAGAAGTGGGAAACGCTGGCGCACCTGCAGGCCCATGCCGTGGCCCCGCACATGAAAGCCCACGGCGAGAAGACCAAGGAATTCGTCGAGAGCAAGCTGATCCACGTGCTCGAACCGGTCTGAGCTTCGCCGCCGGTCTTCGGGCGCGGTGTACCGCGACGTGATCGTCCTGCGTTGCGAAGGCCAATGAAGCGGCCGGTGTGTCGCTGGTGTTCACGCTGCAGATCAACCCGAAGAAATGCCGCGGGCATTGCCGTAGCATCGTGTTACCGTCTCGTCTCCAAAAACAACCCATTTAGGAGGAGAGCGTGACAGTGACTCGCGTGCATGGATTCGCCTTCTGCGCCCTGGCCGTTCTGGCCACAGGATGTGCGCAATTGAAGGCCCCGCCCTACGCGGCGGACTACGAAGCCCTTGACCGGCTCAAGGCAAGCAAGCCAGCCCCCGTGGCAGTGGTGAAGGTGCAGCCGACCGATCCGAATGACCCCGTCAACAACCTCTCGCTGCGCGGCGCGCGCCTGCTTTCGCCCAGCGGCACTTTCGCAAAATACCTCGAGGACGCGCTGGTCAATGACCTCAAGGAGGTAGCTGCATACGACGCGAAATCCCGCACACGGATCGACGCTCGCATCCTCAGCAACGAGATCAGCGTGGGGAACATCGTCACCGGCACGGGCGTGATGGAAGTACAGATCGAGATCACGCGCGAGGGCATGCAACGCCTCAGGAAGACCTACAAGGCGAACACCAGCTTCGAGTCCAGCTTCGCGGGCATCGTGGCCATCCCTGCTGGGCAGGCCGCCTACTCGGACCTCGTGCGCACGCTGCTGCGGCAGGTGTATGCCGATCCCCAGTTCGCCGCAGCCCTCGCCTCTTAAAAAACAGAACCCGGAGAAGAAATTTCATGTCTATCGTTTCCAGAGCTTTCCGCGCCGCCACTGCGCTCGCTGTCGTGGCCGTGCTCGCAGGCTGTGCGCATCCCATCAATGTCGGCACCGACGCCGCACCGCCACGCGTGGAAGCCAGCCTGATCCAGAAAAAGGTGGCCTACACCATGACCGATGCGCAGCGCGCCCTACAGGCCACTACAGCCGGCGGCGGTGGCGACCGCATCAGCTACTACCCGTACCGTGACCTGGAGAAGTCGATTCGCGATGCGCTGCGCGCGGTCTACCAGGACGTGGTTGTCCTCAAGTCCGCTGCGGACGCCGGCGCGGTCCAGGCATCGGGCGCCTCGCTCGTGTTCACGCCCGAGATCAAGACCGATTCGGGCTCGCCGTCTCCCTTCACCTGGCCGCCCACGTACTTCACCACCGAGGTTGCGTGTGTCGTGACCGATCCGGCAGGCGCTGAAATTACCCGCGTCAAGGCTTCGGGCCGGGGCGAGGCGGAATTCAGCGAATTCAAGGGTGAGTTCGGCCTTTCCGCCAAACGCGCGGCAACCAAGATGTCCGTCGCGCTGAGCAGCGAAATCCTGAAGAACGAAAAGCTGCGCTGATCGTCTCGCACCCATCGCCCGACATCCAGCAACAAGAAACGCGCCCTCGGGCGCGTTTCTTGTTGAAGCCGCAAAGCCTTACTTCGACACGACCTTCACCATCTCCAGGCACTTGTTCGAGTAGCCCCATTCGTTGTCGTACCAGCTCACGAGCTTCACGAAGGTGCCGTCGAGCGCAATGCCGGCTTCGGCGTCGAAGATCGAGGTGCGCGGGTCGCCGCGGAAGTCGGTGGCCACCACCTTGTCTTCCGTGTAGCCCAGCACGCCCTTGAGCGCGCCTTCGCTCTGCGCCTTCATTTCGGCGCAGATTTCCTTGTACGTGGCTTCCTTCACCAGCTCCACGGTCAGGTCGACCACCGACACGTCGGAGGTCGGCACGCGAAAGCTCATGCCCGTGAGCTTCTTGTTGAGCTCGGGGATCACCACGCCCACGGCCTTGGCAGCGCCGGTGCTCGAGGGAATGATGTTCTCCAGGATGCCGCGGCCGCCGCGCCAGTCCTTGTTGCTCGGGCCGTCCACGGTCTTCTGCGTGGCGGTGGCGGCGTGCACGGTGGTCATCAGGCCGCGCTTGATGCCCCACTTGTCGTTCAGCACCTTGGCCAGCGGGGCCAGGCAGTTGGTGGTGCAGCTGGCGTTGCTGATGATGGC
>Ga0209257_1000585_pt1 | contig 61004 bp, 53 predicted proteins | sample AraplaCvi_mCL_r2_FD_184277 | JGI IMG/M metagenome (GOLD analysis project Ga0209257, IMG submission 184277) | Arabidopsis root microbial communities from North Carolina, USA - plate scrape MF_Cvi_mCL_r2 (SPAdes) (version 2) | ecosystem: Host-associated > Plants > Roots > Endosphere | place: USA...
GGCCTGACCCAGGCCCCGGACCTGGCCACCGCCCGCAGCCTGATCGATGGCCTGCGCGCGGCCGGCGTGCTGCCCTGCGCCCTGGCCTACGGCACCCGTGAGATCGAGGAACTGTCCGAACAGCTCGGCCTGCCGCTGCTGGCCAAGTTCCGCGAGCAGTACCAGCGTGTGGAGGCGGCAGCGCCCGCCCCGGCCCCCGCGCCGCCACCGCGCGCCCCGGAGCCGCCGCGCGCGGCCGGCATGCCGGGCATGATCCAGAAGACCCCGGTGCGGTCGGGCCAGCAGCTCTATGCCGAGCAGCGCGACCTGACCGTGCTGACCACCGTCGGCGCTGGCGCCGAGGTCATCTCCGACGGCTCGATCCACATCTACGGCAGCCTGCGCGGCCGTGCCCTGGCAGGCGCCTCGGGCAATGTCGAGGCGCGCATCTTCTGCCGCGAGTTCCACGCCGAGCTGGTCGCCATCGCCGGCCACTACAAGGTGCTGGACGACATTCCCCGCGAGTTGCGCGGCCGCCCGGTGCAGGTCTGGCTGGACGGCGACCAGCTGATGCTGGCCGCGCTGGACTGACCAAATGCCCGCCGCGCCCCCCGCGCGGCCCACGCTTCATCCTGATCCACCGACAAGAACAATATCCAGGAGAACACCATTGGCTGAGATCATCGTCACCACCTCCGGCAAGGGCGGCGTCGGCAAGACCACCACCAGCGCCAGCATCGCCTGCGGACTGGCACGTCGCGGCAAGAAGGTCGCGGTCATCGACTTCGACGTGGGCCTGCGCAACCTGGACCTGATCATGGGCTGCGAGCGCCGGGTCGTGTACGACTTCGTCAACGTCACCCAGGGCGAGGCCACGCTGAAGCAGGCGCTGATCAAGGACAAGCGTTTCGAGAACCTGTACGTGCTGGCCGCCTCGCAGACCCGCGACAAGGACGCGCTGACCAAGGAAGGCGTGGAGAAGGTGCTCAAGGACCTGGACGCGGACGGTTTCGACTTCATCATCTGCGACTCGCCGGCCGGCATCGAGAAGGGCGCGTTCCTGGCGATGTACTTCGCCGACAAGGCCATCGTGGTGGTCAACCCGGAAGTGTCCTCGGTGCGCGATTCGGACCGCATCCTGGGCCTGCTGGATTCCAAGACCCGCAAGGCCGAACAGGGCGGCACGCTCAAGCCGCACCTGCTGCTGACCCGCTACAACCCGGCGCGCGTGGAAAGCGGGGAAATGCTTTCGATCAAGGACGTGGAAGAAGTCCTGGGGCTGAAGACCATCGGCGTGATCCCCGAGTCCGGCGATGTGCTCAACGCCTCCAACAAGGGCGAGCCGGTGATCCTGGACCTGGAATCCCCGGCCGGCCAGGCCTATGACGATGCGGTGGCGCGCCTGCTGGGCGAGGACCGTCCGATGCGCTTCACCACGTTCGAGAAGAAGGGTTTCTTCAGCAAGTTGTTCGGAGGTTGAGCATGGGCATGTTCGATTTCCTGAAGGCGAAGAAGAACACCGCGGAAACGGCGAAGAACCGGCTGCAGATCATCATCGCGCAGGAGCGGACCCAGCGTGGCGCGCCGGACTACCTGCCGCTGCTGCAGCGCGAGTTGCTAGAAGTGATCAAAAAGTACGTCAACATCGACGCCGACGCGGTCAAGGTCGACCTGCTCAAGGACGGCGACCACGACGTGCTGGACATTTCCGTAGCCCTGCCCGAAGGCAAGGGCTGAGCCCAGGCCCGGCCCCGCGATGAACGCCATGCCGCTGGCGCCCGCGCCGGAACCGGACGTGCTGTGCGTGGCCGACATCGCGCCCGAGGCCCTGGCGCGCCTGCTGGCGCGCTTTGACATGATGGTCGAGCACGTGCCGGACGGCGCCAAGATTCCCGGCAGTTTCTGGGGCGAGCCGGAAGCCGGGGTCATCGCCAGCACGGTCTACGTGCGCCCGGATACGCCGGTGCACTCGTTCCTGCACGAGGCCTGCCACCTGATCGTGCTGCCGCCCGAGCGCCGCGCTCTGGTCCACACCGACGCGACCGATTCGGACATCGAGGAAGACGCCACCTGCGCCTTGCAGATCGTGCTGGCCGACGCGTTGCCCGGCGTGGGCCGGGACCGGCTGATGGCCGACATGGATGCGTGGGGGTACTCATTCCGGCTGGGCTCGACGCGGGCCTGGTTCGAGCAGGATGCCGAGGATGCCCGCGCATTCCTGCAGGCGCGCGGGCTGCCGCACGCCTGAGGTCTCTGTCCCGTGCTGGTTTGGCAGGCCTTCCGCAAAACGCGCTTCGTCAGAAGCGCTTTTTGTGAGAGCGGTCCGCTACTGCGCGGCGCGCTTGCGGCGCGACACCGCTGCCACTAGCCTGCCCGCTTCCGTTGCCCGGGGATTGCCATGACGCCACGCCGCCTGCCGCTTGTCCTGTCCGTCTGCCTGGGAGCGGCCACGCTGGCTGGCTGCGGCAGCGACGACGCCAAGAAGGAAGCCGAGGCCGGCCCCAAGGGCGAGACGGCCGATGCGTTCATCGCGCGCGTCAACGACGAGTACAAGGCGATGTACCCGGAGATCACCTCGGCGCAGTGGCTCTCGGCGACCTACATCAACGACGACAGCCAGCGCATCGCCGCCAAGGCCAACGAGCGCTACCTGACCCAGCTCAACGCCTGGATCGCCCAGTCGCGCAAGTTCGAAGGCCAGAAGATGACGCCGGCCACCGCGCGCGCCATCGCGCTGCTGAAGCTGTCCTCGTCCATGCCCGCGCCCCACGACCCGGCCAAGCTGACCGAGCTGACGCGCATCGCCACCAGCCTGGAAGGCGCCTACGGCGAGGGCGCCTACTGCACCGGCGAAGGCGACGCGCGACGCTGCCGCCAGCTGGGCGAGCTGGAGGACGTGCTGCGCAGCAGCCGCGACTACGACCAACAGCTCGACGCCTGGCAGGGCTGGCACAGCGTGGCCATCCCGATGCGCCAGGAATACAGCCGCTTTGCCGAGCTGGTGAACGAAGGCTCGCGCGACATGGGCTTTGCCGACACCGGCGAGCTATGGCGCAGCGGCTACGACATGGCCCCGGGCGAGGTGGCGGCGGAAACCGATCGGCTGTGGAACCAGGTCAAGCCGCTCTACGAGCAGTTGCACTGCTACGCCCGCACCAAGCTGGTCGCCCAGTACGGCGCCCGGGGCCAGGTCGATGGCCTGTTGCCAGCGCACCTGATGGGCAACATGTGGCAGCAGGACTGGAGCAACCTGTGGGACCTGCTGCAGCCCTACCCCGGTGCCGGCAGCCTGGACATCGGCAGCGCCCTGCGCACGCAAGCCGATGCCGAGTACGAGAAGCTGCTGACCGCGGCCAAGCTAGACACGCAGGATCCATTCGAAAGCGCGCGCGATGGCGCCTACGCCACCCAGCTCAAGCAGTTGGGCCATGCGCCGTCGGACGAGGAACGCGAAGCGCTGAGCCGCCGCGCCTACGATACGGCCATCGCCCAGGTCGCCGATCTGCGCCAGCGCGCGGACCTGGCCACGGCCAAGGCCATGACCGCCCGCGCGCAGGATTTCTATACCTCGCTGGGCATGCCCAAGCTGCCGGAGAGCTACTGGAGCAAGAGCCAGTTCCTCAAGCCGCGCGACCGCAACGTGGTCTGCCACGCCAGCGCCTGGGACATGAACATGGAAGGCGATGTGCGCACCAAGATGTGCATCACCCCGGGCGAGGAAGACTTCACCACGATCTACCACGAGCTGGGCCACCTGTATTACGACCTGGCCTACAACCCGCAGCCGCCGCTGTTCCAGGGCGGTGCCAACGATGGCTTCCACGAGGCCATCGGCGACACCATCGTGCTGGCGATGACGCCCGACTACCTGCGCTCGATCGGCCTGGCCCAGGGGCAAGGCCAGGACCAGCAGGCGCTGGTCAATGCGCAGATGCGCATGGCGCTGGCCAAGGTCTCCTTCCTGCCCTTCGGGCTGATGATCGACCGCTGGCGCTGGGGCGTGTTCGACGGCTCGATCAAGCCGGACCACTACAACCAGGCCTGGTGGCAGCTCAAGGCGCAGTACCAGGGTGTGGCGCCGGCCTCGCCGCGCGATGAGACCTTCTTCGACGCCGGCGCCAAGTACCACGTGCCCGGCAACACGCCGTATACGCGCTATTTCATGGCGCACATCCTGCAGTTCCAGTTCTACAAGGCCCTGTGCGATGCGGCCGGGCACACCGGTCCGCTCAACCAGTGCAGCTTCTACGGCAACAAGGTGGCCGGCCAGAAGTTCTGGGCGATGCTGGGCAAGGGTGCCAGCCAACCCTGGCAGGCCACGCTTAAGGGCATGACCGGCAGCGACCGCATGGACGCTGGCCCGTTGCTGGAATACTTCGCGCCGCTGCACGGCTGGCTGAAGCAGCAGAACGAAGGCCAGCGCTGCGGCTGGCAGGCCAGCACGGCCAAGGCCGCGCCCTGAACCACGCTTGCCGTCGCGCCGCAGCGGGCCGTTATAATGGTCCGCTTCCGCGAACGGCTGCATGGCCGCAGCGGGAGTTCTCCTTGGGGAGTAGCCTGCTTCCGCTTCGTGGAAGCCGCGCCGTCAACATCCTTGGCCTGAATCGGCCATGGCGGCGCGACCTGACGGTTGGCGAGACCAACGAGCGGCGGACGTAGCCCGGTCGGGCGCGGACGTTGTTCGTTCGTCCGCATGAAGTCCCGACCGTCCAGAGCCATCCCGCCATGAATCCCGTTTCCATCCTCTTCCTCGGCCTGGCCATGTCCACCGATGCCTTCGCCGCCGCGCTCGGCAAGGGCGCCGGCATGGAGCGCGTGCGCCTGCCCGAGGCCCTGCGCATCGGCCTGATCTTCGGTGTGGTCGAAGCCCTCACCCCCATCATCGGCTGGCTGCTCGGCGCGGCCGCCTCCAAGTACATCGAGGCCTGGGACCATTGGGTCGCCTTCGGCCTGCTGACCGCGCTGGGCCTGCACATGATCTACAAGGCCGTGACCGATGAGGACGAGGACGAGCTGGAGGCGGTCACGGCCAACGGCAAGGGCGGCCGGTTGATGAGCGTGGCGCTGGCCGGCCTGGCCACCAGCATCGATGCGATGGCCGTCGGCGTTGGCCTGGCCTTCGTCGACGTGAACATCTGGGCGGTGGCCGCGGTCATCGGCCTGTGCACTTTCACCATGGTCAGCGTTGGGGTGATGGCCGGCCGCGCGCTGGGCACGCTGATCGGCAAGCGCGCGGAAATGCTGGGCGGGGTGATCCTGATCGTGGTTGGCTCAGCCGTGCTGTACGAGCACCTCAGCGGAGCGGCCTGAGGCAGCGCCAGGGACGGCGTCGCAGCTGTCGCAGGACCGCTGCACGCCGTTCGGACATCGGGCCAGGACACGTGCGCAGCCGCGCTGCGCGGGTCAGGCCGGATCGTCCGCCAGCAGGGCCCAGCGCTCGTGGTCGCGCCACTGGCCCTCGATCTTGAGATAGCGCGGCGAATAGCCCTCGCGCCGGAAGCCCACCCGCTGCACCAGCGCGCGCGAGCGCAGGTTGTCCGGCTGAATGTTGGCCTCGATGCGGTGCAGCCCCAGCTGGGTGAAGCCATAACGCGTGGCCATCCGCAGCACCGGCGTCATCAGCCCCCGCCCTGCCGCTGGCTCGCAGGCGTAGTAGCCCAGGTAAGCGCTGCAGAAGTTGCCCAGCACGATCTGGCTGAAGTTGCAGACACCGACGATGACCTCAGCCGGGCCGGCGCCGGCGCCGGCGGACGTCTCGATTTGGGCCGTGGCCAGCAGGCTCACCAGCTCGCCGCGCACCACGCGCGCGAACCACAGTTCGAAGCCGGCCATGTCCAGGCAAGGCGTCACCCAGCCGCGATGCAGGGCGCGGCTGGCGCGATGCGCGGCCACCAGCGCCGGTCCATCGTGGCTGCATACCGGGCGCAGCTGCGGCGCGCTCACGGGCCAGGCCACGCTCACGCCGCCGCGTCGCCCTCAACTGCAGCCGCCGCTACCGGCGCGCCGGCCAGGCGCGCCTTGTACTGCTCGAAATCCAGGCCCTCGCTGCGCGCCTCGGCATGCGCGGCGTCCTTGAGCGCGTCGGAGTACACCAGCCGCACCGGCGTGCCCTGCCGCTCGTGCAGCTCGGCCGCCTGCATGAGCAGGGCCAGCACGCGCGCGGCGCTGTCCGACTCGCCTGCGATACGGCCGTCCATGCCCAGCACCCACTGGCCATCGCGGCGCACGACCCCGGCCAGCAGCTTGCGCGCCTGGTCGCGCAGCTCGGCGTGCGGCTCGATCGGCGAGGCCTTGGCCGCGGCCTGGTTTTCCTGGCGCTTTTCCTGGCGACGCTTGGCGTCGCGGCGGGCCTTCGAAGTGATGGACATGGATTTCCTGACGATCAAGACATGGACGTGGGCGGCACCTGCGGCGCGCCAGCGGCGCCCGACAGGTGCCGGGACAGGGTCTCAGGCGTGGTCGGTGGGTTCAAGCCTGGGAGTGATGGCATCCTGCCTGGGCAGGCGCCGGCCGGCACGCCGCTCCCAGCGCCAGAACAGCCAGCCGGACACGAAGAACGCCATCGAGCCCAGGGCCAGGTGCAGGGCCGAGGCGCTCAGCATCGGCGACAGCACGCCAGCGACGATGGCGTTGGTCATCAGCTGCACGAAGGCCTGCAGGGACGAGGCCAGGCCGCGCTGGCGCGGATACATGTCCAGCACCGCCAGCGCCAGGATCGGGAACACCAGGCCCACGCCGCAACCGGACAGGAAGATCGGCAGCACCGCCCAGGGCACGGCGATCTGCTCCACCGACAGCGTGTAGCCGACGTTGGTCAGGGCGGCCACCCCGCAGCAGATGAAGCCCACGCGCACCTGGCTGGCCGGATGCAGGCGCCCGGCCATGCGCCCGGACAGGAACGAGCCCAGGGTCATGCCGCCGATGGTCGGGATGAACAGCCATGCGAAATCGCGCTCGCCCAGTCCCAGCAACCCCATCACCAGCGCCGGCGCCGAGGCGATGTACAGGAACACCCCGGCGAACATCAGCGCACCGGCCGCGGCCAGGCGCTGGAAGCGCGCGTTGGTGCCGATCTCCAGATAGGCCCGCAACAGCGGCTTGGGCGACAGCGGCGTGCGCGCCTGCACGGGGTGGGTCTCGGGCAGCCACAGCGCCGTGGCCACCAGCAGCACCAAAGCGAAGGCGACCAGGAACCAGAAGATCAGCGGCCAGCCGGCCCCGGTGAGCAACAGCCAGCCGCCGATGATGGGCGCAATGGCCGGGGCGATGCCGAAGATCATCGACACCTGGCTCATCAGGCGCTGCGCCTCGTGGCCCTGGAACAGATCGCGAATCACCGCCCGGCCCACGATCATGCCCACGCCTGCCGACAGCCCCTGCAAGGCCCGGAACAGCAGCAGCGTGGGCAAGTCGCGCGACAAGGCGCAGCCCACCGAGGCCGCCACGAACACCAGCAGCCCGGCCAGGATTACCCGCCTGCGCCCCCAGGCATCGGACATCGGGCCGTGGGCGATGCTCATGGCGCCATAGGCCAGCAGATAGACGCTGATGGTCTGCTGGATCGCCACCTGGTCCACCGCCATGCGCTGGGCCAGCTGCGGGAAAGCCGGGAACATGGTGTCGATGGAAAACGGCCCGAACATCGCCAGCCCGGCCAGCAGCAGGGCCAGGCGTCGCGTCGAGGTGGCGGACAGCGTCATTGCGGAGTTCCTGGGGGAGTGCGCGCGTTGCGAAGCACGCGCGGCATCGCGTCCTGAAAGAGGCGCTGCAGGACGAAGGAGTGGCTTGCGAAGGCGCACATCATAAGCCCGGTCGCCCATGGCCTTCACGCCAGGCGCCCGCCGCCTGTTCATGCGCTGCGCGTATTCACCCCACAGTGGCCGGCCGGCGCCCCACGATGCCGCGCCTGGCCCGGTATACTGAGCGGGCAACACGGTGGGAGAAGCGCGGCCACAGGGAGTGCCCGCTGCCGAAGGCGCAACGCCCGTAATCGCTCAGGCCCGATACCACCACAGGCAGCACACACTCTGGAGAGACCGGTCGGCCCGTGACAAGGCCCGGCACCGGCGCCGAAGGGGCACGAAGCGCAGCGACACCGCGCTTTTAAACTCTCAGGCAGAAGGACAGAGGGGCGCGAGGAAGACGCACGTGCCTGTCGCAGGTCCGCATGGCGGATCGCGGCTGGCCGGACGGCTTTCGAACTTTCGCGTGCCCCACTCTTCCGGATGCCTGCCATGTCCCAGAACACCGCTTCGCTGCGCGACCTCGAACACCACGCCGCCTTCGTCGAACGCCACATCGGCCCCAACGACGCCGAGATCGCGCAGATGCTCGCCGTGGTGGGCCATCCGACCCTGGAGTCGATGACCGACGCCATCGTGCCGGGATCGATCAAGTCGCCGGCCCCGCTGGCGCTGCCCGAGTCGATCACCGAGGAAGAAGCGCTGGCCAAGATCCGCCAGATCGCGCTGAAGAACCAGGTGTTCAAGAGCTTCATCGGCCAGGGCTACTACGGTACCCACACGCCCAAGGTGATCCTGCGCAACATCCTGGAAAACCCGGCCTGGTACACCGCCTACACCCCCTATCAGGCCGAGATCTCCCAGGGCCGCATGGAAGCGCTGATCAATTTCCAGACCCTGTGCGCGGACCTGACCGGCATGGAGATCGCCAATGCCTCGCTGCTGGACGAAGCCACCGCCGCGGCCGAGGCGATGACCCTGGCCAAGCGTTCGGCCAAGTCCAAGTCCGATGTGTTCTTCGTGCATGACGCCGTGCACCCGCAGACGCTGGAGCTGCTGCGCACCCGCGCCGAGCCGCTGGGCATCGTGCTGGAACTGGGCACGCCGCAGCAGGCGATGGAGGCCGAGTGCTTCGGCGTGCTGCTGCAGTATCCGGACACCTTCGGCCAGCTCGCGTTCCAGACGCTGGCCGAGCACCAGGCCCTGGCCGATGCGGTGCACGCGCGTGGCGGTCTGATCGCCGTGGCCACCGACCTGCTGGCCCTGACCCTGATCGCCGCGCCCGGCGAATGGGGCGCGGACATCGTGGTGGGCAACTCGCAGCGCTTCGGCGTGCCGTTCGGCTTCGGCGGCCCGCATGCGGCGTTCATGGCCTGCCGCGATGCGTACAAGCGCTCGATGCCGGGCCGGCTGATCGGCGTGTCCATCGATTCGCAGGGCAACCCGGCCTATCGCCTGACCCTGCAGACCCGCGAGCAGCACATCCGCCGCGAGAAGGCGACCTCCAACATCTGCACCGCGCAGGTGCTGCTGGCGGTGATGGCCTCAATGTACGCGGTCTACCACGGCCCCCAGGGCCTGACCCGGATCGCCCGGCGCACCCATCGCCTGGCGGCGATCCTGGCCGCCGCGCTGCGCGGCGCCGGCGTCCAGGTCGGCGAACACTTCTTCGACACCTTGCACGTCAAGGGCGTGCAGGCCGATGCGATCCACGCCAAGGCCCAGGCCGCCGGCATCAACCTGCGGGTGATCGACAGCGAAGCGCTGGGCATCAGCCTGGACGAGACCACCACCCGCGCCGACCTGGTCGCGCTGGGTGCGCTGTTCGGCGCCAGCGTCGACGTCGATGCGCTGGATGCCAGCACCGCCGATGCGCTGCCGCAGGGCCTGCTGCGCACCAGCGCGTTCCTGCAGCACCCGGTGTTCAACACCCATCACAGCGAGCACGAACTGCTGCGCTACATGCGCGCCCTGGCCGACAAGGACCTGGCGATGGATCGCACCATGATCCCGCTGGGTAGCTGCACCATGAAGCTCAACGCCACCGCCGAGATGATCCCGGTGACCTGGCCGGAGTTCGGCGCCATCCACCCCTTGGCCCCGGCCGCGCAGTCCGCCGGTTACAAGCAGCTGATCGATGAGCTGGAAGCCATGCTGGTGGAATGCACCGGCTACGACGCGGTGAGCCTGCAGCCCAATTCCGGCGCGCAGGGCGAGTACGCCGGCCTGCTGGCGATCCGCGCCTACCACCGCTCGCGCGGCGAAGGCCATCGCGACATCTGCCTGATCCCCGAATCGGCCCACGGCACCAACCCGGCCTCGGCGCAGATGTGCGGCATGAAGGTCGTGGTCACCAAGTGCGATGCCAACGGCAACGTCGATGTCCAGGACATCCGCGCGCAGGCCGAGAAGTACGCCGACCGCCTGGCCGCGCTGATGATCACCTACCCGTCCACGCACGGCGTGTTCGAGGAGGACGTGGTGGCCATCTGCGAGGCCGTGCACGCGCACGGCGGACAGGTCTATACCGATGGCGCCAACATGAACGCCCTGGTCGGCGTGGCCAAGCCCGGCAAGTGGGGCTCGGACGTGTCGCACCTGAACCTGCACAAGACCTTCTGCATCCCGCACGGCGGCGGCGGCCCGGGCGTGGGCCCGTGCGCGGTCAAGTCGCACCTGGCGCCGTTCCTGCCGCGCACGCTGGGCGGGCAAGGCGATGTGGGCATGGTGTCGGCCGCCAGCTTCGGTTCGGCCTCGATCCTGCCGATCAGCTGGATGTACATCACCATGATGGGCACCGGTGGCCTGCGCAAGGCCACGCAGGTGGCCCTGCTCAACGCCAACTACATCGCCAAGCGCCTGGCGCCGCACTACAAGACGCTCTACACCGGTCGCAACGGATTGGTCGCGCATGAGTGCATCCTGGACGTGCGTCCGCTGGAAAAGACCACCGGCATCAGCGCCGAGGACATCGCCAAGCGCCTGATCGACTTCGGCTTCCACGCCCCGACCCTGAGCTTCCCGGTCGCCGGCACGCTCATGGTCGAGCCGACCGAGAGCGAATCCCAACACGAGCTGGACCGCTTCATCGACGCGATGATCCAGATCCGCGAGGAGATCCGCGCGGTGGAAGACGGCCGCCTGGACCGCGAGGACAACCCGCTCAAGCACGCCCCGCACACGGCGGTGCAGGTCACCGGCAGCGAGTGGGTGCATGCCTACCCGCGCGAACTGGCCGCCTTCCCCCTGCCCTCGCTGAAGCAGGCCAAGTACTGGCCACCGGTGGCGCGCGTGGACAACGTCTACGGCGACAAGAACATCATGTGCGCCTGCATTCCGGTCGATGCGTATAAGGAAGACGCCGAGGCGTGAGGGGGAGTGAGAGGAGGAGTGAGTGATGGGGCGAGGAGTGAGGAGTGAGCAAAAGCAGCCCAGCCGACGCCTTGCTCCCCGCTTCCACTCACTCCTCACTCCTCTGCGCTCACTCCTAGCTTCGGGGATGAGGAGTGAGTGATGGGGCCAGGAGTGAGGAGTGAGCGAAAGCAGCCCAGCCGACGCCTTGCTCCCCGCTTCCACTCACTCCTCACTCCTCTGCGCTCACTTCTCGCTCCACAGGCCGCTTCCACAGCCACAGCGCGGTGGCGATGTTGACCGCCGCCACGAAGGCCACGTAGTGGGCCGGCGCCAGCGGGCCGGCATGCGAGGACAGATAGCTGATCAGCGGCGGCGTCACCGCCCCGGCAATGGCGTAGGCCAGGTTGTAGGACAACGCCAGCCCGGTGTAGCGCACCGCGGCCGGGAACGCGGCCACCATCACCGCGGGCACCACGCCGGCCACGCCTGCGGTGAACCCGGCCACCGCGTACAGCGGCAGGAAGTGCGCCCCGCCGGCGGCCAGGTCCAGGTACAGGGCATACACCGCGGCCAGCAGGCAGACCGCAGCCACCAGCAAGGCCGGGCCGCGGCCGATGCGGTCGCTGAGGATGCCGGTCCACAGGCACCCCAGGACCAGGCAGGTCGCCGCCAGCAGGTTGCCGCGCGTGGCCACCTCCGCCGGGATCTGGAAGGCCGACTGGATCAGCGTGGGCGTCATCAGGATCACCACCACGATGCCGGCGGTGAGCACCCACGTGGCCAGCATCGACACCACCACCCCGCCGCGGTGGTCGCGCAGCACCTGCTTGAACGGCAGCTCCGCCGACAGCTGGCGCTGGGCGCGCATCTGCGCGAACACCGGGGTCTCGTCCAGCCAGCGGCGCAGCCAGACCGCAATGAAGCCGAACACGCCGCCCACCAGGAACGGCAGGCGCCAGCCATGGTCGAGCACCTCGGCCGGGGTGAACATCCAGGCCACCAGCGAGGCCATCGCCGAGCCCATCAGCGTTCCGACGTTGATGCCCGCGCTGAGGCTGGCCACGGCAAAGCCGACCTTGGAGCGCGGTGCATGCTCGGCCACGAACACCCAGGCGCCGGGCATTTCGCCGCCGATGGCCAGGCCCTGCAGCATGCGCAGCAGCAGCAGGGCCAGCGGTGCCAGCACCCCGATCTGCGCATAGACCGGCAGCAGGCCGATGCACAGGGTCGGCAGGGCCATGAGGAAGATGCTCAGCGAGAACATCCGCTTGCGGCCGATGCGATCGCCGAAGTGCGCCATGACCACTCCGCCCAGCGGACGCACCAGATAGCCGGCGGCGAAGATCGCGAACACCTGCAGCTGCGCCAGCCAGGCCGGGATCTCCGGGGGGAAGAACAGCTGGCTCAAGGTCTTGGTGAAGAACACGAAGACCACGAAGTCGTAGAACTCCAGGGCCCCGCCCAAGGCGGACAGGAGCAGGACCTTGGCGCTGTTGCGCGAGGTGGAGGGGTGAGCCATGGCAGGCGCGCGACGGGGGTGGGGGACCACACCTTAACGGCTGCGTTCCCTGCCCTGCAGCCGCCACCGAGCCGTTGGCCGAACACAGCATTGCAGGGACGGCACCGCCCCGGGGCCGCTGCCGGGTGCGATCTGACGCTGTGGGCCGAATCGGACCGAATGCGTCACCCTGGACGCCTTCATCGGACCCCACGCCCAGGCGGCGCTGGCAACGATGCGGTTGCGTTGGACCGGCTTGATCTGGAGGATGCCGCCTCCGGCGCCCGTCCTGGCGCGTTGGTGGAACCTCGCGCGTCCGAAGCAGTCCAATGTCGCGCCCGCCTCGATGGCTGGCACGCCCCTTGCCTGATCCGTCAGCTCATCCCCCGTTGGCCACTGCATGTTGTCCGGCTCCTATAACCATTTCCTCGTCCTGATCTCCTACCTGGTCGCCGCGGTCGCGTCCTTCGTGGCGCTGGACATGGCCGGGCGCATCACCGCCAGCCAGGGCCGTGCCGCGCGGTGGTGGCTGGTAGGCGGGGCCTCGGCGATGGGCTTCGGGATCTGGTCGATGCATTTCATCGGCATGCTGGCGTTCAAGCTGCCGATCCCGCAGAGCTACAACCTGCTGATCACGCTGTATTCGCTGCTGGTGGCCGTGGGCAGCTCAGGCTATGCGCTGTGGCTGGTTTCGCGCGAGGAGTTGCCGCGCAAGCGCCTGCTGGTGGGCGCGGTGATCATGGGCGCCGGCATCGCCACCATGCACTACACCGGCATGGCCGCCATGGAGATGGAGCCGGGCATCGACTACGACCCGCTGTGGTTCGTGCTGTCCATCGTGATCGCCATCGCCGCCTCGGCTGCGGCGCTGTGGATCGCCTACGCCCTGCGCTCGGATTTCAGCGCCTTCCGCCACTTCCGCATCGCCGCGGCGCTGGTGATGGGGGTGGCGGTGATCGGCATGCATTACACCGGCATGGCGGCCGCGCGCTTCCCGCTGGGCAGCGTCTGCGGGGCGGCGCTCCACGGTGGCGTCTCGCCGCAGTGGCTGGCCAGCCTGGTCGGCACCAGCACCTTCGCCATCCTCGGCCTGGCGCTGGTGACCGCGGTGCTGGACCGCCGGCTGCAGGAGCGCACCCAGAAGCTCAGCCAGTCGCTGCAACAGGCCAACCTGGAACTGACCCACATGGCCCTGCACGACAACCTCACCAAGCTGCCCAACCGGGTGCTGCTGGAGGACCGCCTGGGCCAGGCCATCAGCAAGGCGCTGCGCGGCAGCAGCAAGTTCGCGCTGCTGTTCCTGGACCTGGATGGCTTCAAGGCCGTCAACGACGTCTACGGCCACCAGGCCGGCGACCGCCTGCTGCTGCAGGTGGCCCGCAACCTCAAGTCCGGCCTGCGCCAGGAAGATACCCTGGCGCGCCTGGGCGGCGATGAGTTCGTGCTGTTGATCGAGATCGGCGAGCCGGCCGATGCCGCCGCCATCGCCGAGAAGATGCTCGAGCGCGTTGGCCTGGCGGTGATGGTCGATGGCACCGAACTCAACGTCAGCGGCAGCGTGGGCATTGCCATCTTCGGCGAGGACGGCCACACCGCGCGCGAGCTGATGGCCAATGCCGATGCGGCCATGTACAGCGCCAAGGAGCAGGGCCGCAACGGCTACTGCTTCTTCGAGCCGTCGATGAACAAGGGCATGCACGAGCAACTGGCAATGATCCAGGAGCTGCGCAAGGCGCTGGAACTCGACCAGTTCGTGCTGGAGTACCAGCCCAAGTTCATTGCCCCCGCCGGCCAACTGCAGGGCGTGGAAGCGCTGATCCGCTGGCGGCACCCGACCCGCGGCCTGGTCCCGCCGGGCACCTTCATTCCATTGGCCGAGAAAACCGGCCTGATCCTGGAAATCGGCCGCTGGGTGCTGAACGAGGCCTGCCGCCAGTTGATGGCATGGGACAGCGAAGGCCACCACATCCCCAACGTGGCGGTGAACCTGTCCGCCGCGCAGTTCCGCTCGCCGGGGCTGATGGGCAAGGTCAAGGAAGCGCTGTCCAAGAACGGCCTGTCACCGACCAGGCTCACCCTGGAGATCACCGAATCCACCGCCATGCACGACCCGGAGGTCAGCCTGGCCATCCTGCAAAGGCTGGCGGCCCTGGGCGTGCGCATCTCCATCGACGACTTCGGCACCGGCTACTCGAGCCTGCTCTACCTCAAGCGCTTGCCCGCGGCCGAATTGAAGATCGACCGCGGCTTCGTCAAGGACCTGGTGCCGGGTGGCGAAGACGCCGCCATCGTCTCGGCCATCATCGCCCTGGGCCGCATCCTCAACATGAGCGTGGTTGCCGAAGGCGTGGAAACCCAGTCCCAGCAGGCGCTGCTTACCGAGCTGGGATGCACCTCGTTGCAGGGCTACCATCTGGGCCGCCCGGCCGCGCCGGACAGCATCGCCGAGCGCTTTTAGCAGCCCGGCCACGGCCGGCAGCGGCAGGCGCCTGGCCCGCTGCCGACCTGTGGGTGCGTTCTCAGGCGGCGATCTGCGCCAATGCCTGCCGCAGCGAATCGGCCGTCACCGGCTTGACCAGGTGATGGTCGAATCCGGCCTCGTGGGTTTTCTGGCGATCATCCTCGGCCCCCCAACCGGTCAGCGCCACGATGCGCAGCGCCTGGCCGCCCGGCTGCTCGCGCAGCCTGCGGCAGACCTCATGACCATCCATGCCGGGCATGCCGATGTCGGTGAACACCACGTCCGGCGCCTGGCTCGACGCGGTGTCCAGGCCCTCCTGGCCGCTGTAGCAGGTCGTTACGTCATGGCCCAGCAGTTCCATCACCATGGAGATCGAATCGGCCGCATCGCGGTTGTCGTCCACGACCAGGATCTTGTAAGGGCCGTTCCCCAGTGACTGCCGTACTGCGTTCATCGTTAGATCTTCCTCTTGCTTCATGGTGAGCCGGCAGCCGCGCCAAAGGCGCGCCCGTCACGGCTCCAGGTTGGTGGGTGCGGCTCCCCCGCCGGTGCGGCGGCCGCTGCTCGGTCGGCGCCAGCGCAGCCACAGCGCGCTGGCCCGTGGCAGGAAATCTCTGTCGACAACGCCTCGACCCATGCGGCACGCCGCTGGCAAGGCGCAAGTCCAGTGAAAGAATGCCCCCGACCCACGGCGCACAGCAACGCCGACGTTGCATGGGGCTGTGAGGTATGGGATGGCCTAGGTCCGGGCACCGCCAGCGCTTTTCTAAGCGAGCCGCCTGCTGATCCTTGGCAGTGCGTGCTGGCCAGGGAGCGCTGCGCCGCGTGCGCGGCGTCGGACGCAGCGGGCAAACATGACCGGCGCCATGTGGGCCAACGGGAGGCTGCTTCTGGCCCCCCACGCGTTCGTCGAGCGCAGTTGGAAGGCGGCTGGAGAGGGACAACGGGGCCATGCTGCGGGCGAAAACTGGCGTCGCTGCAGCTTAGACAGCGGCGCGCATAGGCACCGTGAAGCCGCCTTCACTCCCCCACCCGCGGTGCGCTGGAGCGCTTGTCCGACCGCGGAGCCTTCAGGCCGTGACCGGCTGGAAGTCCCCGCGCCTGGCCGCCATGGACGAGAGCCGCTGCCCCGCGATACGTCCCCACACCAGGGAAAACACCTCGCTGGCCTGCCGTGGGTCCAGCCCTGCCATCTGCACCGCCTGCGACTTGGCGTAGGTGTACTGCGCCAGGTCGCTGTCGTAGGTGGGGTGGTTGATGTAGGCGTCGTAGACCGCGCCCAGGACGGGCCAGTAGTGCTCGAAGCCCCGCTGCAATCCTGCGCGGGGCATGAGCTGGTAACGCTCGCGCCAGTAGGATTTTTCCGCCTCGATGTCGATCATCACCCAAGGCGCTTGCCGGTCGTGCTGTGCATTCATTGCCCGCTCCCGCTGTCGTAGCCCCCTGATGCCCCAATGTGCCACCATCCCCAGGCACATGGCATGAAGTGTGCCTTGCATTTGCGTGACAAAATGCGGTGCCTACCTCGATTTCCACCGCGGGTCGGCGCGCACGGATGGCTAAGGCGACGGCAACCCCGCGACCGGCTGACCGACAGGTCAGGCAGCAGCGCTAGCCTCAGTCCTCGATGATCATGCGCGCCCGCGCGCTGGCCGCCTCGCGTGCCGCGGCGATGCTCAGATAGATCCCCTGCTCGTTGCGCTTGCGGGCGATGCCCTGCACATGGATCTCGGCGATGGTGAACTGGCCGTTGTGCCAGTCCAGAATCCGTGCCTCGTAGGCATTGCCATGGTGCTCGCCCATTTCGAAGATCTCGCTTGCGACAGCGGCCATGGCGGCGTTTCCGTGGGGGATTCGCGCGGATCGTGCACCGGTCCGCGTAGCGTTGCGTGAAGCCCCGATGCGGTTTCGATGACAGGGTCGCTGAACAGGCCTTGGCGCTGGAAAACGATTGCACCAGTCAAGCGCGATGCTGCGCCGGGAAAGGTTCATCTCCACGCGCTGCAGAGCATCAGACAAGGCTGTTCAAATGCCGCCTCGACGCCCGGGTAAGTCGTCCAGATCGTGTTCCACATCCAGCGATGAGCCATCGGCATCGTGCGGCACCGGGGTCAGTCCGGGGACCGGGTCGTTGGCGCGCGGGTCCATGTCCGAATCGGGAATAGTGTCCTGGGGCTGGCGATGCATGGGCTTTGTCCAAGCGGTGGGTCGCCCGATGCTGAAGTCCGCAGCGTGAGTACCGCATGCATGCGGCCAATCAAGGCCGGACGCGGAACACCGCACTCATGCGCGGTCCCACCGCGCGGGTGGTCTTGGGGATGCCATGCTCGTGCGTGATCTGGCTGGCATGGCTCATCACCAGCAGGCTGCCGGGCATGAGATCGATGCCGACTGCGCGCGCCTGGCCGTGCTTGGGCCTGATGTTCATCCGTCGCGGCGCGCCAAGCGAGACCAGCGCGATCGGTTGGCGCGGCACCAGCGTATGCAGCTTGTCGTGGTGCATGGCCACGCTGTCGCGGCCATCGCGGTAGAGATTGAGCCCCACAGTGTTGTACGGCGCAGGCACGAGCGCCTGCACGGCGGCCTGCATCGCCGCCAATGGCAGCGCTTGCGGCAACTCCTCCAGCCCATACCAGGCCTGCAGGCGCGGCACATCGACCACGCGTTCGTACATCGGCCGGCGCTGCTGCTGCCAGTGGGCGCCATCGCGCAAGCGCTCGAACCACGCCTGCGCCTGCGCAGGGCCGATAACGTCGGGCCAGTAGCGGATGCCACCTTCCTCATCGTCGACCACCACGCGGTACGGCGCGCTGGAAAACAGGTCGCAGGCGTTCAATGAAAATCCCGCGAGGGCAGCGACAGTTCGCCCAGCAGCTCGCTCATGTCGCGCAGGTCTCCGGCGATCAGGTGCTCCACGCCATCCACGCGCTCCCAGCGCCCACGCACTGCCAACAGGCGCGACTCCAGCAAGGCGCGACGACGGCGCACCGCCAGGTGCGACCAGACGATCACATTGATCATGCCGTGCTCGTCCTCGAGCGTGACGAAGATGGTGCCCTTGGCCGTGGCCGGACGCTGGCGCTGGGTCACCAGCCCGGCCACGTGCACGCCACTGCCGCTGGGCCGGCTGTGCAGGTCGCGCAAGCCGAGGATGCGCTGCGCCCGCATTCGCGCACGCAACAAGGCCATGGGATGCGCCTCCAGGCTCAGGCCCACGCTGCGGTAGTCGGCCATGATGTCCTCGCCGATGCGGGGCGCCGGCAGATCGACAGGCTGTTCCCGCGGACTGCCCGGCAGCAGCGGGCGACTGCGCTCGATGCCGGCCACCGCCCAGCGCGCCAGGTTGCGGTTGCCCACCAGCGATTGCAGCGCGCCGGCTTCGGTGAGCGCGGCGCGGGCCTTTTCGTCCAGACCGGCGCGCAGGCTGAGCTCCTCTACGCTGGAAAACGCCCGCTGCGCGCGCGCGGCCACCACCGCCCTGCCCGTCGCTTCGGACAGGCCCGAGACCTGGCGCAGGCCCAGCCGGATATCCGGCTGCAGGCCCGCGTCGTCCTCGCTGTGCCACGCCCGCCCACCGACCAGGGTGTTGTCCCAGTCGCTGTGCATCACATCCACCGGCAGCACGGTGATCGACTGGCGCGCGCCCTTGCCGCGACGCGCGTCCTGCACGATCTGGCTGGGTGAGTAGAAGCCCATCGGCTGGGCATTGAGCAGCCCGCAGGCGAAGGCGGCCGGCTCGTGCCGCTTCAACCAGCAGCTGGCGTAGACCAGCTTGGCGAACGAGGCGGCGTGGCTCTGCGGGAAACCATAGGAGCCAAAACCCTTGATCTGCTCGAAGATCTGGTCGATGAACTCGGGTGCGTAGCCTTTGCCCTCCATCAAGTCGCGGATCTTCAGACGATGCGGCTCCATGTCACCACCGCGTCTCCAGGCCGCCATCGAACGCCGCAGGCCATCGGCCTCGTCGGGCGAGTACCCGGCATGGATCACCAGCTCCATCACCTGCTCCTGGAACAAGGGCACGCCCAGGGTCGGGCCGAGGATCTCCTCCACGCCCTGCGAGGGATAGGTGGGCTGCTCCAGCTTCTGACGGCGGCGCAGGTAGGGGTGGACCATGTCGCCCTGGATCGGCCCAGGCCGCACGATGGCGACTTCCACCACCAGGTCGTAGAACTTGGCCGGCTTCAGCCGCGGCAGCATCGCCATCTGCGCGCGCGATTCGATCTGGAACACGCCCACGGTATCGGCCAGTTGGATCATGCCGTAGGTCTCGGTGTCCTCCTTCGGAATCGTGGCGATCTCGTAATCGCGCGCGCGATGCACGCGAATCAGGTCCAGCGTCTTGCGGATGCAGGTCAGCATGCCCAGCGCCAGGCAGTCGACCTTGAGCATGCCCATGGTCTCCAGGTCGTCCTTCTCCCACTGGATGATGGTGCGGTCGGGCATGGCGGCGTTTTCCACCGGCACCACGGTGGACAGGGTCTGCTCGGCGATGACGAAGCCTCCGACATGCTGGGACAGATGCCGCGGCTTGCCTTCCAGCTGGAAGGTCAGCGCCAGGATCTTCACGATCAGGGGATTGGCCGTATCGAACCCGGCCTCCTCCAGTCGCTGCTCCATGGGCGTATCGCCATTGCCCCAGCCGAAGCAATTGGCTAGCAGCGAAATCTGATCCGGCGGCAGGCCGAACGCCTTGGCCACATCGCGCACCGCGCTCTTGCCGCGGTAGCTGATGACCGTGGCCGCCAGCGCCGCGCGGTGCCGGCCGTACTTGCCGTACACGTATTGGATGACCTCCTCGCGACGCTCGTGCTCGAAATCCACATCGATATCCGGCGGCTCGTTGCGCGCCTTGGACAGGAAGCGCGAGATCAGCAGCCGGTTCTCGTCCGGGTCCACGGCGGTGATGCCGAGCGCGTAGCACACGGCCGAGTTGGCCGAGGATCCCCGCCCCTGGCAGAGGATGCCCTGCGACCTGGCGAAGGCCACCACGTCGTGCACGGTGAGGAAGAAGGCTTCGTATTTCAGCTCCTCGATCAGCGCCAGTTCCTTCTCGATGTCATCGCGGACCTTGGCCGACATCACCAGCCCGCGCTCGTCCCAGCGCGTCCGCATCCCCGCCTCGGTCAGCTCCCGCAGATAGCTGGTCGCCGTATGGCCAGGCGGCACCAACTCGGCAGGGTAGTCGTACTTCACGTCACGCCTGAGGTCGAAACCGCTGCAGCGCTGCGCCACCTCCACCGTTGCACGCAGCAAGGCCTCCGGATAGATGTTGCCCAGGGCACGGCGCGAGCGCAGGTGGCGTTCTCCGTTGCGGAACAGATGCGCACCGGCCTCGGCCAGGGTTACGGTGTGGCGGATGGCGGTCATGGTGTCCTGCAGCACGCGCTCGCGACGCGTGGCCATGTGCACGTCACCGCTGGCCAGGGGCGTCATGCCCAACCGGCGCGAGAGGGCCAACAAGGTGTCCAGCCGCACCGTGTCATCGCATTCGCGTAGTAGCTCGACCGCCAGATAGGCGCGCTTACCGAACACCTGCTGCAGCCAACGCCCTTCTTCCTCCTGCGGGGTTTGACCGGGCAACCACAGCGCGAACAGTTCGGGCGCCGCATCGCGAAACTGCGCCTGCACATCCGCGCGCGTAAGCGCGTAGTGGCCCTTGGTGGCCGCCCGCCGCGCGGTGGTGATCAGCGCGCACAGCTGGGTATAGCCGGTGCGCGTTTCCACCAGCAGCACGAATCTGGTTCCATCGACCAACGCGAACTCGCTCCCGACGATCAGCTGGACGCCCGTGGCATCGGCCCCTTCCCAGGCACGCACGATGCCGGCCAGCGAGCACTCGTCGGTGATGGCCAGTGCGGCATAGCCACAGGCCTTGGCCCGCTCGAACAGGCTGGTCGCATCCGAAGCGCCACGCAGGAACGAGAAATCCGACAGGCAGTGCAGTTCGGCATAGGCCGGCAGGCCATCGTCGGACAGACCGTGCACATCGTCGTTGGCCGCCTGCTGCAGCCGCTGCGCCACGCGCCAGGCACGCGGCATGCGCCCGCCCGGCGTCTCGCGGTCCACCCCATCGATGGCATCGTCCCAACTCATCACCATTACTCCTGCAATGCACCGCTGCCGCTGTGGCTGTTGCTATCGCCGTTGCTGTTGCTATCGCCGTTGCTGTTGCTGTTGCTGTTGCCTTCCACTCACTCCTCACTCCTCCCCACTCACTCCTGCTTCAACCGAACCACCCATGCAGCATCCACTCGCCCTCGCGTACGCCAGCGGGCAGAAAAGCCCAGCCACGCTGACCGCGAGCGGTTTCCACCACGTAGTAATCGCGGCGGGCGTCCTGGCCATCCCACCAGCCGCTTTCCAGCCGCTCGGGCCCGGAAATGATCCTGGGCGCGGCATGCAGCGGGATCGGCTGCGGCAGCAGCCAGGCCGGCCGCGGTGGCCGGGCTGGCGCGGCATCCACGCCGCGCGCCGGCGCATCGCCGATCGCCCGCCGCCAGGCGCGTTCCGGTCGCGGATCGTTGGCCGGTTCGACGCGATACACCGCCCCATCGCCCAAACGTGCACGCAGGCGCTCGCGCAACTGCGGCCAATCCACCGCCTGCTGCGGGCGCGTATCGAACAGGTCGCGCGCGGCGGGCACGAACGGCGGCAGCTGCCGCGCCAGCAGGCGCACGCCGACCACCGGGCGCTCGATCGAGACCCGCTCCAGCCGGTTGCGGGCCAGCTCGAACAGCATGGCCTGCTCACGCTCCGGCGCCAGCAGGCCCACGTCCACATCGGTGTGCCCTTGCTCGTGCTCCAGCCGCAACACGAAGCGCTGTACGCCGCCATCGCGGATGGACAGGTAGGTGCACAGATCGCCGATCAGGCGCCGCAGCGGGAACAGCAGCGCCATGTGGCTTTCGACCTCATAGCCCATCTCCACCCGCGCATCGAAATGATCCGGCGGCAGGTACCAGTCCAGCGCATCGTCGACTTGCCCGTACAGGCGGTCCAGATGCTCCAGCAGCGGCATGCCGAAGCGCCGACGCAGCGCATCGCGCGGCAGCGTGCGCACGGCGGCCAGTGTGCGCAGGCCCATGCGGAACAGACGCTCGCCACTGTCCTCCGGCAGGTGCGCGGCGCGCACCGAGACGCCATCGAGCACCTGCTGCAGGCGCTCGCCGCGCGCCACTGCCAGTCCGTCCTTCAACCCGGCCAGCACATGCGCCGCGCGCGGAGTGGGCGCCAGCGCCAGGCGGTGGCGGAACCCCAGCGTGTCCAGCTCGTCCCGCAGGCGCTTGGCGAACTGCGGCCAGGGGCCGAACAGACGAAAGGAGGCGCGGGCCTCCAGCACGATCGCGTGCGGCCACTGCTGGCTCACCAGCGAACTGTGGCGATACGCCCAGTTGGCCAGGAAACGCTGGCTGCGCGCCTCGTCCTGGGCGTCGTATTCGACCGTGCGCACCTGGGTCATCAGCGCATGGGCAGCCGACAGCCGCATGCCGGCCTTTAGCCCCGCCTGCGCCGCGGCGGGGTTGACCGAGTGCAGCCGGCGCAGCTGCATCGGCCCCTCGACCAGGGTCAGCGGCGCCAGCCGCTCGTCTTCCGGCAGGCGGCGCAGGACCGTGTCCATCGCCAGTTGCGGCAACAGGATGCAGGCCCACAGCATCAGTGCAGCGCCTGCCGCGCTTGGATGGGTCCAGCTTGGCGGTAAAGCTCTGACTTGCGCGTCGGTGGAGCATGCGCAGACAGATCCAGGGCACGCACAGACCCGCGGGCGTGCATACGCCTCAGCGCCGGAGGCAGTGGTCCACGCCTTAGCCGTGGCACCAGCGCGCTGCAATGAGCGTCCTGCCCGACCAGTCGAATCGCGCAGAGGTCGAGATAGCGTGCGAGGTAAATGCGGCGCTTCAGGCGAACGTCCATGGTCGTCCTCGATGCACCAGCCGCAACGGCTGCGCAGGCACCTGGCCACCGCGGCACTTGCGCACGCGCCAGGCGCCTTCTTCGCACAGGTACTCCATGCGCAGGGCCGCAGGCGAGGCATTGATGGCATGACGCGCATCGCGCAGCGCAAAGCCGCAGCAGTCGCCGCTGTCGGCGGCGACCTGCAGGCGTCGCAGTGCGCGCTCGTCGGCGGTCTGCGGCCAGCCCAGCACGGCAGCACAGGCGCCGCTGCGCAGGCATTGCTCGAACGCCCACAGCGCATCGCGTGGTTCGGCCTCGACCACCTCCAGCTGCGCCAGATCCAGTCCGGCGGCCTGCCAGGCCGGCGCATAGGGGATGTACGGCGGCGCGACCAGGGCCACGCGCCCGCCTGCGGCGGTCATGCGCGCCAAGGTCGGCAGCAGCAGGTCGACCTCGCCGATGCCATCGCCTGGAAGCAACAGCTCGGTCAGCGCCTTGCGCGGCCATCCGCCACTGGGCAACACCGCATCCAGCGCGGCATGACCGGTTGGCTCGCCCGCATGGCGCACTCCACCGCTACGCCCGGCGTGCCAGACCGTGCGCGCGGCCAGCAGATCGTCCAGCGGCCTGGCCTCGGACGGCAAGGCAGACAACGCACGAAGCGGCGCATGAGCCTCAGCGCTTGCCATGGCCGCTCAGATCAGAGGTGTAGGACGCTTGAAGTGCGTGTCGAGGCGTGCGCGCCGCACATGTTGCGTGCTGCCTGGGCGAATTCCAGGGTGACGGATGCTTCGCGCGGGGATTTTCCCCCATGCGGAGTTCTTCGCAACGCAACCCTGCATTGCCTGACGGGCATGTCCTGCCGCGCGGCGCTAGGCGATGCAGCTCGCCTCGACACAATCTCGCAACTTCGAAGTACAGCCTGGCGACCATGGCACGCCCTAGCCCCTGCGCACCAGGCCGCAGTACAGGCCTTCGATGGCGAAGTCCGCCCCGGCCGGCACCACGATCGGTGCGTGCGCGGGATTGCGCGGCAGCAGGCGGATCCGGCGCTCTCCGCGCTCCAGCCGCTTGATGGTGATCTCGCCGTCCACCCGTGCCACCACGATCTGCCCATCGCGCGCCTCGGCACTGCGGTGCACGCCCACCAGGTCGCCATCGAGGATGCCGTCATCGATCATCGAATCGCCCTGCACCTTCAGCAGGTAGTCCGGCCGCAGCGAAAACACGCCCGCATCCAGCAACAGTTGTTCGTCCAGGCCGATATCCGCCCCGATCGGCACACCCGCCGCAACCCGGCCCAGCACTGGCAGGGACAGCAGCCTGTCCCGACCTGTGGATTGCGGCACGCGGATGCCCCGCTTCTGCCCCGTCATCAGCTGGATCAGCCCAGCCTCGGCCAGCGCCTGGACGTGCTTCTGGGCGGCATTGCGCGAGGAGAAACCGAACTCGGCCGCGATTTCAGCCAGGCTAGGGGTATGCCCGCGCAGCGACTGCTCACGGAGGAAAGCCAGCACGGCCGCGCGCTTGGGAGGTAGAGTGTCCATAGGTGTACATTTGTACACCCATCCTGTCGCAGGGCACGAGATACGGGCCCCGATTCCTTCAGCAGCCTGCTCCAAGCCAAAAACCGCTAATGTTTGGTATAACGTTCGTTATAACACCAGTGAGGTCACCATGAAGCTCAAGATCACCTCCATCGGCAATTCCGCCGGCGTCATCCTTCCCAAGGAGCTGCTCGCCCGCCTGCGCCTGGGCAAGGGTGACGAGCTGTATGCCCTGGAGACCCCCGATGGCGTCAAGCTGACGGTTTTCGACCCGACCCTGGCCGAGCAGATGGAAGTGGCCGAGCGCGTGATGCGTGATCGACGCGCTCTGCTGCACAAGCTGGCCCAGTGACATGATCATCTGGATCAATCGCGCTCTGGCCATGGCCATCCATGATCGGCAGCTTGCCGAGCACGGCGGCGGCAGCGGTGTACGCGATGATGCCCTGCTGGACTCGGCATTGGCACGACCACAGCAACTTCTTTCGTACGGCGACCCGCCTCCTGACATTGCCTCATTGGCGGCAAGTCTCGCATTTGGCATCGCGCGCAATCATCCCTTCGTGGACGGAAACAAACGCACCGCGGCCGTGGCGTGCGAAACCTTCATCATCCTCAACGGCGCAAGGCTCGATGCGGATGATCTATCGCTTTATCCGAAATATCTCGGACTGGCAGATGGCAGTCTCAGCGAAGGAGAGTTTGCCGACTGGCTTCGTCAACACCTCAAACCCTCCACGCCAGGCAAAGTCCACGAATCCAGCCCGGCCTATGCCAACACCGCTGAGTAACGCACGGCCTCTGAGCCACCATCGCCCGTCACCAAGAAAGAGTTCGTCACCCGGCCTCGAACAACCTGTTCGTGGGCCTGCCGCAGCGGCCCCCTCGGTGGACAAGCTCCGCGTTGTCCACCCTACTCCGTTGGATGGGTGACGCTTTTCCACCCACCACCGCAGCGAATTGACAAACACAGACGTGGCCACACGCACTTCGTAGGGTGGATGACGCTCTTTCATCCACCATCGCAGCGAACAAACCAACGCGGACGTGTCAACGTGTCACCCCGGAAGGTGGATGACGCTCCTCCATCCACCACCGCAGCAAAACGACCAACACAGACGTGGCGACGCGCCACCCCGTAGGGTGGATGACGCTCTTTCATCCACCATCGCCGCCAAGTCCGTAGCCGCACAAAACTCACCGCCACGGATCCACCTGCTCAAGCGGACAGCACGCAAAACCCGTCTGCACTTCCACATCAATCCGACACCACGCCGCGAATCAATACACCAACGTCTGAATCGCATGCGCCGGAATCTCCACCTGCGTGGACGCATCGCCGACGTAGAAGTTGTAGGTAATGGCTTTGTCGCTGGCATTCATCACCACCGTCGCCAGCTTATTGTCCTTGTTGAGGAAGGACGTGGTGCTGAGATTGCTGCGACTGCTGGCAGCGCTCACACGCTGCGCGCCAGGGCGGATGAACTTGGAGAAGTGGCCGATGTACCAGTACGGCGGGGTGTAGATCAGCTCGCCGGTCCGCGTATCGGCCTGCAACGGTGCGAAACAGAAGTTGCCGACGTGGTTGGGGCCACCCTGCTCGTCCAGCAGGATGTTCCAGTCGGTCCAGGCCACCGCCCCGCCATTGAAGTCGTGGATCATCGAGGTGCCGTAGCGCTCGCCGTTGGCCCAGTCCTGCAGGCGGGCGAAGTCGTACTTCTCGATCGAAGCCTCGGTCAGCAACAGCGGCTTGTCTGGATAGGCATTGGACACCGTCGCCACGTTGTCGGTCATCGGCTCGAAGCCGGCCCAGGTCTCGTACCAGTGGAAGCCCATGCCCCAGGCGTACTTGGACGCTTCCGGGTCATCGAAAATGGTGTTGGCGCGGTGGACCATCATGTCGCGGTTGTGGTCCCACACGATGATCTTCTTGTCGCCGTAACCCGCCTTTTCCATGGTCGGGCCGAGATGGTTCTTGAGGAAGTCGCGCTCGGCCTCGGCCGAGAACTGCATCGACTCCCACTTCTGGATGGCCATCGGCTCGTTCTGCACGCTGATGCCCCAGATCGGGATGCCTTCCTTCTCGTAGGCGGCGATGAACTTGGTGTAGTACCTCGCCCAGGCCTGCGCGTACTCGGGCAGCAGGTGGCCGCCCTTGAGCATGGTCTTGGTGTCCTTCATGAAGGCCGGCGCGCTCCACGGACTGGCGAACATCGGCAGCGTGCCGCCAGCGGCCTTGATCGCCTGCTTGATCATCGGGATGCGGTACTTGCGGTCATGCGCCACGGAGAAGGACTTCAGGTCCTTGTCGCCTTCCTTGACGTAGGTGTAGCTGGCGCTGGAAAAATCCGAGCTGTGGATGGTCGTGCGCGCCCAGGTGTAGCCGATGCCCTCGTTGGGGTCGTAGTAGGCCTTCATGAACTCGGCCTGCTTGGCCTTGCTCAACTTGGCATAGGTCTCGGCGGCCGAATCGGTGATCGCCCCACCCACGCCCATCACCGTCTGAAAGCGCTTGGTCGGGTTGACGAAGATGGAGTTCTCCACCTCGGTCAGCGCATGTCCCGGCTGCAGCGCCTTGGCTTCACTGCGCGCCAGCTGCTGCGCGGCACCCTTGGCCGTGGTGTACACCGTGACCGCGCCACCGGCCGGCGTGTAGGCGGCGGTTGTCAGTTCCGCCGCGTGCGCCACGGTGGACGTCAGCAAGGCGCCCAGCGCCGACAAAAGAATGGTCTGCTTCACGCGTGCCCTCCCAGGCCAAGACATGTGGCCGCGAGGATACTCCCGACGCCTGTGCATGGCATCTGATTTAGACCCGCCGGGCAGTCCCCTTGCCGGTCTGGATCAGTGCAGGCACACCGCGCTTTGCAAGCCTGCGGCTCGGGACGCGCCCGGCATCGGCCACGCGCTCGGCCCTGGCCACGTCTGAGCCGGCGCAAATCCATAGACTGCCCGTTCATCGCCCACCCGCGCGGCTGGACGACTCGCTCCCTGATCTTCCACCTCATCGAGAATCCGCCGCACCTCCAGCGCGTTGTCGAAGATCGCCTGGCCCAGCGTCGCCAAGGTTCCCCGAGCCAATCCGGCCGTTTCCAGCGTGGACAACACATCGCCGTGCGCCCCGATGAGCTGGATCAGTCGATCCAACGCATCGAACTGATCCATCATCACGCCATAAGCGAATGTGGCATCGTCAGCGTGGACATCAAGCTCGAACGCGTCAGCATCGGAACGATCGTCAGCGGACGTCATCGCAGCCTCCGTGTCCGTGGCCGGCAACACACCTGCATCCAAAGACTTGCCGAACCGCCGCGATAAGGCCTGCAATCCAGAGGTTACCGCTTCCAATCGTTCCTGCAGCGTCCAGCGCTCCTCGGGACTCTCGCCAAGCGCTTGGACCAAACGCATCAACCCGTGCAGCTCATGCTCCAGAAGCGCCAGCCGCTGCGCGGCGTCCGATGACTGCGCACCCGCTTCTCCGTTCAGATCATCTGAGGCTTCGCTCATTGCCTTGCTCCGTGCGTGGGAAAAAGATCAGGCCATTGGCCAGGCTCGGGACTTTCCAAACAGCCATACGTCGGTAGACGCGGATAAACGCGCCCGCAGAGACAAGGTGCCGCGCTTCGTATCGCTGCGCTTTGTGAAAAGGCGATCGGAATGCTTACTACGGTTGAGTGCCGACCGCTTCCAGCCAGTTCGCAGCGCTCAAAATACCTGCTCACACTCAATTTGCAATTAATAATTGGCATTGTCAACAATCATAAATTGTCGACCCCCAAAGGCCTCTTATGGAGAATCCCTGCTCATGCATGGACGGACGCCGCATCGGCCATCCTCGCCGCGCACGACATAACGGGGAACTCGATGGCTGCACCTTACGAAGACTTCGCCGAGCGCCTTCGGCATGCGCTGGATCGCATCGATTTCGCCCCGGGTCGTGCCCGGACTGGCGCCCTGGCCGACCGCTACGCCGTCTCCCGCGAGACCGCACGCAAATGGCTAACCGGCCTGGCCCTGCCCGAGCTGGCGCGCATCATCGAGCTGGCCAAGGATCTCGACACCAGCTTCGAATGGCTGGCCACCGGCCGCGGCCAGGTCCAGCTGCGCATCAACGAGTCCCCGCCCATCTATCGCCAGCTGACCAATGCCGAGGTGCGGGTGCTGCAACTGTTCAACACCTTGCCCGAAGACAAGCGCAAGCTGCTGCTGCAGTTTTTTTCCTGAGTGCAACGCAGCGGCTTGCCCAAGCAGCAGCCGTGGCACGCCCGACGTCTAGCCTTACCCATGTGGCCGCGCTGTCGATTGCTGGACAGCACCGCCACAACTTGAGTTAGTGAATGCCCGGCGTCGGGACAGGCACGTACGCTCCGTCGAACACGCGCGCACCTGCCGAACCTAGGTCGATAGACGCCTCAACAGCGTAATGCGCCCGTTCCTCACCCACGCTCCGGTGCATGTCGTCCAGCACGGGAAGCCGCTGATGCTCGATTTCATCCAGGATCTCGCGCACGGCCAAAGCCCCGTCGAAGATCGCCTGTCCCAGCATCGACACAGTGCCCTTGGCAAAGCCGGCCGCACCATTGGCAGAAACCACATCGCCCTGCGCGGCAAGCAGCTGCAGCAGGCGATCAAGCCGGTCGAACTGGTCCATCGTCATGCCGAGTACGAGTGGCACAGACGCTTGGGCGTCGTACGCATGGCGATCGTCATCGGTTGACGCCGCCGCCTGCTCTTCAGCAAAGGCCGGTGATGGCACACGTTTACCCAAGTGCCGCTCCACCTGCATCGACAGGGCTCGCAGGCCCGAAGCGAGTTCCTGCTGTCGCGCCTGCAAGGTCCACTTATGCAAGGGATCCGCACTACCGGGCTGCGCCAACCGCGCCAGGAAATCCAGATGCGTTCCCAACGTACGCAGCAGCTGCCGCCCGTCCTCGGGCAGCGGATAGTCCTGCGTGTCTTCATCGTCCAAATGGTCGTGCGACATCATTGCCTCCTCGCTCCATGATGGACCCGTCCGCCGGAATGGCGGACGGGAAGTCGGGAGGCTCGAAACCGCTAACAGCCGGCGGGCTTATTCCCCTTGCGGGTGTTGTATTCACCGCCCTCCCGACGCAGGCATCGCGTCGGTTGCACCTACAAAACATGCAGGCACAAAAAACCCACCGGTTTGTCGGAGGTGGGTACCGCTGTTAGCGGAGTTTCGAGGCTCCGTGGGGTGATCCTGCTACTGCAAGTTGCAGCCGTCAAGCCCTCCATCGCTCCGAGCCGCACGCAGTAAGGAATGCCCCTGTATGGACGAATCATTAGACAAAAGTCTTTGCCCTTTTGCCTGATTCACGGGGGTGCCTAACCATTGGCTATGCAAACCAGGAATCTCATCGAAATCCCCTGGAGCACCTAAAGTCGACGGCATTCCGCAGACTGCCAAAGACATCGCACGTCGGCTTATTGCCTCCATACCGGCGGCCAAATGACGTAGGGAGCATCGGTTGGCCTATGATGGCTAAAGCAAGATTCCACCCCGCCGGGCGCCACTGTACGGATACGCGTGTGACTGTCGACAGTAACTTCTTCTTTCTGCAGGAACACGACCCAGTCTTCTTCAAGCTGGCCTTGATGGCAGAGCAGGTCTTTGCCAGCGACCCCAATACCACACTGATCAAGCTCCGGCAGCTCGGCGAAGCAATTGCACAGGATCTGGCCGGGCGCGCCGGCATCATCCACGACCAACGGACAACCCAGGCAGATCTGATCTACCAGCTCGCGCGCGAGCTACGCCTGGACCGGCGGATCCAGGAGCTGTTCCACGTGCTGCGGGTCGAGGGCAACAAGGCGACCCACGGCTTCACCACGCAACACCGCGAAGCGATGGATGGCCTGAAGGTCGCCCGCGACCTGGCGGTCTGGTATCACCGAGCCTTCGGCAGGAACGCCGCCGAATTCAAGGCCGGTGCTTTCGTGCCCCCGAAGGATCCAGCCGCGCCGTTCCGCGAAGTGCAGGCCGAAGTCAGTCGCCTCAGAGCGGAGCTGGATACCGCCCGCCAGCAACATGACCAGAGCCAGGCGCTCGCCGAACTCAAGGACCGCGAAGCCAAGCTCAACGCCGATCTCGCCGAAGCGATGGATGTCGAAGCGCGTGAGCAGTCGGCGCTGGCAGTTCAACGTGAAAAGGAACTGCAACGGCTTCGCCAGGACTTCGAACAACGCATCGCCAACCTGCAACAGCCCGACACCGGCCGCCAGGCCGCCACCCAGCAGGTCGCCGGTGCCACCCAGCAGGCCAGCAACAACTTTGACCTCAGCGAAGACCTCACCCGAATCCTCATCGACCAGCAACTGCGCGAGGCCGGCTGGGAAGCAGACTCGCTCGACCTCACCCACGCCAAGGGCATCCGCCCGGAAAAAGGTCGCAATCTCGCCATCGCCGAATGGCCCACCAAGGTGCCGCGTGCCAACGCCGACTATGTGCTGTTCGCCGGCCTCACCCCGGTCGCCATCGTCGAGGCCAAGCGCAAGCAGATCAACATCGCCGACCGGATTCCCCAGGCCGAGCGCTACGCGCGCGATTTCGTGATGCGTGGCGAGCTAGCCCCCGCCTACCCAGCCGCCACCTCGATCGCAGGCTGGGCCGATGGCCAGGGCGGCCATTTCCAGGTGCCGCTGGCATTCGCCTGCAACGGCCGTCCTTATGTCAAGCAGCTGGCCGAGCAATCGGGCATCTGGTTCCGCGACCTGCGCTCACCGGCCAACCTGCGGCGCCCGCTGCAGAAGTTCCACACGCCCGAGGACATCGTCGATCTGCTCACCCGCGATCGCGACCAGGCCGAGCGCGACCTGGCCCAGGAAGGCTTCGCCTACCTCAACCTGCGCGACTACCAGCAGCGCGCGATCCAGGCAGTGGAAGGCGCGCTGGCATCGGGCTCACGTAACTGCCTACTGGCGATGGCGACCGGCACCGGCAAGACGCGCACAATGATTGGCCTGATCTACCGCTTGCTCAAGGCCGAGCGCTTCCACCGGATTCTGTTCCTGGTCGACCGCTCCGCGCTCGGCACCCAGGCCACCGAGACGATGCAGGACATGCAGCTGGAGCAGAACCAGACGCTGGCGCAGATCTACAACCTCGATGGCCTGGACGACACCCGCACCGCCGATGAGACCCGCGTGCAGGTCGCCACAGTGCAGGCCATGGTCCGGCGCATTTTCCAGTCCGATGACCCGCCTCCGATCGGCACCTTCGACTGTATCGTCGTCGACGAGGCCCACCGCGGTTATACGCTCGACCAGGAAATGACCGAAGGCGAGCTGGCGGTGCGCGACCACGCGCAATACCTGTCGCAATACCGCCGCGTGCTCGACTACTTCGATGCCTGTCGCATCGGCCTGACCGCCACGCCCGCCAAGCACACCACCGAGATTTTCGGCAAGCCGATCTACACCTACAGTTACCGCGAAGCGGTGGCAGATGACTGGCTGATCGACCACGAGCCGCCCATCCGCTACATCACCGCGCTCGGCAAGAACGGCATCCACTTCGATCGCGGCGAGCGCGTCAGCGTCATCAACACGCAGACCGGCGAAGTCGATACCGCAGACCTGGAAGACGAACTCGACTTCAATATCGAGTCGTTCAACCGGCGTGTGATCACCGCGGACTTCGACCGGGTCGTCTGCGAGCAGCTCGCCGTCGAACTCGACCCGAATGGCGAGGAGAAGACGCTGATCTTCTGCGTCAGCCAGCCCCACGCCGAACGCGTCAAGAACCAGCTGGACGAGGCCTTCAAACAGGTCCATGGCGATTACTACAACCAGGCCAGCGTCGCGGTGATCACCGGCAAAAGCGACAAGGTCGACCAGCTGATCCGCAACTACAAGAACGAGCGCTACCCCAATATCGCCATCACCGTCGACCTGCTGACCACCGGCATCGATGTGCCGCGTATCGCCAACCTGGTGTTCATGCGCCGGGTCCGCTCGCGCATCCTCTACGAACAGATGAAGGGCCGCGCCACCCGCCGCTGCGACGATATCGGCAAGACCGTGTTCCGCATCTTCGATCCGGTCGATCTGTACGCCGCGCTCGAAGACGTCGACACCATGCGCCCGCTGGTTAAGGACCCCAATATCAGCATCGAGCAGCTGGTCCACGAGCTCGGCCAGCAGCGCAGCTTCGATGCCCCAGGCAGCAATGGCGGCAGCCATGCCGACGACGCGCTCGACCAGTTGAGCCAGCGCATCATGCGCGTGCTGCGCAAGGCCCAGCATCGCGCCGAGCAGCGCCCGGATCTGCGCGACAAGCTCAGCGAGCTGGAAACCTCCTGGGGCGTGGCGCCGGCCGTGCTGCACACCCACCTGCACAAGCTCGGCGCACGCAATGCCGCAAGCTTCCTCCGCGAACACCCGCGTCTGGTGGAGCAACTGGCCGAAGTGGGCGTGCTGCTGGGCACGGACCGCTACCCTGTCATTTCCGAACACACTGACACCCTGCTCGAACGCGCACAGAACTACGGCGTCAACGAAGCCCCGGCCGATTACCTGGACAGTTTCAACGCCTTCATCCGCGAGCAGATCAATCAGTCCGCCGCCCTCAGCGTCATCATCAACCGCCCCCGCGACCTCACCCGCGCCCAGCTGCGTGAGGTACGCCTGCTGCTCGACCAGCACGGCTACAGCGAGGCCCACCTGCGCGGCGCGTGGCGCGACAGCACTCAGCAGGAGGTCGCTGCCAGCATCATCGGCTACATCCGCCGTGCCGCGCTGGGCGAGGCATTAGTGCCGTTCGAGCAGCGCGTCGACAAGGCCATGCAGGGCATCTATGCCCAGCGCAGCTGGACGCCGGTGCAGCGGCGCTGGCTCAAGCGGCTGGCCCAGCAGCTGATACACGAGGTGGTGATGGACCGCGACACCGTGCAACGCAACTTCAGCGGCGACGGCGGCGCCCTGCAGTTGGACCGCCTGCTCGATGGCCGGCTGGACCAGATCTTGGGCGATCTGGGCGAGCATCTGTGGGATCAGACGGGCTGAGTCGGTGGTTCACACTGGCATATGAGCCGATTAGTCGGGATAATCGGCTCATCTAAAGAGCCAATTAATCCAGCCAATCGGCTCACCCATGTCCAACCAAGTAACCGAACCACGGCCCCGCTGGATCTGGCAGCAGCCCGACTGGCCTCGCTTCCACTGGCAGGCCGATGCCCTGGCGGCACTGTTGCGCGACTGCCAGCACGCCCACGGCCAGCTGCTCGGCATGGCCGGCGCGGTCGCCGGCGACCAGCAGACCGCCGAAGCACTGGACACCCTGCTCTCCAACATCGTCACCTCCTCGGCCATCGAGGGCGAGCGGCTGGATGTCGGCTCTGTACGCTCCTCGCTGGCCCGCCATCTGGGCCTGGCCGAAGACAGCCCTCGTCGCACCACTGGCCGCAGCGAGGGGCTGGCCGAGCTGATGCTGGACGCCACAGGCCACGCCGACACCCCGCTGGACCTGCCCCGCCTGCTGCAATGGCACCGCTGGCTGTTTGCCGAACAGGACAGCCTGCTGCCCAGTCGCATCCGCATCGGCGCGCTGCGTGGCGATGCGCCGATGCAGGTCGTCTCCGGCCGGCTCGACCGCCCCACCGTCCACTTCGAAGCCCCGCCGCGCGACGGCCTGGACGCCCAGCTCGCCGCCTTCCTCGGCTGGTTCGCCAGCTCGCGCACCGACGCCACGCTCGACCCGCTGCTGCGCGCCGGCATCGCCCATCTGTGGTTCGTCACCCTGCACCCGTTCGACGACGGCAATGGCCGCCTCACTCGCTCACTCACCGATCTCGCCCTGGCCCAGGCGCAACCGCAGGCGATCCGCCTCCATGCACTGTCGGCCAGCATCCTCGCCGACCGCAGCGGCTACTACCGCAGCCTGGAAACCACCCAGAAAGGCTCGCTGGACATCACCGGCTGGCTGCGCTGGTTCCTCATCACCCTGCACGACAGCCTGGTGCAGGCACTGCACCGCATCGATCGGGTATTGGCTAAAGCACGCTTCTGGCAGTTGCACCACGCCCAGCCGTTGTCCGCCGAACAGGTCAAGGTGCTCAACCGCCTGCTCGATGGCGGCGAGCGCGGTTTCGAACACGGCATCAGCGCCTCGCAATACCAGGCCGTGGCCAAGGTCTCCAAGGCCACCGCCACCCGCCATCTGGCCGACTTGCTGGAAAAAGGCTGCCTGCGCCGCCTGCCCGGCAGCGGCCGCAGCACCCGTTACGCCATCAACACGCCGGCCTCCAGCATCGCGCTGCCGGTCCGCACCACTTCAGAACAAGGCAGCACCCCATGACCCATAACGACATCGTCCAAAAACTCTGGAACCTCTGCGACGTCCTGCGCGACGACGGCATCAACTACAGCGACTACGTCACCGAGCTGGTGCTGCTGCTGTTCGTCAAGATGGAATACGAGCAGGTGCAGAACAATCCCAACTTCGAGCACAAGCTGCCCGCCGGCAGCCGCTGGCCCGATCTCAGCGGCAAGTCCGGCCTCAACCTGCTCAACCACTACCGGCAGATGCTGCTGGACCTGGGCAAGAGCAGCGATCCGATGATCGCCGCCATCTACGCCGACGCGCAGACCCGGCTCAAGGAACCGCGCCATCTGGAAACCCTGGTCACCGCGCTCGACGGGCTGGACTGGTTCAGCGCGCGCCAGGACGGCCTGGGCGACCTTTACGAAGGCCTGCTGCAGAAGAACGCCAACGAGACCAAGTCCGGCGCCGGCCAGTACTTCACCCCGCGCCCGCTGATCGACGCCATCATCCGCTGCCTGCAGCCGCAGCCCGGCGAAACCCTGCAGGATCCGGCCGCCGGTACCGCCGGCTTTCTGATCGCCGCCGATGCCTACATCAAGGCCAACACCGACGATCTGTACACGCTCGACGACAAGGCCCGCCGCTTCCAGCAGCACAAGGCCTACACCGGCATGGAGCTGGTGCCCGGCACCCGCCGCCTGGCGCTGATGAACTGCCTGCTGCACGGCATGTCCGGCGAAGGCGCCGGCGTGGTCCAGCTCGGCAACAGCCTCGGCAATGCCGGCGCCGCCTTGCCCAAGGCGGACATCATCCTGTCCAACCCGCCGTTCGGCACCGCCAAGGGCGGCGGCGGACCCACCCGTGACGACCTCACTTACAAGACCAGCAACAAGCAGCTCGCCTTTTTGCAGCACATCTACCGTGGCTTGAAGCCCGGTGGCCGCGCCGCCGTGGTGCTGCCGGACAACGTGCTGTTCGAGGCCGGCGTCGGTACCGAGATTCGCCGCGATCTGATGGACAAGTGCACCCTGCACACCCTGCTGCGCCTGCCCACGGGCATCTTCTATGCGCAGGGCGTCAAGACCAATGTGCTGTTCTTCCAGAAAGGCACCGCCACCAACCCGCGCCAGGACACCGGCTGCACCCAGGCCACCTGGGTCTATGACCTGCGCAGCAACATGCCCAGCTTCGGCAAGCGCACCCCGTTCGGGCCGACGCACCTCAAACCGTTCGAGCAGGCCTACGGCAGCGATCCCAACTGCGCCAGTCCGCGCACCGATGAAGGCGAGCAAGGCCGCTTCCGTTGCTTCACCCGCGCCCAGATCGCCGAGCGCGGCGACTCGCTGGATATCAGCTGGCTCAAGGATGCCGACAGCGTCGATGCCGACAGCCTGCCCGCACCCGAAGTGCTGGCCGCCGAAGCGATGGCCGAACTCAGCGAGGCACTGCGCGAACTCGACGCGCTGATGCAGGCGCTGGGCGCTGGCGATGAAGCGCTGGAGCAGAAGCGGCTGCTGGCCGAGGTGATGGGGCTGGAAGTGACCAGCAGTGAGGTGGACGGTGAGTGAGTTGCCGGCTGGATGGGTGTCTGCCTCGATAGGGGAAATCTGCTCACAAGGCGAGCAACGAATTCCTGAGGCCGACGAGCAGTTCACCTATATCGACATCGCCAGCGTTGACCGTGGCCGCAAAACTGTGGTGGGACCTCAACTACTACGCGGCTATGAGGCACCAAGCCGAGCGCGAAAGGTTGTGGCTACCGGGGACGTCATCGTTTCGATGACCCGTCCAAATCTGAACGCAGTAGCATTGATTGGTCAGCGACACGATTCAGCAATCGCATCGACCGGCTTCGATGTCCTTCGCCCCATCGAAGTGGATCCTCGCTGGATCTTTGCCGCAGTGAAGTCGGCTCACTTTGTGAAAGCAATGTCCGCGAAAGTTCAAGGCGCGCTTTATCCCGCAATCAAAGCCGACGATATTCGAAAGCACGAAATTCCCTTACCGCCACTCGCAGAGCAAAAGCGCATCGCGCAGAAGCTGGATGCGCTGCTGGCCCAGGTCGACACCCTCAAGGCCCGCATCGACGCCATCCCTGCCCTGCTCAAGCGCTTTCGCCAAGCTGTGTTGGCCGCAGCAACCAGCGGGCAGCCTACTGAGAAACTCATCACTCAAGATGGTACAACTTGGAAACTAACAACCATCGGAGAAGTCTGCTCAGGCTCTTTTTACGGCCCCCGATTCGGCAAAACCGAGTACACCGAATTGGAAGAAGGAATCCCGACGATAAGAACGACAGATATGACCGACGACGGCAGGATCATTATTAGTCCGGCGACGCCGCGAGTGCTTGTCCCGACTGAAAAGCGCTCCAAGTTCCTAGCCAAAAAAGGCGACCTTCTCGTCACTCGAACTGGCTCAATTGGAGTAATGGCCGTCTTCGATGGTGACTATGAAGCGATTCCGAGCGCCTACTTGATTCGCTTTCGATTCAAACCGGAGATAGTTCCACGCTACGTCTTCTTCTGCTTGATGTCTCCTCGCGGACAAGCCTCGCTAGGCCTCTCGGCGACCGCGATTACTCAACCGAACATCAATGCCGAAGCGGTCAAAGCAATCGAGATCAGAATCCCATCGATTGAGGAGCAAACAAAAATCATCTGCCGCGTAGAGCAACTCTTCGCCTACGCCGACCAACTCGAAGCCAAGGTCGTCGCTGCCCAGCAGCGCATCAACGCGCTGACCCAGAGCCTGCTCGCCAAGGCCTTCCGCGGCGAACTGGTGCCGCAGGACCCCACCGACGAACCGGCCAGCGTGCTGCTGGAACGCATCCGCGCCCAGCGCGCCGCCACGCCCAAACCGAAGCGCGGCCGCAAGGCGGCGACAGACTGATCCGATCCATCCCATCCATCACAAGGAAGCGAACCCATGACCACATTCGACAGCACCAAACTGCCATTGAAGGACCTGCTCAAGGACGTCGTCCAGGGCAAGATCCAGTTACCGGACTTCCAGCGCGGCTGGGTCTGGGATGACGAACATGTGCGCAGCCTGCTGGTCAGCCTGGGGCGCTCGTTCCCTGTGGGCGCGGTGATGCTGCTGGAAACCGGCGGCGAGGTGCGCTTCCAGGTCCGCCCGGTGGAGAACGTGCCGCTGGAAGGACTGGCCGCGCCGGAGAAGCTGATCCTCGACGGTCAGCAGCGTCTGACGACGCTGACCCAGGTGCTCAAGCTGTCCGGCCCGGTCAAGACCACCACCGACAAAGGCAAGCCGGTCGACCGCCACTACTACATCCACATCCCCACCGCCCTTGCCGGCCCGGACCGGCTGGACGAGGCCATCATCGCCACCGACGGCAGCCGCCAGCAGCGCAGCGACTTCGGCCGCAGGCTGGATCTGGACCTGTCCACGCGCGAGCTGGAATGCAAACAGCTGTACTTCCCATGCTCGGAGATCCTGGAGGCGATGGGCTGGCTGCAGGACCTGTTCAAGTTCAACGCCGCTGCGCAGGCGCAGTTCTTTGAGTTCAAAGAAAAGGTGCTCGATGCATACAACGAGTACCAGATCCCGCTGATCGTGCTGAGGAAGGAAACCAGCAAGGAAGCAGTGTGCCTGGTGTTCGAAAAGGTCAATACCGGCGGCGTACCGCTGTCGGTGTTCGAGCTGGTGACCGCCAGCTACGCCGCCGATGGCTACAACCTGCGCGACGACTGGTACGGCAGCGAGCTGCGTAAGGTGTCGTCCCGCTACAAGCGGCTGGCCAAGGAACCCATCCTACGCGGGGTGGAGAACACCGACTTTCTGCAAGCGGTGACCATGCTGCACACGCTGGAAAAGCGCCGTGCCGATATCAAGGCTGGCAAGACCGGCAAGCAAGTGGCCCCGGTCAGCGCCAAGCGCGCATCGGTGCTGGAACTACCGCTGGATGCCTACAAGCGCTGGGCTGACCCCGTTGAACAAGGGTTCCTGCGTGCGGCCAAGTTCCTGCGCCAGGAATGCTTCACTGCGCCACGCGACCTGCCTTACCGCACCCAGCTGGCGCCGTTGGCGGCGGTGTTGGCACTGATCGGCGCCGACGAGCACTGGCGCGAGCCGCGCATCCACCAGAAGCTCGCGCAGTGGTTCTGGTGCGGCGTGCTGGGCGAACTCTACGGCGGCGCGGTGGAGACCCGCATCGCAAATGACGTCGACGAGCTGCTGAGCTGGATTGAGCACGATGACCAACCGCCGCGCACAATTGCCGACGCCACCTTCCAGATCGACCGCCTCGCCTCGCTGACCTCGCGCCTGAGCGCCGCCTACAAGGGCATCAACGTGCTGGTACTGCGCGAAGGTGCACAGGACCTGTTCTGGAAGTCGCGTATTCGCGACCTGGAGGCCGACGAGGTAGCATTGGACATCCACCACATCTTCCCGCGCGACTGGTGCGAGAAGCAGAACATCCCGCGCCGGCGCTACGACTCGATCATCAACAAGACGCCGATCTCCTACAAGGCAAACCGCATGATCGGCGGCTCCGCTCCCTCCAGCTATCTGGCCGCCCTGCAGGCCCACAAGCAAGTCCAGTTGGATAACACCGGCATGGACGCGCTACTGGCCAGTCATCGCATTCCAGTGGACGCCCTACGCGCCGACGATTTCGACAGCTTCTGCGCTCAACGCCAGCAGAACCTGCTCGCGCTGATTGAAGCGGCAATGGGAAAGCGTGCGGCGCCCGCGGATATGGTGACCGACTGATAAGTCGGAACACTGACACCGAAGGCAGTTATCGAATGCCACCAGGTTATCGACTGTCACTCTGCAAAGAGAAGCGGGGCGACCAGCGCCCCGCTTTCATTTCGTCAGCCTGATGGCTCCAACACGACGCTTCACGCAAACGGATCCTGCAACACCATCGTGTGATCGCGGTCAGGGCCGGTGGAGACGATGCTGATCGGGCAGCCGGCCAGTTCTTCCAGCGCGCGCAGGTAGGCGCGGGCGGCGGCGGGCAGCTTTTCCCACTCGGTCACGCCGTGGGTGTTCTCGTTCCAGCCGGGGAACTCCAGGTACACGGGGGTGCACTCTTCCCAGCCCTGCGCGTCCAGGGGGGCGTACTCGGTGCGCTTGCCGCGATATTCGTAGGCGATGCAGACCTTCAGCTTCTCCATGCCGTCCAGCACGTCCAGCTTGGTGATGCACAGGCCGGAGATGCCGTTGATGGCCACCGCGCGCTTGAGCGCGACGATGTCCATCCAGCCGCAGCGGCGCGGGCGGCCGGTGGAGGCGCCGTACTCGGCACCGCGGTCGCGGATACCCTGGCCGATCTCGTCGTCCAGCTCGGTCGGGAACGGGCCACCACCCACGCGCGTGGCGTAGGCCTTCGCAATGCCCAGCACGTAGTCGATGTCCTGCGCGCCCACGCCGGTACCGGCCAGCGCACCGCCGACCGTGGTATTCGAGCTGGTGACATAGGGATAGGTGCCGTGGTCGATGTCCAGCAGCGCACCCTGCGCGCCTTCGAACAGCACGCGCTTGCCCTGCTTGCGCAGGTCATGGCAGATGCCGGCCACGTCGGACTTCATCGGCTGCACGTACTCGCCGAAGGCCAGGGCCTCGTCATAGGTCTTCTGGAAGTCCACCGCCTCCACGCCCAGGTACTTGGTCAGCACGAAGTTGTGGTAGTCCAGCGCGGTGCGCAGCAGCTCTTCCAGCTGCGGCGGGTAATGCAGGTCGGCGATGCGGATGCCGCGGCGCGCCACCTTGTCTTCGTAGGCCGGGCCGATGCCGCGGCCGGTGGTGCCGATGGCCTTGCCGCCGGCGGCCTTCTCGCGGGCCTGATCCAGGGCGATGTGGTACGGCATGATCAGCGGGGCGGCCGGGGAGATCTTCAGGCGGCTACGGACTTCCACGCCGGCCGTTTCCAGCTCGTCGATTTCCTTGATCAGCGCGGCCGGGCTGATGACCACGCCGTTGCCGATCAGGCACAGCGCGTCATCGCGCAGGATGCCGGAAGGGATCAGGTGCAGCACGGTCTTCTTGCCGTTGATGACCAGGGTATGGCCGGCGTTGTGGCCGCCCTGGAACCGCACGACCGCGCCGATCTCCTCGGTGAGCAGGTCGACGATCTTGCCCTTGCCTTCATCGCCCCACTGGGCGCCCAACACCACCACTGACTGACCCATGACGGGTACTCCTGTTTTGTTGCGGCCATCGGGGCCGCGGACTTGGGCCGTCCCAGACCGGGTGGCACGCCTTGCGGGGAGGCTCCATCGGGGAGCTTCCAGGCCTGCCGACCGCCCTGACACGGAAAAAGCCGGAGAAGGATCGCTTTAGGTCAGCGGGCCCATCCGGCTTTTGTGCATTATCCGGGTTTCCGGCGACCGGAGCCACCCCTGCCCAGCGAAGCCCTGAGACGGTTCAGCCTGGCGCCCTGGCCTTGGCGTTACATCCGTCAGCAGTGGGGATCGACCAGGGCTGGGCGGCCCCAACCCCTCTCAATGCCGCACCAACCACAGCACGCCCACGCCCACGAACATCACCACCCCGCCGTAGGTGCGCAGCTGCGTGGTCGACAGCGCGTGCAGCTGCTCCACCATCCGCTTCCAGGCCAGCGGGGCTGCGAAGAGGAACAGCCCTTCCAGCACCGCCACCAGGCAGAGCGCGGCGAATAGGTCTTTCATGCTTGCGGTGGCGGCTTTAGCGATCGGACTTGAGGTACTGCAGGAACGGGTCGTTGTCGTCCAGCACGATCACGCCGTTGCCGTCGGCCAGCGAGTTCCGGTAGGCCTCCAGGCTGCGATAGAACGCATAGAAGCTGGGGTCGGCCTGCGCCGCACGCGCGAAGATCGCCGCGGCCTCGGCATCGCCCTCACCGCGCAGGCGCTGGGCGTCGCGCTCGGCCTCGGCCACGATCACCGTCTGCTGGCGGTCGGCCTCGGCGCGGATGGTGCGGGCCTGCTCCTCGCCTTCCGCGCGCAGCTTGCTGGCCACCTGCTTGCGCTGGGCGCGCATGCGCTCGTACACATCGGTGATGACCTGGCTGTCGGTGGGCAGGTCGATCTGCTTCAGGCGCAGGTCCTTGATCTGCATGCCCAGGCCCTTGCTGGCTTCGTTGATGGCCTTGAGCTGGTTGGAGATGATCTCGCTGCGGTCGCCCGCCACCAGCTGGGTCAGCGTGCGCGAGTTGATCTCGTTGCGCAGCGAGTCGGTGATGATCGGTGCCAGGCGTGCGGCGGCGATGCGCTCATCACCGCTGGTGGCACGATAGAAGGCGCGCACGTCGGAGATGTAGCCCACGGCGAAGAAGTCGACGCTGACGTCCTTCTGCTCGCTGGTGAAGTAACGCTCCGGTGCAGTCTCCAGCACCGAGAAGCGGCGGTCGAACACGCGCGCGGTTTCCACCAGCGGCACCTTGAAGTGCAGGCCGGGCTTGACGTCGGCGCGCACCACGCGGCCCAGGTTCAGCACCATGGCCGTCTGGTCCTCGCGCACCACATACACCGAACCCATCAAGCCCAGCAGGACGGCGATGAAGATCGCCACGATCACGGAAGTCTTCATCGGGTGGTCTCCTCACGGCCGGCCGGGCGCGCGGGGCGCTCCATCGGGGTGACGGTGGTGCTGTCGCTGGAACCGGTCGCGGGCTGCATGTAGGTCTGCGGCGGCATCACCGGCGGGTTGCTGCCGGACTGCTGCGGCGCGGCCTGGCCCGGCTGCATGGGCACGTAGATCAGCTGGCGGCCATCGGCGCCGATGACCTTGCGGTTGCTGGCCAGCACCTTCTCCACCGTCTCCAGCCACAGGCGCTTGCGCGTGGTGTCCGGGGCATTGGCGTACTGCTTCTGCAACAGGGTGAAGCGCTCGGCATCGCCCTGGGCGTTGGCGATGACCGCCTCCTTGTAGCCCTCGGCCTGGGTGCGGGTGCGCGCGGCTTCGCCTCGCGACTCGGGCACCACCTTGGCGGCGTAGGCATTGGCCTCGTTGACCAGGCGCTCGCGCACCTGCTGGGCGCCGTTGACCTCGTCGAAGGCGGGCTTGACCTGATCCGGCGGACGCGCGTTGGGCAGGGTCAGGCCGGTGACGACCAGGCCGGTCTTGTAGGCATCCAGCGCGCCCTGCAGGCGGGTCCTGGCCGCGGCCGCCAGCGGGCCACGCTTGTTGAGCACCGACTCCAGGTCCGAGCGGCCGACCTGCTCGCGCACCGCGCTCTGCGCGGACTGCTTGAGCATCTCATCGGCACTGCGCGTGCCGTAAAGGTACAGATAGGGGTCGTTGATGCGGTACTGCACGTTGAGGGTGACGCTGACGATGTTCTCGTCGCTGGTCAGCACCGGCACGGTGTTGCTGAAGGTCTTGATCTCGGTCGCGTTGACCTTCTGCACGCTCTCCACCGGCCAGGGCCACTTGAAGTTGGGGCCAGGCTGCATGACCCGGGCGAACTTGCCGAAGCGCAGCACCACGCCCCGCTGCTGCTCGCCGATCAGCTGGAAGCTGCTCAGCACAAGCAACAGCAGCACCGCCAGCCCGACCCAGCGCAGCGGATTGCCGCCGCCGCCACTGAACAGCTCGCGCAGACGCTCGATCAGCGCGTTGAAGCCGCCACCACCGCCACCGGACGGCGTGTTGCGCCGCCAGGGATTGTTGTTGGACCCGTTGCCGCCCGATCCGTTGTTGCCCGAGCTTCCAGGGGTGTTCCAGGCCATGCCCACTCCGTATTGGCGACCCGCACCGGCGCTGGCGCCGTGCAGATCTTAAGAATCGTCCGATTCTACAAGATGGGGCGCCGCCCGCCGTGGGCAAGGCGGCCGGGACCGGGGCTGTCCGACAGGGCCGTCAGCAGCGGGCAAGCCAACGGTCGGGCAATGCCCACGCGGGCCTGACGAGCCGGCTGCTATCTCTGGCGCCTGGTTTCCGCACGAGGCTCCCATGCCGGCACATATCGAGGACTACGCCATGCTCGGCAACTGCCGCAGCGCCGCGCTGGTCTGCTCCAACGGCTCCATCGACTGGCTCTGCCTGCCCCGCTTCGATTCCGACGCCGTCTTTGCCGGCCTGCTGGGCAGCAGCGAGCACGGCCGCTGGCTCATCGGCCCCACCGGCCAGGCCAGCAGCTCGCGGCACTACCGCGATGGCAGCCTGGTGCTGGAGACGCATTTCGAGAACGAAGGCGGCGCGGTGCGAGTGATCGATTTCATGGTCGCCAGCCACGACGGCCAGCCGCACAGCCACCTGATACGTCGCGTCGAAGGGCTGCGCGGCACGATGCAGCTGCGCACGGAGATCGTGCTGCGCTTCGGCTACGGCAAGGTCACGCCCTGGGTCACGCAGGTCGATGGCGGCCTGCTGGCCATTGCTGGGCCTGACCAGATCGTCATCCGCAGCCAGGTGCCGCTGCGCAGCCACGACTTCATCACCGACGCCACGTTTGATATCGGCCAGGGCCAGACCGTGGACTTCGTGCTGAGCCATGGGCCTTCGCACACGCAAGCGCCGGCGCCGCTGGATGCCGCACAGGCGCTGGCCACCACCGAGGACTTCTGGCACGACTGGTCCGGCCACTGCATGCAGGCCGGAAAGTGGAGCGAGCTGGTCAAACGCTCGCTGATCGTGCTCAAGGGCCTGAGCTACCTGCCGACCGGCGCGATCATCGCCGCGCCCACCGCGTCGCTGCCGGAGCAGCTGGGCGGCGAGCGCAACTGGGACTATCGCTATTGCTGGCTGCGCGATGGCGTGTTCGTGCTGCTGGCGCTGCTCAACGCCGGCTATCGCGAGGAGGCCGCGGCCTTCCGCGACTGGGTCAAGCGCGCCGTGGCCGGCACGCCAGGCGAGCTGCAGGCGCTGTACGGCGTGGGCGGGGAGCGGCGCCTGGCCGAGTGGGACGCGGACTGGCTGCCCGGCTATGAAGGCAGCCGCCCGGTGCACATCGGCAACGCGGCGGCCAAACAGTTCCAGCTAGACGTGTACGGCGAGGTGATCGGCCTGATGGAGTTCGCCGAGCGCAAGGGCGTACCGGCCGATGACACCATCCACGACCTGGAACGCGCCTTCCTCGACGAACTGGAAAAGCGCTGGCAGGAGCCGGACGAAGGCATCTGGGAGATGCGCGATGGCCGCGCCCACTTCGTCCATTCCAAACTGATGGCCTGGCTGGCCTTCGACCGTGCCGCGGAGAACCCCAGCCGCGCCTACAGCGATGCGCAGCGCGCGCACTGGCGAGAGCTGGCCGATCGCGTCAAGGCGCAGATCCTCGACCAGGGTGTGCACGCCGATGGTTACTTTGTGCAGTCCTACGGCAGCCAGCGGCTGGATGCGGCACTGCTGCTGATCCCGATGGTGGGCCTGCTGCCACCGCAGGACCCGCGCGTGGTGACCACGGTGGAAGCCATCGAGCGCGAGCTGACCGTGGACGGGCTGGTCCTGCGCTACCGCACCGATGACGCCGCCGGCGATGGCCTGCCGCCGGGCGAAGGCACCTTCCTGGCCTGCAGCTTCTGGCTGGTCGAATGCCTGGTGATGATCGGCCGGCATGCCGATGCCGAGGCGCTGTTCGAGCGCCTGTGCGGCCTGTGCAACGACGTGGGCCTGCTGGCCGAGGAATACGACCCCAGGAGCGGCCGCATGCTCGGCAACTTCCCCCAGGGCTACTCGCACGTGGCCCTGGTCAACGCCGCCTATCGCCTGGCCGATGCCGGGCACCACCACCATCCCAGTGAGGAGGTTCAGTCATGAACGAGATCGCCCATGCCCCGGAGAACGGCAGCGCCCCGCCCTGCCTGCTGGTGCTCTTCGGCGCGCGCGGGGACCTGGCCAAGCGGCTGGTGATGCCGGCGCTGTACAACCTCAAGCGCGCCGGCCAGCTGGACGACAACTTCGCCATCATCGGCTTCGACCACGGCGATATCAGCGAGCGCAACTGGCGGCGCACGATCAGCGATGCCATGTACGCGCAGGCCACCAAGGGCGGCGGCGAGTTCCAGGCCGATGGCCTGGACGAGGAGGCCTGGGGCTGGCTCAACAAGCGCATGCACTACCTGCGTGGCGATTTCACCAAGGCCGCCGACTACCGCGCCCTGAAGACCCAGCTGGCCGAGCTGGACAAGCGCTATGCCACCGAAGGCAACGTGCTGTTCTATCTGGCCACCGCGCCGAGCTTCTTCGCCCCGGCGCTGAAGGAGCTGGGCCGCGCCGGCCTGGTCAAGCAGGGCGGCGGCAATGGCTGGCGCCGGGTCATCGTGGAAAAGCCCTTCGGCCACGACCTGCAGAGCGCGCGCGACCTCAACGCGGTGGTGGCCAAGGTCCTGACCGAGGACCAGGTGTTCCGCATCGATCATTTCCTGGGCAAGGAGACGGTGCAGAACATCCAGGCCTTCCGCTTCGCCAATGGGCTGTTCGAGCCGGTGTGGAACCGCGACCGCATCGATCATGTGCAGATCACCGCCGCCGAGACCATCGGCGTGGAAGGGCGCGGCCGCTTCTACGACCCCACCGGCTGCCTGCGCGACATGGTGCCCAACCACCTGTTCCAGCTGCTGGCCATGGTGGCCATGGAGCCACCGGCCGACTTCACCCCGCAGGCCATGCTGCGCCGGCGCACGGAAGTGATCGAAGCCGTACGCCCGCTGGCGCCGGAAGACGTGGTGCGCGGCCAGTACGCGGCCGGCACGATCGCCGGCCAGCAGGTGCCCGGCTACCGCGATGAGGACACCGTGCCGCCGACCACCGACACCGAGACCTTCGTGGCGATGAAGCTGGCCATCGACACCTGGCGCTGGGCCGGCGTTCCGTTTTACCTGCGCACCGGCAAGCGCATGCGCGAGCGCACCACCGAGGTCGCCATCCGCTTCAAGCCCGCCCCGCTCGCGCCGTTCCGGCATACGGCGGTGGGCGGCTACGGACCGGACTGGCTGGTGCTGCATATCCAGCCGGACGAAGGCATCTCCCTGCAGTTCGACGTCAAGCGCCCGGGCTATCCGGTGAGCCTGGCGCCGGTGCGCATGGACTTCCGGTACCGCGACTGGTTTCCACGCGAGTACTCGGTGGGCTACGAGCGCCTGCTGCACGACTGCATGCGCGGGGAATCGGGCCTGTTCCAGGATGCGGCCATGGTCGATGCGGCCTGGCGCATCGTGCAGCCGGTGCTCGATGCCTGGGCCGCGCAGCCGCCAACCGATTTCCCCAACTATCCGGCCGGCAGCGATGGCCCGGGGGCAGCCGATGCACTGCTGGCGCTGGACCAGGGCCGCACCTGGCGGCCGCTCACCGCCGGGCGCAAGCCACCGCCGCACCGCAAGAGCGCGCAGGCCAAGCGCAGCAAGCCGGACAGTGCGCCCGCCACCAAGAAGCCACGCAAGTCACGTACATGAGCCATCACCCGCACCGCGATTCCAAGCGCCTGCCCGCCACCTTGCTGGTCATGGGCGTGTCCGCCTCGGGCAAGACCGGCATCTCGCGCCGCCTGGCCAAACGCCTGGACCGCGCCTGGCTGGATGCCGACGACCTGCACCCCAAGGCCAACATCGAGAAGATGGCGGCCGGCTTTCCCCTGACCGACGAGGACCGCTGGCCCTGGCTGGACGCGGTGGCCGACTGGATCGCCACCCAACGCCAGAACGGCAAGCGCTGCGTGGTGGCGTGTTCGGCGCTCAAGCGGGTCTATCGCGATCGCCTGCGGCGGGCCGATGCCGAGCTGCTGCTGGTCTTCCTCAAGCGCGACCGCGCCGAACTGGAGCTGCGCATCCGCGAGCGCGAAGGCCACTTCATGCCGCCCAGCCAGCTCGACGATCAGCTGGCGACCCTGGAACCGCCGCAGGCCGACGAGGCCACCTACGTGGTGAGCCCGAAGACCAAGGCCAAGGACACGGCCAAGGCGGTCATCAAGGCATTACGCAAACGTGCCGGCCACGCGGAGGCGTCCGAGCAAGAGGCCTAGGGCGTGACACGGCGCGCGTGGGGTCGGCCTTCCTGCGCGCCTGCCCTGCGCAACACGTCCGGGTTGCCCGCACACACACGCATTTGTGCTCAAGCGGAAGGCGCGTCGCGAGTCGCAACAGGTACCACGGCGAGCGCGGTCTTACCCGGCTCAGCTTCCGATGGCGGTCGTGACTCGCTTCGCTGCGAGCTTCAGGCCCACTCGTCCTGCGCGACCGGTGGCAGCAAGGCCTCCAGCAGGTGACCCTCCGGCTGCGCTGCCAGCTTCTCCGCGTCGGCCCGGGCCAGGTCCAGCACCAATCGCCAGCCGCCTTCCTCGAAATGCTCCTCGCGCACGGCTTCCAGCGCGTGCAGGCGCGCGCGCAGACGTCCGGCGCTGGCCGGCAGCGCGATCTCGCCCTGGATGCGCTGCAGGTCCAGCAGCTGCGCCAGGGCGTCGTTGAGTACGTCCAGGCCGAGTCGGTCGCGGGCGGACAACCACACCCGCTCGCGCCCCTCGTTGGGCTGGTCGTGGCGCGCGGTGGCGCCCTCGATGCGGTCGATCTTGTTGTAGACCAGCAGCTGCGGGATATCGCCGGCGCCGATCTCGTGCAGCACCTCATCCACCTGGGCGATGCGTTCATCGCGCAGGGGGTCGGCCGCATCGATCACGTGCAGCAGCAGGTCGGCCTCGCGCGCCTCGGACAGCGTGGAGCGGAACGCCGCCACCAGCTCGTGCGGCAGGTCGCGCACGAAGCCGACCGTATCGGCCAGCACGATGCCCCCGCCCGGCAGGTTCACCCGGCGCACGGTCGGGTCCAGGGTGGCGAAGAGCTGATCGGCCGCGTAGGCCTCGGCCCCGGTGATGGCGTTGAACAAGGTGGACTTGCCGGCATTGGTATAGCCCACCAGGGCCACGCGCGGCAGCTCGCTGCGCACGCGGGCGCGGCGCATCTGCGTGTGCTGCACCTCGACCTTCTCCAGCCGCTTCTGCAGCTGGTCCACCCGCTTCTGCAGCAGGCGGCGGTCGGTTTCCAGCTGGGTTTCACCCGGGCCGCGCAGGCCGATGGAACCACCGCGCTGACGCTCCAGGTGGGTCCAGCCGCGCACCAGGCGCGTGGCGATGTGCTTGAGCTGGGCCAGCTCGACCTGCAGCTTGCCTTCGTGGCTGCGGGCGCGCTGGGCAAAGATGTCCAGGATCAGGCCGGTGCGGTCCAGCACGCGGCGCTCCAAGGCCTTTTCCAGGTTGCGTTCCTGGCCGGGCGTGAGCGCGTGATTGACCAGGATCAGGTCCGCGCCGGTGGCATCGGCCGCGGCCTTGACCTCCTCCAGCTTGCCGCTGCCGATGAAGGTCGAGGGGCTGGGCTTGTCCGAGCGCGCGGTCACTACCGCGGCGATGGTCGCCCCGGCCGAGCGCGCCAGCTCGGTGAATTCCTCGGCAGCGTCTTCGTCGGCCGTGGCGGCGGACGCGCCGCCGCGCACCGGCTGGATCAGCAGGGCGTGCTCACCCCGTTTGGAGCGTTCGAACAACTCAGTGGGCATGGCTTGGCAAACAGGACGTCATGGCCCCGACATGGTGCCGGGGACGCCCTTCTTCAACCGTGACTGCGGTCTGGCCGCGGCGATTACTCGCCCTCGACCTCGCCGTCGGGCGAATCGCCCTGCTGCACGTAGCCGCCACCGGGCCCCACGCGCACGTTGCGCGCCGGCACGACGGTGGAAATGGCGTGCTTGTAGACCATCTGGCTGACCGTATTGCGCAGCAGGACCACGAACTGGTCGAACGACTCGACCGTGCCCTGCAGCTTGATGCCATTGACCAGATAGACCGACACCGGCACGCGTTCGCGGCGCAGCGCGTTCAGAAAGGGATCCTGGAGGGATTGGCCCTTGGACATGATGTTGTTTCCCCCGCCCATTTCGATGGGCTGTGATTGTTGTGATCCGCCGGTAGTCGCAGCGTCCCCTGGAGCGACCGGTCGCCCGATAGTACACAACCGGATCGTCGTGGTCAGCGACCCAGTCCCAGAAACAGCGCGAGCGCATCCTTCAACCGGCCCTGGTCGGCCGCAGGGTCGAACCAGCGCAGATCCGGCTGGCCACGCAGCCAGGTGAGCTGCCGCTTGGCCAGCTGCCGGGTGGCCTGGATGGCGCGCTCGCGAAAGCCCGCCGCATCGATCAGGCCATCCAGGTGCTCCCACGCCTGGCGGTAGCCCACCGCGCGCACCGCAGGCAGGTCCAGCGGCGCGGCGACGGCCTGCATCTGCGGCAGCGCGCGCAGGGCGCGGACTTCATCGAGAAAGCCTTCGGCGAGCATGGCGTCAAAGCGCGCCTGGATCCTGCCATGCAGCACCGCGCGCTCGGGCGGTGCGATGGCCAGCTTCAACACGCGCATGGGGAGGCGGTCGCTGCCGGGTTGGCGCTGCCAGTGCGTGATCGGCTGGCCGCTCAGGCGGAACACCTCCAGCGCCCGCTGGATCCGCTGCGGGTCGGTGGGCTTGATGCGCGCGGCGGCCTCGGCATCCACGTGCGCCAGCTGCGCGTGCAGCGCCGGCCAGCCCACCTGCGCCGCCTCGGCGGCGAGCTGCGCGCGCAGGGCCGGGTCGGCCGGCGGCATCGGCGCCAGGCCCTGCAGCAGCGCCTGGAAGTACAGCCCGGTGCCTCCGGCCAGGATCGGCAGGCGGCCACGGGCGGCGATCTCGCGCGCGGCTGCGCGTGCGGCTTGCGCGAACTCGGCCGCGGAAAAGGTCTGCCACGGGTCGCGCACGTCGATCAGGTGGTGCGGCACGGCCGCGCGCATGGCTGCGTCCGGCTTGGCCGCGCCGATATCCAGGCCGCGATAGACCAGCGCCGAATCCACGCTGATGATCTCGCCGTTCAAGCGATCCGCCCACTCCATCGCCAGGGCGGTCTTGCCCGAAGCAGTGGGGCCCATCAGGGCAATGGCGGCAGGACGCGGATCGGACATGGCGCATTGTCGCCCGCGGCCGCCTGCGACGGAAACAGCGCCTTGCGTCCGCGTGCGCGGTCAGTCCTCGTCCGGCCAGCGGATGCTTGCCGCAGCGGGCGCATCCTTGCGCGGGGCCGGCACCGCATCGACCGCCTGCCACACCTTGAGCGCATCGACGGTGGCGGCCACATCGTGCACGCGCACGATGCGCGCGCCGCGCTGAGCGGCGATCAGATGGGCGGCGACCGACCCGGCGAGCCGGTCCGCAGGCCGCTCGCGACTGGTCAACTCCCCAATGCTGCGCTTGCGCGAGATCCCGGCCAGCACCGGCACGCCCAGCTCGGTCAGGCGCGACTGTCCGGCCAGCAGGATCAGGTTGTGCGCGGTGGTCTTGCCGAAGCCATAGCCGGGGTCGACGATGAGCTTGCGCTTGTCGATGCCGCTCATCTCCGCGGCGAAGATGCGTTCGGCCAGGAAGCGGTGCACCTCGCCCACCACGTCCTCGTAATGCGGCGCGTCCTGCATCGAGCGCGGCTCGCCCTGCATGTGCATCAGCACCACCGGCACACCCAGCTGCGCGGCCGTTTCCAGCGCGCCGTCCTCACGCAAGGCGCGGATGTCGTTGATCAGGCCGGCGCCCGCGTCCACCGCCGCGCGCATCACCTCGGGCTTGAAGGTATCGATGCTGATCGGCACCCGTACCTGCCGCGACAGCGCCTCGATGACCGGCACCACGCGCCGGATCTCCTCCTCCACCGGCACCGCATCGGCGCCGGGACGGGTGGACTCGCCGCCGATATCCAGCAGGTCGGCCCCCTCCTCCACCAGCTTCAGGGCGTGGGCGAGGGCAGCCTCCACCGTGTCATGGCGCCCGCCATCGGAGAAGGAGTCGGGGGTGACGTTGACGATGCCCATTACCCGCGTGCGATCCAGCGGCAAGGGGCGGCCGCCACAGTCCAGCGTCGGCGTGAGATCGAACATGGCGCGCTCCAGCGAAACCTTGGGCGCGTGATGATACGGCCTCAGTCCTTGGACGGACCGGGCGCATCTTTGCGGCCGCAGCGCCGTTTGCCTTGCTCCTGCAGACCATGGGCCAGCGACATCAGGCCGCCGCCGATGCCGGCGCCGATCGCCAGCCAAAAGCCCATCTCGCCGGTTGCCGCGCCCAGGCTGGCGCCCACCGCCACGCCCAGGGCAAGCCAGGTCGTTCCACGCTGACATTTCATGCATACGCTCCTTGGCGGAACTCGGCGCACCATGCGCCGCTTCGTTCCGCTACAGGCAAGGACACACAGTGGCCGCGGATGTGACGCAGCGCCGGACCAGGGTCTGCGACGCGGTCAGCCGCCCCGGGACCGCTTGCTGCCCATGTAGGCCCCCAGCGCCCCACCGATCACGACGCCCGCGCCCAGACCCTTGCCGAAGTCGTGCATCGCAAGGCCAAACCCCACGCCCATGCCCAGGCCCAGGATCACGCCGATGGCCGCGCTCCAACCCACATGACGGCGCATGGCCTTCTCCCCAATCAACTCATCCAAACGAAAAGGGCCGGGAATCCCCGGCCCCTCTCACATGCCTCAACGCCTACGCCTCAGCTCTGCGTGGCAGGCCCGGCGATCGGCGGCAGCGGCCGCGGCGTACCGCCCTTGTCGTTGCCGCCGTCCTTGTTGGACTTGCCCCAACCGGCCGGCGGCGGCGGCTCGCGGCCTTCCATGATCGCGTCGATCTGCGGCGCGTCGATGGTCTCGTACTGCAGCAGCAACTTGGCCATCGTATGCAGCTTGTCGATGTTCTCGGTCAGGATCTGGGTGGTGCGCTGGTAGGCGTTGTCCAGGATGCCGCGCACGACCTCGTCGATCTTGCGCGCCGTGGCGTCGGACACGTTCTTGTGCTGGGTCACCGAGCGGCCCAGGAACACCTCGTCCTCTTCCTCGCCGTAGGCGATCGGACCCATCTCGTCGCTCAGGCCCCACTTGGTGACCATGTTGCGGGCCATCTTGGTCGCGCGCTCGATGTCATTGGAGGCACCGGTGGTGACCTTCTCGGTGCCGAAGATCAGCTCCTCCGCCACGCGGCCACCGTACAGCGAGCACAGCTGCGACTGGATCGCAGTGCGGTTGTAGCTGTACTTGTCGCCCTCGGGCAGGTACATGGTCACGCCCAGCGCGCGACCGCGCGGGATGATGGTGACCTTGTAGACCGGGTCGTGCTCGGGCACGCAGCGGCCGACGATGGCGTGGCCGGCCTCGTGGTAGGCCGTCAGCGTTTTCTCGTCCTCGCTCATGGCCATCGAGCGGCGCTCGGCGCCCATCAGGATCTTGTCGCGAGCGCGGTCGAAGTGGTCCATGCGGACCTCCTTCTCGTTACCGCGCGCGGCGAACAGCGCCGCCTCGTTGCAGAGGTTGGCCAGGTCCGCGCCGGAGAAACCCGGGGTGCCGCGTGCCACCACCATCGGCTCGACGTCGTCGGCGATGGGCAGCTTGCGCATATGCACGCGCAGGATCTGCTCGCGGCCCTTCACGTCGGGCAGGCCCACGGTGACCTGGCGGTCGAACCGGCCCGGGCGCAGCAGCGCCGGGTCCAGCACGTCAGGACGGTTGGTCGCGGCGATGATGATCACGCCTTCGCCACCCTCGAACCCGTCCATCTCCACCAGCAGCTGGTTCAGGGTCTGCTCGCGCTCGTCGTGGCCGCCGCCCAGGCCGGCACCGCGGTGGCGACCCACCGCATCGATTTCATCGATGAAGATGATGCACGGCGCGTGCTTTTTGGCCTGCTCGAACATGTCGCGCACGCGGCTGGCGCCCACGCCGACGAACATTTCCACGAAATCCGAACCGGAGATCGAGAAGAACGGCACCTTGGCCTCGCCGGCGATGGCCTTGGCCAGCAGCGTCTTGCCGGTACCGGGCGGGCCCACCATCAGCACGCCGCGCGGGATCTTGCCGCCCAGCTTCTGGAACTTGGTCGGGTCGCGCAGGAATTCCACCAGCTCGCCCACTTCTTCCTTGGCCTCGTCGCACCCGGCGACGTCGGCGAAGGTGACCTTGATCTGGTCCTCGCCCTGCAGCTTGGCGCGGGACTTGCCGAAGGACATCGCGCCCTTGGCACCGCCGCCGCCGCCCTGCATCTGGCGCATGATGAACAGCCAGAAGCCGATGATCAGCAGGACCGGCAGGAAATTCAGCAGGATCGCGCCCAGCGAGATGCCGCTATCGGGCTCCTCGCGGACGATGGTGACCTGCTTGTTCACCAGCTGGTTGACCAGCTGGTCGTCCTGCGGACCGAACACCGTGCCCTGCGTGCCATCGGTCCGCTTGAAGGCGATGGCATTGGTGGTCAGGCTGCTCTTGTTGGTGAAATTGACCGAGCTGATGCGGCCCGCGTTCACCTCCTGCAGGAAGTCGGTGTAGGTCGTCTGCCCGGCCCCGGCCGCTCCGCCCATGCGGGGCGAGAAGCTCTGGAACACCACCATCAGAACGACGGCGACGACAACCCACAACAGAAGATTCTTGGTCAAGTCGTTCATCCTCATGACTCTCGGTATTCCCGTGGCTCAGGCCGTTTGAACTCTACTCTCACCGCGGGGTGGCGTGCTTGCCTTGCCCGAGTGCATACACTTCCGGCGACCGCTTGCGCGAGGCGTCCGGCTTGCGGATCACCACGCGTGCGTAGCGCTTGCGCAGATCCCGGATGTAGTCGTCAAAGCCCACACCCTGGAACAACTTGATCAGGAACGCGCCGCCGGGCTTCAGGTGGGTGTCGGCGAACTCCATCGCCAGCTCCGCCAGGTACATCGCCCGCGGCTGATCAACCGCATCGACACCACTCTTATTGGGGGCCATATCCGACAGCACAAGGTCCACCGGATGGCCGTCCAACATGCCTTCCAGCTGCGATAACACGGCCTGTTCCCTGAAGTCCCCGTGAAGGAAATCCACTCCGGCCAGCGGCGGCATGTCCAGGATGTCCATGGCCACCACCCGCCCGCTGTCGCCCATGGCCTGGCGGACGAACTGCGACCAGCCGCCCGGGGCGGCCCCCAGGTCGACCACCACCATGCCCGGCTTGAGCAGGCGGTCACGCTCCAGCAGCTCTTCCAGCTTGTAGGCTGCACGCGAACGCAGGCCCTCGGCCTGGGCCTTCTTCACGTAGGGGTCGGAGAAGTGTTCCTTCAGCCAGCGCTGGCTGCTTTTACTGCGGGTGGCCATATGCGGTGCCGTCCAGCACCAATCGGGGGCGGAAGTTCGCCCCCATGTTACCCTGATCTCCCCTATGTCACCGCTTACGATCCTGCATGTCCCCTGCCCTGACCGCCTCCCAGATCCGATTCCTCCGCGGGCAGGCGCATGACCTGAAGGCCATGCTGCAGATCGGCGGCAAGGGCCTGACCCCGGCCTTCATCGCCGAACTCGGCCTGGCCCTGGAGCACCACGAGCTGATCAAGGTCAAGGTCGGCGCCGAGGACCGCCAGGCGCGCGATGCCATCATTGACGAGATGGTCCAGCAGACCGGCGCTGCCCTGGTGCAGCGGATCGGCCACACCGCGGTGCTCTACCGCCCCAGCGAAGACAAGCGCCAGATCGTGCTGCCGCGGGCCTGAGGGCCCCTCGCCCGGCTGGTGGGCCGGTCGCGCTGCCGCTTTTGAGGAACACGTCCCATGCCGCTCGCCCAGGAACTGCCCGATTACACCTATACCTTGCGCGGCGCCGACGGGCGTAGCGCGCGGGTCAACGACCAGACGCTGACCGCCAGCTTCGTGCTGGCGCCCGAGTCCCTGCTGCCGCAGTGGCAGGTGGCCGCAGGCGACTTGCTGCAGCCCGAGCACCTGGCCCCGTTGCTGGACCTGAGGCCTGAACTGATCCTGCTGGGCACCGGCAGCCGGCAGGTGTTCCCGCCGGCCGAGACCATGGCCGCCTGCCTGGGCCGGGGCGTGGGCCTGGAAGTCATGGCCAACGATGCCGCCGCGCGCACCTACAACATCCTGGCCGGCGAAGGCCGGCGCGTGGTTGTCGGGTTCATGCTCGAGGCCTGAGTTGCGGTTGCGCCCTTTAGGCGCGCGTCTAGCCGCACCGGTCTCTGCGCAAGAGGCTAAGCCGCATTTGTCCATCTCAACGCTGACATGCGGGTGCGGCCTGGCCGTCAATGGCGTGATTCGTTGCAAGGCGGTGGATGAGAAGCGCCATCCACCCTACGTAGGGTGGACAACGCGAAGCTTATCCACCAAGGCGTCCGCCGCGACGAGGCCGCGCGAAGACCTCAGAGTTTTCACGGGGCACTCGTATCGCCGTGCCGCGCGCGGGCGCGCGGGGTGCGGCTTGCATGCCGATTTTCCTAAGCTGACCTTTCTCGGCCTTGGCGATGAAAGAGCGCCATTCACCGTAGGGTGGACAACGCGAAGCTTGTCCACCGAGTCGCCAGCTGCGGCAAGGCCCCGCACAAACCTCAAAGGGCGTCACCGCGCACTTGTGTCGCCGCGCAGCGGGTGGCGGGTGGGGCTTGCAGGCCACTACGCCTAGGCTGCCCTCTCTCGGCGATGGTGGATGAAAGAGCGTCATCCACCCTACGGCCACGGCGTGGCTGGCCGGGGGCGGCCGGATCAGCGCAGCACGTTGGTCTTGGCCAGCTCCACCAACTCGCTGCCCCGCCCGCTCATCACCGCGCGCAGCATGTAGAGGCTGAAGCCCTTGGCCTGGGCGGCCTGGATCTTCGGTGGCATCGACAGTTCCTGCTTGGCGATGCGCACGTCCACCAGCGCCGGCCCGGGATGGGCAAAGGCCGCCTGCAGCGTCGCATCGAGCTGGCTGGCCGATTCCACCGTCCAGGCCTGTACGCCACAGGCCTGCGCCACCTGGGCGAAATCGATGGCGGACAGATCGGTGGTCTCATCGATCATGCCGGCAGCCTTCATCTCCATGGCGACAAAGCCTAAGGTGGCGTTGTCGTAGACGATGACCTTGACCGGCAGCGCCTGGCTGGCCAGGGTCGCCAGCTCGCCCATCAGCATCGACAGCCCGCCGTCGCCGGCCAGGGCCACGACCTGACGGTCGGGGAAGGCCGCCTGCAGGCCCATGGCCTGGGGCACGGCATTGGCCATGGAGCCGTGATTGAAAGACCCGGCCAGCTTGCGCTCGCCGTTCATCGCCAGATAGCGCGCTGCCCAGACCGTGGGCGTGCCCACGTCGCAGGTGAACAAGGCGTCCTTGGCTGCCAGTGCGCTGACCCGGGCGGTGAGGTACTGCGGGTGCAGGGGGGTGTCGTCAGGGGTCGGGCTGGCCAGCTCGTCCAGCTCGGCGCGCGTCTTGCGGTAGTGCGCCTGCGCTTTGTCGAGGAAACGGCTGTTGGCATTGTGCTGCAAGCGCGGCAGCAAGGCGTTGAGGGTGGCGCCGACATCGCCCACCAGGCCCTTGAGCAGCGGCGTGCGCACACCCAGGTGGACGCCACGCAGGTCGATCTGCACCACGCGACCGTGGTCCGGGTAGAAGTTGCGGTAGGGGAAGTTGCTGCCCAGCATCACCAGCAGGTCGCACTCTTTGAGCGCGTGATAGCCGGAGGAAAAGCCGATCAGGCCGGTCATGCCCACATCGAAGGGGTTGTCGTACTCCACATGGGTCTTGCCACGCAGCGCATGCACCACCGGCGCCTTGAGGCGCTCGGCCAGGGCGACCACCTGCGCGTGGGCCCCGGCGCAGCCGGCGCCGCATAGCAGGGTGATGCGCTCCTCGCCCGCCAGCAGTTCGGCCAAGGCGTCCAGTTCTTCCGGCGGCGGTACCACCACCGGACGCACCGGCTCGCTCCACTTCACCTGCTTGGTCGGCGCATCTGCCAAGGCGACGTCACCGGAGATCACCACCACCGACACCGAACGGTTGAGGATGGCCGAGCGCATCGCGGTCTCCAGGATGCGCGGCAGCTGCTCGGGATGGGACACCACCTCGCAGTAGTCGCTGCAATCGCGGAACAGCCGCTCCGGATGCGTCTCCTGGAAGTAACCCAGTCCGATTTCGCTGGAGGGAATCTGCGCGGCGATGGCCAGCACCGGCGCGCCGCTGCGCTGGGCGTCGAACAGGCCATTGATCAGGTGCAGGTTGCCGGGGCCACAGGAGCCAGCGCAGACCGCCAGACGACCGGTGGCATCGGCCGCGGCACTGGCGGCGAAGGCCGCCGCTTCCTCGTGGCGCACGCCCCGCCAGCGGATCTGGTCGCGCTGGCGCAGGCTTTCGGTCAGGCCATTGAGCGAATCCCCTGGCAGACCCCAGATGGTGTCCACGCCGGCCGCTTCCAGGGTCGCAACGAGTAGATCGGCAACAGTCTTAACTGCCATGGGGGTTCTCCGGTCTAAAGACCACAGCATGCCGAGCCCCGAGTGCATTTTTTGTCTTGTCGCCCTTCAAGCGGCCAGCCTTGAGCGTCGCCCGGGCTTGCGTTGGCGTCCAGCCACCCATGCCGATTAGCCGCGATTTCCGCGTCCTTGGCGCATCGCATCGCCTTGGACGTCTTCGAGCCCCCCGCCTCGATGGCGTGCCGCCGGCGATCCGGCTCACCGGCGGCGTATCGACGCGCTCAGCGCGCCGGCAGGTAGGACATCGGATCGACCGGCTTGCCGTTGTAGCGGATCTCGAAGTGCAGCATGTCGCGGGCCGCGCCACTGCGCCCCATCTCTGCGATCTGCTGGCCGGACTTGACGTTCTGGCCCTCGTTGACCAGGCGCTTGCGGTTGTGGCCGTAGGCCGACAGCCACGATTCGTTGTGCTTGACGATGATCAGCTCACCGTAACCCACCAGTCCGGCGCCGGAATACACCACCACGCCATCGGCCGTGGCGCGCACCGCCTGGCCGCTGCTGCCGGCAATGTCGATGCCTTGCTTGGTCTGGTCGCCGTTGGTGAAACGGCCGACCACCTGGCCGTCGGCAGGCCAGCGCCAGGCGATGCCGCTATTGATCGGTGCCGGGGCCGGTGCTGGCGGCGGGCTTGCGGTCGGCGTGCTCGAGCGCGGCGTGGCCGGCGCGGGCGTTCCAGCGGTGCTGCCACCCTTGGCGCCCGAGGGATACAAGCGCAGCGTCTGCCCGGGATAGATGGTGTACGGCGGTGCGATGCCATTCCACGCCGCCAGGTCCGTCGCCAGGATGTCGTTGCGCGAGGCCACGCCGTAGAGCGTGTCGCCCCGTTCGATGCGCACGGTCTTGCCGTACTTGGGCTTGGAGACCTTGGCCGGCGCGGCCGTTGAAGTCCGCCCGGCGGAGGAGCCGCCCGGTGTCCGAACGACCGTGGTCGTACAGGCCGCCAGCACGAACAGACTGGCCAGCAGCGCGACGCCCACAGACTTCTTCATCGGTTCCATCATCCGTTCGTTGCTTTCCAGACAAACCAGCCAGCCACCGCGGCCAGGACCGCCGCGGAGATCCAGCCGATCGGCTCGATCCATCGTTCCAGCGCATTGGCCGCGCGTGCCCCGCCCAACCGCAGCGCGATGGCCAGCAGGAACACCCGCTTGCCACGCCCCACGAACATGCTGAGCAGGAACGGTAGCAGCGGCACGCCGACGATGCCTGAGGCCCATGTGAATATCTTCAACGGGATGGGCGTGAAGCCGGCGAGCACGAGCAGCCAGAACGCCTTCCACGGCGACTCGGCCACGACCTGGCGCAGGTGGTTGACCTGCTCATCGATGGCATGGCGCCAGCCCAGCGCATCGATCAGCGGCTGCACCGCGGCATAGGCGAAGTGGCCCAGGGCGTAGCCCACCACCGCACCGGCCAGCGAGCCAGCCAGGCTCAGCGTGGCGAACCACAGCGCGCGCTTGGGCTGGGCCAACGACATCGGCGCCAGCATGACTTCCGGCGGGACCGGGAAGAAGATCGCCTCGATGAAGCTCAATCCGGTCAGCAGGCGCGGCGCATGGCGATGGGCCGACCAGCGCAGCGCACGGTCATAAAGGGGGCCGAAGAGTTTCAATCCAGGGTTCCTGACAGGAGGGGAACGAACACCACCGGGGCCAGCACGGTTTCATCCACGCCCCCGTCCTGGCGCTTGACCAGTTTGATCAGGGACTGTCCCCCGCTCTCGCCCACCGGCGCGATCAAGGTGCCGCCCACGCGCAGTTGGGTGACCAGCGCCGGCACCAGCGCCGGTGCGGCGGCAGTGACCATGATGGCGTCGAAGGGGCCATGCTCGGGCCACCCGATGCGCCCATCGTCGTGCTTGCTGCGCACGTTCAACCCCAGCCCACGCAGGCGCTTGCGCGCCTGGCGCAACAGGTCGCCGATGCGCTCGACGGTATAAACCTCAAGCCCCAGCGCAGCCAGCACCGCGCCCTGGTAACCCGAGCCGGTGCCGATCTCCAGCACCTTGTGGGGGGCATCGCCCTGCAGCAGCACCTCGGTCATCCGCGCCACTACCCACGGCTGGGAGATGGTCTGACCATGGCCGATCGGCAGGGCGGTGTCCTCGTAGGCGCGACTTGCCAGGGCCTCATCGATGAACAGATGCCGCGGCACGGTGCGGATGGCGTTGAGCACGTGCTCGTCGGCGATGCCCGCATCGCGCAGGCGCTCGACCAGGCGGTCGCGCACGCGCTGGGAGGTCATCCCGACGCCGATGGCCTCCGGCTGCAGGCGCAGACGTGGGGTCATGCCCCGTCCTCAAGCGCGGCGGTCAGTCCACCCACCCAGCTGGCCACGTTCTCCAGCGCCTGGTAGCGGGTGAGATCGACATGGATCGGGGTGATGGAAATGTTGCCGGTGCGCACGGCGTGGAAGTCGGTGCCCGGACCTGCGTCCTGCTCGGCCCCGGCCGGACCGATCCAGTACACGGTGCCGCCGCGCGGATCGTTCTGCGGCATGCAGGCCTCGGAGCGATGGCGGTTGCCCAGCCTGGTGACCTCGAAGCCCTTGACCTCCTGCCACGGCAGGTCCGGCACGTTGAGGTTGAGGATGGTGTTGGCCGGCAGCGGATCGGCCTTGAGCCGCGCCACCACCTCCACCGCGGCGCGCGCGGCGGTCTCGAAATGCTGAGGCAAATGATCGCGGGTCACCAGCGACACGGCCACCGCCGGCAGCCCGAGGAAACGCCCTTCCATCGCCGCCGAGACGGTGCCGGAATAGATCACGTCATCGCCCAGGTTGGCGGAGTTGTTGATGCCGGACACCACGATGTCCGGATCGAAGTCCAGCATGCCGGTCAGCGCAAGGTGGACGCAGTCGGTGGGCGTGCCGTTGACGCGGATGGTGCGCTCGTCGATCTGGCGGGTGCGGATCGGCAGGTCCAGGGTGAGCGAGTTGCTGGCCCCGGAGCGGTCCCGATCCGGGGCGACCACCCACACGTCATGTCCTGCCGCACGGAGGCCCTCGGCGAGGATGCGGATCCCGGGGGCGTCGACGCCGTCATCGTTTGAAACCAGTACGCGCATGGT